>Ga0302314_10004706_pt1 | contig 25057 bp, 28 predicted proteins | sample III_Palsa_N2_3_FD_200533 | JGI IMG/M metagenome (GOLD analysis project Ga0302314, IMG submission 200533) | Peat permafrost microbial communities from Stordalen Mire near Abisko, Sweden - III_Palsa_N2_3 | ecosystem: Environmental > Terrestrial > Soil > Palsa > Peat permafrost | place: Sweden... | reverse complement strand
CGCGCCATCACGAAGAAGATGCGACTCTGGCCGTACATCAGGACAAGAATCACGCTGGGGATGGCGATGACGACTGCGGCGGCGACCAACTGCGCCGCCAGCGGATGCTGCAAGATGTGCAGGATGTGAACCAGCGGCGCTTCGTCCATGCTGCCGGAGAACATCCTGTAGGGCAGCGCGCCGACCGCGACAGCCGCGACCACCATGTAGATCGTGGTGCACAGCGCCATCGAGCCGACGATACCGATGATGAGATTGCGCCCGGGATTTTTCGTTTCCTCCGCCGCCGTCGACACGGTGTCGAAGCCGTAGAACGCGAAGAACACGATGGCCGCGGCGCCCAGCGCGCCGATGTTGCGGCCATGCCCGTCCGACGTCGCGCCATAACCGAAGGGCGCGAAAGGATGGAAATTGGCGCCGTTGAAGGATTGCACCGCCAGCACGACGAACAGCACCAGCGCCGCGAGCTTGATGATGACGAGGAAGATGTTGAGCGTCGCGCTTTCGCGCGTGCCCAGCACCAGCAGCAGCGTCACGAAGCCCGCGATCGCGATCGCAGGCAGGTTGATCAGCCCGCCATCCATTATGCCGTGCAGCAATTGCGGCGGCACATGCCAGCCTGCGGCCAGGATGAAAGAGGTGAAATGCCCGGCCCAGCCGATGGCGACCGCGGCGGCGGCGACGGTGTATTCCAGGATCAGGCTCCAGCCCACGATCCAGGCGAGCAGCTCGCCCAGCACGGCGTAGCTGTAGGTGTAGGCGCTGCCCGCCGCCGGGATCATGGTCGCCATTTCGGCGTAGCACAGCGCCGCGCAGGCGCAGAGCACGCCGCAGATCCCGAACGACACCAGCACCGCCGGTCCCGCCAGTCCGGCGCCGATGCCGGTCAGCGTGTAGATGCCGGTGCCCACGATGGCGCCGACGCCCATGGCGATCAGATGGGGCCAGCTCAGCGTCGCCTTGAGGCGTTGGCCGCCATGCTCGGCGATGTCGACGGATTTGCGCCGGTTCCAGAATGCCATGCGAATCCCCCTATCGAGGCCGCATCCTTACCCGCTTTCGCCGCGCGCGGGAATGTTCACTGCTCCGCCTTCGCTTCGTCCTTTGTGATCGGCTGGTATTTGACGCGCCGGAATTCCTGGCCGTCTTTCAGCGTCAACTCGGCGGAACGCAGATTGGCGATGTCGTCCAGCGGGTTCTTCGTGAGGAACACGATGTTGGCGCGCTTGCCCGCCTCGAGCGTGCCGATCTCCTTTTCCCGGCCGACGGTGCGCGCGCCCACCAGCGTCGCGGCCCGGATCGCCTCCAGCGGCGTGAAGCCGGCTTTGTTCACCAGCAATTCGATCTCGTCGAATAGCGACGGGAGCGGCTTGTCCCAGGCGGTGTCGGCATCGGTGCCGGTGGAAATCTCGACGCCGGCGCGGTGCGCGGCCGCCGCGATCTTCTCGGCCAGCGCGAGTGTGCAATAGGGCTTGGGCGACGCACCCGGCACCTTCCACATCACATCATAGACATAGAGCGTGGCGTCGAGGATCGTGCCGCGTGCTTTCATGTCGGCGAACAGCGGATCGAGAATCGCCGTTCCGTCCGTGAACCGGTCTTCCTCGACCGAGGCGCGATTGTGATATTGCGGCGGCATGGCCGCGCTCGCTTGATAGGCCAGCAGGCAGGAATGGCTCACGACATCCACGCCGGCATCGACGACTTCGCTCGGGCGCGCCGGAAACACCGCGGCATGCGCCCACACCAGCATGTGCTGGCGATGGGCCTCCGCCGTGATCTTTGCCACCAGCGATCCGGGCAGATCGGCATAGACCTTCAACGCGGTGGCGCCGGTGCCCTGCGCGCGGGCGACGGCGAGCGCGATGTCCGTATCGTCCGTGATGGCCTGCATCCAGGGCACGGCTCCGGGCACAGCACCCTGTGCCGAAGCCACCGTGCGCGGATCGTGGAAGAATTGCGGGCCGGCCATCAGCGCCGCGAAATAGATGTCCGGTCCGTCGAGCTGGTGCAGCAGCGTGGCGCGCGCCAGATCGGCCAGCACGCGCGTGTCGCCCGCCATGTCGCGCACGGTGGTCACGCCGCTGAAAACATAGCGCCGCAGCAGCGCGCGCTCATAGGGCGGGTCGGGATCGGTGGCGAGGTGGACATGCGTGTCGATCAGCCCGGGCAGGGCGTAGCGGCCATGCATGTCGACGACATGGGCCAGCTTGGCGTCGGCCGGACCCAGCAACGCGCGCCATTGGCCGGACGGAACGACGGCCTGGATCCGCCCATCGCGCACGACGATGGCCATGCCCGGCCGGGGCGGCGCGCCGGTTCCGTCGATCACGACGGCGCCATCATAGACGGTGGCGACCTGCGCGGGGCTCAGCGCCTGCGCCGGCGTGGCCGCAAGCAGGAGCACAAGGAAAAGGATTTGACGCAGCGCAACCTCCCGATTTTCTCTGTCGCCGGCCATGCTACACTAACGCCAGGAAATAGGGAGACGGACATGCCACGGCCGAGGAACGCGCAATTCGAACTGGGCGGCATCAACCATCTGGCGTTGGTCTGCAAGGACATGGCGCGGACGGTGGAGTTCTATTCCGGCCTGCTTGGCATGCCGCTGATCAAGACCATCGACCTGCCGAACGGCATGGGCCAGCACTTTTTCTTCGACATCGGCAATGGTGACAGCCTTGCTTTTTTCTGGTTCGCGGACGCGCCGGCCGCCCAGCCCGGCGTCGCTTCGGCGACCGTCGGTCCGCTGCCTGGTCCGTCGGCACATGGCTCGATGAACCATGTCGCGATCAACGTGCCCGTCGGCAAGATCGACGAATATTACGAGAAGCTGATCGCCAAAGGCATCAAGGCCAGCCGCGTCATCAGTCATGACGATTCGCCGATGCAGGCGAGCCTCCAGGTCACGCCCTCGACTTTCGTGCGCTCGATCTATTTCTACGATCCCGACGGCATCGCGCTCGAATTCGCCGCTTGGACGCGCGAGCTGCCGCGCGACGGCGATGTGAAGCACCAGCCCGCGCACGCGACGGATGCCGCGCGCTACCGCGAGATGGCGATGGCGAAGTAGATACAGATTCGTCATGGCCGGGCTCGACCCGGCCACCCAGCGAGCGCGCGTCCGCGCGCGAGACGAAGTCTTTTTGCGACCGCAGACGCGGTCGCACTGGGTGGCGTCCGCACGCTGGTGCTACGGACCAAGGGCGGCCATGACGAGCCTTTTAACTTCGAAAGCTACAACGAAAGCGTTTCGCTCCATTCGCTATGTACATCTTCCAGCCGCTTTGCACCGCGCTTCAACATCGCCTTCGCCGTCTCGCGCACGAACGTCTTGTCCTTCTCCTCCGTGAGATATTCCACCGGCGATTTGCCGTCGATGCGGGCGAGCAGGAGCGCGGGCAGCAAGGCCGCGGCGCGTGCCTCAATTTCGTCGGCAGGTTCCCAATTCGCGCCGTCCAGATAGGCGCGCGCCAGCGCCGAGAAGCTTTCGAGATAAGCTTGCGCGAATTCGCGGTGCCAGACGCATTTCAGCAGCAGGTGATTGAGGCAGAACGCTAGGTCGAAGGCCGGATCGCCGTAGCAGGCGGTCTCCGCGTCGAGAAACACCGGACCCTCCGGCCCGCACAGGATGTTCTTCGGGCTGACATCGCCCTGCATCAACGCGATTCGCGCATCGGCCACGCCCTGTGCCAGGGCGCGGATACGCGCCGCGACGTCGCCATGCGCTTTCGCCGCGTGCAGCAGATAGGGCTCGAGCCGGAGCGCGCGGAACTGCGTGTCGTGCGCGAAATCATGCGCGATGTCCTCGCGCCCCGCCGTCGCCGCATGGATATGCGCGAGCGCCTCGCCGACTTGCGCGGCGAACGCCGCGTCCACGCGCCCGGCCGCGAGCTCCGCCTTCCACAGCGGATGGCTCTGCGGCGGCAGATATTCCATCGCAAGCGCGTGACGTGCGCGGTCCTCGCCCAGCACTTCCGGCACCAGGCGCGGATCGATGCCCGCCACCAGCCGCAGCCAGTCCGCTTCGGTCGCGGCACGCTCCGCCGGCGCGCGCCAATCCGCCGCCACGCGCAGCCTGGGCAGCGCACGCTTCAGGCAGATCGGCCCGCGCGCCAGATCCACGCGCCAGACGTCGCAGGATACCCCGCCGGAAAGCGCGGTCGCCGCGAACGTCTCGTCCGGCCCGAGCAAGCCCATTTCGCGCAGCGTCGCCGCGATCTCGTCGAATTCGGCAGTCGGCCCGCTCGCCATCGCACCCCTGCAAGCCGCTACTATGCTGCGGACGACGCGGATGGACAACGATTGCGGCGAGCGAAATTCTCGGTTCGCAATCGGGCACGATAGCCCTTAACCTGAGCGGCCCGGAGCGACTCCCGACATTTCATGACAGCCACCCGACAAATCCCCGATCCCGGCGCCATGGCCGACGCGATCATCGCCGAGGTCGGGCCGCGCATCGTGCTCGCCCTGCCGCTGGGCCTGGGCAAGGCGAACCATATCGCCAATGCGATCTACGCGCGGGCCGCGGCGGACCCGCAGATCAAGCTCACCATCTTCACCGCCCTGACGCTGGAAAAACCACATTACGGCAATGAAATGGAGCGGCGTTTCCTGGAGCCCGTCATCGAGCGGCTGTTCGGCGGTTATCCCGAACTCGCCTATGCGCGGGCGCTGCGCCATGGCGGGTTGCCGCCCAACATCGAGGTGAACGAATTCTTCTTTCTCGCCGGCCGCTGGCTCGGCAATGCGAGCGCCCAGCAGCATTACATCTCGGCGAATTATACCCATGCCTTCCGCTACGTGCTGGATCGCGGCGTCAATGTGATCGCGCAACTGGTGGCCCGCTGCGGCGAGCGCTGCAGCCTGTCCTGCAACACCGACCTGACCCTCGATCTGCTGCAGGCGCGGCGCGCCGGCGGCGCGAAATTCGTGCTCGCCGGGCAGGTCAATTCCGAACTGCCGTTCATGCCCGGCGCCGGCGATCTCGACGCGGGCGAATTCCAATTCCTGCTCGAGAGCCCGGCGACGGATTTTCCGCTGTTCGCGCCGCCCAAGGAGCCGATCGATCTGGCCGAATACGCGAGCGGCCTGCATGTCGCGCGGCTGGTGCCGGATGGCGGCACCTTGCAGATCGGCATCGGCCAGGAAGGCGACGCGGCAGTGCAGGCGCTGATCCTGCGCCAGCGCGACAACGCGGTGTTCCGCGAAGCCGTGGCGCGCCTCGATCCCGACGCGGCGGCGCAACCGTTCCACGAAGACGCGCCGTTCACGACCGGCCTCTATGCCGACACGGAAATGTTCGTGGACTCGTTCCTCGCGCTGATCGACGCCGGAATCCTCAAGCGCGAGGTCGACGGCGCGCTGCTGCACGCCGCGTTCTTCCTGGGACCGAAAAGTTTTTATCGCCGCTTGCGCGAGATGCCGGCTGCCGATCTCGCCAAATTGCAGATGACGGCGGTGTCTTTCACCAACGCGCTCTATGGCGACGAAGCGGCCAAGCGCGCCACCCGCGTGAAAGCGCGCTTCGTCAACAGCGCGATGATGGCGACCTTGCTGGGCGCAGTGGTGTCGGACGGGCTGGAGGATGGCCGGGTGGTCAGCGGCGTCGGCGGCCAGTACAATTTCGTCGAGCAGGCTTTCGCGCTCGAAGGCGCGCGCTCGATCATCACGCTGAACGCGACGCGCGGCGCGGCCTCGAACATCCGCTGGAGCTATGGCCACGAAACCATCCCGCGCCATCTGCGCGACATCGTGGTCAGCGAATATGGCGTCGCCGATCTGCGCGGCAAGTCCGACATGGAAGTGATCGCGGCGATGCTTTCGGTCGCGGATTCGCGCTTTCAGCCGGAGCTGATGCGCGCCGCCAAGGACGCCGGCAAATTGCCGCGCGGTTACGAAATCCCCGCTCGGCATCGCGACAATACGCCAGAGCGCATCGCCCGCGCGCTCGCACCGTTGCGCGAGCGTGGTTTCCTCCCACCATTCCCGTTCGGCACCGATTTCACTGAAACCGAACAGCGGCTAATCCCGGCGCTGGAGGTGCTGAAAGGCGCCTCGCCGGTGGCGCTTGCCGCGCTCGCCGCGAAGGGGCTGTTCGCTTCCGGCAGCGATCTGGCAACGCTCGCGCGCATGGGGTTGGACGCGCCGAAGACGCTGGCGGATCGTGTCTATCGCATTCTCCTGCGCGCGGCCCTTGAGCGCACGCGCCAATAGTTTCACCATGCCATCCCAACCAAAGGCGATCCCATGAAAGCGGCGGTCTATTACGAGAATGGCGATCCGGACGTCCTCAAATATGAAGACGTTCCCGATCCGAAATGCTTTCCCGGCGGCGTGCTGATCCGCGTCGAGGCGATCAGCGTCGAGGGCGGCGACACGCTGAACCGCTGGCATGGCGCGCTGACGAGCAAGCCGCATATCGTCGGCTACCAGGCCGCCGGCGAGATCGTCGAAGTGGGCGAGGGCGTGACGAATTTGAAGGTCGGCCAGAAGGTCGCGACCACCAACGCCAGCGGCTCGCACGCGGCGCTGCGCGTGGTGCCGGCGCGCGTCGCCTGGGCGCTGCCGCCGGGCATGGACGTGAAGCTGGCCGCCGTCATTCCGGTGACCTTCGGCACGGCGCATGACTGCCTGTTCGAATTCGGCCATTTGAAGAAAGGCCAGACCGCGCTGATCCAGGCTGGCGCCAGTGGTGTCGGCGTCGCCGCGATCCAGCTTGCCAAGCGCGCTGGCGCGCGGGTGCTGGCCACCGCGTCGAGCGACGAGCGGCTGGAGAAGCTCAAATCTCTCGGTCTCGATCACGGCATCAATTACAGCCGCGACGACGTCGTGAAATCCGTCATGAAAATCACCGACAATGCCGGCGTCGACGTGGTGGTCGATCCGGTGGGCTCGACCATGCAGTCGTCCATCGCCTGTCTCGGTTATCGCGGCCGGGTCTCTCTCGTGGGACAAGCGGGCCGCGAGCCCACCAAGGTCGATGTTTCGCCATTGATGGCCGGCAACCGCTCGGTCACTGGCGTCTTCCTCGGCGCCGAGATCGCCACCGACCGGGCCCACGACATGATCCAGCGCTTGATCGAGGAGGTCGCGCGCGGCGAATTGAAGGTCGTGATCGACCGCACCTTCCCGCTATCCGAAGCCGCGGCCGCGCACGCCTATATCGAAAGCCGCAAAGCGGTCGGGCGCGTTCTGCTGATCCCCTGATACGGAGTATCCCATGCGAACGCTTCGTTACACGGCTATCGCTCTGTTGTTGGCGTCGCCGGTGCTGGCCCAGAACGATGGTGTGCAGGCGCGCTGGGTTCAACTCATGCCGGGTGGCGGTGCCGAAGTTCGCGCGATCACTACGGCGAAGTTGTGCCCGATTTACACCGATTCGAATCATGTCGAGCTCATGCAGGAGCGCGCGGCGCCGGATGTGAATTTTTCGGTACGGCTTTGCGCTCATTCGATGGGAGCCGATGCCGGCATGCACGGTGTTGCGGAGCCGCAGAATGGCCGCAATTACGAGATGACTCCACAAGATGGCAATCGTGAGTCAGCGCCGGTACGGGTGGGTCTGCTTCCCGCCTTTGTGTCCACGCCCCAGCGCATCATGGTCTTCGGCGACACCGGTTGCCGCATCAAGGATCAGGCGGTGCAGGCCTGCAACGATCCGAAGGCTTGGCCGTTCGCGCAGATCGCGGCGGAAGCGGCGGCGCTCAAGCCCGATCTCGTCATCCATGTCGGCGATTATCTCTATCGCGAGTCGCCTTGCCCCGCCGGCAATGCGGGCTGCGCCGGAAGCCCCTATGGCGACAATTGGGCCGCGTGGAACGCTGATTTTTTCACGCCGGCGGCACCTCTGCTGCGCGCGGCACCCTTCGTCTTCCTGCGTGGCAATCACGAGGACTGCACGCGCTCCGGCCTTGGCTGGCTGCGCCTGCTCGGGCCGCTAGCCTTCGATCCCATAGCACCCTGCACCGCGCATCTGCGGCCCTATGTGGTGCCGCTCGGGGCGATGAACCTCGTGGTGATGGACGACGCCAACGCGCCGGACACGACCATCGCAAGCGATCTGCTGCCGGCCTATGCCGCCGATTTCGCGGCGCTGGCGACCACAGCCAAGCCGCCCATGTGGCTGGCGATGCACCGCCCGATCTGGGGCGCGGTGAGCGGGCCCGCCGGCATCGCCGTCGGCGGCAACCGCACAATGATCGCGGCTCTGCCGGGTCCGCATGCGCTCGACGGCGTCTCGCTCATGCTGGCCGGCCACATCCACACATTCGAGGCGATCAATTACGCGGACAGTGCGCCGCCGCAACTCGTGGCCGGCTTCGGCGGCGACAATCTCGACTCGACGCCGGCCGATCTGTCGGGCGCGAATTTGAGCGGCCAAGAGGTCAAGGACGGCTTCTCGCTTCCCGGTTTCGGCTTCCTGCTGATGACCCGCGAAGGCGAAAGCTGGCGCATCGACGTGCACAAGGTTGACGGCACGATCGAGCAGGTCTGCCGGTTCGCCGACCGGCGCCTGGATTGCGCGAAGCCTTAGGCGTTGCGCGCCACGGCGCATTAGCACGAAGCATACGAAGCAGCGGCGGCGCGCGAGAATCGCGGCAACCAGCCCGGCTTCGCCCTTCGGGCTATGCCGCGGCAGGCTTCCCACGCTTCGTGAGCGAAGCCTGGCGGACAGGGAGGGATTCGAACCCTCGAACGGCTTTCACCGTTACACACTTTCCAGGCGTGCGCCTTCAACCACTCGGCCACCTGTCCAACGGCGCCCGGATTTAAAGGAATTGGCCTGCAAAGCAAGCCAGGGGCCGGCGGCGGCTAATAGGGCACGTCCAGCGCGCCGCAGAGGAATTTCATCAACGGGCTCACCGCGCGGAAGCTGTCGGCGACTGTGCCCACGAGCCGCGGCGATTGCGCCAGTTTCACGCCCTCGCGGCGCAGGGCGAAGAAGCTCTTCTTCTTGATGTCTTCGATCAGCGGATGGTCGGGATCGAAGCCGCGCGGCGGCCGGCTCAACGCCTCGCCTTCGACGGCATCGAAATGCTCGCGGAACGCCTTGTCGTTCACGATCTTCTTCCACGCCGCCGGCTTGGCCGCGATCGCGCCGCGGATCTTCGCCAGCGCGTCCGGCTCCGGCATCCACGAGCCGCCGCCGAACAATATGCCGTCGGGCGCGAAATGCATGTAGAAGCCCGGCGCGTGGACGTCGCGCGCCTGCGCGTGGCGGAAATGGCAGGCCGCGTTCTCCTTGTAGGGCCGCTTGTCCTTGGAGAAGCGCATGTCGCGATGGATGCGGAACATCGAGCCGCCATTCGGTCGCGGATCGCAGATGAAATGTTTGGAAATCTTTTTCATCCGCGGCGCCATCGCCTCGATGAAGGCGCTCATCGGCGCCTGCACGCTATCGCGATAGCGCTGCTTGTTGTCCTCGAACCAGGCGCGTTCGTTATGCGCCTTCAATTCGCGGAAGAAGGCGAAGAAGTCCCTGGGCAGGCCTTCGCTCACGACAAACGAACCGGCCCGCGGAACTGGCGCAGCACCATGGCGATCCAGCTCCCGTCATAGCCGGTACCGCTGCGCGCGAATTCCCGCGGCAGCTCCCGCCAGGAAAGCTGCGAGGCCTGGTGATGCACGCCGTGAAAATTGGCGTTCAGCACCAGAAAGCGCAAAGGCCGCGCCAGCACGGTGTTGTGGGCGCGCGTGCCGGAATCGCGCGCCGTGCCGTAATGCGGCGCGTTGTCGAGCAGCGAGAGCACGGCGAAGCGCACGGCGATGGCCAAGGCGAAAACCGGCCAATGCGCCCCCCAGCACCACACCGCGAACGCCATGAGCGCGAGGATCGCCGTGAAGTCGAGGCGAATGCGCCGGCGCCGCGCCGGATCGGTGAAGGCGCGCAGCGCGGCGGCGCGCATCTCCTCATTGGCCTCGCCGGCGAATATCCGCCGCGTCACCCATTCGGTTCCGCCGAGTGGCAGCACGACGGTCAGCGGCGCGATCATGCCCGCCAATTCCTGGCCGCCAAGCAGCTGGAAGAAGAACGGTCCGGCCGCGCGCCACCAGGACTGGCCGGGCTGCAGTTCCTCCGGCCGGTCGCGGTCGTGGCGGTTGGCCCGGTGATGCAGCAGATGGCCGAAGCGCATCATGTCCCAGTCGAGGCAGAGCGCGATGCCGAGCAGCCGTCCGATTCGCCGGTTCCACGCTTCGCTTTCGGCGAGCTTGCCGTGAATCGATTCGTGCATCAGCCCCCAATGCAGCGGCGCGCTGAGGGCCGCGAGCAGGACGAGCGCCGTCTCGCCGGCCATGGTCGGCGCCAGCAGCAGGGGATAGGCGCCGAAAATCGCCGCCGCGATCAGCATCGTCACTGTCAGCAGGATAGAATTGGTTCGCACCGCAAAACGTCTGGTTCCCACTCCCGCAACCGGGAGTGCATCGCGCGCAAGAATTAGCATGCTGCCCGGCCACAGGCATATGAAACAATTTTAGCCCGCCGTGGCCGGCTGCCGCAGGCGCCTATTTGTCCGCCGCGAACAGCATGTCGGGCGAAAACCCGCCGCCGCTCGGGCCCGTGACCTTGAACACGCCGCTGGCGCGCAGGCAGGGCACGCCGTCCGCCGCAGCCACCCCTTGCGCGAAGAGCAGGCTGCGGCCGGCCTTGAGCGCCTCGGCGCGGCCCTCGACCCAGGCGCCGAGGGGCGCTGGCGCCAGGAAATCGCAGGTCAGGTTCACCGTCGGCAGGAAGCCCATGTCCTTCTTGCTCTGGAAGCGCGCGGCGATGGGCAGCAGCATGTCGGCGAAGGTCGCGAGCATCCCGCCATGGGCAACATTGCCGGGATTGCAGTGGCGGGTCTCGACGCGGAAGCCGAGCAGCAGCGTCTCGCCGTCCCATTTGCCGTAGAGCGGTCCGTTGGCCGCGAGGAATCCCATGGAGAAACCGAGCGGCCGGAAGCCGGGTTCGATGCCGGTGGACATGGCGAGCCTTCGATAGCGTTCGGCTGTGTGTTAACGGCGGAACTGGCTGCGCACAAGGCGCGGCTTGGCCTGGGCGCAAGCGTTTCCTATGGTCGCGCGATGCGCGCAATCGCCGAATCCATCACACCCCTCTGTGTGCATTTCGGCGTCTGCGGCGGCTGCGCCCATCAGGACATGGCGCCCGGCGCCTATCGCGCGATGAAGCGCGATCTGGTGGTGAACGCGCTCGCGCGTCAGGGTTTTTCAGACGCAGTAGTCGGAGAGATCGTCGAAGTCCCGCCCGCCACGCGCCGCAGGGCCGTGTTGAAGGTTGCAAAGCTGAATGGCGCGGTGCTGATCGGCTTCCATGCCGCGCGCTCGCACGCCATCGTCGACATGCGCAAATGCCATGTGCTGACGCCACGGCTTTTCGCGCTGGTCGCGGGCTTGCGCGAGATGATGACGGGGCTGTTGCGCGAAGGCGAGACCGCGGAGCTTCACGTCACCGACACCGATGCGGGCTTCGACGTCTCGATCGATTGGAAACGCGCCAACGATCCGGCGACAAATGCCACGGTCGCGCGGCTTGCCTCGAAGCTCAAGCTCGCGCGCGTCACCGCGAAGGGCCAAACATTGACCGAACTCGCGCAACCGTTGGTGCGCTTCGGCAAGGCGGACGTGAAGCTTCCAGCCAACGCCTTCCTGCAGCCGACGCGCGAAGGCGAGGCGGCGCTGCAGGCGCGCGTGCTGGCCGCGACGAAAGGCGCCAGGCATATCGCCGATCTTTTCGCGGGCCTCGGCACTTTCGCCTTGCCGCTGGCCGAACAGGCGCGGGTTCACGCCGTGGAGCGCGAGGGCGCGATGCTGGAGGCGCTGGCCGCCGCCGCCCGCGCCACCCAAGGCCTGAAACCGCTCACGACCGAGACGCGCGACTTGTTCAAGCAGCCGCTGACCGTGCCGGAATTGACCGGATTCGACGCCGTGGTCCTCGATCCGCCGCGCGCCGGCGTCTTGGCCCAGGCGCGCATGCTCGCACAATCCAAGGTTGGACGCGTCGCTTATGTCTCCTGCGATCCCGCGAGCTTCGCGCGCGATGCCCGCGTGCTGGTCGATGGCGGCTATCGAATGGGCGCGGTGCTGCCGGTGGACCAGTTCCTCTGGTCGTCGCATATTGAGTTGGTGGCCGCCTTCGCGAGGAAATAGGCGGCGAGGGGGATGCAATGGGTATTCGGTCGGCCGCGCGAAGGCGTGCGTTTTTCCGCCAATGATAGGCTGGCTGCGCTCTTGGGTCGTTTCCAACCTCACCGGCCGCGCCCCGCTAGCCCAGGCACCCGCGCCCAAGACCGCGTGGGAGCGTTACGGCCGCATCCTGCGCGACGTCCTGATCGCGTCGGTTGCCGTTTGTCTCGTGGGCGGCGCGGGCTGGTATCTCTTCGCCCATCGCCATCCCGATTGGGCCGTGGTCGTTGTCGCCGGCGACTGGCGCGCCCATGACGGCAGCCCGACCGAGGGTTTCGACAATGCCCGGCGCGACGTCTCGGCGGCGCTGACGGCAATCGGATTCAAGGCCGAGAATCTCGCGCAATTCTCCGTGCGGCCCGAGCGCTATCCGGGCGCGCTGCAGGCCGATCCGCGGATGATCGCCGTCACGCTGGACGCGCTCGCCAGCCGGACTAGCGGCGGATGCCTGTTATACTTCTCCTCGCACGGCTCGCCGCAGGGCATGGTGCTGGATGGAACGATCCTCAATCCATACGGCCTGGCGCGCGCGCTGGACCAGATCTGCGGCACCCGGCCGACCGTTGTCATCGTCTCCGCCTGCTATTCCGGCGTGTACGTTCCGGCACTGCAGGCCAGGAACCGCATGGTGATCACGGCGGCGCGCGCCGACCGCACTTCGTTCGGCTGCGGCCAGGACGACAAATACCCTTATTTCGACACCTGCGTGATCCAAAACCTGCGAAGCGTCCACGGCTTTCCCGAACTGGCCGATCGGGTGCGCGATTGCGTGGCGAAACGCGAATATGACACCGGCATGTCTCCTCCCTCGGAGCCGCAAGTCTCCATCGGCGCCGACGTGGCGGCCGCGTTGCCGAAATGGTGACGCGGCCGATGGACCGTCCTCTCCGGCTGTCGCATATTGAACCTGCGACGATCGAGGAATGGCGTTTCATGCGGTTTGTGGTTGCACTGGCGGCGTTCGTCCTTGCGGGAATCGCGCCGTCACAGGCCGCCGGCACTTTCGCCGATTGGGGCGCCATCGTCGTGGCCGGCGATTTTCACGCCCATGACGGCAGCGAAGCGGAGATCTTCGACAACGCGCGGCGCGACGTCGCGGCCCAGCTCCAGCGCATCGGATTTGCCCCCGACAATATCGAGCAGTTCTCGGTGCGGCCCGAGAGATACGCGCCCACGCCGCAGCATTCCGATTCGCAGACCATCGCCAACGCGCTGTGGGACCTGTCGAACCGCACCAGCGCCGGCTGCCTGATCTACATCACCTCGCATGGCTCGACCGCCGGCGTGCTGGTCGGCGACGCCCTGATCGCGCCCGCTGCGCTGGCCACGATGGTCGGCAACGCCTGCGGCGACCGGCCGACGGTGGTGATCGTCTCTGCCTGCTTTTCCGGCGTCTTCGTGCCGGCGCTGGCGGCGCCCAACCGCCTGATCCTCACCGCCGCGCGCCCCGACCGCACCTCGTTCGGTTGCGGACAAACGTTCAAATACACCTTCTTCGACGAATGCGTGCTGCAGGAGTTTCCGGTCTCGCACGATTTTCCCGGCCTGGCCTCGCTGGTCCAGGCTTGCGTCGCGGCGCGGGAGAAGAAGGAGAAGGCGTCGCCGCCATCCGAGCCGCAGCTGTCCGTCGGCGCCAATGTCGCATTGCCGAAATGGTGAGTTGGCGGGCGCTCCGCGCGGCGCCATACTCGTCGTCATGACAGCCGCTCCCAGCCGCGCCGAACGCCTGGCCTTCACCGGTCTGCAGACCGCGCGCGTGGCATTCTACGGCGCGCATTATCTGGCGGCGCGGCTCCTGGCGCGCGACAGTTTCGCGGCGATCGAGAAGCCGCAGCACGACATGCCGTCGCTGGCGGCGATGGCGAAAGCGATGCGCGCGCTATTCGCGCAGGATTGGAGGAACGTCGAGGCCGGGCTCTATCCCATGCCGGTCGATCTCGCCGACGAGACGCGCCATGCGCTGGCCAGCATCCGCTATCTCGCCGACATTCCGCGCGTGGTGCGGCGGAAGAAGCGTCACGGCCATGACGAGGTGAAAGCGAAAGGTGCCAAAGACTCAAAAAACCTGCCGCGCTATTACCGGCAGAACTTCCATTACCAGACCGACGGCTATCTGAGCGAGCGTTCCGCGAAGCTCTACGAATTCCAGGTCGAGGCGCTGTTCGCCGGCACCGCGGATGCGATGCGCCGGCGCGCCTTCGTGCCGCTCGCGAAGCATCTGGGCGCGACGCCGACGCTGCTCGACATCGGAGCCGGCACGGGACGCTTTCTCTCCTTCGTCAAATCCGCGCGGCCGGATTGGAAGGCGATCGCGCTCGATCTCTCCGAGCCTTATTTGAAACGCGCCCGCTCGGCACTACGCGGACAAACCGGCATCGAGTTCGTCGCAGCGCCCGCCGAAGCGATGCCGCTGCCCGATGCGAGCGTCGATGCCGCCGTCAGCATCTATCTGTTCCACGAACTGCCGCCGAAAGTGCGCGCCGCCGCCGCGAAGGAAATCGCCCGCGTGCTGAAGCCCGGCGGCATCTTCGTTCTGGCCGAAACGATCCAGACCGGCGACGCGCCGCAGTTCGACGGCTTGATCGATGTGTTCCCGTCGCTGCTGTACGAGCCTTATTATTCGAGCTACGCGAAGACGGATTTGGACAAGCTGTTCGGCGCCGCGGGGTTGAAACGGGTGGAAACCGACATCGCCTATCTGACCAAAGTGGCGGTATTCGAGAAACCGTCCGGCCGTAAGCGGCGTAACTGACTGTTCGCGCTCGCGAATGCCGGACGGCGTCCGGCGCGCCAACATTGCCCGCAGTTCACAATTAGGAAAGCGGGCGTCAATCGGCCATAGTGGACACACGCGGCCGTATCGAGCGCCGCGCTTTCGGGGGGGTCATGAAATCGAATCTGGCTCACGCGACACTCGCGTGCTGCGCCCTGGCGCTGACGAGCACGGCGGCCTTCGCCACGGTGACGCCCATCATAGCCACCCCGGTAATTCTCGAGCATGATCCTGCGGGCATTGTCGCCCGCGGGACGACGGACGCAGATGGCAATGTCACCTTCCGCGACTTGGCGCCGGGCAAATATGTGCTCACGATCGACGGTCCGGGGCTTGTCGCGGCAATGGACAGGCTCGCCCTACCCGCGCCCGCGAAAAGCGGCGGCATGGGCATAGGCGGCGGCTTGTTCGGCGGATCGAGGCATTCATCGTCCGGCGGCCAGGGCGCCGGCCCCGCCCAGACTTCGCAAGGCAGTTCGCATTCGAGCGGCGTCTCCGCCGGCATCGACCCGGTCCACATCTCCCAGGCGCAAGAGCACCTCAGCGTTCCTGCCGGCGGTGGCGACAAGAATTCGAACCCGTCAACCATTTCAGCTTCCATCTATGATTGGAATCTCGGCAGTCAAAGAGGGAATCTGATCGCTTCGGGAGTGATGCAATATAGCCGCGACGCCGCCAGCAAGGGCATGCGCATCGGATTCATAGTGCCGGAAGGCGGCTCCTCCAACGTGGAGCTCGGCATTCAGGCCGTGCCCATCGCGGTCAGTGCGAAACAATAGCCGGCATGCCGCCGTCGCGGTGAAAGCGCGATGTCGGTCGACCGCTAAAGAAAAGCCCGGCTGATCTTCTTCGGCACGACCTGCGCCCAGGCCTCGGTGACGAGAGCCTGGAGTTCGGCGCTGTCGAGCGCGGAGATCGTCACATAGCTCCATCTGCCGGTGCCGACCTTGCACGGCGTGAAGATCTTCGGCCGCACCTCGAACAGCATGTCCTGGTGGTGGCGCTCTAGCTTCATGATGGTCGTCTTTTCCGGCGCCCACCACAGCGCGAACATCTTGCCGTTCGCGCGCAAGCTGGGCTGGCCCATATGCGGATGTTCGACGACACCGGGAAGCGCGAGCCCGAACTTCCGCAATTCGGCGAAATTCGCCACTAGCCGACTTGCGCCCGATGTCTGAGCGCATGATCCGCCAGCACGCAAGCCATCATCGCTTCGCCAACGGGCACGGCGCGGATGCCGACGCAGGGGTCGTGGCGGCCCTTGGTCGCGATGTCGGTTTCGCTGCCCGCTTTGTCGATGGTCTTGCGCGGGCTGAGGATGGATGAGGTCGGTTTCACCGCGAAGCGCGCAACGATGGGCTGGCCGGTGGAGATGCCGCCCATCACGCCGCCGCCATGATTGGAAAGGAATTTCGGCTTGCCGTTTTTGCCCGTGCGGATTTCGTCGGCATTCTGTTCGCCGGTGAGCGACGCCACCGCCATGCCGTCGCCGATCTCCACGCCTTTCACGGCATTGATGCTCATCAGCGCGCCCGCGAGATCGGCGTCGAGCTTGCCATAGATCGGCGCGCCGAGGCCGACGGGGACTCCCTCCGCCACCACTTCGACAATCGCGCCACAGGATGAGCCGCGCTTGCGCACCGCTTCGAGATATTTCGTCCAGGGCGCAACCGCCGTTTTGTCGGGGCAGAAAAACGGATTGCGCGAGACTTCCGCCCAATCCCAGCGCGCACGCTCGATGCTCTGCGTTCCCATCTGCACCAGCGCGCCGCGAATGAGGACGTTCTTGTAGAGATACGCCAGCACTTTGCGCGCCACCGCGCCGGCGGCGACGCGGCTCGCGGTCTCGCGCGCGCTCTGCCGGCCGCCGCCGCGATAATCGCGCACGCCATATTTCGCCCAATAGGTGTAGTCGGCATGGCCGGGGCGGAATTTGTCGCGGATCTCGGCATAGTCGTGCGAGCGCGCGTCTTCGTTCATGATCAGCAGCGCGATCGGCGTGCCGGTGGTGAGCTGGCGCTTCATCCGCTCGTCCTGGAACACGCCGGAGAGGATGCGGACCGTATCCGGCTCCTTGCGCTGGCTGACATATTTGGATTGGCCGGGGCGGCGGCGGTCGAGCTCGGCCTGGATGTCGGCCTCGACCAGCGCGATGCCCGGCGGGCAGCCATCGACCACGCAGCCGATCGCCGGGCCGTGGCTCTCGCCGAAGGTCGTGACGCGGAACAGATGGCCGAAAGTATTGTGCGACATGCTATTCGCCGAAAGTGGTTTCCGTACCCTGCGACAACCGCATGATACCGGCATGGGGCTGTTCGTAGCCTACCATCTGTTCCGGCGTAAGCCCCAGATAATGGCCGCGGATAAGCCGCACGGGAATCTGGTGGGTGACGATCACGGCGTCGCGCTTGAGCGTGGCGAGAAAATCGCCCACCCGCTGGAAGACCATCGCCTGGTTCTCGCCGCCGGGCCGCTTGTAATGCCAAGGATCGGCGCGGTAGCGGGCATGGTCCTCGTCCGCAATTTCCTTCCAGGTCAGCCAGATCTGGTCGCCGCAATGCATCTCCATCAGCCGGTGATCGGCGCGATAGCCGGTGGGCGGCAGGCCGGCCGCCTCGCGCAGCAATTCCATCGTCGCGCAGGTGCGATGCAGGGAGCTCGCATGGAAATCGAACGCGGAAAGATCGCTCGCGATCTCCTTCAGCAACTTTCCATTGGCGCGCGCCTGCTCGTGGCCCTTCGCGGTCAAAGGCGAGTCGTCCTGCGAGGCGAGACGCCCGTCGACATTGTGCTCGCATTCGCCGTGGCGCAGGACATAGAGGGTAAGGGATTTGAGATCGGGCATCGGTTTATTTCGGATCGAGCCGCGTCACGATGTTGCCACGCACCCGATAAGCGACGCCCTGCGTCTCGTCGAGATCGGACATCTGCTTCCAGTCCATTCCCGCGAACAGCCCGCGTAGCACGCGCGTGAAGGCGCCGTGGCTGACGGCGAAGGTGTCGGCGCTTATATCCGCGATCCAGCTTTCAGCGCGCTTCGCCACATCGGCATAATTCTCGCCGCCGGGCACGCGGACGTTCCATTTGTCCTTGTTGCGCTCCTCGTACTGGACCGGAAAGCGCGCGCTGGCCTCGCGATCAGTCAATCCGTCCCAGGCGCCGAGATTGATTTCCATCAGCCGGTCGTCGGTGCGGAAGGCATCGGGCGCCAGCCCCAATTCGCCGCGGATGATCTCCATGGTCTTGCGCGCGCGCGGCAGCGGACTGGCGACGTAATCGAGCGCCGCGAATGTGGGGCAGGCCTCGCGCAGGATTGCCGCGATGGCGCGCGCCTGCTCGCGGCCTTTGGCGGTCAGCGGCGTGTCGACGGTGCGGCCCTGGAAACGCTTCTCGACATTCGCCTCGGTCTCGCCGTGGCGGCAGAAATAGAGCGTCAATCCGTTTGCGAGACTAAGCGCCATCGCTTTTCGCGACCGCGATATCCGGCGCGTCCACCGCCTTCATGCCGACGATGTGATAGCCGGCATCGACATGCAGCGTCTCGCCGGTGACGGCGCTTCCCAGATCCGAAAGCAGGAATAGCGCCGATTTTCCCACTTCCTCGATGGTGATGTTCCGGCGCAGCGGCGCGTTGAATTCGTTCCATTTCTGGATGTAGCGGAAATCGCCGATGCCGCTCGCCGCCAGTGTCTTGATCGGGCCGGCGGAGATCGCGTTGACGCGGATGGCCTTCTTGCCCAAATCCTCGGCCATGTAGCGCATGCTGGCCTCGAGCGCCGCCTTGGCCACGCCCATCACATTGTAATGCGGCATCACGCGCTCCGAGCCGTAATAGGTGAGCGTGAGCAGCGATCCGCCATTCGTCATCATCTTCTCGGCGCGCTGGGCGATGGCCGTGAACGAATAGCAGGAGATGTTCATCGTCATCGCGAAATTCTCTGGCGTGGTGTCGATATAGCGGCCCTTGAGCTGGTCCTTGTCGGAGAAGCCGATGGAGTGGACGACGAAATCGAGGCTGTCCCATTTCGTCTTCAATTCGGCGAAGGCGGCATCGATCGAGCCCTGTTCGGAGACGTCGCAATCGATCAGCGCCGCCGGGTTGAGGGGCGCGACCAGCGGCGTCACGCGCTTCTTGAACACATCGCCCTGATAGGTGAAGGCGAGCTCGGCGCCGGCCTTGTGCAGCGCATCGGCGATGCCCCAGGCGATCGAGCGGTCGTTGGCGACGCCCATGACGAGGCCGCGCTTGCCCTTCATCAGGCCGCTGGTGGACATGAAATGCTCCCGAGGGTGACACGAAGGAATGCCTGTCTCGGCTAAGGCGGATCGCCTCGGAAATCAAGCACTTCGGCGTTCCTGACGGCGCCGTCATTATTCCATTGACGGCGCCGGCGGGCTCTATCCAGAGTCGGGCTGGGAAACGGAAGGACGGGACCATGGACAAGGATTTGGCGGTGCCGGGCTTCGCGCCGGACAGGCTCGCCCAGATCGCGCCGATGATGAAGGGCGTGGTCGATGCCGGCGACCTGTCGGGCATCGTCACGCTGGTCTGGCGCAAGGGCCAGGAAGTCCAGCTCAATCTGATCGGCAAACGCGACATCGAGCGCAACCTGCCGATGGAACGCGACACGCTGTTCCGCATCGCCTCGATGACCAAGCCGATCACGTCTGTGGCCGCGCTGATGCTGATCGAAGAGGGCAGGATCGCGCTCTCCGATCCGATCGGCAAATGGCTTCCCGAATTCGCCGAGATGAAAGTGCTGAAGGCGCCGGACGGTCCGCTGGGGGAAACCGTGCCGTCGCCGCGTGCCATCACAATCGAAGACCTGATGACGCATCGCGGCGGGCTCGCTTATGGCTTCACCTCGAAAGGCCCGATCGGCAAGGCCCATGAGGACAAGCTCGGCGCCGTGCTCGACAGCCCGCACGGTCCCGACGAATGGCTAAAGCGGCTGGCCAGCCTGCCGCTCAGCTTCGCGCCCGGCGAACGGATGCATTACAGCCACTCGACCGACGTGCTGGGCTTCCTGGTCGGCCGCGTCGCGGGCATGAGTTTCCGCGATTTCCTGATGCAGCGGATTTTCCGACCGCTCGGCATGAACGACACTGATTTCTACGTGCCGCCGGAAAAGCGCGGCCGCGCGGCGGTGGTCTATCAGCAAGACCAGGCGAGCGGCGCGCTCAAGCCCGTGCCGTTCCCGCAATACGACACGCCGCCGGATTTCACCGCGGGCGGCGGCGGATTGATCTCCACCGCCGACGATTATCTCGCCTTCGCGCGCATGCTGCTCGCCGGCGGCGAATTGAACGGCAAGCGCTATCTGAAACGCGAGACGGTCGAACTGATGCGCACCAACCGCCTGACGCCGGAGCAGCGCGCGATCCCGTTCCTCGGTTTTCCGATGTGGGCGGGTATGGGCTTCGGTCTCGGGCTTTCCGTCATCATGGAGCCCGACAAGCATGAATGGATGGGCGCGGGGAGCAAAGGTTCGTTCGGCTGGCCCGGCGCCTTCGGCACCTGGTGGCAGGCCGATCCGGAGAAAGAAATGATCCTGATCTTCCTGATCCAGAACTACACGCCGCTGACGTCCGAGATGGCCGCCCAAGCCGTGACCGGCGCACGGATGGGCGCGCGGGTTGCGTGCCCGATGTTCCAGAAGATGGTGTATGGGGCGTTGGACGGGTGAGTTGTGCTGGATGCTATCATATGATAGCATCCAGAAATGGGCCAGCTACTTGTACGGGATGTTCCCGAAGAAACCATCGCCGCGCTGAAAGAGCGCGCGAAGAAGAACGGACGCAGCGCCGAAGCGGAGCACCGTGCTCTGCTTCAGGAAAACCTCAAGTCAAAAAGCGAAAAATTCTGGAAAGAAGCGGCAAAACTGCGCGAGGAGTTGCGCGCGCGGGGCGTCAAGATAAAAAACTCGGCTGAGGTCATTCGCGAAGAACGCGATAAGCGATAAGCGATGATCGTCATCGATGCCTCCGTTGCGTTGAAATGGGTACTGCCGGAGGAGGACTCGCATGCAGCTCAAGCTTTGCTGGAAGAAAAACTGGCGGCACCGGCGCTCTGGTTGATCGAGGCGGCGAACGCTCTCTGGCGACACGCGGTGGCGAAGCGCATTAGGATAAACGACGCCAAGCTTGCTCTTTCAAAACTACAATCTGCGCCGGTTGCCGTCATTCCAATAGACAATGAACTTGCTCGCGCCTTGGAGCTTTCGGTTGAGCTGCGTCATCCGATATACGATTGCCTTTATCTTGCCGTCGCGCTGCGTGAAGACACGCATGTCGTGACGGCCGATTCCCGGTTTATCAAGGCCGTTTCGCATGATCCGGTGCTCAAAAAGCGCGTCCGCAGCCTTGGCAAGCATTCTTCGTAGCCAAGGAACGAACTCCGCGAACGCTTGATTACCGCATCTTCCCTCTTGGATCGTAATCCGCCTTCCACCCCTCCACGAACTTCTTCAATTCCGCGTCGGGCTTCTCCGGTAGCGTCACCACCAGCTTCACATACAAATCCCCCGCCGCTTCGCTGCCGCGCGCGGCGATGCCTTTGCCTTTGAGGCGCAGCACCGCGCCGGAATTGGAATTGGCCGGAACGGTGAGCGTCACCGTTCCGCCGAGCGTCGGCACGGCAACCTTGCCGCCCAGCACCGCTTCCTTCAGCGAGATCGGCAGGTCCATGCGCAGATCGTTGCCGTCGCGCGCGTAGAGGGGATGCGGCGCCACCGAGACGCTGAGAAGCACGTCGCCCGGCGGGCCGCCATTGAGGCCCGCGCCGCCCTGACCCTTGAGCCGGATCTGCTGGCCGTCTTTCAGGCCGGGCGGGATGCGCACGTCGATCTCGCGCCCCTCGGGCAGCAGCACCCGGCGCGTGCCGCCGCGCGCGGCCTCCTCGAAGCTCACGGTGATGGCGATCTCGTAGCTTTCGCCCTGGCGCGACTGGCCGCGCCGTCCGCGGCCGGCGCCGCGCCCGCCGAAAAGATCGGCGAAGATGTCATCGGCGCGGAAGCCTTCGGCGGTCTGGCCCTCCTGGTCGTTCCAGGTGAAATGGAAATCGCGCGCGCCCGGGCCGCCGCCCGCGCGCGGGTCGAAGCCGCGCGCATTGCCGCCGGCGTCGATCTCGCCGCGGTCGAATTTGGCGCGCTTGTCCTTGTCGCCGACGATGTCATAGGCGGCGCTGATCTCCTGGAAGCGCTTCTTGGCGCCGGCATCGCCGCTATGGGTGTCCGGGTGATGCTTCTTGGCGAGGTTGCGGAACGCCTTCTTGATCTCCGCCTCGCTGGCGCTCTTCGAAACGCCCAACACTTCGTAGGGATCGCGCATCGTCGCTCCTGCCACGCATGTGAGTCGCGGGCCGTGGCCAGAATATAGGAGACGCGGCGCGCGGAGCTAAAGGGAGCAAAAACGTCGCCTCGGAGACAGGGCGCTACTTGACACAGATACATCGTTATACTAGGTATCATGCATGAAAGAGGCGTCCTCCGAACCGTCCGACTTCGCCAAATGGGAAGTGCAGCTGCGCAAGGGCAGTTTGGGGCTTGCCGCCTTGGCGTCCCTTTGGGAGGGCAAGCTCTATGGCCTGGAATTGCTGCGAAAGCTCGAAAGCGTCGCCGGTCTCACGGTCCCCGAGGGCACGATCTATCCGCTGCTCAGCCGCCTGAAGGTAGCGGGCTTCGTGCAGTCCGAATGGGTCGAGGCCGACGCCGGACACCCGCGGAAATATTACGAGCTGACCGCGTCGGGCCGAAGCTATGTCCGGGAAATCGCGAACACCTGGCTCGAATTCACCGCCGGGCTGAACCGGCTGCTCGCGCCGCTGGAGGAGAAGGGGCATGCCAAACGCAAAGCCTCCTGAACAACTGGAAGCCTGGCTCAAACAGGTCCGCCGCCATCTGCGCGGCCTGCCGCCGGCCGAAATTTCGGAGATCGTTCAGGAATTGCGAAGCCACGTGCTGGACCGCGTCGCCGGCGATCTCGACCACGCCGGCATCGCCGAAGCGCTCGAAAGCCTCGGCGATCCGCGCGAGGTCGCGCGCGTCAATCTGAGCATGCATGTCGCCGCGCGCGCGGCCGCCGGCAATTCGCCTTTCGCGACGGCGCGCGCCATCGCACGATTGGGAGCATTGAGCATGCGCGGACTTTGGACGCTTTTGGTCTCTCTGGCCGGCTATGGCTTCGCCGCCGCGTGGCTGTTGACGGCGATCGTGAAACCGTTCGCGCCGGATCGCGTCGGGCTTTGGTCGCTGCCCACATCCGACGGCGATCTGTCGCTGTCGCTCGGCCGCCACGCCGCCGGATTCGCGGCGCATGACGTGCTCGGCTGGTGGGTCGTGCCCATCGGTCTCGTCGTCGGATTGGGCTCGGCCTATCTGACGTATCTCTACGACCGTTATGCCCTTCGCCGGATCGCCGGCCGGCAACCGCGATTTGAACGGAGCCCGTCATGACAAGCGATGAAGCGCGGATCGTCGCGCCCTGGCGTCAGCGCCTTCGCGACAGCAAGCTTCTGATCGCGCTGGAAATCGTGGCGATTGCCGCGGTGTTCGTCGCCGATCAGTACTATTACGTCTATTTCAGCAAGACGCCCTATCTGCTCGCGCTCGGATGGCTGTCGATGGCCGTGCGCGGCGTGCGCTGGCGGGATTTGGGTTTGCGCTTCGGTCCGGATTGGCGGCGTCTCGTGCTCTACGGGATCGCGGCGGGCGTGGCGATGGAAGCGCTCGAACTGTTCGTGACGCAGCCGCTGCTGGTCTCGCTGACGGGCAAGTTGCCCGATCTGTCGGTCTTCCACGCTCTCATCGGCAATACCCGCCTGGTCGCGCTGCTCGTCGGTCTGGCGTGGATCGGCGGCTTGGGCGAGGAACTCGTCTGGCGCGGCTATGCGCTGAACCGCATTGCTGGCCTGTTCGGCAACAGCGGCTGGGGCTGGGCCGCGGCGCTCGTCCTGGTCAATCTGGCCTTCGGCTTCGCTCATTCCTATCAGGACGTCACCGGCATCGTCGAAAACGTTCTCGACGGGCTGCTGCTCGGGCTGCTGTATCTGGCGACCGGCCGCAACCTGATCGTGCCGATCATCGCGCATGCGCTGGGCGACAGCATCGACTTCCTGCTGATCTTTTCAGGACATTATCCCGGCATGCACTAACGCCGCGATTCCGTCAGCAGCATGATGCCCAGCAATGCCGCCACCACGGCGCCGACCCAGCTCGCCGACATGGGAATATCGTGGGCGCCGATGACGACGGAAAGTCCGGCATAGATCCGGTAGGCGTGCGCCGCCGCGACGGCGAAGAACACAAGCGCTGAGATGAGCGTGAACGGTTTCATGGATACCTCCCCAGGTTTGGCGGGAGGATAGCACGAAAGCGGTCGTCACTGACTGGCCGGCGTCACAGGTTGCGCCGGCTGCAGGCCGGGCTGGGTGGGCGGCTTGGGCGGCGGTTCGCCTTTGAGCGCGGCGAGGCGGATCGTCGCGTCCCAGACGCCGCGCGCCGCCGCGGCCTCGTAGAGCGTCTGCGCCTTGGCCAGGTCCTGCGGCACCACCGTGCCGACCTCGTACATCTTGCCCAATTCATATTGCGCCAGGGGATGGTTCGCGGCGGCCGCCAGCAGCAGCCAGCGCAGCGCACCCTTGGGATCGGGATCGCCGGCTTCGCCATTCAGCAGCATCTCGGCCAGATCGTATTGTGCGGTCGGCAGGCCGGCATTGGCGACATAGAGATAGAGATCCTGCGCCGCGCTGGGATTCTTGTCGGTGCCCAACCCTTTGCGCTCCATCAGCGCCACGTTGCGCATGGCGGCGAGGTCGCCATGCTTGGCGAGTTTGGAGAACACCTTGTAGGCGGTCGTGTAATCGCCGGCGTCGAAGGCCGCGGCGCCGCGGTCGAATTTGGCCTGGTCGCCGGGCACGAGCCCGCCATCCTGCGCGCGCGCGGGTGCGAGCGAGACGCAGAGGCAGGCCCAGGCGATGAAGACCAAAGCGCGCATTGCGCGTTGATCCTATCAGACCCGCGCTTTCGCGTGCAAAAGGGAGATGCTAGTCAGCATCCATGAGCAATATCGGCGGACCCATCGACGACGGCGGCATCGCGCACG
>Ga0302314_10004704_pt1 | contig 25066 bp, 25 predicted proteins | sample III_Palsa_N2_3_FD_200533 | JGI IMG/M metagenome (GOLD analysis project Ga0302314, IMG submission 200533) | Peat permafrost microbial communities from Stordalen Mire near Abisko, Sweden - III_Palsa_N2_3 | ecosystem: Environmental > Terrestrial > Soil > Palsa > Peat permafrost | place: Sweden... | reverse complement strand
GCGCACCAGCGGAACAGGTCGCGCGACAGGCCGAAGTTGGAGTGGATGATCTTGTCGGCGTCCGGCTCGGTGGTCGAGGAGACGGCGCCCATGTGGATCACCACCTCGACGTCCTGCCAGCGCTTGCGCAGCCACTCGAACATCTGCTCCGGCGCGCAGATGTCGCCGATCGGGTGCTTGGCGATGTTGCGCCACTTGCCCTCGTCGACCCCGCCCAGCCAGTCGCAGACCACGACGTCGAGGCTCCAGTCCTTGGCCAGGCGCGCGACGACGTTGGAGCCGATGAAGCCGGCGCCGCCGGTGACGAAAGCGATCTTGCGGGTCATGCGCGTTTGGCCAGTTTACTGATGGTGGCGGTGGTGGAGTGGCCCTGGACAAGGTCGGCCAAGCGCACCTCACCGCCCCAGGCGGCTACCAGGTCGTGACCGACGACGCCCTCGACGCTGTAGTCCGAGCCCTTGACCAGCACGTGCGGGCGGGCCGCCTCGATCAGCTTCACCGGCGTGTCCTCGTCGAAGGCGACCACGAGGTCGACCGAGCGCAGGCCGGCCAGCACCAGGGCGCGGGACTCCAGGTCGTTGACCGGCCGGCCGTCGCCCTTCAGCGCGTGAACCGAGCGGTCGGAGTTGAGGCCGACGATCAGGCGGTCGCACCACTCGCGAGCCTGGGCCAGGTAGGCGATGTGGCCGCGGTGCAGGATGTCGAAACAGCCGTTGGTGAAGCCGACCTTCAGGCCGCGGTCGCGCCAGTTGGCGGCTTCGCGGCGCATGCGTTCGAGCGTGGCGATCTTGGCTTCGGCGGGGGCGACGCGCTCCAGGATTTCGGCTTCGATCACCTCGTCGGGCGAGGCCGTCGCGGTGCCGGCCTTCTGCACCACCACGCCGGCGGCGAGCAGCGCGAACTCGATGGCTTCAGTGAGCGGCACGCCGGAGGCGCGCGCCGCGCCCACCGCCGCCAGCACCGTGTCGCCGGCGCCGGAGGTGTCGTAGACCTCGGGTGGCGGACGGCGGAAGTGGCGCACCGATTGGCCGCGCTCGCCCAGCGACATGCCTTTGGCGGCGCGGGTCACCAGCACGGCCTTGCAGTCGCAAAGCGACAGCGCCTTGGCCAGCGCCGCCTCGACCTCGTCGTCGGTCTCGGTCGGCAGGTCGGTGGCGAAGGCGAGTTCGGCGGCGTTGGGCTTGATCACGTCGGCGGCGCCGTAGCGCACGAACGAGCGGGCTTTGGAATCGACGATCAGCGCCGCGCCCTCGGCCTTGGCCGCCGCCAGCGTCGCTTCGATCACGCGCTGGGTGACGACGCCCTTGCCGTAATCGGACAGCAGGATGGCGCCGGCGCCGCGGGCCGCGGCCTGGATCGCCTCGATCGTCGCCTGCTCGACCGCCGGGCTAAGCGGCCGGGCGGTCTCCTCGTCGACCCGCAGCAGCTGCTGGCCGGAGGAGACGAAGCGGGTCTTGATCGTGGTCTGGCGCTCGGGATCGACCACCAGCACGCCGTCGATACGGCTCTCGGCCGCGACCAGTCCCCTCGCCTCGCCCGCCGCCGCATCGTCGCCGACCACGCCGACCAGCGTCACGTTCGAGCCCAGCGCCGCGACGTTGCGGGCGACGTTGCCGGCCGCGCCCAGCATCACGATCTCGCGCCGCCGCGTCATCACCGGGATCGGCGCCTCGGGTGAGATGCGCGAGACGTCGCCATAGACGAACCGATCCACCATCAGATCGCCGACCGCCACCACCCGCGCGCCGGCGATGCGCTGAAGCAGTTGCTGCAGGCCGGCAAGATCCATGGAGACTCCCGCATGACGTTCCGGCGGATCAATCGGACCCGCGGCCGGAAATGTCCAGCGCGCTCCCCTCGCCGGCGCCGCTCAGAACGGAACGTCGCCCGGCGGGAAGTCGGGCGCCGCGGCGAGCGCCATGGCCGGCGCCGGGTTCACCGGCCAGATCGGGCCGCAGATCGCCGCGGCGGCGCCGGAGCCGGGGCCGATGGCGTGATCCGCGATGATCTTGTCCCAATTGCCCGCCGTCATCAGGTTGATCAGGTGCGAATAGCGCAACGACTCCAGAGCCGGGCTATCCGGCGCAATCTGGCCCTGCCAGTTGACGAACCGCAGGTCGCCAACCGGGATGTAGGTCGGGATCAGGGTCGAGAGGATCGTCGAAATGTCCGGCACATTCCTGAACGCCGTAACGAAGCCGAGATCGGGGGGCAGGTGCGGGACGATATCGTCCTGGTATTCGTACCGGGTCGAGTGCGCCACCAGCTTCTCGTAGCCGTCGGCGAACGCCTGGTCCCCGGCCCGCGCCCCCTCGAAGGTGCAGACGAACGGCGTGAAGCCCGCCGCCACCAGCTTCGGCGCGGCGATGTTGGCCAGCGCGCCGCCCTTGGAATGGCCGGTGACATAGAGCGGCTTGGTCGTGTTCGGCAGACTCTGCACCTGCGCCCGCACCCAGGCCCACAGCTCGTCGCAGGCGTGGCTGAAGCCTTGATGCACCGACCCTGGGACGTCGGGTGAGGCGACGACCGGGTCGTCGAGATCGGTGAGCCAGTCCAGCACCATTCGCTGGTGGTCGAGGCTGTCGAACGGTTCGGTGCCGCGGTAGGCGACGATGATCTCGCCAGCAGTCTCCCCGACCAACACGGCGGCGATCTCGTCGTCGCCGCCGACATTGGCGGCCGGCGGTTGCAGCCAGCCGACCAGGCTCGAGGGCGGCGGCGCGGGCGATGCCGGGGAATCGGGCGCGGGTCCGACGACGTTGATTTCGTACGCCTGCTGCGCGGCGCAGAGCAGGCGGGTCGTGATCGGATAGGCCATCCGTGCCCCCTTTGGTTGCAACAACCTGTGGCACAGCCGACGCTGAGGCGCCGATCACATGTCAGTGCAGCGGCCGGCGCTTGGCCAGGGCGTCGAATTCGAGCAGGTCGCGCACCAGCGCCTCGAAATCCTTCAGCGGCACCATGTTGGGGCCGTCGGACGGCGCGCTGTCAGGGTTCTCGTGGGTCTCCATGAAAACGGCGGCGACGCCGACCGAGACCGCCGCCCTCGCCAGCACCGGCACGAACTGCCGCTCGCCGCCGGTGCGATCGCCCGAGCCGCCCGGCTGCTGCACCGAATGGGTGGCGTCGAATACGATCGGGCAGCCGATCTCAGCCATGATCGGCAGCGCGCGCATGTCGGAGACCAGGGTGTTGTAGCCGAACGAGACGCCCCGCTCGGTGGCCATCACGTTGGGATTGCCGGCCGAGAGCGCCTTGGCGATCACGTTCTTCATGTCGCCAGGCGCGAGGAACTGACCCTTCTTGATGTTGACCACCCTGCCGGTGCGCGCCGCCGCCACGATCAGGTCGGTCTGACGCGACAGGAAGGCCGGGATCTGCAGGATGTCGATCACCTCGGCGGCCTGGGCGCACTGGTCGATCTCGTGCACGTCGGTCAGCACCGGCAGACCGGTGACCTCACGCACTTCGGCGAAGATCGGCAGCGCCTGGCCAAGGCCTATGCCACGCTCGGCGCTGGCGGAAGTGCGGTTGGCCTTGTCGAATGAGGTCTTGAAGATCAGCCCGACATCGAGCCGCGCGGCGATCTCCTTCAGCGCGTGGGCCATCTCCAGCGCATGCTGACGACTTTCCAGGGCGCAGGGTCCGGCGATAATCGACAGCCGCTCGGCATTGCCGATCCTGACGGTGCTGCCGCCGGCAACCCCCACCTCGACGACCGCGTTTGGTTGAACAGACAAGACGGCGAAGCTCCAAATCCGTTTGCGGCTGTGCTGCGTAGAGATGGCCTGGGGCGCAGGGCGGCGCAAGTTCGCGCTTTCAACCTTGGCTCGCCTTGTCGGAAGACGGTGATAGGCTGTGGAAAAAAGGCATTGGGTGGAGGCGGCGTTGGAGGGTGGCGTGACCGCTGTCGTCGGTCCTGACGATCCCGAACTGCGCAAGGCGCCAGGCGCCTTCCGCACGGTGCTCAAGGTCGCGGCCGACAACTGGGAATACGGGCGGCTGACCTTCGTGCTGCCGTCGGGCCGCCAGGTGGTGGTCAAGGGCGACAAGCCCGGGCCGGACGCTCGGCTGATCATCAACGACTTCCGCTTCCTCTCCCGCGTGCTCAGCGCCGGCGATATCGGCTTCGGCGAAGGCTTCATGGCCGGCGAGTGGGATACGCCCGACCTCTCGGCCCTGCTGGAGGCGTTCACCGCCAACCTCGACCGGCTCTACAAGCTGCTTGAAGGCAATCCGGCGTCGCGCATCGTCAACTTCTTCGCCCAGCTGCTGCATCGCAACAGCCGCGCGGGCTCCCGGCGCAACATTCTGGCCCACTACGATCTGGGCAACGCCTTCTATTCGCGCTGGCTGGATCCCTCGATGACCTACTCCTCGGCCAGATACGAGCGACCGGGCCAGCCGCTGGGCGAGGCGCAGCGCAACAAGTACGCCAGCCTGGCCCGCCAGATCGATCTGGGACCGGACAACCACGTGCTGGAGATCGGTTGCGGATGGGGCGGCTTCGCCGAGTTCGCCGCCAGGGAGATCGGAGCAAAGGTCACCGGCATCACCATCTCGCCGGCGCAGTACGAATTCGCCAGGAAGCGCCTGTTCGAGCAGGGGCTGGCGGAGCGCGCCGACATCCGTCTGGTCGACTATCGCGACGTGGTCGGACAATTCGACCGCGTCGCCTCGATCGAAATGTTCGAGGCGGTGGGCGAGGAATACTGGCCGACCTATTTCGGCAAGATCCGCGACGTGCTGACGCCCGGCGGCCGCGCCGGCCTGCAGATCATCACCATCCGCGACGAACTGTTCGCCCACTACCGCTCGCACGCCGACTTCATCCAGAAGTACGTCTTTCCTGGCGGAATGCTCCCCTCGGAGCGGCGGCTGCACGAGGAAACCTCGCGGGCGGGACTGGAATGGGGCGACATCGTCCGCTTCGGCCAGAACTACGCCGATACCTGCGCCGAATGGGCCCGGCGCTTCGAAAGCGCCTGGGAGGACATCCGCAGCCTCGGCTTCGACGAGCGGTTCCGGCGGCTGTGGCGGTTCTACCTCGGCTACTGTGAAGCCGGCTTCCGCACCGAGCGGACCAATGTGGTGCAGCTCAGCCTGGCCAAGAGCTGAGGGCGCCGCGCACGATCAGGAACATACCGCGTTCATGGCGCGCGGGGACCGACGCACCGCGATGACCGAAAATGGGCTCTAATCTGCGCTCCCCGTCCACGGCCTGTGGCCTCGGATGGGTTGCGACCAGACCAGGCGCCAGCCCTTTCCCGCCGCGAAGATCTCCGCCGCGCCGCCGACGGCGAAATCGCCCGGCCGAAGCACGATCGCGTCGCGGCAGGCGCCCGGCAGCCCGACATTGGCCCGCAACACCAGGATCTCCGAACTGGCGCATAGCTCGGCCAGCCGCTGCGGCTTCGGCTTGCGCCGGGTCCACCAGATGCCGAGCGCCGGCTTGATCCCCGGCCGCGCGGCGCAGGACCAGTAGTCGCAGTCGAACATCGCGCCGCGCGCCTGGGTCATGTCCGCCGGGACGGCGAGCCCTCGCCGTTGCGCCCAGAGCTGGGTGGCGTAGGCGCGCACGCCGGGCCTCAGCGCCACCTCCCGCCCACGATCGGCCAAGGCCGCGTCCGCGCCATCGGACGCCACCCAGATCACCGGCGCCGGCGGCCTGGGCCAGAACGCCACCGCGGCGGCGAGCGGCAGGCCTATCCAGCGCAGATGTCCGCGCCAGAGGCAGATGAACAGGATACCGAGGTAGGACACGGCCAGGGCGATCTCCGGCGCCGCCGTGGCTGTCGCGCCAGCCCCCGGCGCGGTCGCGAACAGATGCCCGAGCGCGATCACCGACTTGGCCGCCCAGCCGGCAACGAACAGCGCCGGCGCGGCGAAGCCATGACCAAACAGCTCCAGCAACAAGGCGACGGCCAGCGCGGGCATCATCACCACGCTGGCGATGAAGTCGGCGCTCAGGTTGGCGAAGACGCCGAAGTTGGCGATGCGGTTGAAGTGCTGCATGGCGAAGGGTCCCGTCGCCGCGCCCGCCACGAGGCTGACCATGAACAGCGCGACGACCCAGTCCCGCGCCCCTTGGATGAAGCCGATCGGCCACGGCAGGCCGACGGGTCGCGTCGGCCGCGGCCATATCTCCGCCAGCGCAACTAGTGACGCGGTCGCACAGAACGACATCTCGAAGCCCGGCTGGATCACCACCTCGGGGTCCGCCAGCAGGATGATCATCGCCGCCAGCGCCAGCGATCTCAGGCTGACCGCCTGCCGGTCCAGCAGGATCGCCGTGAACGCCACAGACGCGGTGATCGCCGCCCGCCGCGCCGGGGCATGGGCGCCGGAGAGCACCAGATAGGCGCTGACCGCGATCAAACCGCCGATAGCCGCCACCTTCTTGCCGTTGACCCGCAGCGCCAGCCATGGCCAGGCCGCGATCAGGAAGCGCAGCGAGAAGAACACGAATCCGCTCAGCGCCGCCGTGTGCAGCCCGGCGATCGCCAGCATGTGGGCGAGCCCCGCGCCGCGCAGATCGTTGCGCACTTCGGCGCTCAGCCAGTCCTGGTGGCTGGTTGTCACCGCGACGGCGAGACCGGCCGCATCGCCGGCATTGCCGCCCATCACCTGGTTCATGTCGGCGGCGAGACGCTGCGCCGTGGCCCAGCGGAAGGCGTTGACAGCCATGGTCAGGCGCAGCCACCAGGGCGCGGGCGGCGGCGCGATGATCTCCGGCGAACCGCGCGCCAGGCCGACGCCGCCCTCGCCTTCGAACCAGGCGTCGCGGGCGAAATCGTAGGCGCCGGGCGCCGCCGGCGCCGGCGGCGGATCGAGCAGCGCCTTGACCCGGATCGCCTGCCCCGGCGCCGCGAAGCCGCCCGCCGGCATCACGATCCGGATGCGCAGCGGCAGCTGGGCGCTCGTCAGGCCGCTGACGTAGGTCGGCGCGATCAGCAGCCGTGGACCGCTGGCGCTCGGCGTGTCGACGTCGACCACGAAACCTTCCACCGCCGCGACGCCCAGGCCACCGGGAACGATCGGCGCGGCGACATGATCGCTGCGCAGCTTGGCGACCGAGAATCCGGCAGCGACCATCGCCGTCAGCAGCAGCGCCGCGGTCAGCGCCCGCCCACCGCCGCGCCATGCGTTGACGCCGGCGCCCAGTCCGAGCGCGGTCGCCAAGCAGGCCGCCGGCCATAAAGCCGGCTCGCTCTTCAAGCCAAGATAGCTCGCCGCGCCCAATCCAAACGCAACCGGGACCCAGAGGAATACCCGGTCGAGCTGGGCGAGCACCTCAGAGGCGGCGCCGCGGGCGAGCGCGGCGGCGCTAGGAAGGCGGTGAAGGCGCGTGCTAAGAGCCCGCGCCCTTTCACCCGGTAATGCGATGCCAGACCCCGCCGTCTCCCCCAGAGAACCTGTCGTCACCCGTATCGCCCCCTCGCCCACCGGGATGATGCACATAGGCACAGCCCGCACGGCGCTTTTCAACTGGCTGTATGCGCGCCACACAGGCGGCAAGTTCCTGCTGCGGATCGAGGACACCGACCGCGACCGCTCGACGCCCGAGGCGGTCGAAGCGATCTTCGAGGGCATGCGCTGGCTCGGCCTCGAATCCGACGCCGAGCCGGTATTCCAAGCGCAGGGGGCCGAGCGGCATCGCGAAGTCGCGCTAGAGATGCTGGCGCGCGGCTCGGCCTATCGCTGCTATATGACGGTCGAGGAACTGACAGGAGAGCGCGAGAGGGCGCGCGCCGAAGGCCGGCCGATCCGCTCGCCCTGGCGCGATCGGGCCGCGCCGGCCGGCGCCAACCAGCCGTTCGTGATCCGCCTGCGCGCGCCGCTGGATGGCGAGACGGTGGTCGACGACATGGTCAAGGGCCGGGTCGTGTTCCGCAATCGCGAGCTCGACGACCTGATCCTGCTGCGCGCCGACGGCTCGCCGACCTATAATCTGGCCGTCGTCGCTGACGACCACGACATGGGCGTCACGCACGTCATCCGCGGCGACGACCACCTCAACAACGCCGCGCGCCAAACCCTGATCTACCAGGGCATGGGGTGGGAACGGCCGCGCTTCGCCCACCTGCCGCTGATCCACGGGCTGGACGGCGCCAAGCTTTCCAAGCGGCACGGCGCCCAGGCGGTCAGCGAGTTCGCCGACATGGGTTATCTGCCCGAGGCGATGCGCAACTACCTCACCCGGCTGGGCTGGGGCCACGGCGACGACGAGATCTTCAGCGACGCCCAGGCGATCGCCTGGTTCGACATCGCCGACGTGGTCGCGGCGCCGGCGCGGCTGGACTGGCCGAAGCTGAACCACATCAACCATCACTACATCCAGCTCGCCGACGACGGCCGCCTCGCCGGCCTGGTGTTCGAGGTGCTGCGCAGCCGCGATATCCATCTGCCGCACGACTTCGCCCAGCGCCTCGCCCGCACCATCCCGCTGGTGAAGGACGGCGCCAAGACCATCCTGGAACTGGCGGATCTGGTGCTGTTTGCGCTGAAGCCACGGCCGATCCAACTCGAGCAGCAGCCTCTGTCGCTACTCACCGAAGACGTGCGCGACCGCCTCGGCCGGCTGAGCAACGTCCTCGATCAAGCCACGGTCTGGCAGCCGGCGCCACTCGCGGAGACGCTGAAGGCGTTCGGCGAGGCCGAAGGCGGCGGCTTCGGCAGATTCGGGCCTGCCCTACGCGCCATTCTCGCCGCCGGGGCCGTCGCGCCCGACCTCGCCAGCGCGCTGGCCGCGCTCGGCAAGGAGGAGAGTTTGGGGCGGATCGACGATGCTCTTTCGCAAGTGCAGTAAGCCGCTATAAGGCGGTCGGGCCGTGGCCGCCAAGGCGGCGTTGGATATTGAAAGAGGGTGACGCGCATGGTTGAAAACGCCTCGCTGACCATCGGCAACAAGAGCTACGATCTGCAGGTTATCCAGGGCACGACCGGTCCGGATGTGGTCGATGTGCGAAAGCTCTACGATGACTCCGGCGTGTTCACCTTCGACCCGGGGTTCACCTCCACCGCGTCCTGCGAGAGCAAGATCACCTACATCGACGGCGACGCGGGCATTTTGTTGCACCGCGGTTACCCGATCGAACAGCTGGCCAAGAACTCCAGCTTCCTCGAGGTCTGCTACCTGCTGCTGAACGGCGAGTTGCCGACGGCGACCGAGTTCGCCGACTTCGAGCACACCATCACCTACCACAGCATGATCCATGCGCAGTTCGACCGGTTCTTCTCCGGTTTCCGCTCCGACGCGCACCCGATGGCGATCATGACCGGCGCGGTCGGCGCGCTTTCCGCCTTCTACCACGACAGCATCAACGTCGACGATCCGAAGCAGCGCGAGATCTCGGCGCACCGGCTGATCGCCAAGATGCCGACCATCGCCGCCAGGGCGTTCAAATACTCGATCGGCCAGCCGTTCGTGACGCCGCGCAACGACTGTTCCTACGCAGAGAACTTCCTGCGCATGGCGTTCTCGGTGCCCGCGGAAGACTGGAAGCCGAACCCGGTGCTGACCCGCGCCATGGACCGGATCTTCATCCTCCACGCCGACCACGAGCAGAACGCCTCGACCTCGACCGTGCGCCTCGCCGGCTCGTCGGGCGCCAACCCGTTCGCCTGTATCGCCGCGGGCATCGCCTGCCTCTGGGGTCCCAGCCACGGCGGGGCCAACGAAGAAGCGCTGATGATGCTGCAGGAAATCGGAACCGTCGACCGCATCCCCGAATACGTCCAGGGCGTGAAGGATCGGAAGTACCGGCTGATGGGCTTCGGTCACCGGGTCTACAAGAACTTCGACCCGCGCGCCAAGGTGATGCAGGAGACCTGCCACGAAGTACTGGCCGAGATCGGCGACAGCGACGATCCGTTGCTGAAGGTGGCCATGGAGCTGGAAAAGATCGCGCTCAACGATCCCTACTTCATCGACCGTAAGCTCTACCCGAACATCGACTTCTATTCAGGCATCACCCTGAAGGCGATGGGCTTCCCGACCACCATGTTCACGGTGCTGTTCTCGCTCGCCCGCACGGTCGGCTGGATCAGCCAGTGGAAGGAAATGTTCGAAGACCCGCGCCGCAAGATCGGCCGCCCGCGCCAGCTCTACACCGGCCCGCTGCAGCGCGAGTACACCCAGATCGACACCCGGGGCTGATCACGCCGCGATCTGGGTCACGTTTCCGTAGGCCCGGATCGCCCTGTCCGCCGTCGCCAGGATCAACCCGCTGGCTTGCGCCTGCGCCACCAGCAGCCGGTCGAACGGGTCGGCGTTAGACCAATCCAGCGCGGCCGCGGCCTCGGCATGAAGGCCGAGGATCGATAGTTCGAGAAAGCCATTCCTGCGGATCGCCTCCACCGCCGAGCCGCTGAACGCCAGCTTGCCGGTTCGGCGCTTGATCGCGATCTCCCAGACCGACGCGGCGCTGACGAAGATGCGGTTCGACGGGTCGGCAATCGCCGCGCGGCACGCAGCGCTGAGGTCGCGCGCGTCACCGTCCCACCAAAGGAAGGTGTGGGTGTCGAGCAGGATATCCACTCAGTCGCCGCCCTCGAACAGCGCCTGGATCGCCGGGTCGGGCGCGTCGAAATCATCGGCAATGTAGGTCACGCCCATGGCGTGGGCGGGAACGCGCGGGCCGACCGCGTGCGGGATCGACACCAGCTTTGCCTTGGGCGCGCCGTTCTTGGCGATGATGATGTCCTCGCCGGCCGCGGCGCGATCGACCAGGGCCGATAGCTGCGTCTTGGCGTCATAGATGTTGACGATCGAGGTCATCAAGCTTCCTTGGTCAGCCTGACCAAGATAGGCCCGAACCCGTGTTAGTCAAGCTGACCAATCCGCTGAGCGAGCAACCGTGACGCCCGCTGAAGGCCATGCCGCGTTGCGCGATCACGCCGAGCGCGATCCAAACGTCCTGGCTTTCTGGCTCGGCGGGTCGCGCGGCAAGGGCCGGGCGACGGCGCAATCCGACTATGACTGCACGGTGATCCTGGCCAACGACGCGCCGGATTCCGGGCGCCGGGACATTGCCGCCTTTCGCCAGCCCGGCATCGACGTGACGATCATGCCCCTGGCAGCGTTCGAGACCTATGCGGACTGGGGGTCGGCGACGGCGTGGGACCGCTACAGCTTCGCTCACGTGACCGCTGAGGTGGACAAGACCGGCCAGGTGCAGCCGCTGATCGAGGCCAAGGGCTGCGTGCCGCCTTCGGTCGTCGGGGACTTCATCGACAGCTCGCTCGATCATCTGATCAATCAGCTCTACCGCGCCGTGAAGTGCCTGCGCGACGGCGACTCCGCCGCCAGTCGGCTGGAGGCGGCGGAAGGGGTCCCGCCCTTTCTGGACGCTACGTTCGCCCTCCACGGCGGCCGGCTGCGGCCGTACTACAAATACCTCGCCTGGGAACTCGAGGCCTACCCGCTCGAACGGCTCGCGGGCGGCGGCCTAGTGGGCCGGCTTCTCGCCGCGCAGGGCCCGGGGGCGGCTCTGGCGCTGCAGGCGCTGGTGGCGGAAACCCAGTCGCTGTTCCACGACGACGGGCATGGGGCGTCGTTCGAGGGCTGGGGTGAGACGATGGATTGGATGCTGACGTGGACGCCGGCTTGACCCCGGCCACGCCACTAAGATGCGCCGAACATACTTAGATTCAAGACTGCCGCCCGCGCCAAATTCTGCATAGTTTCTGTGCCCCGTGGCAGACTTGGGGGCGAACGTGAAATCATTGACCGACGTGTCGGCGTCGATCGGCTGGCGGGCGCCGCCGCCCGTGGCGAGTCCGTGGGGTCGCCGGCCGGCGAGCCTGTGGGCCATTCTCCTAGACGCCTGGCGCGAGAGCATGGACGTCTATGTGCGCACCGCCGGCGTCCGACTGCCATGGGGCGCCTTTTTCTGAACCCGACCGCGCGGGAACTCATCCGTGATGTGACGACTTGCAGGATTGGGCGCAGGATCGCTCAGCCAACAAGGAGGCCAGCCTATGGCGCTTGCCGACATCCGCCACGAAGTCGTGCTCACCCTCGCCCGCACCCACGACGCCCAGCACGACGCGCGGGCCGTCCTGGATCACGGCGAAGACGCCGAGAAGGTGATCGCGGCGGGGGAACTCGACTTCCTCGCGCGGCAGGATGCGCTGTTGAAACGCCGGCTCGCCGAGATCGACCGGCTCACGGCGGAGCACCGGACCACATTCGCCTGGTTCCGGCAGGAATGGTTCAGCCTGATGCTGCACATGGAGAGCTGGATCGCCCACGGCTGATCGACGGCCTGAGGATACTCATTCCTCAGGCGTGCATAGGCCACGCGTCCCGCCCGACGGTCGCCGACGCGGCCAGTTCGGTCGCCGTGCGCCCCAGCGCCGGGTGGCGCCAATCCGGTGAGATCTCGGCCAGCGGACCCATCACGAACAGCCGCTCGTGCGCCCTCGGATGCGGCACGACCAAGCCAGCTTCGTTGATCGCCTGCCGTCCGTAGGCGATCAGGTCGATATCCAGCGTACGCGCCGCGTTGGGCTCAGAGCGCCTGCGGCCGAACGTCGCCTCAAGGGCAAGAACTTGCGCCAGCAGCTCGCGCGGCGAAAGCTTCGTCTCGACAATCGCGACACCGTTGAGATAGGCGGGCGCGCTCGGATCGGGCCAGGCGGCCGAGCGCCACCAGCCCGAGCGCCGCACGACGGTCAGTCCTGCCCACAGAAAAGCTGAAAGCGCCGCTTCCAAAAGCTCTTCGACGCTGGGATAGTCCCCAGTCAAATTACCGCCCAGTGCGAGGATGATCGCCTCGTCCGCGGCGGCACAGCGATTTCCCGGAACGGTAGCCACCGATGACCTTCTATCCCACCGAGCGTCTGGCGCTCTTTATCGACGGCGCCAACCTCTACTCCTCCGCCAAAGGGCTGGGCTTCGACATCGACTACAAGCGGCTGCTCGAGGAGTTCCGCAACCGCGGCGTCCTCGTTCGCGCCTATTACTACACCGCCCTGGTCGAAGAGCAGGACTATTCGCCGATCCGCCCGCTGGTCGACTGGCTCGACTACAACGGCTTCACCCTGGTGACCAAGACCGCGCGCGAGTACGTCGACGCCCAGGGCCGCAAGCGCTGGCGCGGCGACATGGATGTCGATCTGGCGGTCGACATGATGGAGATCGCCGACCGCGTCGACCACGTGGTGCTGTTCTCCGGCGACGGCGACTTCCGCCGTCTGGTCGAGGCGATGCAGCGCAAGGGCGTGCGCGTCACCGTGGTCTCCACCGTCAAATCGCAGCCGCCGATGGCCTCCGACGATCTGCGCCGCCAGGCCGACGTGTTCATCGACCTGGCCGACCTAGCCGACATCATCGGCCGTCCGGCCCGGCTACCGCGGGTGATCCAGGAGGCCAAGGCCACGGCGCGGGCCGCGCGCGACCAGGAGGTCGATGTCGAAACCTGAGTTGGCGCTGGATCCGGAGCCGCCGCGCGGCTGCCCGATCTGCCCGCGCCTGGTCGGATACCGCGAGGAAAACCGCGCCGCCCACCCCGACTGGTGGAACGGCCCCGCGCCGTCGTTCGGCGATCCGGACGCGCGGCTGCTGGTGGTCGGTCTCGCGCCCGGCCGCACCGGCGCCAACCGCACCGGCCGCCCGTTCACCGGCGATTTCGCCGGGGTGCTGCTCTATCAGACCCTGATCAAGCTGGGCTTCGCGACCGGCCGCTACGACGCTCGGCCGGACGACGGCCTGATCCTGACCGACTGCATGATAACCAACGCGGTGCGCTGCGCCCCGCCCGGCAACAAGCCCAGGACGGCGGAGGAAGCCGCCTGTCGCCCGTTCCTCGCCGCCCGCATCGCCGCCCTGCCCCGCCTGCGGGTGATCGTGACCCTGGGCGACGTGGCCCGCCGAAACGTCCTGCGCGCGCTTGGCCTGAAAGCCTCCGCGGGCGTCAGCGGCCACGGCGGACGCTGCGAAGCGGCCGGCTACAGCCTGATCAACAGCTACCACTGCTCCCGTCTCAACACGAACACCGGCCGCCTTACCCCGGCGATGTTCGAGGCGGTGTTCGGGACAGCGAAGACGGAGCTGGCGCGCGGATCCTGACCCCCGCCCGCGGCCCTAACGCCCCGGCGGCCTTGCGGCCATCAGCGCGTCCACGTCGCCCAGCGCCGGATTGTGGACGGCATAGGCGGTCCGGAGGCCCGGGAGGAACCCGCGATCCTTGTAGAACCGATGCACCGCCGGGTCTTGGCGGCCGCTCTGCATGAGCACGTGGAAGCAATCCTTGTCCCAGGCCGTCTGCAGCGCCGCCTCGACCACGGCGCGGCCGTAGCCGCCGCGGCGGAAGTCCGGGTGCGAGACGACGTTTTCCAGAACGCCGAGCCGACGCCCGCCGCGCAGCAGGTTCGGCGCGGTGATGAGCATGCAGGTCGCGGCCACGCGTTCGCCTTCCATCGCCACGAACACGTCGGTCGCGTCGCTGGCGATCGTCTCGGCCCAGATAGCGCGCGCCCGTTCAATCGGCTGGGCGTGCGCGCTGACCTCGGCGCAGGCGAAGAGCTCGAGCAACGACGCAAGGTCCCCCTCGAACGCTGGTCGAACCGTCGGCATATGGCCTCCTTGCAGGCTTGGACGAACCGGCACGTCGATATCGTGTGCCGGCGCCAGCCGCCGTCAGCAGGCCGGGCAGCCCGTGCGTCGTGGAGGGGGAATACCTTGCGAGCGAGGGTCAGCCTGCGTCGGTGACGTCCTCCTCGCAATCCTCCTTGGAATAGACTTCGAGCGAGTGATCCAGCAGGTTCACGCACCAATAGCCCTTGCCGTGCCAATGCATCAGGGCGGCGGGCTTGAGGGTGAGCGTGGTCTGGTAGGTGACGCCGGCGGCGGTGGTCACCTTCAGCACGTGCGTTCCGGCGGCGACTGGGACCACGACCGAGCCTTCGCCGGGCGCGGTCACCGCCTTGCCGCCGTCAAGCGACGCCTTGGCCGCCTTGGGCAGATGCGAGTCGATGTGGAGCACGGTGGTCGCCGCGCCCGCCGGCGCCGCCCCCGTCAGCGCGCCGGCCGCCATCAACATCGCGATCTGCTTCATGGGGTCCCCGCCGCTCTCGAAATCAGCAACGGGCCACCGATCGATCCCGCGCTCATTCGAGCGTCGCCATTCGCCGGTCATCGACGTAAACCCGCGTCGGCTCGGCGTGAAGACCCGGCCGGCGACGTCATCCGCAATGGGCGCGAGGTCGAACATGAAATTCCGCATTCTGCGCGGGGCCGAGGTCAAGGCGCTGCTGCCGATGGCCGCCTGCATCGAGCTGATGCGCACCACCATGATCGCCGTCTCCGAAGGCCGCGCGCGCATCCCGCCGCGCACGGTGACGCCGGTCGGCGCCGGCATGCTCGGCGTGATGCCCGGCCATCTCGCCGAGCCGGACTGCTTCGGTGTGAAGCTGCTGAGCCTGTTTCCCGGCAACTCCGCGGCCGGCCTCTCGTCCCACCTCGGCCTGGTGCTGCTGTTCGAGCCGGAGCATGGCCTGCCCGTCGCCATGCTCGACGCGGCCGAGCTGACCGCGATCCGCACCGCGGCGGTCAGCGGCCTCGCCACCCGACTGCTGGCCCGCGAGGACGCCGGCGACCTGGCGATCCTCGGCTCGGGCGAGCAGGCGCGCAGCCATCTGGAGGCGATGCTGGCCGTGCGGGAGATCCGGCGGGTGCGAGTTTGGTCGAGGAATGCGGCGCATTCCACTGAATTCGCTGAAAAACAGGGCGCGCGGTACCGGCTGGCGATCGAGCCTGCGGCCACCGCCGAGGACGCCGTGCGCGGCGCCGACCTGATCTGCACCGTCACCGCCTCGCCCGAGCCGATCCTGCGCGGCGACTGGGTCGCGCCCGGCGCCCACCTCAACGTCGTGGGCGCTAGCCGCATCGCTGCAGCCGAAATCGACACTGCCGCGGTGGCGAAGTCGCGCTTCTACGTCGATTTCCGGGAATCGGCGCGGCTTGAGGCCGGCGAACTGAAACGCGCGATCGATGCCGGCGCGGTGACTTTCGACCACGTGCTTGGCGAGATCGGCGAGGTGGCGAACGGTAAGGCCATCGGACGAACCGGCGCGGCCGACATCACCCTGTTCAAGTCGCTGGGCGTCTCGGCCGAAGACCTCGCCTCCGCCCACTATGTGCTCGGGCGCGCCGAGGCCGAAGGCGTCGGCCAGGTCGTGGAACTGTAGCGACCGCCGACGCCCCCTCCCCTCGGAATTCGCCCGACCAAAGTCGGCGCGCGGGGCGGCTGCTAGTCAGGGCTGATTGCAGACGTCGCTTGGCTTGTTTATCCAGTTCAGCATCTCCAGCTACGCGCGCCGTACACGGCGAACGATGCCTGGAGTTTGTTGGGGGGCGGCGAGATCGACAGCTTAGTTAAGGCGGCCGCGATCAGGGCGCCGGCCGAGAGCCACCCCGGTTACGGCGCCAAGCCATACCGCGCCTACGTCATGGGCGTGCTGATGGTGATCTATGGCCTCAATCTGGCCGACCGCGGCCTGGTGGCGCTGCTGCAAGAGAAGTTCAAGCCGGAATTCCACCTCAGCGACTTCGAACTCGGCCTGCTGGGTGGCCCGGCGTTCGCCCTCTGCAACGCGCTTGCCGGCCTGCCGGTGGCGCGCCTTTCCGAGCGGTTCAACCGCATCGGCGTGCTGGCGATCTGCGTCGCGCTCTGGAGCCTGATGACCGCCTTCTGCGGCCTGGCGGTTTCGTTCCCGATGATGCTGCTGGCGCGCTTCGGCGTCGGCATCGGCGAAGCGGGCTGCCTGCCGCCGACGCAGAGCGTGATTTCGGACTACTGGCCCGCCAACAAGCGCACCAACGCCATCTCGATGCACCTCACCGCGATCCCGTTCGGCACGATCGCCGCCGTCGTGATCGGCGGGGTGGTCGCCGACCACTATGGGTGGCGCGCGGCGTTCCTGGCGCTGGGCGTTCCCGGACTTCTGATCGCGCTGATCTGCTGGCTGACGGTGAAGGAGCCGCCGCGCGCCGGCGCCGCCGAGAAGGCCGAAGCGCCTGGCTTCGGGGCCGCGTTCAAGGAAATGATGGGCAAGGCCAGTTTCTGGCACATCGCGCTGGCCACCGGCCTGGTGAACTTCGTCGCCGTCGGTAACGGCCAGTATCTCATCTCCTTCATGGTCCGCCAGTATCACGTCTCGCTGACCCAGGTGGGGCTCACCCTGGGGCCCATCACCGGCGCCTTTAGCGTGCTCTCGGTGTTCGTCGTCGGCCGCATCCTCAACCACCTGACCGAGAAGGACCGAGCCTGGCTGGCGCGCTGGCCCGGCATCGGCGTCGCGATCGGCGTGCCGATTTCGCTGTGCGCCTACATGGCCCCGTCGTTCTGGATCATGCTGGCGCTGCAGATGGTCGCTCTGCTCTGCACCAACGCCTATCTGATCTCGCTCTACACCACCGCCCAGGGCGTGGTTCAGCCCCGGATGCGGGCGACCGCGTCGGCGATGGTGGTCATCGTGATCAACACGGTCGGCTATGGCCTCGGTCCGCCCGCCATTGGCGCGCTGAGCGACTTTATGGCGAGCCACGTCGTCGCGTTCGGCCTCTCCGACGCCAAGCACGCCGCCGCCCAGGGCCTGCGCTACGCCCTGATGTGCGGCGCGCTGGTGAACCTTTGGGCGTCGGTCCACTATTTAATCGGCTCGACCAAGCTGAAGAAGGATTGGGTGGGGTGAAGGGCATCCACCCGTCTGCTCACTTTCCGTGGGGAGGGAGTTTCGGCCCCTACCCCCGGTCCCGGATTAGCCGGCCCTGTTCGCGCTTCCAGTCGCGGTCGGCTTCGGTGGCGCGCTTGTCGTGGTCTTTCTTGCCCTTGGCCAGCGCCACCTCGAGCTTCACCAAGCCCTTGTCGTTGAAATAGAGCCGGGTCGGCACCAGGGTGCGGCCCTCGCGCTGAGACGCGGCGATCAGCTTGTCGAGTTGCTTGCGGTGCAGCAGCAGCTTTCGCTGGCGGCGCGGCTCGTGGTTGAAGCGGTTGGCGGGGCCATATTCGGGGATGTGGGCGTTGATCAGCGCGAGGTCGCGGCCTTCGACGCCGACGTAGGATTCGGCAATGTTGGCGCGGCCTTGGCGCAGGGCCTTCACCTCGGTGCCGGTGAGCATGATGCCGGCCTCGAGCTTGTCCTCCAAAAAGTAGTCGAACCGCGCGCGGCGGTTCTCGGCGATCAGCTTGGTCAATTCAGCACGCCGGCTTCGCGCATGGCCTCCAGGATCGCCGGCTTCGCCGCGTCGGCGCAGGGTGTGATCGGCAGGCGCGATTCTTCGGCGCAGAGACCCAAGTGCGCCAGCGCGAACTTGGTCGGCGATGGCGAGGCGTCGAGGAACAGCGCCTTGTGCAGGTGAATCAGCCGGTCCTGCCACGCCAGCGCCGCCGTCCAGTCGCCGGCCAGCAGCGCCTCGTAGAAGGCGGACACCGCTTGCGGCGCCACGTTCGAGGTCACCGAGATGCAGCCGTGGCCGCCATGGGCGACGTAGCCGAGCCCGGACGGGTCGTCGCCCGAGAGCATCACCCAATCCTGGCCGCACATCAGCCGCTGGAAGCTCGCGCGGGGCAGATCGCCGGTGGCGTCCTTCACGCCGGCGATGTTCGGCAAGGCCGAGAGCCGCTTCAGCGTATCGTTGGAGATGTCGACGCTGGTGCGGGACGGCACGTTGTAGACGATGAGCGGCAGATCGACCGCTTCCACGATCGCGGCATAGTGCCGGTAGAGGCCTTCCTGGCTCGGACGGTTGTAGTAGGGCGTCACCACCAGCGCCGCATCGGCGCCGATGTCCTTGGCGTGCCGGGCCAGTTCGATCGCCTCGGCGGTCGCGTTCGAGCCGGCGCCGGCGATCACCGGCACGCGGCCGGCGGCGGTCTTCACGCAGAGCTCGACCACCCGCCGATGCTCGGCGTGGCTGAGCGTCGAAGTCTCGCCGGTGGTGCCGACCGGCACGAGCCCGTGCACGCCGCCGGCGATCTGCCGTTCGACCAGGGCGACGAACGCCTCCTCGTCGAGCAGGCCGCGACGAAATGGCGTGACGAGCGCCGTGGAAACGCCGCGGAATCGGGGTCGGGTCATGGGTGCAAGAAGCCGTGAATTCACCCGGCGTTAACCGGATTGTATGGGAGGCTTCTGACAATATGTCGGCGAGGCGCCGGGCCGCAACCCGCGCATCGAGGGCGGATCAGCCCACTGGAGGCCGCGTGGCACTGAAAATCAATCTGCGTCGCGCCCTCCTGAGCGCCGGCTGCGCTCTGGCGGCGGCTGGAATCGCCGCGGCCGGGGGGGCGATGGCCCAGGGCGGCGGCCAGATCCAGACCTACCAGTATTCGGTCCGCCAGCAGTTGAGCGATTCGGATTCGCAGTCGCTGGGCCAGGTGCTGGAAGCCGCGCGGCTGGGCGATGCGCCCCGGATCCGCACGCTGATGGACCAGTTGTCCGATCCGCTGGCGCGCAAGATCGCGCTTTGGGCGCTGATCGAAGCCAATCCCGACGGCATGAGCTACGCCGAGCTGGACGGCGCCCGACGCGATCTGGCCGGCTGGCCGGGCGCGCCCAAGCGCCTGGCGGCGACCGAGAAGGTGATCGAAGGCGGCGGCTTGCGTCCACAGGCGATCATCGACTGGTTCGCCGGCGCCGATCCCGCCACGCCGGAGGGCGCGATGGCGCTGGCGTCCGCCTACCAGGCCACCGGCAATCCAGCCCGTGCGGCGGAGGTGATTCGCCATATCTGGCGCACCAAGACGTTCGACGCCGCCCCGCAGCAGACCATGATGACGCGGTTCAGCAGCTTCCTGACCGCCGACGACTACGCCGCCCGCGAGGACATGCTGCTTTATGGCGTCCAGGGCGACGCCTCCCGCGCGCTGCTGCCGTTCCTGTCGTCCGATCAGCGGGCGCTGGCCCAGGCCCGCATGTCGCTGCGCCAGGGGCCCGGCGGCGACTATGCGGCCTCGGCGCTGCCGGCCGAGCTGCGCGACGCGCCGGGGATCGGCTACGAAGAGGCCCTGGCGGCTCAGCGGCGCGGCGACACCGCCGGCGCGCTGGCGCTGATCCCGCGCCTGCCGACCGCGATCCCGGATCCCGACGCGCAGAGCCGGATCTGGAAGCTGCGCAAGCAGCTGGTGATCGCCGCGCTCAAGATCGGCGACACCCGCGGCGCCTACCGGGCCGCCGCCGACAGCGGGGTCGATCAGGGCGCCGACGGCGCGGAGGCCGAGTTCTACGCCGGCTGGCTGGCGCTGAGCCGGATGCACGACGCTAAGCTGGCCGACGCGCACTTCGAGAAGCTGCAGGGCATCGGCGCCTCGCCGATCACCGTCAGCCGCGCGCTCTATTGGCGCGGCCGCGCCGCCGAGGCGATGGGCGACCCCGTCGCAGCCCAGCTTTTCTACGCCGACGGCGCCCACTACCCGACCGCCTTCTACGGCCAGCTCGCCGCCGCCAAGGCCGGCCAGACCATCCTCGACCTCGGCAGGGACCCCGAGATCACCGCCGCCGACCGCGCCCGGTTCGAGGATCGCGAGCCGATCCGCGCCGCGCGGATAATGGCGGAGATCGGGGCCAAGGACACCTACAAGAGCTTCGTCATGGGCATCGCCGAGACCCTGCCCACCGCCGCCGAAGCCGCCGAACTGGTCGACATGACCCGCAACATGGGCGACCAGGAACTCTCGATGAAGGTGGTCCGCAAGGCCGCCCAGCACGGCCTGATCCTACCGGAGCGCGGTTATCCGCTGCGCACGCCGCCGAGCGTGTCGGGCGGCGCGGAAGAGGCCTTCGTGCTCGGCATCACCCGCCAGGAGAGCGGCTTCGATCCGCACGCCCGTTCCGGCGCCGGGGCGATGGGCATGATGCAGCTGATGCCCGGCACCGCCCACATCCTGGCCCACCGGCTCGGCTACGGCGCCGGCGAGCTCGACGACGCGGACTACAACATGCAGCTGGGCTCGGCCTATCTCGGCCAGCTGGTCGACCAGTTCAGCGGCTCCTACATCATGGCCGCGGCGGCCTATAACGCCGGTCCCGGCCGCCCGACCGAGTGGACCAGCTTCTGCGGCGATCCGCGCTCGTCGTCGAGCGATCCGGCCGACTTCATCGAGTGCATCCCGTTCGCCGAGACCCGCGACTATGTGATGCGGGTGCTTGAGGCGACCGAGGTCTATCGCGCCAGGCTCGCCGGGGGCTCGGCCAAGCTGATGATCGCCACCGATCTCAAGCGCGGCGGCTACGGCTATGGCTCATACCACGCCGCCGAGACCGCCCTGCCGCTCACCGAGACGCGCTGAACGGCAATCGCCGGGCGGCCAGCGTCAGGCCCGCCGGCGATTGGATCAGTTCGCCCTCAAGGCCGAACACCTCGGCCAGAACTTGCGACGACAGCGCCGCCTCGGGCGCCGCCAACGCCCGCAATTCGCCGCCGTGCAGAACCGCCAGACGGTCGCAGGCGCGGGCCGCCAGACCGAGATCGTGAGAGGTGACGATCACCGCCGCGCCATCGAAGGCGCGCCGGCGCAGGCGCTCCAGGATCAGCAACTGGGCCTCGGGATCGAGCCCGGCGGCGGGTTCATCGGCGATCAGCAGCTTGGCCCGCGTCGCTAGCAACCGCGCCAGCAGCACCCTCGCCCGCTCGCCGCCCGACATATCGAGCACGCCGCGTCCGGCCAGATCGCCGATTTCCAGCTCGGCGAGGCAGGCGTCGGCGATCGCATGGCCCTCTTTCGGCGGCAGCGAGGCGGCGCCGAGGGCGGCGATATCGCGCGCCGGCATGTTCCAGGCGACGCGGCGCTCCTGCGGCAGGTAGCCGGCGATGGCCGCGCGCTCGCGCTCGCCAAGCGATTCCAATGATCGACCGCCCAGCCTCACCTCCCCGCTGGCGCGCGGCTGCAGCCCGAGCGCGGCGCGCAGCAGCGTGGTCTTGCCCGCGCCGTTCGGGCCGACCAGCCCCAGCACCTCGCCCGGCGCGACGCTCAGCGAGACGTCCGACAGGATCGCCCGCCCCCCGCGCCGGACCGACACCGCGCGCAGTTCCAGCACCGCGCTCACGCCCGCCAGCTCCGGGCCGCCCGCCAAGCGACGAGGGCGAACAGCGGCGCGCCGAACAGCGCCGTCACCACCCCAAGCCGCAGCTCGGTCTCGCTGGGGATGACCCGCGCCAGCAGGTCGGCGAGCACCAGCAGGATCGCGCCGGCGATGGCGGACGGCGCCAGCACCCGCGCCGGGTCGTCCGACGCCGCGCCCCGCACCAGGTGTGGCGCGGCCAGCCCGACGAAGCCGATCACGCCGGCCATCGCCACCGACGCACCGGTGAGCAGCGCCGCCCCCGCCACCGCCGCCACCCGCAGCCGCGCCATCGGCAGGCCGGATAGCGCGGCGGTCTCGTCGCCCAGCGCCAGCATGCGCAAGCTTCCGGCGGCGTAGGCGCAGAACCCGGCGCCCAGCGCCATCGGCGCCAGCGCCGCGCCAAGATCGCTCCAGTCCCGGTTGGCGAGCGAGCCCTGCAGCCACGCCAGCACGTCGGCCAGGGTGACCGGCGATGGCGACAGGTTGAAGATCAGCGCCGTCATCGCCCCGCCCAGCGCCGCCAGGGCGACGCCGAACAGGATCAGGGTCTCAGGCTCTCGGAACCGGGCCGCGAGCACCGCCACCGCCGCGCCGGCCGCCAGCGCGCCGCCCAGGGCCGCGCTTTCGATCGCCCAAGGGATTGCGCCAAGACCCAGCACGATCGCCAGCGCCGCCGCGGCGCCGGACCAGGCCGAAACGCCGAGCACGCCCGGCTCGGCCAGCGGATTGCGCAGCAGCCCCTGCATCACCGCCCCCGCCAGCCCCAGCGCCGCGCCGGTCAGGGCCGCCGCACAGGCCCTCGGCGCGCGTATGCCGAACAGGATTTCACCCTGTGGCGAGCCCGGCTGCGCGAACGCGTCGGCGTACTGTGCGAAGGCGAGGCTGGTTTCTCCGAACGCGACCGACAGCGCGAGCGCGGCGAAGAGACCGAAGAGCAACAGGATCAGGAGCCGCATCAGTGCGCCGGCCGCGCCTTGGCCAGCGCCAGCGCGCCGTCGGCCGCGAACCAGGCCGGGCAGCCCAGCATCGAGCCCGGCAGCGACGCGATCGCCCGCCGCTGGGTCAGGTCTTGCAGGTAGCTGTTGCCGCCGATGCTCCAGTGCTGGCGCCCGTCCGCCAGGTCGCGGAAGAAGCCCAGCACCAGCGCCGCCGGCGGTCGCAACACCAGGTCCTCCAGGGACACCGGCGCATAGCCATCGGTCGCCGAAGCGTCGATGAGCCCCGCCGCCGCCATCATCGCGCCGATCAAGGTGCCTCGTCCCGCCGTGACCGCGCCGGGGGTCAGATAGAGCGCCCGCACACCGTCCCACGCGCCCTGGCTTTGCGCCAGTTTGGCGTCCATCCGGGCGATGAGCGCCTCGCCGGCGTCGCGGCGGTCGATGGCGGCGGCGACCTTGCGGACGTCCGATCTCACGCCGGCGAAGTCGTCGGCCTCGTCGATCCTCACGAACGTCACGCCGCGCCCCGCCAGCGCCGCCGGCAGGCGCAGGCCGCCCGCCCAGTAGGTGACGACAACGGTGGCGCGCTCCCCGAGGATCGCCTCGAGCGTCGCCCGTCCCTCCGGCAATCCGGCGGCCGACGCCCGCAGATAGGAGTCCTGGTTCAGCGCCCGCTTCGACAACGCCGCGATCTCGCCCCGCGGCGCCAGCGCCAGTACGTACTGGTCAGCGCACTGATCGAGCGAGACAATGCGCGGCGCGGCCTCGGCGCCCCCGCAAAACGCCGTCCAGACCAGAGCGGCGGCGGCGAGGGCCGACCGCAAGCTAGTCGGCGACAAGGCCGTGCAGCAGGCCGTCGAGCAGCACCGCGGTCAGCTCCTCGGCCGGCGCCCAGTCGACGTTGGGACGCGTGATCACCAGCGCGACCAGGCCATGGCACGCGGCCCACAGCGCCTGCGCCGCGCATTCGGCGTCGCCGGTGCGTAAGCGACCCTCGCCGGCGATCTCGGACACCACGCCGACGTAGCGAGCGTAGCACTGCGCGGAAATCTCGGCGGTGGCGCTGGAACCGGGCCGCTCGGCGGCGCAGAACACCAAACGGTAGGCGTTCGGATGGGCGAGCCCCATGCGCACATAGGCTTCCAGCATCAGCCGCACCCTGCCGACCGAGTCGCCGGGCATGGCGGCGATCTGGCTGTTCTGCTGCAGCAGCGCCTGCATCGCGGCCAGGCAGATTTCGTGCAGGATTTCGTCCTTGTCGCGGAAGTGCATGTAGAGCGCGGTCGAGGAGACGCCTACTTCGTCGGCGATCTTGCGGATCGTGGCGCCTTCATAGCCGTCGGCGACGAAGATCCGCTCCGCCGCTTCCAGAATCTCCACGCGGCGCAGGTGCCCATCGCCCTTGGCCTTGCGGGCCGACTTCGCGGGCTTGGTCAGGACTATTTCCACGCGTCACACCTATCGCCGTCTACAGACGGACACTAAAGGCGTTTCAGCCGCGTCGGGCAAGGCCGCGGGTCGCCCTGGACGCCGGGGCGGGCCGACCGCTAAGCCTGGATGATGAAATCGCCTGCCAGACCCTCGTTCGCCGCCGCGCCGCTCGCGCTGCGCACGGTCGGTTGGGAAGACTACGCACTGATCGACTCCGGGCATGGGCGCAAGCTTGAGCGGTTCGGTCCGCACCGCGTCGTGCGGCCCGAACCGCAGTGCCTTTGGCGGCCGTCGCTCGACGAGGCGACCTGGGCCGCCGCCGACGCGGTGTTCGATCCCGAAGGCGAGGAAGACGCCGGCCGCTGGCGCTTCGCCGGACCGTCGGCGCCGCTGTTTCCGATCGGCTGGCGCGGGGTGAAGTTCTGGGGCCGGTTCACGCCGTTCCGCCATCTGGCGTTCTTTCCGGAGCAGGCAGCCAACTGGGACTGGCTGGAACAGAGGGTAAGGATCTCAGGAAAGCCGCTGAAGGTACTGAATCTATTTGGCTACACCGGCGTCGCAAGCCTGGTTTGCGCCGCCGCCGGTGCGGTCGTGACCCACGTGGACGCCTCCAAGCGCGCCGTCGG
>Ga0302314_10004702_pt1 | contig 25067 bp, 26 predicted proteins | sample III_Palsa_N2_3_FD_200533 | JGI IMG/M metagenome (GOLD analysis project Ga0302314, IMG submission 200533) | Peat permafrost microbial communities from Stordalen Mire near Abisko, Sweden - III_Palsa_N2_3 | ecosystem: Environmental > Terrestrial > Soil > Palsa > Peat permafrost | place: Sweden... | reverse complement strand
CTGGTGCGAGCTGCTGTCCCAGCCCGCGCAGATGCCCCGGATGGGCCGGATCGCGGTCCAGCACGCCCTGGGCGGCCCGGGCGTGTCGGTCGTGGTGCTGCCGGGGGACGTGGCCGCGCAGGACGCGGTGAACCCGACCGGGCGACACGCCCCGGCCCCGGCCGACGGGCGGGTGCGGCCCTCGCCGGGGGCGACCGGGCAGCTGGCCGAGCGGCTGAACGCGGCCCGCAAGGTCACGCTGTTCTGCGGCGCGGGCGCACGCGACGCGCACCCGCAGGTGATCCGGCTGGCACAGACGCTGCAAGCGCCGGTCGGCCACACCCTGCGCGGCAAGGAGTCGATCCAGCACGACAACCCGTACGACGTCGGCATGATCGGCCTGCTCGGCTACGGCGCCTGCTACGACGCGCTGCACGAGGCGGACCTGGTGCTGATGCTGGGCAGCGACTTCCCGTACGACAACTTCCTGCCGAAGGCGCACACCGTGCAAGTGGACCGGGACGCCCGGGCGCTGGGGCGGCGGACGCCACTGGAGCTGGCGGTGCACGGCGACGTCGCCGCCACCCTGGACGCGGTGCAGCCGCTGCTGGAGCAGCGGACCGAGCGGGCCTTCCTGGACACCATGCTGCGACGGCACGAGCGGGCACTGACGAAGGCGGTCGGCGCGTACACCAGCCGGGTCGAGCACCACACGCCGATCCATCCGGAGTACGCCGCCAGCGTGCTGGACTCGCTGGCCGCCGAGGACGCGGTGTTCACCGTGGACACCGGGATGAACAACGTCTGGGCCGCGCGCTACCTGACTCCGAACGGCCGCCGCCGGGTGCTGGGTTCGTTCACCCACGGCAGCATGGCCAACGCCCTGCCGCACGCCATCGGCGCGGCCTTCGCCGACCGGTCCCGGCAGGTGGTGGCACTGTGCGGGGACGGCGGCCTGAGCATGCTGCTCGGTGAGCTGATCACCGTGGTCCAGCACGACCTGGACGTGAAGGCGGTGGTCTTCAACAACTCCTCGCTGGGCATGGTGCGGCTGGAGATGATGGTCGACGGCCTGCCGTCCTACGGGACCGACTACCCGCCGGTGGACTACCGCGCGGTGGCCGGGGCGCTGGGCCTGCCGTGCTGGCGGGTCGAGCAACCGACCGGCGTGGCCGAGGCGTTGGAGCAGGCTTTCGCCCGCCGGGGGCCGGCGCTGGTGGAGCTGGTGACCGACCCGAACGCGCTGTCGGTGCCGTCCCACATCACCTCGGACCAGCTCAAGGGCTTCGCCCTGGCCGCCGGACGGACGGTGCTGGACGGCGGCGTCGGCACCATGATCGACCTGGCCCGGGCCAACCTGCGGAACATCCCGCGCCCCTGACCGTCCGCCCCTGACCGTCCGCCCGTGACCGTCCGGCCGTGACCGCCTGGCTGGGCGCGGGTCAGACCTGGTCGCGCGGTGGGGTCGCGGTGTCGAGGAAGAAGGCGTCGATGCTCTGCACGGCGTGGATGAAGTCGTCCAGGTTCACCGGCTTGGTGATGTAGGCGTTGGTGTGCCGGCGGTAGGCGGCGGTGACGTCGTCGGGCGCGCCGGAGGTGGTCAGCACGACCACCGGGATGACCTTGAGCTCCTCGTCGTCCTTCAGTACGGCCAGCAGCTCCCGGCCGTTCATCCGCGGCATGTTGAGGTCCAGCACGATCAGGTCGGGCACCGGATGGGCCGGGTCGCGCAGCCGTTCCAGGGCGGCGACTCCGTCGTCCACCCGGGCGATGCAGCGCGCCGCGCCGCGCTGGAGCAGGGCCTCCTCGATCAGCATGGCGTCGGCGGGGTCGTCCTCGACCAGCAGGATGTCGTAGGCGCGCGGTGCTGCGAGGGCCGTCATCGGTCGCTCCGGTCCGGGGCTTGGTGGTGGGTGTGGGGCGGGACCGCCCCGTTGGCGGGGACCAGTCCCGGCCAACGACGCCGGGCCCCCTGCCGGGTGATGTTGTAGGCCCGGCCGAGTTGAGGGTACCCGGCCCCGCCCTCGGCGGCCCGCTCGGCCGCCCGGTCGACCTGGCGGGCGATAGCCCGTTGCAGGTGGGCGAGGACGTGCAGGGTGGCCAGGGCGTCGCCCTCGACCGGCGCGGTGGCGTCCGCCTCGCCGTCGACGCCCAGCGGTCGGAAGGCGCGCATGGCCAGACGGTCGGCCAGGTCGGCGATCGCGGCGTCGGCGAGGCCGGCGATCTCGGTCTCATGCATGGCGAAGGAGAGAGGGGAGCCCGGCATGGATGCCACCCTAGGGCCAAACCACCAGGGCGACAACAAGGGTTGTCCGCAGGGCTGTAAGGTGTGCCCCGCAGTGTGCGCCGCCCCGACCGGGACGGCGCACCGAACCATCCACGGGGCCAGTGAGAGGAACGCACGTGTCGCGGAAGAACACGGAGCTCCCCGGCACTCCCCCGCGGACCTCCCCGACTGCGGACTGGACCACCAGGCGGTGGCTGACGGCCGGCGTCTCGGCGGCGCTGGTGGCTCTGCTCACCCTGGGTGTCGTCGGCGCCTGGGTGCTCTCCCGCGCCACCACTGTGACCAACACCATGGTCAACCGCAGCTCCCCGGCCCTGATCAACGCCCTGAGGCTGGAACTCTCGCTGGTCAACCAGGAGACCGGCATCCGCGGCTACGGGCTGTCCGGCCAGCCCCCCTTCCTGCAGCCGTACACCAGCGGCCTCGCGGACGAGAAGACGGCCGTGGCCCGGCTGGACACGCTGCTGGTCGGCGACCCCGCGGCCAAGGCCGACCTCCAGGCGGTGCTGTCCAAGGCCGCGGTCTGGCAGGCCGACATAGCCCGGCCGATCGCCGCCTCCCGGGCGGGCGCGCCGATCCTGCTGGCCACGGTCCGGGCCGATCTGGGCAAGGAGCAGTTCGACTCCATCCGCACCGCCTCGACCACCGAGCAGAACCAGCTCCAGGCCGAACGGGACACCGCGTACGCCTCGCTGCAGAACGAGGAGAGCCTGCGGAACTGGGTGTTCGCCGCGATCGCAGTAGTGATCCTGCTGCTCGCGATGCTGGTCTTCGTCGGGCTGCGGCGCGGAGTCACCGCACCGCTGGAGCGGTTGTCCGGCGACGTGCGCCGGGTCGGCGCGGGCGAGTTCGGCCACCCGGTCACCTTCGGGACCGGTCCGGCCGACCTGCGGCTGCTGGCCGACGACGTCGAGGCGATGCGGCAACGCCTCTCCGACGAGCTGGAGTTCACCGACCAGGCGCGGGCCCGGCTGGACGAGCAGGCCGGGGAGCTGCGCCGGTCCAACACCGAGCTGGAGCAGTTCGCCTACGTCGCCTCGCACGACCTCCAGGAGCCGCTGCGCAAGGTGGCCAGCTTCTGCCAGCTGCTCCAACGCCGCTACGCCGACCAGCTCGACGAGCGCGCGGACCAGTACATCGGCTTCGCGGTGGACGGTGCCAACCGGATGCAGACGCTGATCAACGACCTGCTGGCGTTCTCCCGGGTCGGGCGGATGAGCGACGACTACGCACCGGTCGACCTGGCCGAGGTCTACGCCACCACGCTGGACTCGCTCAGCATCGCCCGCGAGGAGGCGGACGCGCGGATCACCAGCGACCCGCTGCCGACGATCACCGCGGACCGGACCCAGCTCGGCATGCTGCTGCAGAACCTGCTGACCAACGCGATCAAGTTCCGCGCTCCCGACCGGCCGCCGCGGATCCACCTGGAGGCCCGGCAGGACGGCGACTGGTGGCACTTCGCCGTCACCGACAACGGCATCGGGATCGGCCCCGAGTACGCCGACCGGGTGTTCGTCATCTTCCAGCGGCTGCACACCCGGGACGCCTACGCCGGCAACGGGATCGGGCTGGCGATGTGCAAGAAGATCGTGGAGTTCCACGGCGGGACCATAGCCATCGACCCGGACCGCGCCGAGGGCACCCGCATCGCCTTCACCCTCCCCTCGATCGCGGCCCAGCCCGTGCTGGACCCGGTCGTCCCCCCGAGCAACGGGCGCACGGCGCCCGTTCCCGGGCCCCGGCTGACCGACGCCGCCGGGAACCAGTCGTGAGCGCTGACGCCGCCGAGGGCAACTACCGGATCCTGCTGGTCGAGGACGACGCCGGGGACGCGCTGCTGGTCGAGGAACTGCTCGCGGACACCGACCTCGCGCACACCCTGGTCTGGACCCAGACCCTCGCCGCCGCCCTGGCCGAGGCCCGGCGTCGGCCCCCGGACTGCGTGCTGCTGGACCTGCACCTGCCCGACGCCAACGGCATCGCCGCGATCCGCACCCTGGACGCGGCCTGCCCGCACACCGCGGTGGTGGTGCTGACCGGCCTGGCCGAGTCCACCGCCGGAGCGGCGGCGGTCGCCAACGGCGCACAGGACTACCTGGTCAAGGGCCAGGTCACGGCCGACCTGCTGGACCGGGTGATCCGCTACGCGGTGCACCGCGAGCTGGCCGACCGGGCCGCCGTCGAACTGCGCGAGAACCGCCTGCACGCCAGCGAGAACGCCCGGTTGGAGCGCGGCCTGCTGCCCACCCCGCTGCTCCGCAGCGACCGGGTCACCGCCACCACCCGCTACCTGCCGGGCCGCCAACGCGCCCTGCTCGGCGGCGACTTCCTGGACGTGGTGCAGGACGACGACGGCCTGGTGCACGCGGTCATCGGCGACGTCAGCGGCCACGGCCCGGACGAGGCCGCCCTCGGCGTGCTGTTGCGGATCACCTGGCGGGCGCTGACCCTGGCCGGGCACCGCGGCGGCGAGCTGCTGGACGTACTGGAGCGGGTGCTGGTGGCCGAGCGCCCGCGCCCGGAGATGTTCGCCACCGCGATCGTGCTCACCCTGGACCCGGCCGCCAGGACCGTGACCATGCACCTGGCCGGTCACCACGAGGCCCTGCTGTGCGCCGACGGCTCGGCCGCCGAGGTCCCGGCCGCGCACGGCGTCGCCCTGGGGATAGCGCCCGGACTGCGCAACTGGAAACCCACCGGGCTGGCACTGCCGGCCGTCGGCGCGCTGCTGCTCTACACCGACGGACTGACCGAGGGCTACAACGGCCCGGGCAGCCGGCGGTTGAACACCGACGGCCTGCTCGACCTGATCGACCAGGCCCCCGACCCGGGCGCCGACCGGCTGCTGGACCACCTGATCACCAGCGCCCAGACGCTCAACGCCGGGCGCCACGCGGACGATCTGGCCATCCTGCACCTGTCCTGGCGCTGACCGTCCAAGAGCTGACAGTCCAGGAATGAGCCCGGCGCGGCAGGGCAGGCGTCGACTATGACTGAACTTGTGATCTACCTGCTGATAGTCGGCCTCATCGCCGGTGCCGTCGCGCGTCTGCTGCTGCCCGGGCGCGATCCCATCGGGCTGCTGGGGACGATCGTGCTGGGCGTCGTCGGGTCGTTCCTCGGTGGATTCCTCGGCGACGAGTTCGAGTACCACCACTGGTCCCAGACCTTCCACACCAGCGGCATCCTCTGGTCCATCCTCGGCGCCGTGATCGTGCTCGCGATCGCCCGCGTGGCCACGCATGGCCGCGCCTGACCCCAACCGAACACTTCGAACCAGAGCCGCCCTCGACGCCCCCGCAGTGGGGCCGGGGGCGGCTCTGCGCGCATGGCTTCACGGATCGGGGGCAGGGAGGCGTTGTCGTCGTCCCAACCACATGGAGGTGGGCTGTGCCCTCCGAGTCACCCGTCGAGTCACACGTCGAGTCCCAGGCCCTGAGCGTCACCGTCGTCCCGCACGGCAGCAGCTGTGCGGTCGTCACCGCGGGCGGCGAGCTGGACATGGACACCGCCACCCTGCTGCACCACCAGTTGGCCGCGCAGGTGACCCAGGGTCGGACGAACCTGGTGCTCGACCTGGCCGGGGTGCCGTTCATGGACTCCTCCGGGCTCAACATCGTGCTGCGCGCGATGAACGAGACCCGGCAGCTGGACGGCCGGCTGCTGCTGGCCGCGCCCACCGAAGCGGTACGCAGACTGCTGGACCTGACCGGGATCAGTCTGACCCGCAAGCCCTTCGACACCGTGGCACAGGCCCTGGCGTCGCTGGACGCCGCCGAGGCCGTCCAGCCCTGACCACTGCTGGTCCTGAGGACCAGCAGTGCTGACGGGTCGTCAGCCCAGGGCCGTGGCCGGGCAACGCATCGTCGCGGTGACGGTCTTCCCGTCACCCGGCCACAGTTGGACCAGGAGCCGCTGGGTCAGGCCGCGCACGAGGTGCCAGCCGAACCCGCCGCCCTGGACCACGTCCCCGGGGCGCGGCTGTGGCAGCTCACGGCTGCTGTCGCTGACCGCGATGGTCAGCAGGTCGTCGCCCTCGGACAGGTCCAGCGTGCAGGGCCCCGGGGCGTGTCGGACCACGTTCGACACCAACTCGCTGACCACCAGCAGCGCGTCGGCCAGTGCCTCGGGGTCAGGCTGGGTTGGGCCGGCCGCCAGGAAGCACCGGGTGCGGTCCCGGGCCTGGGAAACCGCTCCGGTCGCCGGCGCGGGCCAGACCCACTCGGCGTTCCGCGGTGTCTGTCCGGAACCGGCCGGTAGTTCGGAGTACACGTGCTGCCCCTCTCCTGTTTCATCTCCCGTTTCGCCCGTCGACCGGAGGCCGGCGTCGAACAGCGCCTACCCCGCTGGCGCGATCCGACCACCGGTCATCCCGAGCCGACTGCCTGCGCCGCCGGCCGACCGGTCGCGGCGCGGGCCGTGGGGGCGAAAGATGGACCGGGAGGGGCGGGCGACAGGCGGCAACCCACGCACAGGACGGTGATCCCATGGCAGGCACAGCAAGCGAGGCGTTCGAGTTGCGGTTCGCACCGACGGCCACGGGCGGCCCGGAGGCGCCAGAGGTGCCGGACACCGTCGTCGTCCACCGCACCAGCGCCCGCGGACCCGGCGGCCATCCGGTCTACGCCGACGCGTCCGGCATTGTCCGGGCCGAGATCAGCGACCGCGGCGAGGTGCGGATGCTGGCCACCAGTGCCTGGCAGGCCCCGCTGCGCCCGATCGCGTCACACGCGGTGAGCGCCCCCCACCCCGGCCCCGGCCGGGCCTCGGCCGCCTAGCGCTCACGCCGCCCAGCGCTCAGGCCTCGGCCCGCTGGGCCGGCTGGGGCTGCTGCGGCTGCTGGAGCTGGGTCCGCTGGGGTGGCACGGGCTCCGACGTCGGAGCCGGGCTGCCCAGCACCAGCCGCAGCGAGCGGGTCGGCTGGATGGCCCGGCGCTGCCAGGCGACGTCGAGCACCTCGTACTCGGAGCCGTCGGTGAGCCAGTCCAGCGCGGCCCGGAACAGCTCGGCGGGGTCGTCCGCCGACAGGGCGAGGGTGCCGTCGTCCTCCACCTCGACCCACAGGCCCACATGGCTGTTCACAAAGGAACCAGCCCGTTCGCGCAGCACCCGCACTGTCTCCGTGGCGTCCTGGCTGGTGGCCATGTCCGGCCCTCCCTGGTCCGTTCCCGCTGAGTGTTGTCCACCGGCCTCCTGCCCAGCACGCCGACCGCTACGCACGACGCGCCCGACCGCTCAGCGCGCCCTGCCGATCCGGGCCGCGAAGAGCACGATGTCGTCCTCCTGGCTGCCGCCGAAGGCGTCGAGCAGGGCGTCGCAGAGCTCCTCGGGCGCGGCCGGGGCTCCGGCCGCGGCGGCCCGCAACTGCCGCAGGCTGACGTCCAGGTCGGTGCCCCTGGTCTCCACCAGTCCGTCGGTGACCAGCACCAGCCTGCTTCCGGCGGTGACCTGGTGGCTGCTGGCGGGGGGCTGGGGCAACCCCAGACCGAGCAGCGTTCCGTGCTCGGTCAGGAAGCGGGCGTCGTCGCGGGCGTCCGCGTCGGGTCCGAGCAGCAACGGCGGCAGGTGTCCGGCGTTGGCGACCTCGACTCGGCCGCCGTCCGGGGCCACCAGCACCAGACAGACGGTAGCGGTCCAGCCCGGCCACTGCCTGACCATCAGCGTGTCCAGCAGCCGCAGGACCGCCTGCGGCCGGTGCCCCTCGACCGCGTAGGCGCGCAGCGCGTGCCGCAGCTCCCCCATCACCACGGCCGCCCGCAGCGAGTGGCCGACGACGTCGCCCGCGGCCAGCAGCAGGCCGTCCGGGGTCTCCAGCGCCTCGTAGAAGTCGCCGCCGACCTGGTTCTGCGCGGTGGCGGGGAGGTAGCGGACCGCGAGCTCCACCCCGGCCACCTCGGGGAGCCGGCCGGGCAGGAAGGCCCGTTGCAGCGACAGGGCCAGGGTGTGCTCCTCGCTGTAGCTGCGCAGCGCCTCCAGCGCCAGCGCGCAGGCCTGGGCGAACTGGCAGAGCAGCCTGCGGTCCTCGTCCGTGGGCACCGCCGCGGCCGGTACCGCGATGCACACCGCCGGACGGTCGCGCTTGGTCCGGGCCGCCACCAGCGCCACCTGCTCGGCCCCGTCCGGCTCCGGCTCGCCCGGCCACGCCGGGGTCGTGCGGTAGCCGACCTCGACGCCTACCCTGCCGCCCAGCACAGACCTGGCCAGCGCCTCCAACAGGTCGGACGGCACCGGAACGGTGACCGGGCCGGGCCGGCCGGTCTCCCGGGTCAGCCGCACGGTGTCCGTCTGCGGTGACCGGGTGAGCACCCGGGCGGGCGAACCGAACAGCGCGGTGGCGCCGTGGACCGCGGCGACCGCCAGCTCCTCCGCGCCGGAGGCCCCGTAGACGTCCAGGGTCACCCGGTTGAGCGTGGCCAGCCGCTCGGCCAGGCGGACCGCGCGGGCCCGGGCCCGTCCGTAGCGCAGCGCCGCGGTGACGGTGGCGAGCAGTTCGGCGGGGGCGACCGGTTCGGCCAGGTAGGCGTCGGCGCCCCGGTTCAGGCCCTGGGTCCGGTCCTCGATGGCGACCGCGACGGCGGAGACGTGGATCACCGGCATGGCGGCGGTGCGCGGCTCGGCCTTGATCCGCTCGCAGACCTCGTAGCCGCTCATGTCCGGGAGCCGGACGTCGACCACCGCCAGCTCGGGCGGTCCGTCCGGCCCGTCCCCGGCCAGGGCGGCCAGGGCCTGCCGTCCGTCCTCGGCCTCGATCACCGTGTGCCCGGCCCGCCGCAGCCAGCTGCACAGAATGTAGCGGTTGGTGGCGTTGTCCTCGACGACCAGCAGCACGGCCGGGGTGTCGTCGGCCGTCTCGGGCCCGGTCGTGATCACCTCAGGGCTGTTCATCGGGGGTCCTTTCGGCTGGGTCCACGACTGGGACGGCTGGGGCGGCGGCTGGGGCGGCTGGCTCGGCGGCGAGCAGCTCGCCGATGCGGCTCGCGGTGAGGTCGCGCTTCGAGAGGATGCCACGGGCGTGCCCGATCCGGTCCCGCGCCACCTCGAACAGCTCAGCCGAGGTCATGATCACCACCGGCACGGCGGCCAGTGCCGGATCGGCGGCGAGCTCGGCCAGCACGGCATAGCCGTCGAGGTCCGGCAGGTGCAGGTCGAGCAGGACCGCGTCGGGGCGTTCCCGCCGCACCGCCGCTGCCACCGCCCGGCCCTCGTGCAGCTCGACCACCCGGTCGGCGAGCTGCCGCAGGACCGGCCGGAACGCCTCAAGGAACAGCGGATCGTCGTCCACGCTGAGCACCGTCGAAAGCCTCGGGGCCGCCGGGGCCGCCGCCGGGGGTTCGGGCGGCTGCGCCGGCAGGCTCAGGTCGACCCGGGTCCCCTCGCCGGGCGTGCTGTGCAGCCGCAGCGAGCCGCCCAGGGCCTCGGCCAGTCGGCGGGCGTAGGGAAGCCCCAGCCCGGTACCGGGGCGGTTGCGCTGGTGCGGTCCGGGTACCTGGTGGAACTCCTCGAAGACCTTGGCCTGATGCTCCGGGGGGATGCCCACGCCGGTGTCGCTGACCGTGAACCGCAGCCGGTTCGGCGGCTCCCGGAACACCTGGAGCCGGACCTCGCCCTCGTGGGTGAACTTCAGGCTGTTGGACAGCAGGTTGCGCAGGATTCGGGTGAGCATCACCTCGTCGGTCATCAGGACCGGCAGCGCGGCGGTAGCCAGCGCGGCGGCGTCCGGGAAGTGCAGCTCGACCTGCGCGGCCGGCGCGGTGGCGGACATGATCCCGCGCAGCTGGAAGAGCAGCGTGCCGACGTCCACCAGCGCGGGCTGCGGCTCCAGTCGGCCGGCCTCGGCCTTGGCGAGGTCAAGCAGTTCGTCGACCAGGGTCAGCAGCACGTTGCCGGCTGTGCCCAACAACGAGACCTGCTGGTGCTGTTCGGCGGTGAGCGGCTCCGAACCGGGGTCGAGCATCAGCCGGCTCAGGCCGATGACCGAGTTGATCGGCGTCCGCAGTTCATGGCTGACATTGGACCAGAAGCGCGTCCTGGACTCGCTCGCCTCCCGCAACTGCCGTGTCTTCTCGTCCAGTTCGGCATAGAGGGCGACCACGCCGCGGTTGGTCTCCTCCAACTCCCCGGACAGTTCGCCGTAGAGCGCCAGCACACCCTTGTTGGTCTCCTCCAGCTCCGCGTTCAGCCGCTGCAACTCCTCGTGCTGGGCCTGGGATGCCTCCAGCGCCGCCATCAGGTCCCGGGTCTGCGCCCGGAGGTCCTCGGTCAGGCTGTCGCCCGCTCCGGCGCGCAGTGCCGCGCGGATCCGCTCGGCGCGCCCGCCCGGCTGCTCCGCCAGGGACGGCAGCGCGCAGGCGATCCGCAGCCGACCGCCGGGTCCGGCCCCACCGGCCGGGGGCCGGTAGTCGACCTGCGGCAGCAACCTGGCCACCGCGTCCAGCGACTCCCGCCCCGGGGAACGGTCGTCGGGCCAGCGGAACTCCACGACCAGGCACGGGTGTTGGGAGTTCTCCAGGTACAGGTCCACGATCATCTCCGGACCGGGTCTGAGCAGGTCGCGGCCCAGTTCGCTCACCGCCGTGGCCAGTCGCACCTGGTCCCGGGACTCCAGACCGGCCTCCCCGGCCGCCGTCCTGGCCTGCCGGCGCAGCGCGAAGACGTCCCGCTCCGTGCTTACGCCGAGCCGGGAGATGGGTTCGTCGGGCTGCGGATCCACTGCGGCCATGCGCTCACCAGGCTCCCTTGGCCACGACCACACCCGCGTCGTCGTGGCGGATACCCGCCTCACGCAGCAGCTGCCCGGCCACCACCACCGGCGGATGGCGCAGCAGCCCGGGCAGGGCCTCGGCGCTCCAACGCTCGGTGAGGCCGTCGGAGTGCAGCACCAGGGTGCTGTCCGGCGGGAGCGGCTGCTCGAAGGTCCGCAGTCCGCGCAGTTGGTGCCCGGCGATCCCGGGATAGGACACCAGGCTGGTCCGGGTGTCCCCGCTCAGCAGCACGGCGGAGATGTTGCCCACTCCGCAGAACAGCAGCCGTCCCGCCCGGGGTTCGATCCGGGCGACGGCGACCGCCGCGCCCCGGGTGCCGCGCAGGGCGTGGTGCAGCTCGCGGACGACCTGCTCGGGGAGCAGGCCGGAGCCGCCGCGCAGGGCCCGCACCGCGGCGTCGGCCGCGATCGCCGCCATCGGGCCGTGCCCGAGGCCGTCGCAGAGCATGACCAGCAGCCCGGCTCCGAGGGCTGGCCCGGGCACGGCCGTGGCGCGGCCCCGCCGGATCGCCGCCGCGAGCGGACGGGCGAGGTCGTCCGGCGAGTCGGCCGAGTCCAGGCCGTCGGCGCCAACGCTCGGATCGCTCCCCGGGTCGAGCCGTACCGCCCAGGCGTCGCCGCACACCCGCTCGCCGCTGATCGGCCGGGTGATGCCGGCGACGACCGGCTCCGGCGGGAGGGGTCCGGGCCCGGGGAACGAGCCCGCGGAGTCCCGCGGCCAGAACCTGGCCAGCATCACCGTCCCGCGACCGGGCAGCGAGTGCACGTCGAAGACGTCCGCCAGCCGGGCCACGGTCCCCAGCCCGATGCCCAGCGTCCCGGTGCCGGAGGTGCCGTCGCGCATGGACCGCGGCACGTCGGCCATGCCCGGACCGGTGTCCACGGCCAGGAACTCCACTCCGGCCGACCGCGCCGTGCGCACCACCCGCAGCAGGATCGCCCCGTCCACGGCGTGCTTGGCCAGGTTCGACGCCGCCTCGGACACGGCCAGCGCGACCTGGCTGGAGCGCTGCCCGTCCAGGCCGACCCGCCGGGCGAGCGCGGCGGCCGCGCCCCGGGCGGCGGAGAGCTCCCGGTACCAGGCGATGTCCTCGCACTCGGTGAGCTGCGGGCTCATCGGGCCCACTTCACTATGGTCACGGTCGTGCCGTGACCGGGCCGGGTGTCGATCGTGAACTCGTCCACCAGCCGCCGGGAGCCGCTGAGCCCCAGGCCCAGGCCCGACCCTGAGGTCCAGCCGTCGGTCAGGGCCAGGTCCAGGTCCGGGATGCCCGGACCGGAGTCCTCGAACGCCACCCGCACGCCGCGGCGGACGCCGCTTTCGACGAGGGCGGCGCGCATGGTCCCGCCACCGCCGTGGACCAGGGTGTTGCGGGCCAGTTCGCTGGCGGCGGTCACCAGCTTGGTCTGGTCGACCAGGGAGAGCCGGCACTCCTGGGCGAGGGCGCGCACCGCCTGCCGGGCCCGGACCACGTCGTCGTTGGCGGTGATCGGCAGGCTCTCGGACCAGTCCGCGCCGGTCACCGGGTCGCCGGATCGGACCAGCCGCCGGGGCCGCGCTCGGTCGCGGCACGGGAGCGTTCCAGCAGCCGTAGGCCCTTCTCCAGGGTCAGCGCGGTGCGGACGCCGCCCAGCGACAGTCCGAGCTCGACCAGGGTGATGGCCACCGCCGGGCGCATGCCGACGACCACGGTCTCGGCGTCCAGCATCCGCGAGATCGAGGCGATGGTCGCCAGCATCCGGCCCACGAAGGAGTCCACGATGTCCACGGCGGTGATGTCGATGACCACCCCGCGGGCGCCCGTGTCCACCACCTCCGCGGCCAGGTCCTCCTGGAGGTTCAACACCGCCTGGTCGTCCAGATCGGTCTGGATGGACACCAGCAGCACATCGCCGATCCGCAGGACCGGTACGCGTTCGCTCACCGGGACCGGCCGTCCTGGCTGGTGTACTCCACGCCGGAGCGCTTGAGCGCGTGGCGCAGGGCGTCGGCCAGGGTGGCCTTGGTGACGATGTCACCGAAGTCGATGCCCAGCGCCACGATGGTCTGCGCGATCTGCGGCCGGATGCCGGAGATGGTGCACTCCGCGCCCATCAGCCGAGCCGCGACCACGGTCTTCAGCAGGTGCTGGGCAACCTGGGTGTCCACCGCCGCGACCCCGGTGATGTCGATGATGGCCTGCTCGGAACCGGTGTCGATGAGCGCCTGGAGCATCTTCTCCATCACCACCATGGTCCGCGCCGAGTCGAGCGTGCCCACCAGCGGCACCCCGATCACCCCGTCCCAGAGCTTGACCACCGGCGTGGACAGCTCCAGCAGCTGCTCCGCCTGGGCGCTGATCAGCTCCTCGCGGGCCTGGGTGTAGGTCTCCACCGTGTACAGCCCCAGGTCGTCCAGCAGCCGGGACAGCTGTAGGTAGGCCTGCACGTCCGCGGTGTCCCGGTCCCCGGTCAGGGCCGACTCCAGCACCACCTTGAGCGAGAACACGGAGGCGGCGGTCTCGGTCGGGCTGAAGCCCTGCCGCGCCCTGATCCGGGAGAGCTCCGCGAGCAGCGCCCGCACCTCGCCGAACGCCTCGCCCCGCGGATCGACACCGACCCGCAGCGCGGAGACGAGCGCGGTGTACAGCTCGTCCAGTTCCCGTTCGATCTCCGCGCGGCTCACCCGGTTCTTCAACGAGGCGCCCACCTGGTCGGCCCACTGCCCGGCCAGGTTCTCACCCTCGGCCGTGAGCAGGTCCACCAGCCGTGCGGACTCACGCTGATCAGCCATGACGCACTCCATCGCTCGGTACTCCGCCCAGGGCCGCACCAGCCCCCGGGCAATCCGCTGAAGCCTATTGCATTCCTATCGGTTTCTTGACGCCCCCTCCGAGAGCTCCGGTCGAACCCGGCCGGAGCGGGGCGCGGCGGCACTGCGGGGCCCGCTGGTCGCTGCTACGTTCGGGAAATGAAGACGCGCCCGGGTCGTTCGTATCCGCTGGGAGCCGCTTATGACGGCTCCGGCACCAACTTCTCCCTGTTCTCGGAGGCCGCCGACAAGGTCGAGCTCGCGCTGATCGCCGACGACGGCTCAGAGCGGCGCGTGCCGCTGACCGAGGTCGACGGCTTCGTCTGGCACGCCTACCTGCCCGAGGTCGGGCCCGGGCAGCGCTACGGGTTCCGGGTGCACGGCCCGTACCAGCCGGAGCAGGGGCACCGCTGCAATCCGGCCAAGTTGCTGCTGGACCCCTACGCCAAGGCCATCGACGGCGGGCTCGACTGGGACGACTCGCTGCTCGGGTACCGGCCCGGAGCGCCGGACCAGCCGAGCCTCGACGCCGACAGCCTGGGCCACACCATGCTCTCGGTGGTGACCGACGACTCGTTCGACTGGGGCGACGACCGCCGTCCGGACCACGCCTACCACCACACGGTGATCTACGAGGCCCATGTGCGGGGCCTGACCGCCACCCACCCGGACGTGCCCGAGGAACTGCGCGGCAGCTACGCCGGGATCGCCCATCCGGCCGTGGTCGAGCACCTTACCTCGCTGGGGATCACCGCGCTCGAACTGATGCCGGTGCACCAGTTCGTCCAGGACGGCTTCCTGCTGGACCGGGGCCTGTCGAACTACTGGGGCTACAACACCATTGGCTTCTTCGCGCCGCACAACGCGTACTCCGCCTCGGGCGGCCGCGGCCAGCAGGTCACCGAGTTCAAGTCGATGGTCAAGGCGCTGCACGCGGCCGGGATCGAGGTGATCCTCGACGTCGTCTACAACCACACCGCCGAGGGCAACGAGACGGGCCCGACGCTGTCGTTCCGCGGGATCGACAACGCGTCCTACTACCGGCTGGTGGACGACGACCGGGCGCACTACTTCGACACCACCGGCACCGGCAACAGCCTGCTGATGCGCCATCCCAACGTATTGCAGCTGATCATGGACTCGCTGCGCTACTGGGTGCTGGAGATGCACGTCGACGGGTTCCGGTTCGACCTGGCCGCCACCCTGGCCCGACAGTTCCACGAGGTGGACAAGCTGTCGGCGTTCTTCGACCTGGTCCAGCAGGACCCGGTGGTGAGCCAGGTCAAGCTGATCGCCGAGCCGTGGGACATCGGCGACGGGGGCTACCAGGTCGGCATGTTCCCGCCGCTGTGGTCGGAGTGGAACGGCCGCTACCGCGACGCCGTCCGCGACTTCTGGCGCGGCGCTCCGGCCGCCCTGCCGGAGTTCGCCTCCCGGCTGGCCGGGTCCTCCGACCTCTACCAGCACGACCGCCGCCGCCCGCTGGCCAGTGTCAACTTCGTCACCGCCCACGACGGTTTCACCCTGCGCGACCTGGTCTCGTACGACGGCAAGCACAACCAGGCCAACGGCGAGGACGGCAACGACGGGGACAACGACAACCGCTCCTGGAACTGCGGTGCCGAGGGCGACACCGACGACCCCAAGGTGCTCGCGCTGCGCGCCCGCCAGCAGCGGAACCTGCTGGCCACACTGCTGCTCTCGCAGGGCGTGCCGATGATCGCCCACGGCGACGAGCTCGGCCGCACCCAGCGCGGCAACAACAACGCCTACTGCCAGGACAACGAACTGTCCTGGGTGGACTGGGAGTTGGACGACGAGCGGCGGGCGCTGCTGGACTTCACCAGGAGGCTGGTGCACCTGCGCCGGGACCACCACGTCCTGCGCCGCCGCCGCTTCTTCCGCGGCGACGCGGGTGCCGAGGCGGGCCTCGGCGACATGGTCTGGTTCCTGCCGGACGGGCACCGGATGCAGGACAGCAACTGGCACTGGGACGCGGCCCGCGCGGTGGGGGTGTTCCTGAACGGGGACGCGATCTCGGAACCCGACCACAACGGCGACCCGGTCAGCGACGACTCGTTCCTGATCCTGCTCAACGGCCACTACGAGCCACTGGACTTCCGGCTCCCCGGGGCGGCCTTCGGCGGCAAGTGGGAGGTCGTGGTGGACACCGCGGAGGCCCTCGACTGCGGCCCCGAGCTGGCCGCCGAGAGCAGCGTCCGGCTGGAGGCGCGCAGCACCCTGCTGCTGATCCGGCGCTGACGCGGCGCTGAGTCAGTACCGGTCCCGGGCACGCGGGCAGTGGACGAAGGCCGGTCCCGGCTCGGTCGCCGGCGGGTCGTAGTAGCGGTGGAACACCGGGGTGGCCGAGCCGGAGATCGGCGGGACGATCCAGCTCCAGTCGGTCGGCACCGGGCGGCCGTGCCGCCGCTCGCGCTCGATGTGGGTCAGGAACCGGGCCGACTCGGTGTGGTGGTCGGCCATGGTCACCCCGGCCTGCTGGTAGGAGTGCAGCACGGCGAGGTTGAGCTCGACCAGCGCCCGGTCCTTCCACAGCGAGCGCTCGTCGCCGGTGTCCAGCTGGAACAGCTCGGCGACGGTGGGCAGCAGGTCGTAGCGGTCGGTGTCGGCCAGGTTGCGCGCGCCGATCTCGGTGCCCAGGTACCAGCCGTTGAAGGGCGCGGTGGGGTAGGTGACGCCGCCGATCTCCAATGCCATGTCGCTGATCGCGGGCACCGCGTACCAGCGCAGGCCGAGCGCGGCGAATTGCGGGTGGTGCGGGTGGGTGAGCGGTATCTCCAGCACCGCCTCGGCCGGCAGTTCGTGGTAGCGGGGGGCCAGGTCCGGGGCGTCCTGGGTGAGCAGCGGCAGCACGTCGAAGTCCTTGTCGCCGCCCTTCCACCCCAACTCCTGAGCCAGGGCCGTGCGTTCACGGCTTCGGGGATCGTCGGCGTAGCGGACGAGCTGTTCGTTGAGCAGCCGGGTGGTCCGCCGACCCGGCCGGTCCGGCGCGAACACACTGATCAGCGGCCGGATTCGGCCGCCGTTGGTGGCGATCCGCAGGTGCTCCACGCAGTGCTCGGCGATCTCGTCGGCGGTGTGCAGGTGCCGCAGGTCGCGCACGGTCATGCTGTTCCAGTACAGCCGCCCGATGCAGCGGGCGGAGTTGCGCCAGGCGACCCGGGCCCCGAAGGTCAGCTCCTGGGTGGTGTGCCGGTAGCTGCCGGTGGCCTCGATCTCCGCGCGGACCTCGCGCAGCCGCTCGTCTGCGGCGGGGGTGTCGCGGGTGTCGGGGTTCTCCCGGGCGAACAGGTCGAGGAAGGACTGCGCGGCGGCCCACACCGCGTCGGCCCGGACCTCGTCGGCCCGGACCTCGTCAGGCCGGACCTCGTCAGGCCGGGGCTCGGCCGGCCGGGGCTCGGCCGGCCGGAGCTGGGCGGGCCGGAGCTGCGCGGCCAAGGACGGCTGCGGACGGTGCTTGTGGTGGCTGAGGGCGGTGCGGAGCGGCGGGAACTTCACGGGAGCGGCTCTCCTGTGGGTCGGCTGTGCGCTGGACGAACCCCGGTCTCCGCCGACACCAGCAGGACCGGCAGGATTCGCCGACCGTACCCTCGGGCGGGACAACCCAGCCGCATAACCACCTTTTCAAACCGATACGGTCCCTCATCGGTCAGATTCGCACACAGAGTCATACAGGATCAGCGGAAAAGCTGATCATCCGGCCATTTTCAGGCCAATCCCACCTCCTCCTGATCACCATCACCAGCAACCCCGGGGCCCGCGACCCCCGGCCCCGACTCCTGGGAGATCCAGGCGTCCACCCGGGCCCACTGCCCGTCCAGCCACGCCCGCCGGGCCACCCCGCCCTCGGGCAGCTGCGCGCCCGGCACCAGCCACCAGGTGGCCCGCACCGGCGCGCGCAGCGGCACGCCCGCCCACATCCGTCCTGGCGAGTCCAGCTGGTCCAGGCCGGTGTGCGCGACGAACACCAGGTCCGCGCCGGCCTCGGTGGCGCCGGCCAGCGCGGCCAGCGATCCGGCCATCCGGGGCGGCAGCACATGCCGCTGCCGCGCCGCCGCCCGGGCGCGGCGCAGCTGACCGGTGCGCCGCAGCCAGTGGATCGCCCGCCGGTACCGCTCGGCGGTGAAGTTGCCGCCCTCCGGGAACACCGCCAGCACCTCGCCCGGCCGCACGGCCGCGGCCAGTCCGCCGATCACCGCGGCCACCTCCGGCCGCGGTCCGGGCGGCACGAAGCAGTGCGGGATCCGGCCGACCAGGATGTCCAGGCAGGGGTCCCAGCGCAGGAACCGCTTCAGTACCAGCTGCGGCCGCAGCCCGGCCTCGACGAGCAGGGTGTGCACCAGCAGCAGCGAGTCGCCCGGGCCCGCGTGCCGGGCGAACAGCAGCAGCGGCCGGGAGCCGGGCACCTCCCCCGGCACGCTTCTCGGCACCACTCTCGGCACCGGTGGCGTCAGCCGCACGCGCAGGCCGAACAGCGGCCCGGCCGCTCGGATCAGGGCACCGAGCAGCCAGGCCAGCAGCCGGTAGCTGCTGTCCTCCAGCCGGGCGGCGCGGCGCTCCCGGGGCAGCCCGGCGCAGCGCAGCCCGACCCAGCAGGCGGCGGCGAAACCGGCCAGATCGGCCAGCAGGAACAGCAGCAGGAACCCGGCGAAGCGCAGCGGCCGCAGCCGCACCCACGGCAGCACGGCCAGCGGCGCGGCCAGCGCGGCCGCCAGCAGCAGCACCACGGCCAGGCCCAGCAGCACCGTGTACAGCAGCACGCCGAGCAGCCTGCGCGCCGCGTCCCCGGCAGCCGTCCGCAGCCGCTGCCGGGTCACCGCCCGGCCGCCGGTCCGGTCCGGTCCAGGTACTCGGCCGACGCCCGGTACGCCTGGTCCATCCGTACGGTGGACCGGTCGAAGTCACGGTGGCGCAGGTTCTGCACGGCGCTCTCCCGGCCGCCGGGCGGTCCGCCGGTGGGCAGCAGATGCACCCGTACGCCGGCCGGCAGGTCGGACATGTCCCGGGCGAAGCGGTGCCGCCGGGCGATCTCGAACGCGACCGAGGCCACCTCCCACGGCAGCCGCGGCACCTGGAGCGGCTGCTCGACCCGGCCCACCTGCAACACGTAGACCGTGCGCGCGCCCAGGGCCACCGCCCGTCCCACCGGGATGCTGTTGACCAGGCCGCCGTCCAGGTAGTGCCGCCCGTCGACCCCTATCGGCGGCAGCAGCCCGGGCACCGCGCAGGACGCCAGCACCGCCTCGACCAGCGGTCCCCGCTCGAACCAGTGCTCGGCGGCGCTCTCGATCTCGGCCGCGACGCACTGGTAGGGCACCGGCAGGTCCTCGATCCGCCGGGTCGGCAGGTGGCTCTCCAGCAGCAGCCGCAAGGGTTCCGGGGGGTACAGGTGGGTGCGGCTGCGGGCGGCCACCCGCAGCTGTCCGAGCAGCGAGCCGGAGAAGACTCCGGCCCGGCCCAGCCCCCGCCACAGGTCCGCCAGCCGCTCCACCGCCGCCGGCTCGGGCTCCGCGGCCACCGCCGCACCGTTGATCGCCCCGACCGAGGTGCCCACCACCAGGTCCGGGCGGACACCGGCCTCCAGCAGCGCGCGGAGCATCCCGACCTGGTACGCCCCGAGCGCTCCCCCGCCGCCCAGCACGAAGGCGCAGGGCTGGTCCGGGGTGGCGGCATCGTCCATGGGCCGGGCCATCGGCTGGTTCGCGGGCGGGGTGGCGGGCGGGGTGGCGGGCGGGTTCGCGGGCGGGGTGGCGGGCTGGGTCATGGGCAGAGTCTGCCCCGAGCCCGGATCCTCATCCGCCTCCGACGCGGGGTGCGCCCCGGCAGGCCGCCGGATCGACCGATCCGCCGGCGCCGCCGCGGATCCGAATCAGCGGTGCCTCGTTCCGCCAAACGGGTCACTGGTGCGATGGTCACCCTGTCCGATCAGCGTCCAGCTTTCCGGTCAGCGGCCGGTGATCGTTCGGCGGCCGGTGATCGTTCGGCGGCCGGGGCCAGCAGGCCGACCACCGACAGCGCTCCCCAGCCCACGGACACCGCGACCGCCTTGGCCCGCAGGCCGCGCCCCGGCAGCGTGCCGCCGAGCAGCGCCGCGTCGCCCAGGTCCGCCGCGATCCGCAGCAGCGCGGCGGTGACCAGTGCCGGCCCCACCGGCGCGGTCAGCATCGCCAGGCCGCTGGCGGCGTCCCGCCAGCCCAGCGGGCGCAGCGAGACCGAGGTCGCGAAGGCCGTCCGGCCCCGCTGGTCGGCCAGCCCGGAGGGCCGGGCCAGCAGTTCCGGGCGCGCCACCACCGCCAGCCCGTAGACAGCCGTCGCCGCCCCCACCGCCCTCAGCAGGCTCACCCGCACAACCACCACACCCTTCCTCGGATCAGCCCGGCCCGGCCAAGCCGTCCAGGACGCCGTGAGCCGTCCTCGGCAGGTGTCTTCCCTGCTGAGGACGGCTCACGAACTCAAAGACCGGTCATCCTGGTGTACGGACTCGCGACCCGTAGTTGCATCGCGCCGAAGTCCACGACGACGGCGATACCCTCCTCGACGGCGGTGACCCGGCCGAGGCCGTACGTATCATGTGTGACCCGGTCACCCACGGCGAACCGTTGGCAGGGCGGTTCGACCGACTCCTTGAAGGGACTGGTGGGCAGGTAGCGCTTGGTAACTCCCGGCTTCGTCATTGTCTCCAGTATGCGCCGTTCAGGGGTTGTTGCCCGCACCGCCGGGGTATCGGTCCGGACAGCCTCCGTCCGAACCGCCGCGACCGCCCGGCGGATCGCTATCCTGCACCGGGTGGAAGATCATGAAGTCATCGTCGGCGGAGTGAACAAAATCGTCCGCGAGGGCGGGCGGGTGCGCCGCCCGGCCGGGCCGTGGAGCGGGACCGTGCAGCGGCTGCTCGCCCATCTCGCCGAGGCCGGATTCGCCGGAGCGCCGAGGCCGTACGGGCTGAGCCCGGACGGCTCGCAGGAGCTGGTCGAGTATCTACCGGGGACGGTCGGCCACGACTTCGCCGCCACCGAGGTGCGCAGCGACGCCTCGCTGGTCGCCGCGGCCCGGCTGCTGCGCGGGCTGCACGACGCCACGGCCGGGTTCGTCCGCGGGCCGGACGACGTGTGGATGTTCCCGCCCCGGGAGCCGGCCGAGGTGGTCTGCCACGGCGACGCGGCCACCTACAACACGGTGTTCCGCGACCGGCTCCCGTTCGCGTTCATCGACTTCGACACCGCCCATCCCGCGCCCCGGATCTGGGACGCCTCCTACACCGCCTACCGGTTCGTGCCGCTCTACGCGCCGGACGAGGCGGAGCTGACCCTGCCGGTGCCGGAGGCCGCGCGCCGTCTGCGGCTGTTCGCCGACGCCTACGGGTTCTCCGGGGCCGAGCGGGCGCGGCTGCCCGGCGTCGCGGCGGAGCGGCTGCGCGCGCTGGTGTCCTGGATGCGCGAGCAGGCGGCGGCGGGTCACCCGGCGTTCGCCCGGCACCTCGCCGAGGGGCACGACCGCCGCTACCTGACCGACGCGTCCTGGATCGAGCGCACCTTCAGCTGCCGCAACCCCTGAGCGGTGGGGTTCCGACTCACCGCCCCGGCGGACGCTGGTACCGCTGGTGACCACGGCTCCGCGGTAGCCAGGCGGGGCGTGAGGGGCGCGCCCCTCGGTCGTGCCCAGATTGTCCTGTTCGCGTCGGGTAGTCGGCGAACCGGCGCTTGTACGCTCTGCGCAACTCCCCGCCTGGACGCCGGGGCGGGAGTTTCGCAGAGCACCGCCCTGCCTGGAAGGACCACCCACCATGCGCTCCCTCCGCTACGCCCTGCCCGCCCTCTCCGCCTGCTTACTGGCCGTCGCCGGTACGGCGGGCGCCGCCCACGCGGCCACCCCGGTCGCGACCACCCCGGTCGCGGCTGTCCCGGTGCTGTCGCTGAAGGCGCTCGGCGGCCCGCCCGCCAACCCCGGCGACCTGCTGACCTCCTCGCTCACCCCGGGCAGCACCCTCAGCCTGACCTCCACCCCCAGTGGCGGGACCGGCCTGTTCTGCCAGCAGTCGGTCTGGGGCGGCCAGTTGCTCAGCAATCCGGCGCTGCCCGGACCGGCGGCGATCCGCCTGCTCAATCCGCTGACCATCTCGGCCTGCACCGACAACTCGCCCACGGTGACCGGCGTGACCGGCGTCGCGGTCAGCGGTCTGCCGCAGACGCTGCAGGTCACCGGCACCGGCACGTTCCCACTGCAACTCATCCCGCTCTCGGCGCCGCTCCAGATCACGGTGAACCTGACCACCAGCGCCGCCCCGAGTGTGGTCTGCGTCTACCAGGCACCGGGCACGCTCAACGGCAACACCGCTCTGGGCTCGCAGCCCTGGCGCTTCGTCAATCAGCAGTTCCAGCTCATCAGCGGCCCGCTACCGGCCTGCGGGACCACCCCCAACGGGTTCCTGACCGCCGCATACAGCCCGGTGATCGACACCACGGCCGGCGGGGCCAACGTCTTCGTCAACTGACGCCAGGTCAATTCAGGTCAACAGCAACACTCTTGGTCCGGCCCGACCGCTCGTCGGGCCGGACTCAGGGCAGCAGTGCGGCGCGGCGCCACATCCGCTCGGAGCGGGCGTCGATCATCCCAAGCTCGGTGAAGAAGGCGACCGCCTTGCGGGACCAGTCCGCCCTGGTGGCCCGCCACTCGGGGTTTGCCGCGGCGACCGCCCGGGCCTGCCGGGGGTCGAGGCCGGCCAGCGCGTACACCCGGGGGTGGATGGTCTCGTTCACCGCCTGGTACGCCAGCACCCCCAGCGCCTGCCGGAACACCGCCCGCCTGGCCGGGCTCATCCGGGCCCAGCGGCGCTCCAACTCCGGCTTGGCATAGCCAATATGGCGTGCCTCCTCAATCACGTGGATCCGCGCGACCGAGCGGGCCAGCGGTTGCAGGCTCTCGTCGCGGACCATCTCCCGCTGCATCGCGTCGGTGTACTCCTCGACGAACACCGCTCCGGCGAAGGTCATCGTGGTGTCGTTGAGCAGCATGTGCAGCTTGCCCAACCGCGAGGCCCGCCGGGACGGCCGGGCCGAGGGGTAGCCGGTCCGGGCGATGTACTGGGCGAACATGGTGGAGTGGCGGCACTCGTCGGCCACCTCGGTCAGCGCGTACTGGCCATGACGAGTCGTCAGATCGCTGTCGTAGACGTGCCGGACGAGCCCGTGCATCAGCACCAGCTCGAACCAGATCCCGGCCGAGGTGACGCTGGCCAACTCGTGCACGCTCAGCTGCGCCTGTTGACGATCCGTCAACTGACGCCACAGGCGCGTCCCGTAGAGGGAGACCCGGTGCGCGGGGATGGCGAACTGGTCGGGGTCGATCGGGGCGTCCCAGTCGATCTCGGTCAGCGGGTCGTGCGAGTGCCTGGCGGAGACCCGCAGCAGCCGCTCGGCGTTCTGCTCGCGGGCGTCAACCCCCGCTGGCGTCAAGGGTATCGGGAGGGTGGAGACGGGTGGGGTGTCCGGCACGGTACTGCTCCCTGTTCTGCTCGTGCGGGTCTGCTCGTGGGGTTCCGTTCGCTGAGTGTCAGCCGGTCGCGGGCGGCGGTGGAGTGCCGCCGAGCGCCCGCAGCGCGAACGCGATCAGGGCCGGGACCAGGTCGGACGGCGCGCGGCCGTCCGCCAGCGGTCCGACCAGCGCCTCGCCGACGCCGCCGACCAGCAGCGCGGCAGTCAGCTCCGGGTCCTGCTCGGGCAGCCGTCCGGCGGCCACCCCCTCGGCGATCCGGGCGGCGATCACGTCGCGGAACGCCCGACGGAACACCAGCCGCTCGGCCTCGACCTCCGGATCGACCGGCTCCGCCAGCAGCGCGTAGGCCAGCCGGGGCGAGCCCAGGGCGCGTCCGGCGAAGGTGCCGATGACCGAGGCGACCTGGGCGTGCAGGTCGCCCTCGAAGGCCGCCGCCTCACGGACCGCGGCCACCTCCCGGCCGACCACCGAGCGGAACAGCTCGGCGACCAGCTCGGCCTTGCTCGGGAACGACCGGTAGACGCTCCCGGTGGCGATTCCGGCGCGCTCGGCGACGGCGGCCACCGAGCAGGCGGCGTAGCCGCGTTCGGCGAGCAGCGCGGTGGCCGCGGCGAGCACCGTCCCGCGCTGGGCGTCGAGGCGGGCTTGGACGGCAGCTGACTTCCGGTAGGCCATGCCAAGAAGTGAAGCACTGATTCAGCGCTTCATCAAGGACCCGCCGGGAATCGAAACGGCCCGGCCGCGCGGCCCCGGATGGGGACCGCGCGGCCGGGCCGGGTGGTGGCGCCGCTCAGGTCAACGCCACAGGCGCCTGCGGGACTGCTGCTCCGTGGGCGCGCCCTGGACGTCCAGGTGGCCGACCAGCTGCGCCACCTCCTCGACCGGACGGCGCGCGGCGGCGGCGTGCAGGGCGACCGCCGCCCGGCCGTCGCCGAGCAGTGGGACCATCACCGCCACATCCTCCACCGTGCGCAGCGCGGCCGCGGCGTCCAGGATCTCGCGGGCGTAGGTGAACTGGTCGCCGTTGTTCAACAGGCCGACCAACTGGGCGAGTTCCTCAACCGGGCGGCGGGCCGCGGCGGCGTGCAACGCGGTCGCCGCCTGCGCGGTGCCGAGCAGCGGGACCAGCCCCGCCACGTCCTCGACCGGCCGCAGCTCGGCGGCCGTGTCCAGTACCTCCTGGGCGTGGGTGCTCTGGTCCCCGCTGTTCAACAGGTCGACCAGCTGCACGAGTTCGGATGCCGGTCGTTGGACCGCCACCGCTCGCAACAGGGGCCCGGGGCCCCGGCCGTCGCCGTGTGTGCTGTCCTGCTGTGTGCTGTCCGCAGACCCTGCGCGGGCCTGATTGTCGTCGGGTATGTGGGCGTCGTCTGCGGACATGGCGCGAGCCATACTGGTGCCTCCTGCTACTGGCAACTCGTGGAGATCAGCCCTTGTGGGCATGGATCGAGCCTTCGGTTGCCAAGGAGCCGTCGCGGAGCCGGGGGCCCCGCGTTCGACTTGTCCATACCATCCACCGCTTGGGACGGGATCGCCTTGGGCGACCCGGCTCGTCGGGAAGCAGGTTGCTTCACCGCGAGGGCCGCTGAGTACCGGCCCTCTCCCTCCAGCATGCGGAGCGTTCGGCGGACCGCCAGTCGGGTGCGGCGGACGGGCGAGAGCGGACGGTAGTCCCGCCGTCGCTACACCACGGCCGGGAGACCGTAGTCGGGCAGGGCGATGTCCCCGGCCTT
>Ga0302314_10004700_pt1 | contig 25070 bp, 22 predicted proteins | sample III_Palsa_N2_3_FD_200533 | JGI IMG/M metagenome (GOLD analysis project Ga0302314, IMG submission 200533) | Peat permafrost microbial communities from Stordalen Mire near Abisko, Sweden - III_Palsa_N2_3 | ecosystem: Environmental > Terrestrial > Soil > Palsa > Peat permafrost | place: Sweden... | reverse complement strand
CTGGCCTGGGCCGCCGCAAGGAGGCCATCGCCCGCGTCCGCATCTTCCCGGGTACCGGTCAGTGGAAGATCAACGGTCGCACGCTTGAGGCTTACTTCCCGAACAAGGTGCACCAGCAGATCGTCAGCGAGCCGTTCGTGACGCTCGGCGCCGAGGGCAGCTTCGACGTGATCGCGCGTATCGGTGGCGGCGGTGTCTCCGGCCAGGCCGGCGCGCTGCGGCTGGGCGTGGCCCGCGCGCTGATCCTGGTTGACCCGGAGAACCGCCCGGCGCTGAAGAAGGCCGGCTTCCTCACCCGGGACGCCCGGGTGACGGAGCGCAAGAAGTACGGTCTCAAGAAGGCTCGCAAGGCTCCCCAGTACTCCAAGCGCTAGCCTGGCTTGCCCAGAGCTGCCGACATGGGCCGAATTTTCGGTACCGACGGTGTTCGCGGGGTCGCCGGGGTTGAACTGACTGTCCAGCTGGCCATGGATTTGGCGGTCGCGGCGGTGCCGGTACTGGCGCCTGCCGCGGCCGCCGCTGGTCACTCGGGCCGCCCCGTGGCCGTCATCGGACGCGATTCCCGGGCCTCTGGCGACTTCCTCGAAGCCGCCGTCGTGGCCGGGCTGGCGAGTTCCGGGGTGGACGTGCTGCGCCTTGGCGTCATCCCCACCCCCGCCGTCGCTTACCTCACCGGAGCACTCAACGCGGACTTCGGCGTTGTGCTGTCAGCGAGCCATAACCCGGCGGCCGACAACGGGATCAAGTTCTTCGGCCGGGCTGGCGTCAAACTGCCGGACGAGACCGAAGACCAGATCGAAGCCGCGCTGCTCGCGGTCCGCAGCGGCGTCGCGGCGACTCCCGGGGTGGCCGGCTTCGGCCGGGTCACCGACGCGTACTCCGCCCACGAGACCTACCTGGATCACCTGCTGGCCAGCCTGCCGGAAGCGGCGACCGGCCAGCCGCCGCTGCAGGGACTACGGGTGGTGGTGGACTGCGCGCACGGCGCCGCCTACAGCATCGGCCCACGGGCGCTGCGCCGGGCCGGAGCCGAGGTGATCGCCATCGGCGCCGCCCCGGACGGCCTCAACATCAACGCCGGCGTCGGCTCCACCCACCTGGACACGCTGGCGGCCGCCGTCATCGAGCACGGTGCCGACGCGGGACTTGCCTTCGACGGCGATGCCGACCGCTGCCTGGCGATCGACGGCGACGGTCAGCCGCTTGACGGCGACCAGATCCTCACCGTGCTCGCGTCGCAGCTCAAGCGGGCCGGCCAGCTGGCCGGGGACACCGTGGTCGTCACGGTGATGTCCAACCTCGGCTTCCACGCCGCGATGCGCGAGGCCGGCATCGCGGTGATCGAGACTCCCGTCGGCGACAAGCATGTCTACGCCGCGATGCGGGACGGCGGCTATGTCCTCGGCGGCGAACAGTCCGGGCACATCATCCAAATGGAGCACGCCACCACCGGCGACGGGGTGCTGACCGGCCTGCACCTGCTCGCGGCGACCAACAGCAGCGGTATCCCGGTCTCCGCCGCGGGAAAGATGATGACCAGGTACCCGCAGGTCCTCATCAACGTCCGCGGCGACAAGGACCGGGCCATGACCGACCCGGCGCTGGCCGAGGCGGTGACCGCCGCCCAGTCCAGGCTTGGCGACACCGGCCGGGTGCTGCTGCGGCCCAGCGGGACCGAGCCGGTCATCCGGGTCATGGTCGAGGCACAGCAGGCTGAGCTCGCTGAGCAGGTCGCCGGGCAGCTGGCCGACGTCGCCCGGGCAGCGATGTCATGATCGCCGGCGTCGGCATCGACGTCGTCAGCATCGCCCGCTTCGAGGACGCCGTCGCGCGCACCCCGGGCCTGACCGTCCGGCTGTTCACCGCCGCCGAACGCGAGCTGCCGCCGCGCTCCCTGGCGGCCCGCTTCGCCGCCAAGGAGGCCCTGGCCAAGGCACTGGGCGCGCCGCGCGGCCTGCTGTGGACCGACGCCGAGGTCGTCACCGGCCCGGACGGCCGTCCGCGGCTCCTGGTCACCGGCACGGTCGCGGCCGCCGCTGGCCGCCTGGGCGTCACCGGCTGGCACCTTTCCCTCAGTCACGACGCGGGCATTGCGAGCGCTGTGGTCATCGCCGAAGGCGGCCGGCCGGCGGGTCTCGGCTGGGTCTGAGCGCGAACGGACGCGCCGGCGCGGCATGCGGCGGGCGGACGGGGAAGACTAGAGACCATGCGCGATGCTTACTCGGTAGCGAAGGTACGGGCGGCGGAAGCGGCGCTGATGGCTCAGCTGCCCGACGGGGTGCTGATGCAGCGGGCGGCGGCCGGCCTCGCGGCGGTGTGCGCCGACCTGCTGCGCTCCTCGCCCGGCGGCGTTTACGGGGCCAGGGTCGTCGTGCTCGCCGGGACCGGCGACAACGGCGGGGACGCGCTGTACGCGGGGGAACGTCTGGCCCGGCGCGGGGCGTCGGTGACCGCCGTCGCCGCCGGTTCGCGGCTGCACCAGGCCGGGGCGCGGGCGCTGACCGACGCCGGGGGCCGGATCATCCGGGTGCCGCTACCGGGCGACCCGGGTGCGGCCAGCGCCGACCCCGCCCCGGGGGACCAGCCGCGCGGCGGCCAGGGCCGTTACGACCCGGGACCGGACGTGCGGCGGGCGATCGAGGACGCGGACCTGATCATCGACGGGATGCTCGGCATCGGCGGCAAGGGCGGCCTCCGCGACCCCTACGCGACGCTCGCGCAGCTGGCGGCGAACGCGGGGCAAGCGGTGACCGTCGCGGTGGACCTGCCGTCCGGTATCGACGCGGACACCGGGGAGGTCAGCGGGCCCGCCGTCCGGGCCGACGTGACGGTGGTGTTCGGTGCGGTCAAACCCGGGCTGCTGATCGACCCGGGGGCCGGCCAGGCCGGGGTGGTCGAGCTGGTCGACATCGGGCTCGGGCCCTACCTGGACAACCCCCCGGAGGCGCGTGCCCCGCAGGCCCGCGACATCGCCGACCTGCTGCCGCGGCCGACCGCGGAATCGGACAAGTACCGGCGCGGCGTGCTCGGCCTGCTGGTCGGCAGTGACCGGTTCACCGGCGCGGCCCTGCTGGCCACCGGGGGCGCGGTGCACGGCGGCGCGGGCATGGTCCGGCTGGTCACCTTCCCCGGGGCGGCCGCGCCGGTGCGGCTGGCCCACCCCGAAGTGATCATCACCGAGCTGGCGGGTGAAACCGGCTTTCGTTCGGAATCCTCCGCCGCGAGCCCGGCTGATGCTGGCTCCGCCGCCAGCGCGCCGCGGTTCCCCGGCGACGTGGGCCGGGTCCAGGCTTGGGCCGTGGGCTCCGGGATGGGTACCGACGACGCGGCCGGGCGGCGGCTCGCGGCCATCCTTGCCACCGATCTGCCGGTACTCATCGACGCGGACGCGCTGACCCTGCTCGCCCGGCACAAGGAGATGCTGCCGCGGTCGGCCCCGACGCTGATCACCCCGCACGCGGGCGAGCTCGGCCGGCTGCTTGACGCGGACCCGGCCGACATCGAGGCGCGGCGGCTCGACTACGCCCGGCGGGCCGCCGCCCAGCTCGGCCTGTGCGTGCTGCTCAAGGGGTCGACAACCGTGGTCGCGCCCGCCGACGGAAGCGACCCGGTGCTGGTGAACACCACCGGCACGCCGTGGCTCGCCACCGCCGGAACCGGTGACGTGCTGGCGGGGCTGGCGGGCGCGCTGCTCGCCCAGGGACTGCTCCCGCCGCAGGCCGCGATCGCCGCCGCCTACCTGCACGGGCTGGCGGCCAGGAGCGCGGTGGCGGGCCCCGGCCAGCCGGGCCGCCCGCACGACTGGCACGGGCAGCCGGCCGCGGCCGCCCCCATCGGCGCCGCCGACGTCGCCGCGGCCATCCCGCGGGCGTTCCGCGCCCTGAGCGGCGAGCAGCGCTGAGCGCCCCCGAACGCCTAGCATGATGGTTATGGAGGGCCACGCGGAGGCGAGCGTCGATCTCGGCGCGATCAGCAGGAACATCGCGGCACTGCGGGAGCAGGTGGCGCCCGCCGCGTTCATGGCGGTGGTGAAGGCCAACGGCTACGGCCACGGCGCGGTCCCGGCGGCCCGCGCGGCGGTGCGCGGCGGTGCCGACTGGCTTGGCGTCGTGCACGTCGCCGAGGCGCTCGAGCTGCGCCGGGCCGGCCTCGACGTCCCGCTGCTGTGCTTGATGGCGATTGGCTCGGCCGACCACCCGGCCGCGATCGCCGCCGACGTCGACCTGGCGGCGAGCTCAGCCAGCATGGTGCGCAGGCTGGCCGCCGCCGCCGAGGCGGCGGGCCGGCCGGCCCGGCTGCACCTGAAGGCGGACACCGGGCTCAGCCGGGGCGGCGCCACCCCGGCCGACTGGCCGTCGGTGCTCGCCGCGGCCCGTCAGGCGCAAGGTGACGGCAGTATCGTCGTGGCCGGCGTCTGGTCGCATTTCGCGTCGGCGGATGTCCCCGGCAGCCCGTCGATCGAGGCGCAGCTGGCGGCGTTCAAGGAAGCCCTGGCGGTCGCGGAGACTGCCGGGATCACCCCGCAGCTGCGGCACATCGCCAACACCGCGGCGACGCTCGACGTGCCGCAGGCCCGCTACGACCTGGTGCGGGTCGGTGGGGGCAACTACGGACTGGCCACCCTGCCGGGCGGCGCCCCCCGCTGGCTGCGGCCCGCGATGACGCTACGGGCCCGGCTGGTGCTGGTGAAACGGGTTCCGGCCGGGACCGGGGTGTCTTACGGGCACCGCTATGTCACGTCGCGGGAGACGACACTCGGGCTGGTGCCGCTCGGCTACGCGGACGGGATTCCGCGCACCGCGACCGGGCTGCCGCTGGTGTTCGCCCGCGGCCGCCGGTGGCCGATCGCGGGTACCGTCTGCATGGACCAGCTGGTGGTGGACTTTGGTGACGAGCCGGTGGCGGAAGGGGATGAGGTAGTGCTGTTCGGGCCGGGCGACGACGGTGAACCGACCGCCCAGGAGTGGGGCGATGCACTCGGCACCATCTCCTACGACATCGTGACCGGCATCGGCTCGCGGGTGCCGAGGACGCACCATGAGTAGCGCGGCGGACGTCTCGCTCGCCGTCGGCACGGCGGCGCAGATGCGCGTGCTCGGCCGCTCCCTTGCTACCCTGCTGCGCGCCGGTGACCTGGTGATTCTCAGCGGCGGGCTGGGCGCGGGGAAGACCACGCTTACCCAGGGCATCGGGGACGGGCTTGGCGTGCGCGGCCCGATCACCTCGCCCACGTTCGTGATCGCGCGGGTGCACCCGGCGCTGCGGGCGGCCGCCGCCGCTGACCGCGCCGTGCCGCCGCTGACCGCGCCGCGGCCCGCGCTGGTGCACGCGGACGCCTACCGGCTTGGCAGCGCCCTCGAGCTGGACGACCTCGACCTGGACACCGACACCGCCGCCTCGGTGACGGTGGTGGAGTGGGGCGAGGGCCTCGCCGAGGGCCTCGCGGCGGACCGCCTGGAGATCACCATCACGCCCGCGGCAGGCGGCCCGGAGCCGGGACCGGGCGGCGCGGACGGCGACGATGATCCCGCTGACGACGCGGTGGATTTGCCCCGGACGGTGCGGATCGTGGCGGTCGGCGAGCGGTGGGAAGGCGTCGAGTTGCCCCTCGCGAGCCTCGCTAATCGTCTATAGTTCGGCTTTGTACCGATCTGATTTGTACGTTCTACCTGGTCTCTAGGTCTCAACCCCCTTACCGGAGGCATGCCTTGACTCAGCATGGGTCATTCCCCGGCCGACCGCGAGGCCGCCGGGCGCGTCACGACGCCGACGCGACCGAGTGGCAGGGGTATGACGCCGCGCCGGAGGATCAGCGGGAGTTCCCCGACCTGGATCCGATCCGCCCGCGGGCGGCGCGGAACCGGGAAGGCCAGCTGCCAGGCGGCCAGGCGCCGCCCGGCCCGCAGCGCCCGGCGGGGCAGTCAGGCGGTTACGGCGGCGGCTACCCGGGCACCGGCGCGTCCGGCTACCAGCCGGGCGGCCAGCCCCCAGCCGGCGGGTACGGCGACGGCCAGCAGGGCAGCAGCCAGTACGGCGACGGCCAGTACGGCGCCGGCCAGTACGGCGCCGTGGGCGGGCGGCACAGTGGGGGCCAGCACGACGCTGGCCAGTCAGCTGGCGGTCAGTACGCGGGCGGCGGCTACCCGGGCGGCGGTTTCCCGGCCGACCAGGGCGGGCCCGGCCAGGCGCCGTGGGCGGAGCAGTCGTGGCCAGGACAGCAGGACGGCGGCCCGACGGCGCAGTACCAGTCGCCCGCAGCCCAGTCTCAGCCGCCCGCAGCCCAGTCTCAGCTGAAGCAGTCGCCGCCGCCGGAGGTTCCAGCCGGCCAGAAAGTGGACGAGACGCCCTCCTGGGCGGTGCCGGACTCGGTGGAGGCGTTCTCCGCCCGGTGGCACCGGCGCGGCCTGGACTCGCGCGAGGAACGCCGGACCGGGCGGCGCACCCGCCGCACCCGGCGGCGGCTGCTGATCGCGGGCGGCGCGGTGGTCGCGCTGGCGATCGCGGCGACCGTCTACCTGCTGAACGGCGGCCCGGGTGCGGCCAACCTCGGTTTCGGCAGCTTCGTGACGAGCTTCCTGCCCGGCGAGCTGCAGCAGGTGCCCGACCCGTGCACCACGGTTCCGGCCGCGACGCTCAGCCAGTACATGCCCGGCCAGCTCAAGAAGGCCGCGCCGCCGCTGAACTCCGGTGCCAGCACAGAGTGCACCTGGACGCTGGACAACGCACCGACGTACCGGGTGCTCGAGGTGCAACTGCAGGCTTACTCGCCGAGCGGGCTGGCCTCAGGCAACGGCAGCGCCACGTTCGCCGCCGAGGACGCCTACCAGTCCTTCGAGAACGGCTTCACCTCGCCCGGGCCGAAGAGCGGCCAGCCGAAGGCCGTGACGACCGACCTGTCCGGGATGCCGGGCGGCAGCCAGACCTCGGCCTTCCAGGCCACCCAGGTCTTCGTCCGGGGCAACGCGACCACGGATGTCGCCAACGTCTTCGTCCGCTACCGCAATGTCATCATCACCGTCGTGGTGGACGGCCTGGACCAGACCAGCGGCGGCAAGAAGTACGGGCCGGTGGCGATGAGCGACCTCACCAGTGCGGCCAACGCGATCGCCACCGAAATGGCGGCTCAGATCGCCAAGTAGCCGGCGTTCCGGCTACCCTCGTTCTTCGTGCTGCTGCTCGGACTCGACACCGCGACGCCCGCAGTGACGGTGGCGCTCCACGACGGCGACCAGCCGCTGGCCCAGCTGGTCACGGTCGACGCCCATCGTCACGCGGAACTGCTCGCGCCCGCCGTCGCCAAGGTCGTCGCCGACGCCGGGGTGACCCAGCGGGACCTCACCGGCATCGTCGCCGGGGTCGGCCCCGGCCCCTTTACCGGCCTGCGGGTCGGGCTGGTGACCGCACGGGTGCTCGGCGCCGCGCTCGGCATCCCGGTCTACGGGCTGTGCAGCCTTGACGTCATCGCCGCGGACGTGGCCGCAGGCGGCGACGCCGGCCCGGGCGGGGACTTCCTGGTCGCGACGGACGCGCGGCGGCGTGAGCTCTACTGGGCCCGCTATGACAGCAGCGGGCGGCGGACCACGGGCCCCGAGGTGTCAGTTCCGGCGGCGATCCCGGTCGCCGGGTTGCCGGCCGCGGGCGAGGGACCGATGCTCTACCCCGAGTTGCTGCCGGACGGACTTGGCCCGGCCTTCCCGGCGGCGGCGACGCTGTGCCGCATCGCCGTGGCGGCCCTCGCGGCGGGCGACCCGGGCAAGCTGCTGCTGCCGCCCGAGCCGCTGTACCTGCGGCGCCCGGACGTGCGCGAGCCCGGCGCGCCCAAGCGGGTGACGCGGTGATCGCCAGCGGGGACCACCCGGCGGGCACCGCTGCCCTGCGGCCGATGATGCCCGCGGACCTGGCCGACGTCATCGCGCTCGAGCACGAGCTCTTCCCTGATGACCCGTGGTCGGACGAGATGTTCGCGGCCGAGGTCGCGGAGCCGGCCGGCAGCCGTCTGTACCTGATCGCCGAGGCGGCGGCCACTGCCGACGACGGCGGCAGCGAGACCGCCACCGGCCAGGACGATGCCGTCAGGCCGGTCATGGCGGGCTACGCGGGGCTGATGTTCGTCCCCGGGGGAACCCAGGCCGACGTGCTGACGATCGCGGTCCGGCCCGCTTGCTGGGGGCAGGGGATCGGCTCGGTGCTGCTCGCCGCGCTGCTCGCGGCCGCCCGGGACCGCGACTGCACCGAGGTCTTCCTCGAGGTCCGCGCGGACAACCCGCGGGCGCACGGGCTGTACCAGCGGCGCGGGTTCGCGGACATCGGGGTGCGCCGTGGCTACTACCAGCCGTCCGGAGTGGACGCGATCGTGATGCGTAAGGACCTGCTGCGATGACCTTGCCGACCGACGGGCCGCTGGTGCTCGGGATCGAGACCTCGTGCGATGAGACCGGCGTGGGCATCGTCCGCGGCCGTGAACTGCTCGCCGACGAGGTGGCCTCGTCGATGGACCAGCACGCCCGGTTTGGCGGCGTGGTGCCCGAGGTGGCCAGCCGGGCGCACCTGGAGGCGATGGTCCCGGTGCTTGAGGGCGCGTTCGCGAAGGCTGGCGTCCGCCCGTCCGACATCGACGCGGTCGCGGTGACTGCGGGTCCCGGGCTGGCCGGTGCGCTGATGGTTGGCGTGGCGGCGGCGAAGGCCTACGCCTGGGCCCTGGGCAAGCCCCTGTACGGGGTGAACCACCTGGCCGCGCACGTGGCCGTCGACCAGCTCGAGCACGGCCCGCTGCCCGCCCCCTGCGTGGCGCTGCTGGTGTCCGGCGGCCACTCGTCGCTGCTGCTGGTGCCAGACGTGACCGGCGACGTGAGCTCGCTCGGCGCGACGATCGACGACGCCGCCGGCGAGGCCTATGACAAGGTGGCGCGGGTGCTCGGCATGCCCTTCCCGGGCGGTCCGCCCGTCGACAAGGCCGCCCGGTCGGGTTCCCCCGACGCGATCAGGTTCCCGCGCGCGAAGCTGCACGACGGCACCCTCGACTTCTCGTTCGCCGGCCTCAAGACGGCGGTCGCGCGCTGGGTCGAGGCCCGCGCCGACGCCGGGGAGCCGGTGCCGGTCGCGGACGTGGCCGCGTCCTTCCAGGAAGCCGTGGCCGACGTGCTCACCCGCAAGGCGGTGGCCGCCTGCCGTCAGCACGGCGTCACCGACCTGGTGATCGGCGGCGGCGTGGCCGCGAACTCCCGGCTGCGGGCCCTCGCAGCCGAGCGCTGCGAGGCGGCCGGCCTCCGGCTGCGCGTTCCGCGACCGGGCTTGTGCACCGATAACGGCGCGATGGTGGCCGCACTTGGTGCGTCAGTGGTGGCCGCGGGCCGGCCGCCGTCCACGCTGGCGCTGCCCGCTGACTCATCCCTCCCGGTGACCGAGGTGCTCGTTCCCTGACCGGTGACCCGGTGCCGCTGCACGCGGCCACCGGACGGCGGCACCCGGCGGCGGGTCTGCTAGGACTTCTTCCGAGTGAGCCTGCGGATGACGAGCGCTATCGCAGTACCGGCGACGCCGACGATGGCGACCGGCAGCGCCCTCTTGAGCACCGGGAGGACGATGAAGGTGAAGGCGTTGAGCGACTCTTCCTGCTGGATCACCGGGGCAGCTGGTGCGGCGGTCACTGGTGCGGCGGGCGCGGCCTCGCCGGGCGAATCCGCGACGGCGGTGCCCTCGGCGGAAGCGTCTTGCGGTGTCGGCGCCACTTCGACCGCAGCGGCCGGCTCCGCCGCTGTGTTGTCGGCGTTGATCATGGTCTGGAGGTTGGTCGCGAACTGCGCGATGAGCTTGCCGCTCACCTCGGGCAGCAGCGAACGGCCGAACTGGGCTGGCCGGCCGGTCACGTTCAGCGAGGTGTGGATGGCGACCAGGGTGCTGCCGTCGTCATCGCCGGGCTTCAGGGTCGCCTGCACGCTGGCCGAGGCGGTGCCCGCGCCGCGGGTCTCCTTGCCGCTCGCCTCGAGGGAGAAGGCGTGGCTCGCCTGGTCTTTGTCGGTGAACTTGGCGGTGCCCTTGTAGGTCAGCGAAAGCGGGCCAAGCTTGACCTTCACCTGGCCGTCGATCTTGTCCCCGTCGACCGAGGTCACGCTGGCACCCGGCATGCACGGAACGATCCGCTCAACGTCAAGCAGCACATCCCAGGCTTGCTCAGGCGGCACCGGGACAGTAAACGAGTTGTCAAGCTCTATAGCCATGCGCATCTACTTTCTTGCCGGTTTACTGTCGCTCGCGAATTCTATGCGCGGGGCAGTTCGGTGACCGAGATCAGGCGGCCGCCACAGGGGCGTCAGGGCTGACAGGCTGGGACTACGCCCCAGCCCAGTGCGGCACCGGGGCCTGTAACACTGTAATCATTACCAGCTCGCATCGTCCGGGGTGGCGGCCAACGGGATCACGTCGTTCCGGCTGAGCTGTCAGGCTGCCCAATCCTTGCCAAGCCTGACGAAGTAACAATGTTACTAGCAACGGTTAATTTACTCGCGCAACCATCAGTTGCGGTGCTCGGGTTCTGCGGGGCTTAGTCTCACGTGTATTAAATCGAGACTCGCTTTGGTACTGGTGCGGAGGAGCCTGGTAGTCCTAGGTTAATGTGAAGAATTTGTCCTGCTCGTCGGGAGGAGTCGCATGGCCGAGATCGCCGTCAGCGTCGATGGGGTTAAATACGCGGATCATGTCGAGCCGCGGATGCTGCTTGTTCACTATCTACGCGAAATAGTGGGCAAAACGGGCACGCCTATCGGTTGTGACACGTCTAATTGCGGCGCCTGCACCGTGCTTCTGAACGGAGAATCGGTCAAGAGCTGCGCCGTACTGGCCGTGCAGGCCGACGGCACCGAGATCACCACCATCGAGGGTATGGCCAACGGCGGCCTGCACCCGCTGCAAGAGGCTTTCCACGCCGAGCACGCCCTCCAGTGCGGCTACTGCACGCCCGGGATGATCATCGCCGCGTCAGACCTGCTGCGGGAGAATCCGCATCCGAGCGATGAGGAGATTCGGGCCGGCCTCGAGGGCAACCTCTGCCGGTGCACCGGCTACGAGAACATCGTGCGCGCAGTGCGCCGCGCTGCCGCGGCGGGAGTGAGCGCATGACCGCGCAGACTGACGCGATCGAAGCGCCTGCACCCGAATTCGGACGCGCCCGGCTCCGCAAAGAAGACGAGCGGCTCATTACCGGCCAGACCAACTGGACGGACAACATCCGCCTGCCCGGCATGCTGCACGTGGCGTTCCTGCGCAGCCCGTACGCGCATGCGCGGATCACCGCGGTGGACGTCAGCGCCGCTCGCTCCGAGCCGGGAGTCATCGCCGCCTACTCCGGTGCCGACTTCGCCGCCGAGCAGGGCAGCCTGCCCTGCGCCTGGCCGGTCACGCCGGACATCGTCATTCCGGCGCACCCGCCAATGGCGACCGACGAGGTTCGGTACGCGGGCGAGGCCGTTGCCTGCGTGGTCGCCCGTGACCGCTACGCCGCGGCTGACGCCCTGAACGCCATAGAGGTCGACTACGAGCCGCTCCCGCCGGTGCTGGACATCAGGACGGCCCTGAACGAGGACTCACCCAAGGTCCACGAAGCCGGCAACAAGAGCTTCGAGTGGCCATTCAGCAACGGCGATCTGGCGGCAGCCTTTACCGGCGCACCGGTCGTGCTCGAGCGCTATTACCGCCAGCAGCGGCTGATCCCGGCCGCGATGGAACCGCGCTCGGTGGTGTGCTCGTGTGTAGGCGGTGAGTTCACACTCTGGTCGGCGACTCAGATCCCGCACGTCTTGCGGGTGATGCTGGCCCTGGTCACCGGTATCCCGGAACAGAACATCCGGGTCATCGCACCGGACGTGGGCGGTGGATTCGGCTCTAAGCTGCAGGTCACGGCGGAAGAAGTGCTGGCCCTGCTGATCGCCCGCAAGCTCGGCCGGCCAGTTAAGTGGACCGAGACCCGCAGCGAAGGCAACGCGACCGTGCACCACGGCCGCGACCAGTGGCAGCGGATCAGGATCGCGGCTGAGCGCGACGGCCGCATCCGCGGTCTCGACGTCGACCTGCTAGCCGACATGGGTGCGTACCTCATGCTGGTTACCCCGGGCGTGCCGCTGCTCGGCGCCTTCATGTTCCCCGCCATCTACAAGATGGACGCGTACTCCTTCAAGTGCACCGGGGTCTTCACCACCAAAATGCCCACCGACGCCTACCGGGGCGCGGGGCGGCCCGAGGCAACCTTCGCCATCGAGCGGATCATGGACGATCTCGCGGCCGAACTCGGCCTCGACCCTCTTGAGCTGCGCGAGCGGAACTGGATCAAGCACGAGGAATTCCCGTACACCACCATCGCCGGCCTGACCTACGACTCAGGGAATTACGAGGCGGCGACGGCCAGGGCCAGAGAACTGTTCGACTACGACGGGCTCCGCCGGGAGCAGGAGCGGCGGCGGGCTAGCAATGACCCGGTGCAACTCGGCATCGGGGTGTCTACCTTCACCGAGATGTGCGGACTGGCCCCCTCACGGGTGCTCGGCTCGCTGGCATACGGGGCGGGCGGCTGGGAACAGGCGTCGATCAGAATGCTGCCTACCGGCAAGGTAGAGGTCGTCACCGGATCCAGCGCGCACGGTCAGGGACACGAGACGGCCTGGAGCCAGATCGTGGCCGACCAGCTCGGCGTGCCGTTCGAGGACATCCGCGTGCTGCACGGTGACACCCAGGTCTCACCCAAGGGCATGGACACTTACGGATCGCGCTCACTCGCGGTCGGCGGGATGGCCCTGGTCTCGGCCTGCGACAAGGTGGTCGAGAAGGCCAAGGTGATCGCGGCGGCCATGATGGAGGCATCAGCCGATGACCTGGAGTGGTCACCGGGCCGGTTCTCGGTCCGGGGCGACCCGGATCAAGGCGTCACCATCGCTGAGATCGCCCTGGCCACCTTCGCCGCGCACAACCTGCCGGACGGCGTCGAGCCGACCATCGACGCCGACGCCACCTACGACCCGGACAACTTCTCCTTCCCGCACGGCACCCACCTGTGCGCGACCGAGGTCGATACCGAGACCGGGTTCGTCAAGATCCGCTCGTACGTATGTGTCGACGACATCGGCACCGTGGTCAACCCGCTGATCGTCGAAGGCCAGGTGCACGGCGGCCTGGCCCAGGGCATCGCGCAGGCACTGTACGAGGAGGCGGTCTACGACGACGACGGCAACCTCGTCACCACGACGCTGGCGGACTACCTGGTCCCGTCGGCCGTTGACCTGCCGTCGTATGTCACGGATAGAACCGAGAGCCCGGCCGCCAACCGGCTCGGGGTCAAGGGCGTCGGCGAGGCGGGGACGATCGCGTCGACTCCCGCGGTCGTCAACGCCATCGTCGACGCACTGCGTCCCTGGGGCATTGACGATATAACGATGCCGTGCACGCCCGAGCGGGTGTGGCGGGCGCTGCAGACGGCTCGCGGCGGCGACCAGGCAAGTGCGGCGGAGCAGCACGCCGCCCGGCAGAGTGACCAGACCCAGGGCAACAGCCCGCAGGGCATCGACGGAGGCGTGGCATGATCCCGGCGAAGTTTGATTATGTCCGCCCCGGCTCGCTCGACGAGGCGGTCCGGGCCCTGGCGGACGGCGGTGACGACGCGAAGATCATCGCGGGCGGGCAGAGCCTGCTGCCGCTGCTGCGCCTGCGGCTGGCCTTCCCCGAGCTGCTAGTCGACGTGGGCGGCCTCGACGAGCTGCGCACCGTGACCGATGTCGGGGACGCGCTGCTGATCGGCGCCCGGACCACCCACTACCAGGTGATCCACGACCCCCTCATCGGTGAGCACTGCGGACTGCTGGCGCAAGCCGCCAGCACAGTCGCCGATCCCGCGATCCGGCACCGGGGAACCCTCGGCGGGGCGCTGGTGCACGCGGATCCGGCGGGCGACCTGCCCGCGGTGGCGCTGGCGCTCGACGCCACGCTGATCGCCCAGGGGCCAGGTGGCGAACGCGAGATCCCGGCCGCCGAGTTCTTCCTGGACTACCTGACCTCGAGCCTGGAAGCCGACGAGATCCTGACCGGGATCCGGATACCGAAGCTGGGCGCCGGGTGGGGTTTTCACTACGAGAAATTTCACCGAACCGCGCAGTCGTGGGCGACGGTCGGCGTGGCGGCGCTGGTCCGTCGCGCTAACGGCTCCGTCGCCGAGGCCAGGATCGGGCTTACCAACATGGGCACGACACCGGTGCGGGCCGTGGCCGCGGAGACCGCCGCGCTCGGCGGACAGGCCAGCCGGGACGCGCTGCGGGCGGCGGCGGCCCACGCCGACGAGGGCACGAGCCCGCCGGGCGACCTGCACGGAGCGCCTGATTACCGGCGGCACCTGGCCCGGGTGCTCACCGGAAGGGCGCTGGCTGCCGCCGCAGGAGTGTGACCTTGGATTGTGGGCGCCGCTAACGACCGGCGGGCCGGCGGCAGGCGAAGCGTGGGCGGGCACCGGCTGTCACTGTCTGAATGGCTGGTGCTGTGCCTCCTCGCCGAGGAACCGACCTACGGCCTGGTCATTGCGGGACTGCTGGACCGTAACGGCAGCCTGGGCACGATCTGGTCCGTTCCGAAGGCGAGAGTCTATGTCGCCGTGCGGCGGCTGGAACTTCTCGGCCTGATCCGGACAGCGGGAGAGCAGCGGAGCAGTCAGGGACCGGTCCGCTCGCTCCTGGAAGCAACCCCGGCCGGCCGGTCCGCCGCGAACGTGTGGCTGAGGACGCCCGTGGAACACCCGCGGGACGTCCGCTCCGAGCTCATGGTCAAACTCGCGCTGCTCGACCGGACTGGATCTGACTCGCGGGGCCTGGTTCAGGCGCAGCTCGCGCTGTTGCTGCCTGTCGCCGCCGCCCTCAACGACGAGCTGCGGGCCGCCACCGGATTCGAGCGCACGATCGTCTTGTGGCGGCACCAGGCAATGACGGTCACCATGCGGTTCCTGGAGGGTCTGGCCGCTGGTCACAGTCTTTTATCAGCGTCCTGACTGACTCCGCAGACGGCGCACTTCGTGAAACGGCCGCAGTCAAGGAGGGGTCGACATGAACGAGCATTCGCGGTATTTCAAGAAGTCACCATGGGACTAAGAACCGTTGCCCAAGAAGTCACAATGTGACTTCTTGGCAAGGACGTCGGCCGAGGCCCGAGTTGGTTTTGCACCAAGTCGGCGGCTGCTGAATTTGCTACTTTCCCTGCTGGAAACGCGTGAACGAGAAGGTGTAGGTTTCGCGGGATGGCTGTATCAGCGGAGGCTAAATGAGCATTCTGGGCACCCGGGTGATCCGTACCGAGGATCCGCGGCTTCTGACCTCGGGCGGCGTCTACGTCGACGACCTGCGCGAGCCTGATCTGACCGGCGCGGTGCGGGCCACCTTCGTCCGGTCGACGGTGGCGCACGCCCTGATCACCGGCATTGACACCGCGGCCGCGCTCGCGGCGCCGGGGGTGGTCGCGGTGCTGACTGCGGCGGACATGTCCGACCTGCCGGTGCCGCCGCCACCCGAACCGCTGCCGGACGGCGCGCCGCCGCCCGAGGGGCCGATGCCGATGGGCGGGCCCTGGCAGGAGCCGCTGCTCGCGGTGGACCGGGTGCGGTTCGTCGGTGAACCGGTCGCCCTGGTGCTGACCGACACGACATATGCCGGTGAAGACGTCGCCGAGCTCGTCAGCGTGGATTACGAGCAGCTGCCCGCCGTGCCGTCGATCGAGGCCGCCCTGACTGACGCGTCCCTGCTGTTCCCCGACGCGGGCACCAACGTGTGCGTCCGCGGGGGACGCCCCATCGGCGACGATTCGATCTTCCACGGATGCGAGATTGTTGTCGAAGGCGACGTGGTCAACCAGCGAGTCGCCGCGCTGCCAATGGAAGGCCGGGCGACCGCGGCGGTGTTCGCCGGCGGGAAGCTCACCGTCTGGACCTCCACCCAGAACGCCCAGCTGGCGCGGCTGATCCTCACCGCCGTCGGGCTGCCGCCGGACGCGATCCGGGTCGTCGCTCCAGACGTCGGCGGCGGATTCGGCGCCAAGATCGGCGTGGACCGGGAACAGATCATCATCGCCTGGGCCGCCAAGCACACCGGCCGGCCGGTCCGCTGGGTGGAGACCCGCAACGAGAACCTGACGGCGATGACGCAGGGCCGCGCCCAGCTGCACCACGTCAAGCTCGGCGGCGACCGTGAGGGGCACATCAAGGCCTACCGGCTCGACGTCGTGCAGGACTCAGGCGCCTACTCGCGGATGGCCGGCTTCCTGCCGATGCTCACCAACCTGATGGCGCCGGGCGTGTACGACATCCCGGCGGTGGAGGCCGACTACATAGCCGTCGTCACCAACGCCACACCCGTCGCCGCGTACCGCGGCGCCGGCCGGCCCGAGGCCGCGGCGACGATCGAACGGGTCGTCGACTGGTATGCGGCCGAGGCTGGCATCGACCCGGTGGTGGTGCGGAAACTCAACTTCATCAAGAAGGAACAGTTCCCGTTCGTCACCAAGACAGGGGCGCCGTACGACACCGGCGACTACGAGGCCGCGCTGGACAAAGTGCTGCAGGCCGCGGGCTACGACGAGCTGCGGGCCGAGCAGCGGCGACGCATCGAGGCAGGCGAGACCAGGCTGCTCGGCATCGGCCTTGCCTGCTACGTGGAAATCACCGCCGCAGACGCCGGGGCGGGCGAGACCGCCAAGGTTGAGGTCCGCGACGACGGCACGGCGATGGTCTACACCGGCTCGTCCTCGCACGGCCAGGGCCATCACACCGCCTACGCGATGATCGTGACGCAAGAGCTCGGCATCCCGATGGACAAGGTTGAGGTCATTCACGGTGACACCGACCTGATCCCGGACGGCGTGGGCACCTACGCTTCGCGCTCGCTGCAGCTCGGCGGGTCCGCTGTGCACAAGGCGGCGATCGAGGTCAAAGAAGAGGCGGCGAAGAAGGCGGCCGAGCTATTCGAGGCGGCCGAGTCCGACGTCGTGCTCGACGCCGAGTCCGGCAGCTGGCATATCGTCGGCGACCCGGACAAGTCGCTGTCCTGGTCGCAGGTCGCGGCGGCCGCCGACCAGGGACTGATCGTGGCCAACGTGCGGTTCACCGCCGACATGCCGACCTTCCCGTTCGGCTCGCAGCTGTCGCTGGTCGAGGTGGACGCGGAGACTGGCAAGGTGACGCTGCTGCGGCATGTCACCGCCGACGACGCCGGGCCGGTGCTCAACCCGCTGCTGCTGGAAGGCCAGCGGCACGGCGGCATCGCCCAGGGGGCCGCCCAGGCGCTGGTGGAGGAGATCCGCTACGACGAGGACGGCAACCCGCTGACCGCCACGCTGATGGACTACGGCGCGATCACCGCGGCCGAACTGCCCAGCTTCGAGCTGCTGACCAGCGAGACCGCGACCCCGCTGAACCCGCTGGGCGTGAAGGGCATCGGCGAGGCCGGCACGATCGGTGCCACCCCCGCCGTGCACAACGCGGTCATCGACGCCGTAGCGCACCTCGGCGTCCGGCACATCGACATGCCGATGACCCCGGAACGTGTGTGGACCGCTATCCAGAAGGTGAGCGCGTGAACTCTTTCTTTGTGCCCTAGCCGTGCAGTCCTCCCAGCCAGGAACGTAAAGAGAAAGGGGTTCAACGTGAAGGTCGAACTGGCCGTCAACGGCACGGACATCACCGCGGACGTCGAGGACCGGACGCTGCTCGTGCACTTCCTGCGCGACACCGCCAATCTCACCGCGACCAACATCGGCTGCGACACCACATCCTGCGGTGCCTGCACGGTGCTGCTTGACGGCGAGTCAGTCAAGTCATGCACCATGCTCGCCGCCCAGGCGGACGGGCATTCGGTGACCACCCTCGAGGGGCTCGCGGGGCAGTCGGGCGAACTGCACCCGGTGCAGCAGGCCTTCCATGAGCAGCATGGCCTGCAGTGCGGTTACTGCACCCCGGGCATGGTCATGGCGCTCGTCTCGCTGCTCAAGGAGAACCCGTCGCCGACCGAGGCGCAGGTGCGCGGCGGCCTGGAAGGCAACATCTGCCGGTGCACCGGCTACCACAACATTGTCAAGGCGGCCCTCGCGGCGGCCGCGGCGCAGGAGGCGTCCCGGTGATCCCACCGTCGTTTACCTATGTCAGGGCCACCTCGGTCGACGAAGCCCTGGAGCTGGCGGCTGAGCACGGCGAGGACGCCAAGTACCTGGCTGGCGGCCAGTCGCTGCTGCCGCTGATGAAGCTGCGGTTCGCCGCTCCTGCGGTGCTGATCGACCTTGGCCGCATCAGCGAGCTGAGCTACATCCGCGATGCGGGCACCCACGTGGCGATCGGTGCGCTGACCAGACATCATGCGGTAGCCACGTCACCGCTGCTGCTGGCGGACATCCCGCTGCTCGCGCACACCGCGCAGGCCGTCGGCGACCCGCAGATCCGGCACCGGGGCACCATCGGCGGCTCGGTCGCGCACGCGGACGCGGCCGCCGACCTGCCCGCCGCGCTGCTCGCGCTCGACGCGACCTTCGTCGTCCGCGGGGAGTCCGGCCCCCGGACGGTTCCGGCGGCGGGGTTCTTCAAGGGGATCTTCGAGACCGCCCTTGCCCCCGGCGAACTGCTGACCGAGATCCAGGTGCCGAAGCCCGCCGCGCCGGCCGCCTGGTCGTTCCAGAAGTTCAACAAGCGGGCGATCGACTTCGCGATGGTCGGTGTCGCCGTCCAGGGCACTGCGGTGGCGCTGTTCAACATGGGCTCCACTCCGCTGCGCGCCACCGCGGTAGAGTCGGCGCTTGCTTCCGGCGCGACGATCGGCGACGCGGCCGCGCTGGCCGCCGAGGGCACCAGCGCGGGGTCGGACATCCACGCGTCCAAGGCCTACCGCGAGCACCTGGCGCGCGTCCTGGTGCGGCGAGCCCTGGAGGAGGCTTCCTCCCGGTCCTGACCGACTGTCTTTTCCGGCTGCCGGCTGGCGACCGTTGACGCGCTGGTCGCGGCGGGAGCCGCGACCAGTCGCGGGCAAACCGCTGCTACCCGCCTGCCATGGCACCGACGATGAGGTAAGGCTCTGCCCCGGCAGCGACGGCAGCAGGGAGTGGATCATCGGGCGGGCTGTGGGAGAGGTCTTGTTCGCAGGCGAAGAACCGGATGAAGGCGCGCCGGGGGCCGCCGTCGTGGGCGCGGATCGTCCCGCGCAGCATGGGGTAGCGGGCTTCCAGGGCATCAAGCACTGACCGCTGGGTCACCAGGTCGGCGATATCGAGGTGCACCTCCCCATTGATATGGGCGAGGGCCCGCAGGTGCGCGGGCAGCACGACCCGGATCATGACAGCGTCTGGACCTCGACCGACAGCACGGCCGGGAGGTCGCGGACGATCGGCTCCCAGCTGTCGCCGGAGTTCGCCGAGGCATAGACCTGCCCGCCGGTGGTGCCGAAGTAGACTCCGCAGGAATCAAGCGAGTCCACCGCCATCGCATCGCGCAGCACGTTGACGTAGCAGTTCTGCTGGGGCAGGCCGGCAGTCAGCGGCTCCCAGTCGTCGCCGCCGGTGCGGCTGCGGTAGACCCGCAGTTTTCCCTCGGGCGGGAAGTGCTCGGCGTCGCTGGTGATCGGAACCACGTAGATCGTGTCCGGCTCGTGGGCGTGCACGTCGATGGGGAAGCCGAAGTCGGTCGGAAGGTTCCCGGAGATCTCCCGCCACGACTCGCCGCCGTTGTCGCTGCGCATCACGTCCCAGTGCTTCTGCATGAACAGTACGTCCGGCCGCGACGGGTGCATGGCCAGGCGGTGCACGCAGTGCCCGACTTCGGCGTCCGGGTCGGGGATGCCCTCGGACTGCAGGCCTTGGTTGATCGGCCGCCAGGTCTGGCCGGCGTCGTCAGAGCGGAACGCTCCGGCCGCTGAGATCGCGGCGAACATCCGGCCGTGCTGCACGGGGTCCAGCAGGATCGTGTGCAGGCACATCCCGCCCGCGCCCGGCTGCCAGGACGGACCGGATTCGTGGCCGCGCAGCTTAGGCAGTTCCTGCCAGCTCTGCCCGCCATCAGCCGAGCGGAACAGCCCGGCGTCCTCGACTCCGGCGTACACCGTGTCCGGGTCGTCCAGCGACGGCTCCAGGTGCCAGACCCGCGCGAACTCCCACGGGTGCGGTGTCCCGTCGTACCACTGGTGGGTGCCAGGAGTGCCCTGGTACGCGAACTTATTACCGACAGGCGCCCACGTCGAGCCGCCGTCGTCGGATCGCTGAATGACCTGCCCGGACCAGCCGCTGGACTGCGATGCGTACAGCCGGTCAGGGTCGGCCGGCGAGCCTTTCACGTGGTAAATCTCCCAGCCTGCGAAGTGCGGGCCGCTGACCTCCCACTGCTTCCGTCTGCCATCGGAGGTCAGGATAAACGCCCCCTTGCGCGTGCCTACGAGGACCCGTACAGCGCTCACGCTCTGCTCCCTTCATTCCCGCATCACGTCGACACGACCGGCCCGGCGTCATCCCTGAACTGACGATCATCGTCCGGCACAGCTATCACGGCCCGTTGACATCCTGACGGACATCAGCCGCCAGAATCATCGCTACCGGCGGAATCGCGACCGGGGGTTGCCCGGCGCAATTAGCCGGTCATCGTCACCTCACCGCCGAGGAAGATCACTACCGTGAGCAGGTGCTAGGTCCGGTCTGGACAGAGGTCGCGGCCCTGGCGGCGGCGTTCGCCATCGCGGTACTGGCCACGCCCGCCGGGATCTCCGGGGCGGTGCTGCTGCTGCCATTTCAGGTCAGCGTGCTCGGCACGCCGAGCCCGGCGGTCACGCCTACTAACTTGCTCTACAACGTGGTGGCGACCCCGGGTGCTTTGTACCGGTACTGGCGACAGCGGCAGACCGGCGGCAGGCTCGCCTTGGTCCTCATCGCCGGGACGCTGCCCGGAGTGATCGCGGGATCGGTGATCCGGGTGGAACTGCTGCCCGGTGCCCGTGTCTTCGACTTGGTTGTCGCGGCCGTCCTGCTGCCGCTCGGGCTGTGGCTGGCGCTGACAAGTCCGACCCGTCCGGACGGAGAAGCAAAACCGGCGCGGGCGATTCCGGTGCCTGCGCTGATCCTGCTCGCGGCGGTGGTGGGCTGCGTCGGCGGGATCTACGGCATCGGCGGCGGCTCGATCCTGGCACCGATCTTGATCGGCACTGGACGGCCGCCGCGGGAAGTCGCTCCGGCCGCTCTGGCGTCCACGTTCGTGACCTCGGTGGCGGGAGTGATCACCTTCTTGATCCTTTCGGTCCATCATCACGGATCGGTCGCCCCCGACTGGCCGACCGGCATCGCCCTGGGTATCGGCGGCCTGGCGGGCGCCTATACCGGTGCCCGGATCCAGGGACACCTCCCTGACACGATGATCCGCCGGGTGATGGGCGTCCTGGTGGTCGCGATCGGTGTCCGCTATCTGTGGTCGGGCCTTGGCTGACCACACGGACCGGGGGTGGCCTGCCTCACGGCAGGGTGCCGTGGCAGAGCCGCTAGCAGCTGTGAGCGCCGGACGCGCGCTCCTGTTCGGCTGGACCAGCGGCAGGCCGCGGAACGCATAGGTCAGAACAGTTATCTCGGTCCGCCCAGCCGGGTGAATTCACCTCCCTGCACGTGTCTTCAGGCGCGGAATTTCGCTAGAGTCGGATCTGGGTTAGCCCTGCGGCATTGAAGGGCGGTGGCGATGAAGCTGCCTGATTTTAAGTACGAGGCGCCGGCGACTGTGGCCGAAGCGATCGCCCTGCTGGCGGAGCACCAGGACGAGGCGAGCCTGCTGGCGGGCGGGCAAAGCCTGATCCCGCTGCTGGCGCTGCGGCTGGCGCACCCCGCGGTGCTGGTCGACATCAACGGCCTGGACGAGCTGTCCGGGGTGTCGGTGACAGATGGCGTGGTGACGGTCGGCGCACTGACCCGGGAGTACATGGCCGAGGAATCCGAGACGGTAGCGGAGACTTTGCCGTTGCTCGCGTCCGCGCTGCCGCTGATCGGGCACGAGGCGATCCGCAGCCGGGGCACCCTCGGCGGGAGCATGGCGCACGCCGACCCGGCGGCCGAACTGCCAGCCGTCGCCCGGGCCCTGGACGCCGAGTTTGTCGTGCGGAGCCAGTCGGGCGAGCGGGTCATCCCGGCGGCGGAGTGGTTCGAGGGGTACCTGACGACAGCCCGCCGCCCCGACGAGATCCTCGTCGAGGTGCGCTTCCCGGTGGCGGAACCGGGCACTGGTGTCGCCTTCCAGGAGATCGCCCGGCGCCACGGTGACTTCGCCATGGTCGGTCTGGCGACGTCACTGACCCTGACCGACGGCACGATCACCGATGCCCGGCTGGCGTTCTCCGGCATCGCCGACATGCCGGTCCGGGCGGCCGAGGCGGAGAGCCTCCTGGTCGGCCAGCAGCCGTCGGCGGAGCTGTTCGGCGAGGCCGCCCGCGCGGCGACGGCACCGCTCGATCCGCCGGCCGACCTGCACGGGACGTCCGAATACCGCAAGAAGGTCGCGGCCGCCCTGGTCCGGCGCGGGCTGCAGGCGGCCGCCGACAACGCCTACGAGAGGCAGTGACCGATGACGGATGTCACCGTAAAGGTGAACGGCGCCCCCCGCACCGCTTCGGTGGAGGCGCGCAGGACGCTGGCGGACTTCCTGCGCGACGACCTCGACCTCACCGGAACCCACGTCGGCTGCGAGCACGGGGTCTGCGGCGCGTGCACCGTCATCCTCGACGGCAGGCCGGTGCGCTCGTGCCTGATGCTGGCGGTACAGGCTGCGGGCCACGAGGTGACCACGATCGAAGGGCTGGTGCTTGACGGCGTTCTCGGCCCGCTGCAGCAGGCGATGCGGGACTCGCACAGCTTCCAGTGCGGCTTCTGCACGCCCGGATTCGTCATGCAGGCCACCGCTTTCCTCGGCGCGCACCCGGACGCCGGGGAGCAGGAGATCCGCGAGGCGCTGTCCGGGAACATCTGCCGCTGCACCGGCTACCAGAGCATCATCGACGGCGTACTGCTGGCCGCGGAGCGGAGCAGGGCCGACGTGGGGCGCGACCGATGACTCAGATCGCGGCTCAGCGTTACACCGGCAGCAGCGTCAAGCGCTCGGAGGACCTGCGCATCCTGGCCGGCGCGGGACGCTACGTCGACGACATCAAGCTGCCCGGCATGCTGCACGCGGCGTTCGTGCGCTCGCCGCTGGCCCACGGTCAGGTGCTCGCGGTCGACGCCTCCGCCGCCCGGGCGCTGCCCGGAGTCGTCGCGGTGCTGACCGGGGCGGACCTGGACGAGATAACGGTCCGCGGGCCCGATCCGCTGCTGGCGCTGATAGGCGGCGGCGGTCCCACGGCCGAGTACAGCCTGCTGGCGACGGACAAGGTGCGCCTGGTCGGCGACCCGGTGGCGGTGGTCATCGCCGAGAGCCGTTACCTGGCCGAGGACGGCTGTGAGCTGGTCGAGGTCGACTACGCGGACCTCCCTGCGGTCGCGAGCGCGGCGGCCGCCCTGGACGCCGGCAGCACGCCGGTGTTCGCCAACCTGGGCAACAACATCATCGGCCCGCACAAGCGCACCGAGTTCGGCGACGTGGCCGGTGTGTTCGCCGCCGCCGACCGGATCGCCGAGTTCCACCTCGACGTGCACCGGCACCAGAACGTGCCGATGGAAGGACGCGGCTGCGTGGCGAGTTACGACGCTGACTCGGGCCTGCTGACCATGCACGCGGCCACGCAGAGCGTGCACGTCACCCGGATGGGCGTCGCCGCGTGCCTCGGGGTCGCCCCCGACCGGGTGCGGGTGCTGGCCGGCGATATCGGCGGCTCGTTCGGCTTGAAGATCGGTGCCTCCCGGGAGGAGCTCGCGGTCGCGGCTGCCTCCCGTGCGCTTGGCCGCCCGGTCAAGTGGGTCGAGGACCGGAGCGAGAACCTGACCGTGTCGGGTCAGGCTCGCGAGGAGAGCTTCGACGTCCGCGCCGCCCTCAGCGACGACGGTGACCTGCTCGGGCTGGACGTCAGCATGGTGATCGACACCGGCGCGTACCCGGTCATGGGCGGCATGGTTGCGTCGATTATCGAGGCGATGCTGCCCGGCCCGTACAAGCTCGCGGCGCTCGGCTTCGAGTCAACCGCGGTCGTCACCAACAAGGCGTCCTACATCGCCTACCGCGGGCCGTGGGCGTCCGAAACGTTCGTGCGGGAACGCGTCCTTGACCTGCTCGCGAAAGACCTCGGCCTCGACCCGTTCGAGATCCGGCTGCGCAACGTGGCCCCGCGCACCAGCCCGCCCGCCATGATGATCACCGGGCGCCCGCTGAGCGGAGTCACCACCCGGGAATCACTGGAGCGCCTCGCCGAGCTGGTGGACGTTCCCGCCTTCCGGCGTCGGCAGGCGGCCGAGCGCGCCCAGGGCCGCTACCTGGGAATCGGCGTGGCCACCTTCATCGAGGCCGCCCCCGGGCCGCGGGCGCCGGAAGGCGCCGGCGAGGCGCTGGGCCAGGAGTCCATGCGGCTGCGGCTGGCCGAAGACGGCGTCCTGCTGCTGTTCACCGGCCAGATGCCGCACGGGCAGGGCCACCAGACCACACTCGCCCAGATCGCCGCCGACGAGTTCGGCGTGCCGTTCGAGCAGGTCCGCGTCGTCATCGGCGACAGCGACGCGGTTCCCTTCGGACTGACGGGCGGCAGCCGCTCAGCCACCATGACCGGCGGCGTCACCCTGCACGGCGCCCGGCAGCTGAAGGCCAAGGTCCTCGACGTCGCGGCGCTGCTGTTCGAAGCCAGCGCCCGGGACCTCGAGATCACCGACGGCCAGGTCGTGGTGCGCGGCGACCCCGACAGCGCGATCCCGGTCGCCGAGGTAGCCCGGCAGGCCGCGTCGGGCCGGTTCGGGGCCGACGTCGACGCCAGCCTTGAAGTCGAGGCCACGTACGACGGCGGTCAGGGCGTCTGGTCGGGCGGCAGCCACTGCGCCATCGTCGAGGTGGACACCGAGACCGGACTGGTGAAGGTGGAGCGGTACGTCGCGGCCGAGGACTGCGGCGCGCTCATCAATCCCGCGGTGGTTGAGGGCCA
>Ga0302314_10004699_pt1 | contig 25072 bp, 23 predicted proteins | sample III_Palsa_N2_3_FD_200533 | JGI IMG/M metagenome (GOLD analysis project Ga0302314, IMG submission 200533) | Peat permafrost microbial communities from Stordalen Mire near Abisko, Sweden - III_Palsa_N2_3 | ecosystem: Environmental > Terrestrial > Soil > Palsa > Peat permafrost | place: Sweden... | reverse complement strand
CAATCAGCACGACGCCGAGGACCTCACCCAGGAGGTCTTCGTCCGGGTGTTCCGCTCGCTGTCCACCTACACCCCCGGCACCTTCGAGGGCTGGCTGCACCGGATCACCACCAACCTCTTCCTCGACACCGTCCGCCGCAAGCAGCGCATCCGCTTCGACGCGCTCGCGGAGGACGCGGCGGAGCGGCTGCCGAGCCGTGAGCCGTCCCCGGCGCAGCACTTCTACGACACGCACTTCGACGCCGACGTCCAGCAGGCGCTGGACACCCTTGCGCCCGAGTTCCGTGCCGCCGTGGTGCTCTGCGACATCGAGGGCCTGTCCTACGAGGAGATCGCGGCGACCCTGGGCGTGAAGCTCGGCACCGTCCGCAGCCGTATCCACCGGGGCCGGGCGCATCTGCGCGCGTCCCTGCAGCACCGGGCGCCGGGAGCGCACGAGGGCCGCGAGCGCCGGGGCGCCTCGCTGGACGCCTCGCCGCTGGACGCCGTCCTGGCCGGCACCGGTACCACCGGTGCGCCCGGCGCCGTCGGCACGCCCGACGAGCCGTCGGAACGGAGGCGTTCGTCGTGACCGAGCAGCCGCGCCGTGTCCGTCAGCAGGAGGTCGTGGAGCTGCGGGTGACCCGGACGGCGACGGCCGTCCAGGAGTCCGAGCAGCACCTGGGCGACCGGATGGCCGCCTTCGTCGACGGCGAACTGCCCCATGAGGCCCGTGAGCGGGTCCAGTCGCACCTGGCGAGCTGTGCCGCCTGCCTGGCCCGGGTCGAGGAGGAGCGCCGGCTGAAGAGCCGCCTGGCCGAGGCCCTGGCCCCCGACCCCAGCGCCGTGTTCATGTCCCGGCTGCTGGCCATCTCCCTGGAGTCGGGGCCGGGCTCCGGCTCCGGCCCCGACCAGGGCGCCCCCACCTCCGGTTCCGGTGGCGGCGGCCAGACCGTGCGCAGCATGTTCGGCGGCAGTTCGCTGGGCGGCGGCGCCTTCGGCGGCGGCACCACCGCGGGTTTCGGCACCGGGCTGTTCGGCCGCGGTGCGCTGGGCGCGGAGAACCCGGTGCCCGGCGTCGATCCGCGCGCCGAGCGCGGGCTGCCGTTCCGGGCCGAGCAGCGCCCGATCGCGGCCCGGCTGCGCGCCGGCACCGGTCCGTCCGGCGCGGGCTCCCGGGAGCGGCAGCCGATGCCGGAGCCGACCAGGGCGGCCCAGCCGTCCGGTCCGGGTCCGCTGGCGCGCGGCCGGCGGTTCGCCTTCGCGGCGGCCGGTGCCTTCTCCGTCGCGGCGGTCGCGCTCGGCAGCGCGGTCACCGGGGTGACGGCCTCGGGCACCAGCGTGGAGGAGCCCTACGGCAATGTCGCGCCGGTGGCGGACGCGACCGGTGTGGGCGGCGGCAGCGCCTCCGAGCTGAACAGCCGGATGCTGGACAGCAGGATGCTGGCCAACCAGGCGAACACCGACCTGACGGGTAACCTCAGCGGCGTCGTCCCGGCGGGTGCGGCGGTCCCCGGCGCCACGGCCAGCTCCCTGCCGGTGCTCGTCGCGCACCACTGATCGGCGCGCACCCCCTCCGTCGCGGGCCTGGAGCTGGTTGAATCGACCCACTCTCAGGCGCGGTGGAGGGCGGTGCCCGGATGAGCGACGACGGAAGCGGTGACGGCACGCCCCGCTGGTGGAGCCATCCGGACGGGCCCACCGGCCGCGGCACCGGCTTCGGCCCGCCCGCGGGCCGGTTGCCGTCGGTGCCGCCGCCCGACAGCCCGTCCCGTCCGGTGTGCCGACGCCGTCCGCGGCGTCCGGCGCTGGGGCTGCTGGCCGGCAGCCTGCTGGTGGTGCTGGGCGCGGGGCTGCTCGGCGGCGGGGTGGGCGCGGTGCTGCAGGGCTCGCGGCAGGGCGGCCGGATAACCCTGCAGCCGGTGACCGCCCCGGACCTGCACCGTGAACCCGGCAGCACCGCGAGCATCGTCCAGGCCGCCCTGCCCGGGGTGGTCTATCTGCGGGTCACCAACGCCTCGGGCACGGTCACCGGCACCGGCATCGTCCTGGACGGCCGGGGGCACATCCTCACCAACAACCATGTGGTCGCGCCCCAGGGCCAGCTCGGGCAGATCACCGTGGTCTTCAACAGCGGCCAGCAGCACCCGGCCGTCCTGATCGGCCGGGACGTGGGCTCCGACCTGGCGGTCGTCCAGGTGGAGGGCGTCACCGGACTGCACCCGCTGGCGCTGGGCTCCGCCGACCAGGTGCAGATCGGTGACCCGGTCCTGGCCATCGGCGCGCCCTTCGGGCTGCGTTCCACCGTCACCTCGGGCATAGTCAGCGCGCTGGACCGCCCGGTGACCATGGGCGGCAGCTCCGGCGGGGGGCCGTCGTTCCTGGACGCCCTGCAGACCGACGCCGCGATCAACCCGGGGAACTCCGGCGGGCCGCTGCTCGACGCGTCCGGCGCGGTCATCGGCGTCAACACGGCGATCCGTTCCGCGGACGCCGCTTCCAGTGATCCCTACGGGACCACCACGCAGGCCGGGAGCATCGGCCTGGGCTTCGCCATTCCCATCGACCAGGCGATGCGGGTCGCCGAGCAGATCATCGACGGCGCCCGGGTGACCCACAGCGTGCTCGGGGTGACCCTGGCCCCCGCCTACCAGGGCGGGGCGCAGGTGCTGCGGTCCCTGTCCAGGACCCCGGCCGGGTTGCTGCCGGGGGATGTGGTGACGGCGGTGGACGGCTCGCCGGTCGGCAGCGCGGACGACCTGATCGCGCTGGTCCGGGGGCGCGCCCCCGGCAGCGAGGTCCGGCTCACCGTGCTGCGCGGGCCGTCGGAGCTGCTGCTCGCGGTGCGTCTGCGGGCCGCCACCGCGGCGTCCGCCGCCGACACGGCGTGACGCGGTGCGATCTGGTTGCCCTCGCATGGTTCCCTGGACACCTCGGACGATTACTCTGGTCCGGTACAGGGTCCGACCCACCCGCGGGCAACGGCCTTCACCTTTCAGGGGAGCTTCACGGTGTTCTTCGACATAGGCCCGCTCAAGCTGGTGGCGCTGGTGGTCCTTGCCGTGGTCATCTTCGGCCCGGACAAGCTCCCCAAGCTGATCTCCGAGGCGATGGGCTTCGTCCGGAAGATCCGGGAGTTCTCCGACGCCGCCAAGGAGGACATCCGCAAGGAGCTCGGCCCCGAGTTCAAGGACTTCGAGTTCGAGGACCTGAACCCCAAGACCTTCGTCCGCAAGCAGCTGGCGACCCACGGGGACGAGTTCGGGCTGTCCGAGCTCCAGGAGCTGAAGAACGGCTTCACCAAGGACGCGACCAGCGCCGCGGCCGCGGTCAGGGCTGCCCAGCGGGATCCGCTCAACCTGGCCGGTGACAAGGCGGTCGAGAAGGTCGACATCGCCAAGGGCGCCCCCGCGGCCGCCTCCGCCCCGCTGGCGGTCGGCGAGCAGGCCCCGTACGACCTCGACGCGACCTGATCCGCCCGATCGGATTGTCGGACGGGCCCGACCGCTGTCTCTCCCGCTAGTGTTCCTTGGGGGTGCACCGTTGTACTCCGGCGCACCCCGGAACACTGGAGCACTACGGGAGGCCCGGGATGGACGCTACGAGCCGGACGGCGACGGGGACGCCCGTCGACGGCTACCTGAAGGCCGACTTCCCCTGGTACAGCCTGGACGACGCCTGGACCGGGCGCCGCTGGCTGACCCCGGTCGGCACCGCCGCCGACGGCACGGTCGACTACGGCTGCATCGGCCACGGCGACGAGCCCGCGCGTGGCTACACCCCGCGCGGCAGCAGCACCAGCGCCGTCCCCGAGGAGAACGAGGGCCGCCGCTTCGCGGTCGTGATCACGGTGGCCCGGCGCCCGTCGCGCCGCCTCGTCGACGGGACCGGGATGCTGGAGGCGACCTCCGTCTCCTCCGCCGCCTGGCTGGCCGGCTCCGGCCTGCTGGCCGTGACGGACCAGGCCCCGATGGGCAGGGAGATGCGGCAGAACTGGCTGGACCAGCAGTCGAACCTGGCCTGGGACCTCGCCGACGACCTCAAGGGCCCCGGCTGGTCCTCGCTCACCCTCCCGGTCAACGGCACCCCGCAGCCCTTCCGCTACCGCGAGTCCGAGTACGGCTGGGTGCTGGCCGGGGACGCCCCCGGCGTCCACCTCGGCGCCTACGGCCGCAGCATCAGCGCCTATGCGCTGGGCTTCACCACCGTCACCGACCTCTCCGCCTACGCGGAGTAGTCAGTCCCGAGGGCCGTCGGCGGGGCCGTCCGCGAGGCCGGCGACCAGGTCGGCGAAGGCCGCGGTGGTGCGGTCCCAGGTCAGGGTCCCGGCGCGGACCCGGGCCGCCGAGCCGAGGCGGGTGCGCAGCACCCGGTCGCGGAGCAGCGCGCCGGCGGCCCTGGCCAGCCCGGCGGCGAGCCCCGCCTCGTCGCGTCCGGCGCCGTCCACCAGCAGGCCGGTGAGGCAGTCGACCACGGCCTCGGCCAGGCCCCCGGCCTCGCGGAAGGCCACGGTGGGGACGCCGTGCTGGGCGGCCTCGACGGCCGCTATGCCCCAGCCCTCCTTGAGCGAGGGCAGGACCATCGCCCAGGCCTGGTCCAGCAGCCGGTGCTTCTGCTCCTCGGCGACGAAGCCGGTGAAGTCCACCAGGTCGGCGACCCCGCAGCGCTCGGCGGCCACCCGCAGCTCCTGCTCCCACCAGCCGTGGCCGATCACGCTGAGCCGTAACGCGGGGAACTCCCCGCGCAGCAGTGCCACGGCGGCGAAGGCCAGTTCGACCCGCTTGTGCGGGACCAGGCGGCCCAGCACGCAGAGCCGGGGTTCAGCCGAGCGGGGGGCGGGAGGCGGGGTGCCGGGCACCGGGTCGAGCCCGTTGTACAGGACCCGGATGCGGGCCGCGGCCACCCCCAGCTCGACCAGCTCGCCCTTGGTGGTCTCGGAGACGGTCACATACTGGGTCCCCCGGTAGAGGCGGGGGCAGAGCACGGACTCGATCCACCAGCCGATCCTGGCCGCGCGCGGGCCGAAGACCACCGGCCACTGCTCCCGGTGCACATGGTGGACCAGGGTGATGACGCTGCCCCGCCGGGCGAACAGCGGGCAGAAGAACGGCACGCCGTTGTGGACGTCCACGATCACGTCCGCCGCCCGTCCGCCCCGGATCCGGCGGACCAGGACGCATCCCAGGTACCAGGCCGCGGCGCGGGGGTAGACGCCGAGCCGGCCGCCGCCCCGGCTGATCCGGAAGCCCTCGCGGGTCTCGCTGCGGGGGCGGCCGGCGATCGCCGCGCAGCGCAGGGTGACCTCATGGCCGGCCGCCGCGAGCGCCGAGGCGAGGTTCTCGACATAGCGTTCGGATCCGCCGCCCTCGGGGTGCGACAGGTCGCGCCAGGCGAGGAAGAGGACACGCAGCGACCGCCCGGTCGCGACGGTCGGGGCAGTCGGGGCGGAGGTCGGCACGAGTGTGCCGGGGCAGGCCGATGGCATGGCGACTCCGGGTGGCTGGCGCGTGGGGGCAGTGGTGCGAGCGGTGCTCGACATGGTGCGAAAGCCGACCGGCCCGTAATGTGACGATCCGTCAAATCGTGGGCGGAACCGAACAGTAGCCACTCGGACGCAACGTTTGAAGCCCTTGACTTCCCTGGGTCGCATCGCCACTGTGAGGGTCCCTCGGACACGGCGGAGAGACTCTGACGATGGCGAATGTCGTGGACACTGCGCACCGCCGCGACCTCGCGGCGGTGTGGCGGCTGTTCCGGGCGTTCCGGACCGAGCAGACCGACCCGGTCGGCTTCTACACCGTGCTGGCCGAGGACTCCGTGGCCCAACTCGCCCATTACGAACCGCTCGCCGGGCGCCTGGTGCTCGACGTCGGCGGCGGCCCCGGGCTGTACGCCGACGCCTTCGCCAGGGCCGGGGCACGCTACCTCAGCGTGGACCACGACCTCGGCGAGCTGGTCGGGGCGCGGCTGGACGGGACGCCGTCCCAGTGCGGCAGCGCGGTGGCCGGCGACGCCCAGCGGCTGCCGATCGGCACCGGAGCGGTCGATGTCTGCTACTCCTCCAACGTCCTGGAGCACGTCCCGCGGCCGGAGTCGATGGTCGACGAGATGGTGCGCGTGACCAGGCCCGGCGGCCTGGTGTTCTGCTCGTTCACCAACTGGCTCTCCCCGCACGGGGGCCACGAGACGGGGCCCTGGCACTACCTCGGCGGCGAGTACGCGGCCCGCCGCTACGCCCGCAGGCAGGGCAGGGAGCCGAGGAACCGCTTCGGCCGTTCGCTGTTCGACGTGTCCGTCGCCCGGGGGCTGAGGATGGCGGCCGGGCGGCCCGACGCCGAACTGGTGGACGCCTTCCCGCGCTACCACCCCGGCTGGGCCAGGGGGGTCGTCCGGATTCCGGTGGTTCGCGAGTACGCGACCTGGAACCTGGTGACCGTCCTGCGGAAGCGGTGAGGCGCCCGTGCTCCAGCTTCCCGGGGCGCGACGCCCCGCACCCCCACCAGCCCCGCACCCGGCCGGAGCCGGAGCAGCCGCCGGGCCGCGGGCCCGTTCGCGGGCCGACCTGGCGCGGCTGGGGCACCCGCTGCCGGCCGGGCTGCTGCTCTTCGGGCTGGCGTTCCTGCAGAGCCCGGGGAACCTGACCTTCGACACCAAGCTCGACCTGACCGTCGACCCCTACCGCTTCCTGGCAGCCGCGCTGCAGGTGTGGAACCCGCACCTGGAGTTCGGGCAGGTCCAGGACCAGAACTACGGCTACCTGCTGCCCATGGGCGCGTTCTTCGCGCTCGGCAGGCTGCTGGCACTGCCGGGCTGGGTCATCGAGCGGGCCTGGACCGGCGCGATCCTGGTCGCGGCCTTCTCCGGGCTGTACCTGCTGGCGACCCGCCTGCGGTTCGGCACCCGCGCCACCCGGGTGGTCGGCGCGCTCGCCTACGCGCTGAGCCCGATCGTGATGACCGACCTGGGGCCGGTCTCCGCCGAACTGCTCGGCTACGCACTGGTTCCCTGGGCGGTCGTGCCGCTGGTCACCGGGATGGCCGACGGCGTCTCGCCGCGCCGCGCGGCGATGCGGTCCGGGGCCGCGATCCTGCTGATGGGCGGCATCAACGCGGCGGTGACCCTGGCCGTCCTGCCGCTGCCGCTGATCTGGCTGCTGACCCGGCCGCGCTGCGCCCGGCGCACCCGGCTGCTGCGGTGGTGGTGCCTGGCGGCCACCCTCGCGAGCCTGTGGTGGTTCCTGCCGCTGCTGGTGTTCGCCAGGTACTCGGTGCCCTTCAACGACTACATCGAGTCCGCGGTCAACACCACCGGCCCCACCTCGCTGTTCACGGTGCTGCGGGGCGCCGACAACTGGCTCGGCTACCTCGACTTCGGCGGGCAGCCGTGGTGGCGGGCGGCCTTCCTGGTCAGCACCTCCGTGCTGCCGGTGCTCGCCACCACCGCCCTGGCAGGCTGCGGCCTGGCCGGTCTGGCCGGGCGGGGCAGACGGGCCAACCCGCAGCGCGACTTCCTGCTCCTGGCGCTGCTGACCGGGCTGGTCTGCCTCACCTTCGGCCATGTCGGCCCGCTCGCCGCACCCTGGGCCGGGGCCGAACGCGGGCTGCTGGACGGCGCGCTCTCCCCGTTCCGCAATGTGCACAAGTTCGACCCGCTGGTCCGGGTCCCGCTGGCACTGGGACTGATCCACCTGCTGGGCGCGCTGCCGTCCGATCCGCACATCCCCCGGTTCGGTCCCTGGCGGGTGCGGGCGACCGCGAGTCTGCTGGCGCTGGCGGCGGTGACCGCGGGGGCGCTGCCGCTGGCGACCGGATCCCTGCTGACCACCGGGTCGTTCGGCCGGATCCCGGCGTACTGGCAGCAGACCGCCGACTACCTCGACGCCCATGCGGGGCGCGGCACCGCGCTGCTGCTCCCGGCGTCCAGCACCGGCGAGTACACCTGGGGGACCACCGATGACGAGCCGCTGCAGTGGCTGGCCACCGCCTCCTGGGCGGTGCGCGACCAGATCCCCTTCGGCGACACCGGCAACACCGAGATGCTGGACGCCATCTCCGCGCTGGTCGCCACCGGGCACGGTTCGACCGCCCTCGCGCCCTACCTGGCCAGGAACGGCATCGGCTACCTGGTGGTCAGGGACGACCTCGACTGGGCCGCGACCGACACCGTCCGCCCCTCGCTGGTGCGCGCCTCGCTCCAGGCCTCGCCCGGGATCTCCCTGGCCGCCTCCTTCGGCCCCGTGACCACCGGCGTCATCGCCCCGGCCCCCTCGCTCGACCCGACGGTCACCGACAGCGGCCTGGACCCGGCCGCGCCCGCCGTCCTGGTCTACCGGGTGGACCAGCAGCTCGCGGGCGTCTCCGCCTACCCCGTGAGCAGCGCCGTCACGGCGAGCGGCGACTCCGCCTCGGTGCTGGCGCTGCTGCAGGCCGGGTTGCTCGACCCCGCCACCGGTGTCCTGGTCGCCGGCCAGAACGCCCCGACGGTCTCCGGGAGTTCGGCGGTCACCGACACCAACCGCCGACGGGAGACCGGCTTCGGCGCGGACGGCACGGACATGTCGGCGACCCTGGCTGCCGGTCAGCCGTGGACCCTGCCCCGCGCCTACCACCAGCTGGACCCCGGAGGCACGGAGCAGACCCTGGCCCGCTACTACGGGGTCGCGTCGGTCACCGCCTCCTCCTCGGGCTCGGACCCGCTGGCCTACTACCTCGCCGGGGTCGACCATCTGCCCTACGCCGCGCTGGACCAGGACCCCGACACCTTCTGGGACTCGTCCAACTCCGGCTCCGCCAAGGGCCAGTGGCTGGAGACGGAACTGGACGCGCCGACGCGGGTGGACCGGGTGCAGCTGACCCTGGTCGACTCCGCGCTGCTGGGCGGCGAACCCACCGCGATCACGGTCACCACCGACACCGGCTCGGTCACCACCCCGGTCGTCCCCGGCGGCGGCGCGCAGTGGTTCCCGACCCGGGGCGGGTCGACCACCAGGGTCAGGGTCACCGTCGCCGCGGTCCAGGGAACGGGCCTGGTGGGGATACGCAGCCTGGTCATCCCCGGGATCACCGCGCAGCGCTCGCTGGTCGCCCCCGACCCGGGGACCGGGACGGTCCCGCAGAGCTATCTGTTCACCCGGTCCGTGCTCGGCGGAACCGGCTGCGCCACCGTCGTCCCGCAGACGCCCGCGTGCTCGCCCGACCTCGTCGGCCAGTCCGAGGAACTGGGCGCGCTGGACCGGACGTTCACGGCGGACACCACCCAGACCGTCACCCTGCGCGGCACCCTCCTCGGCGCCACCGGCCAGGCCACCGGGGTGCTGCTGCACCGGTCCGGGACGGTCACGGTCACGGCCTCCTCCACGCTGGTGCCCGATCCGGCGGACCGCCCCGAGGCGGCCTTCGACGGCAGCGCCGACACGGCGTGGATCGCCTCCTACTTCGACCCCGCGCCCAGCCTCACCTTCCGCTGGACCGGCAGGCGCACCCTGAGCTCGCTGCGGCTGCTGACGACGCCCGCCGCCTCGGCGCCGGAGCAGGTGCGGATCAGCAGCACGGCCGGGGCCCGGCTGGTCACCCTCGCCCAGGGCGGTTCGGGCACCGCCACCTTCGCCCCGCTGACCACCGACTCGGTCACCGTGACCTTCCCCCAGGTGCAGCCGACCACCACCGTCGACGCCGCCACCGGAACGCCGCTCACCCTGCCGGTGGGCGTCGCCGAACTGGACTTCCCCGCGCTGCGCGGCGGCCTCCAGGACACCGTCGGGCCCCAGCAGCAGATCAGCTATCCCTGCGGCGCCGGTCCTGTGGTCCTGCTCGACGGCCGGAGCCTGCCGACGCAGGTGTCGGGCACCGTCGCCGACCTGCTCGACGGGACCGGGCTGAGCTGGCAGACCTGCGGCGCCGACGCGCAGCTGACCCTCGCCCGGGGCACCCACCGGCTGAGGATCGCGGACGGCGCGCTGTTCGCCGCCCAGTCCGCCGACCTGGTCCCCACCACCTCGGGAACCTGGGCCGGCGACCGCGGCACCCGGGTGCTCGTCGATACCGGGAGCACCATGAGCGTCGGTGTCGGCGCGGGCGCGGCAAGCTATCTGACGATCGATCAGAACGCGAACGCGGGCTGGGCGGCCACCCTGGACGGCCGCCCGCTGGCCCCGGTCACCGTGGACGGCTGGCGGCAGGGCTTCCTGGTGCCCGCAGGCAGCGGCGGCACCGTCCTCATCTCCTTCGCCCCGCAGCGGGAGTTCACCCTCGCGCTGGTGCTGGGCGCGGCGGCGGTACTGGCGCTGCTGCTCCTGCTGGCGGCCACCCCGCGGTGGCTGCGCCGCCGCCGGAGCGCCGACCCCGGCGGTGGCCCTCAGGGCACGGCCCTCCCGTCCGTGCCGCCGACCGGAGCGCGGTCGCCCCGTGCCGTGCGGGTCACCGCCGGGGTCCTGCTGGTGGTGCTGGCGGGACCGGCCGCGCTGATCGCTGCGGCGGTCGCGCTCGCCCCCCGTCTGCGCGCGGCCCCCTGGCTGGTCGCGGGACTCTTCCTGCTGGCCGGAGGCCTGGTCGCGGTGGGACTGCGGCAGGGCGGGGGCGTGTCTGCGGGCGGGACGGCGGCCGTCACCGTGATCGTCCTGGCCGCCCTGGGGGGCGTGCTCCGAGCCTTCCGCACCGCCACCGGCACCAGCACCGCACATCCGCCACTCCCGAAGGGACGTCCACCAGATGTCAGTTAGAACCGTGACCGGCCACGTCATGGTCGGCGCCGCCGTCTTCTCCGCCGTGCTCGGCGGCCTCCTGGCCTTCGACATAGCCCCGGGCCTCAAGGTGCTGCCCACACACGAGTGGATCCACACGGTCGCCCGCGCGACCGACGCGTCCTACCTGGACGAGACCAACGGCCAGGAGGTCACCGGCGCGACCGTGGTGAACACCACCTCGGTGGCCGGCGACCCCAGCCAGGCCGGGGCGCCCTCGGGGTCGGTCCTGTGGCAGTCCAAGGGGGCGGTGATGGCGTTCGCCCCCGCCCCCTGCGGAGCCACCGGCGTCGACGTCGCGACCAGCGGCTGCCCGCTCAACTTCATCTCGGAGACGGTGGCGCTGGACAAGCACACCGGGCTCGGCGTGCAGTGGAAGGGCAATGCGCTGTCCGACCTCACCACCCAGAGCGCCTCCGACCCCTCGACCCCCGTCGACTACGCGGGCGCGGTGGTCTGGAAGTTCCCCTTCAACACCAAGAAGACCACCTACCAGTACTACGACCCCGCCCTGGGCTACGCCACCCCCATGCACTACACGGCCACGACCTCGCTGAACGGCAGGACCGTCTACGAGTTCGTGCAGACCATCGCCCCCACCAAGATCTTCACCACCATGGTCCCCAACGCCTATGTGGGGAGCAGCGTCCCCGGGTCCACCTTCGCCCCGATCACCTACGCGGATGTGCGCACCGTCTGGGTCGAGCCGACCAGTGGCATCCCGGTGAAGGAGACCGACGCGGTCGACCAGGAGATCGCCAACCCGGCGAACCCGACGGTGGGCGTGACCCCCACGCTCAAGGGCGACTTCACCATCGACCAGCTGCAGGCCACCAATTCCAAGGGCGGAGCGGAGTACAACGCCGACGGCAGCCCCCGGCTGGTCGACTACACCGCCGGGCAGTTCACCGTGGCGGACCGCGCCAACCAGGTCGTGCTGCTGGAGCAGACCCTGCCGATCGTGTTCGGCAGTCTCGCGGTGGTGCTGGCCGCGGGCGGCGCGTACCTCTCGCTGACCGGTCGGCGGCCCGAGGACGAAGGCGGCTCCGAGTCCACGTCCGAAGAGCTCGCGGAGGTCTGATCGTGGCTGCCGTCACCGCAGCGGTCAGGGCGGCCGCGGTCGAACCCGAGCGCGGCCGCACCGTCGGCCCTGCCCGTGCCACCGTCCTGGCCTCGGCCGCGCTGGTCGTGGCGGCAGCCGCCTGGACGGCCTTCCAGCTCGGTCATATGCGGTTCTACCAGGGCGACTTCGCCCTGCTGCGGGCCGACACCGCCCGCCCGCTGGGGTGGCACTCACCGGGTGTGCTGCTGCTCGCCCGGCTGTCGTCGGCGCTGCAACCGCACTCCTGGGCCGCGGCGGCGGGAGTGGTCGTACTGCTCCAACTCGGCTACGGGGTCTGCGCGGTGCGGCTGCTGCACGCCCTCTTCGGCGCCAGACCGGTGGTCCTGGCGCCGCTCGCACTGGCGCTGCTGGCCCCGATCGCGGCCTCGGGCTCCGACTGGTGGTCGGAGGCGCTGCTGGCGCTGCCGTTCGCGACCGCCGTGGCCGGCGCCCTGCGCGCCCAACTCGACCACGACCGCCTCGGCGGGCGCCCTCGCGCCCTCGCGGTGCCGGCCTGGTGCCTGCTCGCCCTGGCGTTCAGCGCCCGGGGCGTCCTGCTCCCGCTCCTGCTGCCGGCCTTCAGCGCGGGCTGGTCCGAGGACGGTTCCGGTGCACGCGGCCGGTGGACGGGACTGCGCTCCGCCGCGCGCCGCAACTGGCCGCTCTGGACGGCCCTGCTGCTGTGCGCGGGCGGCTACCTCGCCGGGCTGCTGGTCTCCACCCCGTCGTTCCGGATGGACGGCGGGGCCTCCCCGCTGCACACGGCCCAGGACGCGGGACGGACGCTGCTGCACCTCGGCCTGCCCGGCCTGGCCGGTGGGCCCTGGTACTGGACCACCCCGGCGGGCGGCGGCCTCCCGCACCCGAGCACCGGTGGGCTGGACCTGGCCGCGGGTCTGCTGGCCGGAGCCGTGGTGATCGCCGCCTCGCTGCGGTACCGCAGGCTGTCGCTGCGGGCCTGGCTGCTGCTGCTCGGCTGGATCGCCTGCACCGGCGCGGTCCTGGCCGACTCCGCCGTCACGGCCCTGGGGATCGCCCTCTGCCTGGCCCTGGCCTGGCTGCGGCCGCAGGGGTGGGCGCACCGGATGCAGCGGCCCTTCCCGCTGGGCCCGAGGGGTCAGGGGCTGCTCGCCGGAACCCTGGCCGCGCTCGCGGCGGCAGCCGTGATGAACAATCAGTCACTGTTGCCCGGTGAGCAGTTGAAGGACTATCAGGCAGAGGTACAGGGCTCGGCCCGGGTGTCCACCGTGCTGTCGCCGGTGCTCGACCGCGATGTACCGTCGGCGGTGGCCGCCGACAGCAGCCTGGCGGCGACCTATGGCTACCTCTTCGCCCCGGGAGCGCTGACCGCCCCCGGCGGGTCCGTCGCGGGCGGCAGCTACCTCGACGACACCGGGGCGGCGCACCCGCTGGCCACCCTCGACGGCTGGTGGTCGGGCCAGGGGCCGAAGGCGGGCTGGGGCTGGTGCACCAGCGCCCTCCCCGCAGGGAGCACCACCATGACCGTGCCGCTGACCGAGGGCACAGGGGGGCAGCTCACCGCCTACCTGGTGCCCCACCCCTCCCAGTCCGGCGTCACCATGCCCGACGGCAGCGTCGCCAGGGACACCCCCTGGATCGTCAAGGTCGACTACATCGTCGGCGGACCGGTCACCCTGCCCGCCGCCTTCGGCAGCGCGACCGCGAGCATCTCCTTCACCCATGGGCTGCACAGCGCCTACTTCCTCGCCGACAGCGCGGGGAGCAGCCTGACGATCGGCGGGATCACCCGCGGCACCAACCTCTGCATCCCCAGCGTCGCGGTCGGCGAACCCGCCGTCCTCGGCGGGAAGTAGCGGGGCGCCGCCATGACCGCAGCCGCAGTGGCAGCCGCGACGGCCGAGCAGGCACCGGGCCCGGTTCCCGCTGCCCGCAAGGGGTTCGCGGCCCACTGGCCCCACCTGCTGCCGCCGGTGCTCGCCGCCATGGTGGCCGCTCCGTGGCTGGGCCGCGGCTATCTGCTGGGCTACGACCTGGTGTTCACCCCCAGCATGCCGCTGAGCAGCAGTCTGCTGGGCATGGGCACCGGCCTGCCCAGGGCCGTCCCCAGCAACCTGGTGCTCGCCCTGCTGCAGCAGCTGCTCCCGGGCGACCTGCTGCAGCGGGTGGTCCTCATCGGCCTGCTGCTCGGCGCGGGCTGGGGCGTGCTGGTCTGGCTGCGGTCCGCACCCAACGCGGTGCGGGCGGTCGCCGCGATCGCCTACCTGTGGAGCCCCTACCTGTACGAGCGGCTGGCGATCGGCCAGTGGGCGGTCCTGATCGGCTGGGCCGCGCTGCCCTGGACCGTGCACCTGTGCGGGCGGCTCGGGGACGCGGCCCGGGAGCGGGCACCGGCCGCCTCGGTCCGGCTGGCTCTGCTGCTCTCGGTCCCGGCCGTCGGCGGCTTCGCCGCCCAGCAGATCTGCGCGCTGGGCGTGCTGGCGGTCGGCCTCACCACGACCGGGGCCGCCCGGGTCAGGGTGTTGCTGGTCGGGCTCGGCGCCTGCGCGCTGTGGTCGCTGCCCTGGCTGGTGCCGACCCTGACGCACCCCGGCGGGGCGGTCTCCGACCCGGCCGGGGTCGCAGCTTTCACCGCGCGTGCGGACACCCGGCTGGGGTCGCTGGGGTCGGTGCTCACGCTCGGCGGCATCTGGAACGGCCTGGCCGCCCCGCCCGGCCGCGACAGCTGGGCCGGATCACTGTGCGCCCTGGCCCTGCTGCTGCTCGCCCTGGCCGGTGCGCGACGGCTCACCGCCCACCTCGGCCGGAGGCTGTCCCTCGGGCTCGCCCTGATGTCCGCGCTGGCCGTGGCCGTCGCCGTGGCCGGACTGGTCCCGGGCGTGCGGGTGCTGTTCGCGGACGCGCTGCCGGTGGTCCCCGGACTGGCCTCGGTCCGCGACGGGCAGCGGCTGATCGCGGTGCTGGCGCTGCTGGAGTGCGCCGCCCTGGGCTTCGGAGCGGCGGCGCTCGCCGACCGGCTGCACCGGCTGCAGCTCGACCGCCGGCTCAGCTTCGCGATCGTGGCGCTGCTGCCGCTGGTGGCCGTGCCCTCGCTGGCCTGGGGCCTGGCCGGGACGCTGACACCGGTCGAGGTGCCGTCCGACTACCTGGCCGCCGCCCGGGTCGTGGACGCCTCGCCCGGAGCCGGGGCGGTCATGGTCGCCCCCTGGGGTCTCTACCGGCCCTACGACTGGAACAACGGGCGGCCGGTCGTGGACATTGCGACCCTGCTGATGTCCCGTTACACCATCACCGACACCGACCTGCCGGTCGCCGTGGGCGGCAGCGGCGTGATCCGGTCCGTCCCCGGCGAGGACCCGTGGTCCGCGCGGATCGGCCGCATCATCAGCGGCCCCGGCGACCACACCCGGCAGCTGGCCGCCGCCGGGATCGGCTTCGTCTACCTGGAGCAGCAGCCCCCGGCGGTCGGCGGCGGCACGGTCCAGGGCCTGGCCGGGGCCACCGCCGTCTACCGGAGCCCAGACGTCACCGTCTACCGGCTGCCCGGGCCGATCGCGGCGGCCCCGGCGGGGGTCACCTCGCCGGACCGGCTCCACCTCATCGAGGCAGCGGACCTGCTGGTCCTGCTGGTCCTCGGCACCCTCGCGGCGGCACTGCTGCTGCCGTCGGGTGCCCCGCTCTCCCTGCGCCGGCCACCGGTCGGCGCTGCCACCCAGCCCGCAACGGAGGACCAACTCCCGTGAGAACACTCATCACCCTCGGCGCCACCGTCGTGATAGCCGGCCTCATCGGCATGGGTGCCGCCTTCGGCATCGGCACCGCGGCAAAGGACTCCACCACCGTGGGCTCCACCGCGTCCTCGTCCGGCTCCTCGACCTCCACGGGCTCGGGAGGCGGACAGGCGCTCTTCCCGAGCCTGTCCGGGTCGTCCGGCTTCTCGGCCGCCTACGGCTCCCGTTGATCGACCGTGGACGCCAGCGCCCGGGCGCGGTTCGCCTTCCCGGCGATGGACGAGTACTCCCGGCACCTGCTCCAGGAGCACCGCGACGCCGACACCGTCCACCTGGAGGCGCACCTGCCCGGTGCCGTCGACGGGATCCGGATCGCCACGGCCTTCGCCGAGGTGCTCGCCGACCGTCCGCGGCTGCTGGTACGGCAGTCACCGGCCCGCTGGTGGCACCGCCGCTACCACTGGGAGCCGGCGGCCCCCGGGCCTGGCGCCGTGCGTACCGGTGACGACCTCGGGCGGGCCCGGCACCGCGCCCTGTCCGAGCCGCCGCCGCTGGGCGCGGGCCCGCCGCTGCGGCTGGAGGCCGTGGCCCTGCCCGACGGCGGCACAGCGCTGGTGCTCACCGCCGCACACACCCTCGCAGACGCAGGCACCTGCCTACGCCTACTCTGCGACCTAGCAGACCACTACGCCGCCCCGGCCCCGGCCCTAGCCCCAGCCGTGGCTCCGGCTCCGGTTCCAGCCCGGGGCCCGGGGCCAACCCCCGGGGCCCGCGCCGTCCGGCGGGGTGGCCCGCCGATCGCCCCTGCCGGCGCCGTGCGCCGCGCCGCGCGCCGCCCCGCGCGGATCGCCTTGGCTCCCGGCCCGGCCCCGGGCACCGGCACGGGCCTGTACCTCACCGCCGTTCCTGTGCCCGGCACCTCCGTGCCCCGGGCCTCCGGTCCGTCCCCGTTCACCGTGAACGACCTGCTGCTGACCGCGGTCCAGCTGGGCATCACGGCCTGGAACCGGCAGCACGGCCGCCCGGACGGGCCGGTCGTGCTGTCCATGCCCGTGGACGACCGCCCGGAGGGCCCCCTCGCCGCCGCCGCGCCCATGGGCAACCACAACCACCTCGCCACCGTCCACGGCGCGGTGCCCTCCCCGGACGTGCTCTCCGCGCTGGCCGGGACCGCCGCGCAGACGCGGGCCGCGAAGGCCGCCCCCGCCGCCGGCCCCGGCCCGGTCGCCGCGCTGGTCAGCACCGGCTGGCTGCCCGTCGGCGCCAAGGCTCCGCTGACCCGGGCGCTGCGCCGGGCCACTGCCCCCTGGACCTCCACCGCCCTGGTCAGCAATCTGGGCAGGGTCGGCCACCCGCTGGACTTCGGCCCCGCGGGCCGGGCCACCGCGCTCTGGTTCTCCGCGCCGGTCCGGATGCCCCGCGGCCTGTCGGTGGGCGCGGTGACCATCGACAGCCGACTGCACCTCGCCTTCCGGTACTGCCGGGCGCTGCTGGACCGGGAGGCCGCCGCAGGCCTGGCCGAACGCTGCCTCGAAGCCCTGGAGCTGCTGGTCAAGGCGGCCGGGGAGGAGCGCGCATGATCCTCGGAGTCGTCATCGCCCTGATCGCCAATGCGCTCTACAGCGCGGGCTTCGTCCTGGAGAAGCGGGCCCTGGCCCAACTCCCGCCGCTGGACCCGCACCGGCCGCTGCGCCTGGTGCTGGTGCTGCTGTCGAGCCCGCGCTGGCTGCTGGGGTTCGCGGTGCTCGGACTGGGCTTCGGCGCGCAGCTGAAGGTCTATCAGCTGCTGCCGATCGCGGCCGCCCAGGGCGTCTTCGTCTCCGGGATGGTGCTGCTGGTCGCGCTGTCCGCGGTGGCGCTCGGCGAACGGCCGGGCCGCCGCGAACTGCTCGGCACCGGGGCCATCGTCCTCGCCCTGGCGCTGGTGGTGCTCTCGCTCACGGGGGCCGGCGGCGACCAGGTCGGCTCCGGTGCGAGGCTGCTGCCGCTGCTCGCGGTCTGCCTGCCCTGCCTGGCCTTCGGGCTGCTGCTGTTCCTGCTGTCGCTGCACCGCGCCGACCGTGACCGCGAGGGTCGGCCGCCCAGCTCGGGCGTGCCCTTCGGGGTGGCCCTGGGGCTGATGTACGGGGTGAGTTCACTGGCCATCAAGGGCACCTCGGCCGCCTTCGCGGGCCACACCCTGCCCGGGGCGGTGGCCGACCTGGCCGAGGGGCCCTACCCCTGGCTGCTCGCGGCGACCGGTGCGGCCGGCCTGGCGCTCTCGCAGACGGCCCTGCAGCGCTGCCGGGCCTCGGTGATCGTCCCGGTCGCCACCACCGTCTCCTGCGTCTTCACCGTGGCCACCGGCACCGTGGTCTTCGGCGAGCACCTGCCGACCGAGCCGCTGCAGCTCGCCCTGCGCCTCGGCGGCACGGGGCTGGCGGTGGTGGTGCTGCTGGCCCTGCCCCGGCACGAGGACGAGATGTCCCTCGCGGCGGCCTGACCGGCAGCAAAAAGGGGGACCTGTCCTGGAATCCAGGACAGGTCCCCCTCTGCGTCCGCGGGTCAGAACTTGTTGCGCGGGGTGATCCCCAGAGACAGCCCGGACAGCCCGCGCTGGCGGTTGCCGAGCTTGGTGGCGATGCTGCGCAGCGCCACACCCGCGGGGGAGTCGGGGTCGCTCAGAACGACCGGCTTGCCCTCGTCGCCGCCCTGGCGCAGCCGCACGTCGATCGGGATGCTGCCGAGCACCGGGACCTTGGTGCCGGTGGCCTTGGTCAGCGCATCGGACACGGTCTGCCCGCCACCGGTGCCGAACACGTCGACCATCTCGCCGCAGTGCGGGCACGGCATGCCCGACATGTTCTCGATGACGCCGACGATGGTCTGGTGCGTCTGCAGCGCGATCGTCCCGGCGCGCTCGGCGACCTCGGCCGCCGCCTGCTGCGGGGTGGTGACGATCAGGATCTCGGCGTTGGGGACCAGCTGCGCCACCGAGATCGCGATGTCGCCGGTGCCCGGCGGCAGGTCCAGCAGCAGCACGTCCAGGTCGCCCCAGTACACGTCGCCGAGGAACTGCTGCAGCGCCCGGTGCAGCATGGGCCCGCGCCATACCACGGGGGCGTTGCCGGGGGTGAACATGCCGATCGAGATGACCTTCACGCCGTGCGCCGACGGCGGCATGATCATGTTCTCGACCTGGGTGGGACGGCCCTCGACGCCGAGCATCCTGGGCACGCTGTGCCCGTAGATGTCCGCGTCCACGACGGCGACCTTCAGCCCGTCGGCGGCCAGCGCCGCGGCCAGGTTCACCGTCACCGAGGACTTGCCGACGCCGCCCTTGCCGGACGCGACCGCGTACACCCTGGTCAGCGAGCCCGGCTGGGCGAAGGGGATCTCCTTCTCGGGCTTGCCGCCGCGCAGCATCGACGCCAGCTCCTGGCGCTGCTCGGTGCTCATCACGTCGAGCTCGACGGCGACCGAGGTGATGCCGGGCACGGCGGCGACCGCGTCGGTGACATTGGTGGTGATGGTCTCCCGCATGGGGCAGCCGGAGACGGTCAGGTAGATGGCGACCTTCGCCGCACCCCCAGAGTCGATCTCGATCGACTTGACCATGCCCAGTTCGGTGATGGGCCGGTGGATCTCCGGGTCCTGCACGGCGCTGAGAGCCGTGCGTACGGACTCCTCCAGCGCCGGTGCCTGCGTATCAGAAGCCATGCACTGATGGTACGGCGCAGCACGCGGCGCTCGGACCGGTCGGCCGGGTGGTGCCGCTCACAGCATCAGCGCCTCGGCTTGCGCTTGCGCCCGAACAGCAGTCGCGGCAGCGCCTCCGGGATCGGCTCTCGGGTCGTCGCCGTGGTCGGCAGCGGTGCGGCCGCGTGCGAGGCGTCCGGCATCGCCCCGGGCTGCTCGGTGCTGCCGCCGGTCGGGACCAGCCGCAGCACCCGAGACTCCCGGGCCCAGCGCTCGGCCACCGTCCCGTGGTCGGGGGAGTTCAACCGCTTGGCCTTCAGCTCCTCCACGGCGGCGGTCCACTCCGGGCTGCCCGCCGCCAGCTCCTCCACCCGCGCGGGCCAGGCGATCAGCCGGCCCCAGCTGTCCTTGCTGCGGACGGTGACGGTGACGGCGTCGCCGGTGGCCCACCCGTGCAGCGGCTGCTCCTGGCCCTCGCCGACCACCACGACCGCGCCCTCGTGCCACACATGCCAGACCGCACGGTCCGCGGCGGTGCCGGCCCGCACCCACAGCAGCCCGGACTTCTTCGCGGACTCCTCCACCAGGGCCCGGTCCAGCAGCTCCGCACTCAGCTCAGCAGTCATGCAGCGAAGCTTAGTGTCCGCCCCTCGGTCCCGGTCTCCCGATGCGACCGTCAGTCTCGTACCATCTTGGTGCCCCTTACCTGGGCCCGCAGCCTTGGAGGAGCGCCATGCAGCAGTCCACCCCCGCGACCGCGTCTGCACCCGCGCCCGCCCCCGCCGTGGCGGCCTCCGCACACCCGGACCTGTCGACCGTTCCCCGGATCGACTTCCTGCTGCTGGCCCTGTCCGTCAGCGGGGTGGCGTTCTCCGCCCCGCTGATCTCCGCCACGGCCGCGCCGGTCCTCGCCATCGCGTTCTGGCGGAACTGCCTCGCCACCGGGCTGCTGTCCCCGTTCGCGCTGCTGCGCCAGCGGGCCGAACTCCGGGCGCTGGTCACCACCGGGCGCCGCACCCTGCTGCTCGCCCTCGCCGCGGGCGCTTTCCTCGCCCTGCACTTCGCGATGTGGCTGCCCAGCCTGCGGATGACCTCCATCGCCTCCTCCACCGCGCTGGTCACCACCACCCCGCTGTGGACGACGATCATCCTGCGGCTGCGCGGGCACCGCGCACCCAGGTCGGTCTGGATCGGCACCGTCCTCGGCTTCGTCGGCGTCCTGGTCCTCACCGGCGTGGACTTCGAGGTCTCCACCCGGGCCCTGTGCGGGGACGCCCTCGCGCTCGGGGCGGGACTGGCGGCGTCGTGCTACTTCCTGCTGGGCAGCACGGTCCGACGGACCGTCAGCACCACCGCCTACACCTTTGTCTGCTACGCCACCACGGCCGCGCTGCTGCTCGGCACCTGCCTGGTCTCCGGCACGGCGCTGACCGGGTTCAGCGGCACGGCATGGCTGCAGATCGCGCTGCTCACCGGCTGCGCGCAGTTCCTCGGGCACTCCCTCAGCAACCGGGTGGTCCGCACCCTTGGCCCCTCGATGGTCTCCACGGCGATCCTGATGGAGACCCCGGGCGCGGCCCTGATCGCCGCCGTCTGGCTGGGCCAGATGCCGCCGGTCGCGGTCTACCCGGCGGTCGCGATCATCCTGGCGGGCCTGGTCGTCGTCGTGCGGGGCAACCGCAGGTCGTAGGGTGGTGAGCCATGTCCCTGGATGAAGTCCTCGTCGCCGTCGAGGCGCGCCTGATCAGTACCTTCGGCGAGCCGGACGCCCGCGCCGCCGTCACCTTCATCGGCGCGGACCGCATCGAGGTGCTCCGGTTCCGGGCCGAGGAGGGACTGGTCCGCTACGCGACCCTGGGGATGTCCGGGTCCCCGATGGCCGATCCCACCGTCGTGGTCGCCGACCCCGTCCGCGGGCCCCGGGCCGAGCTGCTGCTGACCGTGCGCGGCGGGCGGGACGAGGTGCTCAGGCCGCTGGCGACGCTCGCGGCCTCGCCGCAGGTCGAGGGTCTGGTCGTGGCGCCCGGCGCGTCCCTGGACCTGGGCGGGCCGGTGTGGGGCGGCGCGCCGTTCACCGGGTTCCTGGTGGCCGAGCCGGGCGGGCTGGTGGAGGACCTGGCCCTCCCCGAGCCCGCCGACCCGGTGCGCTTCCTGCCGCTGCTGCCGATGACCCCCAACGAGGCCGCGCACAAGCGGGTCCACGGCGCGGCGGAGCTCCAGGAGCGGTGGCTGCGCCACGGCACGGACCTGCGTGACCCGCAGCGGCGCAGCGTCCCGCTCGGCTGAGCCCGGCCGACTAGTTGCTGTACTGGCCCTGCGCGGCCTGGGCCTGCTTCGGGATCTGGCCGTCGGCGAACGCGCTCGCCGGGAGGGCGGCCAGGAGCTGGTCGAACTCGCTGTTCCAGAACCCGTGCACATTCAGGCGGGTGGCCTTGGCGCTGTTCGGGAACTGCACGTAGATCTTGCTCCACACCCGGGCCCGGTTGGCGTTGCTCGCCGGGAACCCCTCGCGGGGGAACACGGCGACGACGTCGCCGGGCCGGTTGGTGAAGCGGCTCGCGGAGTTCACCACGACCGAGGTGTTGGTGAGCGTCAGGAAGTACTGCTTCCGGGACAGCGCGACGATGAGGCCGACCCCCGGGATCTCGTCGAACAGCGCGTTCAGCCACGGGCTGGGGCCGGTCTCGGCGTGAACGCAGGAGATGAAGGTCTCCCCGGGAGGCGCGACCTGGGAGAGCTTCTCGATGACCTGCTGCTTCTGCTTGGCCCGACGAATGGCCATGGACCCACCCCATCTTGATCTGATACATGCTCAGCCGCTTGGCGCAGCGCGCTGAAGGTCGGCAGAGGCTACCAGACGATAAGGTTTAAGTAAGAGTAAACGTGGTAGGCCGTCACTTCCGCCGAAGTCAGCCGCCTGCCTGCGGTTTTGCCCCGGTCGCCTGGGCGACCAGTGCTTCGTACACCGCCTCGTCGGTGGTGTTCGCACCGAGCCGCACGGCCTTCCGGGTGCCGTGGTAGTCGCTGGAGCCGGTGACCAGCAGTCCGGTCTCCGCCGCCAGGACCCGCAGCCGCGCCCGGGTGTCCTCGTCGTGGTCGATGTGGTCCACCTCGATGCCGGCCAGACCGGCTGCCGCCAGGTCGACGATGACCTGCTCGGAGACCGTCCGCCCGCGCTTCACCGCGGCCGGATGGGCGAAGACCGGCACCCCGCCGGCCGCGCGCACCAGCCGCACCGCCTCGAACGGGTCGAACTCCCGCTTGCGGACGTCGGCCCGGCCGCCGTTCGCCAGCCAGTCCTTGCTGAACGCGGCGTCCACGCTGTCCACCACCCCGGCCTCCACCAGCGCGCTCGCGACATGCGGGCGGCCGACCGCCCCGCTTCCGGCGATGCGCTGCACCTGGGCCCAGCTGATCGGCGCGCCCAGCGCGCGGCAGCGCTCGACCATGGCCTCGGCCCGGCGGAAGCGGTCGGTGCGCACCAGTTCGCGCTCGCGGGCGAACTCGGGCTCCTCGGGGTCGAACAGGTAGGCCAGCATGTGCATCGAGATGCCGTCGACCACGCAGGACAGCTCGGCCCCGGTGACCAGGGTGACCCCGGTGCCGGCGAGGGAGGCCACGGCCTCCGGGTAGCCGCCCACGGTGTCGTGGTCGGTCAGCGCGACCACGTCCAGGCCGGCCGCGGCGGCGTTGCGGACCAGCTCGGCGGGGCTGTCGGTGCCGTCGGAGGCGGAGCTGTGGGCGTGCAGGTCGATGCGCATGCCTGAAGGGTAGCTGCGGGCGTCAGTTGATCAGACGGGGGGAGAGCGCTCCGCAGGGGATCAGGTCGAGTTCCGCGCCCGCGTCCCGCAGGTCGGTGAGGACCAGCTCGTCGTACATCAGCAGCCCGGAGCGCTCCGGCCAGACGATGGCCCACAGCCAGAGGCCGCGCGCCTCGCCGACGAAGACCGCGCGGTCGTCCGGCACATCGGCGATGTGCCACAGCGCGGTGGGTCGGCCGCTGGCGAGCAGCTTGGCGTGCGGGGACTTCTCGACGGAGATGGAGTCCCCCGGATCGGCCCCGTTCAGCCCGGCGAACCGCGCGCCGAGGCCGACGCCCAGCTCCTCGGCGACCAGGATCAGTTCGCCGGGACCGCCGAGCGGTCCGGGCCCCGAGCAGGCGAGCGCGGTGGCCCTGCCCCCGGACAGGTCGTCGCCCGCGTGCGCGATTCCGGTGAACAGCCAGCCGACGGGCAGCGGCCAGGGCATCCAGACGGGGACCTGGGCCCGCGCGACGGCGACGCCGAGCGCCTGCACGCTGGGTGGGACGACAGGCTGAAGCGGGTGCACAGTGCCGTGGACGTCGCACTGCCACGCATCGGTGAACAGGCCGGGAGCGCGGACACGGCCCCCGCACCTCGGGCAACTGGGCTCGCCCCTCATGGATGACCACGGTCCTCCCTCACGACGCCGTCGTCAAGGACGATCACCCACCTGGAGGAGGCCAGGTGTCAGGACGCCTCGTAGGGCCTGATGTAGAGGCGTTCACCGCTGAGGGCGGCGGCCTCGACCAGGGCGCGCACCGTCTCGGCGTCGGCGATCTGGCGGTCGGTGGTGGTGCCGTCGGCGTCCAGGCGCATGACTTCGAAGTGCATGGCCTCTCCCTTCCTGGACCTCTCGCGAGGCATGGGCGGTGCATGGCGTCACACCCTGAACCCACTTCCGCGGGTGTGCACACTGAATGAACGAGAATGCCGGGCAGAGGGATACCGACGCCGAGAAGTTTACTGAAGCTAACGAATATTGTCGTGTCTATGGGAGGCTGAAGTCACTGCTGGGCACCTTGAGGATCGGTTGTGAACGGATTCCCCGTCGGGGAGTTCCGCTGACCCTCCTTCAGCTGAGCGTCAGCCAGAATTCGGCGAGCGCCTCGGCGGTGGCGTGCGGGTTCTCGGCATTGGGGGAGTGGCCGGCACCGGCGACGGTGACATACCGGGCGCCGAGCCGTGCGGCCATCTTCGCCTGCTCGTTCACGGGCCAGGCGTAGTCGCTCTCACCGGAGACCACCAGCTTGGGCAGGCCCACCAGAGCCAGCTCGTCCACCCGGTCCGGTTCGACGGTGAGCTGCCGCGCGGTCGAGTGCAGCGAGGCCGGGACATTGGCGAGCCAGCGGCGGTGCATGAACTCCGCCACCTCCGGGTCGCGCACGGTCGGGGCGGTCCCGGCCGCCGCCTCCATCTCCCGCATCGCCTGCCAGATGGCCTCCAGGTCCATCACCTGCAGGGCGGCCATCAGCAGCTCCGCCCGTCCGGCCTCGTCGGCGCAGACGGTCGAGGGACCGGTGCTGAGCAGCGTCAGCGAGTCCCACGGCAGCGGACCGGCGTCCGCCGCGCGCAGCAGGGCCTCGCGGACGACATAGCCGCCGAAGGAGTGGCCCAGGAGGTGCAGCGGGCCGCCGGTGCCGTCGGCAGCGAGCGCCTCCCTGACCGCGGCGGTGATCGCGAAGAGGTCCTGGGCGAGCGCGTCCAGCGTGTAGGCGGCCTCGTCGTCGGGGCCACCGGTCTCGTACTGGCCGCGCTGGTCCACCGCGACCGTCTGGAAACCGGCCCGGGCGAGCGGGTCGAGCAGGGCGATGAAGTCCTCCTTGCTGCCGGTGAAACCGGGCAGCAGCAGGGCGGTGCCCCGGACCGGGGCACCGGCCGGACGGCCCCACAGCGCGGCGAACTCCCCGCGCCCGGTGGTCAGCCGAAGGCTGCGGGCCGAAGGGGGCAGCGTGAGAAAGGGCGGGGTGCTCATGCCATGAGCCTAACCAGCGGATATGTCCGAGGTGCGGCGCGGGGGAGACGACACGGAGAAGCGGGGCCGGACTGCTGTCCGGCCCCGCTT
>Ga0302314_10004698_pt1 | contig 25073 bp, 26 predicted proteins | sample III_Palsa_N2_3_FD_200533 | JGI IMG/M metagenome (GOLD analysis project Ga0302314, IMG submission 200533) | Peat permafrost microbial communities from Stordalen Mire near Abisko, Sweden - III_Palsa_N2_3 | ecosystem: Environmental > Terrestrial > Soil > Palsa > Peat permafrost | place: Sweden... | reverse complement strand
CTCCGAATCGGCCCCGCTGCCGTTCCAGGTCGCGGAGTACGAGCCCGGATCGGTCAACGAGGAGGTCCGCCTCCGCTACCGCTACCTGGACCTGCGCCGCGAGGGCCCGGCCAAGGCGCTGCGGCTGCGCTCCAGGGCCACCCACATCATCCGCACGGTGATGGAGGAGAACGACTACCTCGACATCGAGACCCCGTACCTCACCCGCTCCACCCCCGAGGGCGCGCGCGACTTCCTGGTCCCGGTCCGGCTCCAGCCCGGCCACTGGTACGCCCTGCCGCAGTCCCCGCAGCTGTTCAAGCAGCTGCTGATGGTCGCCGGCATGGAGCGCTACTACCAGATCGCGCGCTGTTTCCGCGACGAGGACTTCCGTGCCGACCGCCAGCCGGAGTTCACCCAGCTCGACATCGAGGCCTCCTTCGTCGACCAGGAGGACGTGCTGGCGCTGGGCGAGAAGCTGATCTCCCGGATCTGGGGCGAGGTCCACGGCTACCAGGTGCCGCTGCCGCTGCCGCGCCTGACCTACGCCGACGCGATGGCCCGCTACGGCTCGGACAAGCCCGACGTCCGCTTCGACAACGAGCTCACCGACCTGACCTCGTACTTCGCGGGCACCGAGTTCCGGGTCTTCCAGGCCCCCTACGTCGGCGCGGTCGTCATGCCCGGCGGCGCCTCGCAGCCCCGCAAGCAGCTCGACGCCTGGCAGGACTGGGCCAAGGCGCGCGGCGCCCGCGGCCTGGCCTACGTCCTGGTGGACGAGGAGACCGGCGAGCTGCGCGGCCCCGTCGCCAAGAACCTCTCTGCCGAGCACCTGGCCGGCCTCGCCGCCGCCGCCGGCGCGAAGCCCGGCGACGCGGTCTTCTTCGCGGCCGGCAAGAAGACCGCCTCGCAGGAGCTGCTGGGCGCGGCCCGACTGGAGATCGGCCGCCGCTGCGACCTGATCGACGAGTCCCGCTGGGCCTTCCTGTGGGTCGTCGACTTCCCCATGTTCGAGCACCTGTGGGACGACAAGGGCGAGCACATCGGCTGGCACGCGGTGCACCACCCGTTCACCGCGCCCACGGCCGAGTCGATGGACACCTTCGACAAGGACCCGGGCAGCGCCCTGTCCAACGCCTACGACCTGGTGCTCAACGGCTCCGAGATCGGCGGCGGCTCGATCCGTATCCACCAGAAGGACGTGCAGAAGCGCGCGTTCGACGCGATCGGGCTCAGCGAGGAGGAGGCCCAGTCGCAGTTCGGCTTCCTGCTGAACGCCTTCGACTTCGGCCCCCCGCCGCACGGCGGCATCGCGCTGGGCCTCGACCGCCTGGTCGCGCTGCTCGGCGGCTACGACACCATCCGCGATGTCATGGCCTTCCCGAAGACCAGCACTGGCGGCGACCCGCTGACCGGCGCGCCCACGCCGATCACCGCGCAGCAGCGCAAGGAGGCGGGCGTCGACGCCAAGCCCAAGGCGGAGCAGCCCGAGGCCTGACCGCCGCGCTTTGCCAGAAGGGGAACCTGTCCCGTTTTTCGGGACAGGTTCCCCTTCGGCATTGCCGGGCGCATCGGGCGCGCGGTGTAGCACAGTGCTACAGTCGCACCATGGCGACGATACTGGCTCGACGTGCCCGCATCCGTGGCGATCGCTACCAGGTCACACTGCCTCCGGAGATCCGCCAGGCGCTGCATGTGCGCTCCGGCGACGAGATCGAGTTCTCCGTGGACGAGGAGGGCCGGGTCACCGTGCGTGGATTCACCTCCGTCCCAGCTGATCAGGCGTGGTTCTTCACTCCGGAGTGGCAGGCCGGCGAGCGTGAGGCCGAGGAGCAGAAGGCCCGTGGCGAGGGTGACGCCTATGACACCGACGAGGACTTCCTGGCCTCGTTCGACACCGACTGATGCCGACCTATCTCCGGCTGCTGCGCTTCAACCGGGACTGGGCGCGGCTCACAGCCGCGCAGCAAGCGCGCTTCCGCATCGCTGTCGCCGCATTCGTCGCGGACCTGCGCAAAGGTGAGGGATTCCGGCCGGGCCTGCGGGTCAAGAAGATGTCCGGTTTCGACGTCTGGGAGATGACCTGGGCGCCGGATGGTCGGGCCACGTTCAGCTATGGCGATCAGACGCGGCCGGGCGAGGCGCATATCGTCTGGCATCGGATCGGTACGCACGACATCTTCCGCCAGCCGGAGTGAGACACAGAGGGAACCTGTCCGGATTTTCTGGACAGGTTCCCTCGCTGCTGTCAGCCCACGGGTGCGAGGTAGTCGTTGTCGAGCAGCCAGAGGACGTTCAGTGCGGCCGGGGCGCCGGGGACCAGGGTGCTGTCCAGCTGGTACTGCCAGCCGTAGCCGGGCTGGCCGAACCAGGGGGCGATCGGGCCGGAGTCGACCGCGAACGGCTTCAGCACCCGGTAGTCGTGGTAGTTGCAGCTCTCGGCCGGGGTGCTGTCCAGGCTGGACGGCGGGATGGAGCGGGAGGCGTAGGACTCGCCCGCGGGGGCGAGGAAGCTGCCGTAGACGCTGCCGTAGCGGTCGATGTCCTGGCCGGGCGTCAGGGTCTGGGTGAACTCGATGGGTCGGCCGCCGGGGCCGATCACATAGCCGTTGTCCGGCGGGTAGATCCAGCCGGGGGAGCCGTTGTTGGCGGTCGGGCTGTAGTACTGGGCCAGTAGTTGGGCGTCGGTGAGGTCGCCGGAGCGCCGGTAGCCGGCGAGTTCGAGGCCCACCGGGCCCAGTACCGGCAGCTGCTCGGGGCCGAGCAGGTAGTTGTTGTCGACGTAGGTCGCCGAGCAGGTGGTCGGCAGCAGGTCCGCGGGCGTGGCCGCGACCGCGGCGGTGCCGGTGGCGAGTGCCGTGCCGGAGAGCAGGGCGGTGGCGGCGAGGAGCGTCGCCAGGGTCCGTCGGATGCGCATGGGTCCCCCTGGGTGGGTGGTGTCACCGTACGTGTGCGGGCGGTCACCATCCAAGAGGTGGTGGTCGTGTGCAGTCAAGAGCGCCACGCCCGCGCGGGCGCATAGGCTTCGGGGCGTGGAACCCGATCTGTTTTCAGCTGCCGCAGAGGAACGCCAGGCCAGGGAGCCCGGGCGGTCGCCGCTCGCGGTGCGGATGCGCCCGCGCTCCCTCGACGAGGTGGTGGGCCAGCGGCGGCTGCTGGGGGAGGGATCGCCGCTGCGGCGGCTGGTGGCGAGCGCGGCCGGACCGGCGGCGACCTCGTCGGTGATCCTCTACGGCCCGCCCGGGACCGGGAAGACCACCCTGGCTTATGTGATCAGCCAGGCCACCGAGAAGCGCTTTGTCGAGTTGTCGGCAATCACTGCGGGCGTCAAGGAGGTCCGCGCGGTCATCGAGTCCGCGCGGCGCGAGGTCGGCGCGTCGGGGCGGGAGACCACGCTGTTCCTCGACGAGATCCACCGCTTCTCCAAGGCGCAGCAGGACAGCCTGCTCCCGGCGGTCGAGAACCGCTGGATCACGCTGATCGCGGCCACCACCGAGAACCCCTTCTTCTCGGTGATCTCGCCGCTGCTGTCGCGGTCGCTGCTGCTCACCCTGGAGTCGCTGACCGAGGAGGACATCCGCGGGCTGCTGCACCGGGCGGTCGCCGACGAGCGGGGCTTCGGCGGGGCCCTGGAGTTGGCGGCGGACGCCGAGGACCACCTGGTGCGGATCGCCGGCGGGGACGCCCGCAAGGCGCTGACCGCGCTGGAGGCGGCGGCCGGGACGGCGCTGGCGCTGGACGCGGCCGAGGTGCGGCTGAGCGATGTCGAGCAGGCGGTGGACAAGGCGGCGGTGCGCTACGACCGGGACGGCGACCAGCACTACGACGTGGCCAGCGCGCTGATCAAGTCGATCCGGGGGAGCGATGTCGACGCGGCGCTGCACTATCTGGCGCGGATGATCGAGGCGGGCGAAGACCCGCGGTTCATCGCCCGGCGGCTGATGATCTCGGCGAGCGAGGACATCGGGCTCGCGGACCCGGGCGCCCTGCCGCTGGCGGTGGCGGCGGCCCAGGCGGTGGCGATGATCGGGTTCCCGGAGGCCTCGCTGACGCTGTCGCACGCGGTGATCGCACTGGCGCTCGCGCCCAAGTCCAACTCCGCCACCACCGCGATCGGCGCGGCCCTGGCCGACGTCCGGCAGGGGCTGGCGGGCCCGGTGCCCTCGCATCTGCGGGACGGTCACTACGCGGGGGCGCAGAAGCTCGGCCACGCCCAGGGCTATGTCTACCCGCATGACCTGCCGGAGGGCGTGGCCGCGCAGCAGTACGCGCCGGACGCGGTGCACGGCAAGCGCTACTACGAACCCACCCGGCGCGGCGGCGAGGCTCGCTACGCCGACATCGCCGAGTGGGTGCGCGCTCGGCTGTCAGGCCGTTAGCGGCGCCAGCGGCAGCCGCCCGGGCCGGTAGGCCCAGGGGCGCAGGGTCTCGATCGCCACGCCGACCCGGAAGACGGTGGCGTCGTCGTAGGTGCGGCCGACGATCTGCACGCCGGTGGGGACGCCCTCGCGGGAGAAGCCGGAGGTACCTGGCGTCCCCGGCACGAGAGCCGAAGCGCAGCCCAGACGTCAGCCGGCGACGGAAGGGGCACCGTGATCTCAGGCCGCAACCTCGTCCATGAGCATCCGCAGGGTCAGACTGTGCTTCTCCGGCGGCAAAGCGTCCAAGGCGGCACGTGCGTGGGCCGCCCCGGCCGCCCGGTCACCCGACCGAGCCAGCATCAATCCGCGGTGCATTTCCAGGTGAGTGCGGAACCGCGGCAGGGATTCCGGTAGCTTCCGCATGGCCTGGTCCTGGGCCTGGACGGCTTGCTTCTCGTCGCCCATCCTCGCGGCCAGCAGGCTGACGAAGACATTCATCCGCCACTCCGGGACCGCGTAGTCGGACTCTTCCCCGTCGCTGGAGGCTGCGACGTCGAAAACCCTGCGGCCCTCGTCCAGGAGCCGTATGGCGCGGGGCCGGTTGCCCTCGATGGCGGCGACGTGGGCCAGGCCCATAATCGCGTTGAGTCTGCCCAGCGACGGCTTCTCGGAAATCGCCAGAGCTTCGCCGGCCAGCCTGGACGCCACCGGCAACGAGGCTCCCTCGTACCCGAGCGCGATGGCGGCCCGACCGCGCACCCACACGCGGGCCTGCGGATCTCCCGACCGGTCGGCGACCTCGGCAGCCATCTGGTACCAGTCGACGGCCTTCGAGCCGTCGGAGCCGGGAAACGTCTTGGCGTACAGGGTGGCGAGCTTCGCGGCTACATCCCACATGTGCGGGGATTGCAACTGCTGCTGAAGGACCACCAGGTCCCCGCTCAACCGCTTCTGGATCTCGGCGGCCCCGGCGGTCATGTAGTCGTGGCCGTATAGGGAGAGCTTGGCCTGCCAGTCGTCCACGGTCGGCCTGCCGCTCAGGGCAGAGGCGAAACCCTGGGTCAGCAGGTCGGAGGCCACGATCGGCGCTATGGCGGTGGCAGCGATATCGGTGAGGAAGGTACGTCGGTCCACGTCGGGGTTCTCCAGCATCGCGAGCGGGACTTGGAGTGCCGTAGCCAGGTGCCGTAGCCAGAACGGACCGGGCGTGATCTTCCCCCGCTCCCACCGGCTGACCTCGGTGCGGGTGATGTTCGCCTTGTACCCAGTCACCCTGCACAGCTCATCGGCCAGACGGCCTTGGGACCAACCATGTGCCGCGCGAAGATCCCGAATCAAGCACCCGATGCCCATATCCGCATCCTGCCCCTAGAGATGCCCCTCCGTGGCCGGATCGCCAGGAGTAAACCCAGAGTAGTCAGTTCTCACGCTGAGAAATCATGGCCTGTCACCAAGGAGACGCCTGACATGCTCGCCCCGCCGGCCCCTGCTCCGCCGTCCCCGGCCCTCACGTACCGCCAGTGCCGCGAGTCCCCTCAGTATCAGAAGTGGGCACGCTGGCAGACGTTCCGCCGCTGCTACTGGTGGGAGCGGAAAATCATGGAGGGCCGTCGGCATGGGTGAGATGACCCTGCGGGTGTACCGGGTCGCCCCCGACGGCGCGCAGACCGAGACCCACCCCGCCCGCGTCGTCAACGACTGCGGCAGCGGGTCTGCGGCCCTGGCCCACCCGAGCGAGATCTTCCCGCCGTGCACCTGCAGCTCCGCCGACTGCCCGGACCGGAACAAGCGGCACCGCTCCTGATAACTCCCGCCCCGCCACCTGGCGGGGCGGGGAACCACTCCTCTCCGACTCGGCTTGGCGGCAGACAGGGGAGGACCGGGGCCGGGACGCGCCGGGCGGCGTCTCTGCCCCCACCCGGCACCATTCGAAAATGATCGAGAGGAAAAGAACATGGCGACCGCTATCGAGCCCCGGACCGTCGAGTTCCTGGAGTTGGAGATCACCCGAAACTGCCAACTCACCTGTCCCTCGCACTGCTACGCGCAGGCCGGGCCAGCCGCCGGACACGGAACCATGACCGAGGAGGACTGGCGCGCGGTGATCAGCGATGCCGCCGCGTCCGGCGTCCGCCGGGTGCAGTTCATCGGAGGCGAGCCCACCCGCCGCCCCGGCTGGGAGGACCTGGTGACGTACGCCCTCGACTGCGGCCTGTCCGTTCAGGTCTACAGCAACCTGTACCGGATTCATGCGGAGTGGTGGGACCTGTTCGCGCGCCCCCGTGTCTCCCTGGCCACGAGTTACTACAGCGACCAGGCCGAGGAGCACGACCGGGTCACCGGACGCAGGGGCAGCCACGCCCGGACCCGCGCCAACATCGCAGAAGCTGTCCGGCGCGGCATTCCGATCAAAGCCGGGATCGTGGACGTCATCGACGGCCAGCGCATCGACCAGGCTCGCGCCGACCTCGAAGCCCTCGGCGTGACCCATATCCAGACCGACCGGGTCCGAGGCGTCGGTAACGCGACGAAGATCCTGCCGTCGGTCACCGAGCTGTGCGGCCACTGCGCTGACGGTCGCGCCGCGATCATGCCCGACGGCACCGTCACACCGTGCGTGCTGGGCCGATTCCTCCCAGCCGGTTCGGTGCGGGACGTCGGCGGCCTGTCCGCCGTGCTCAGCGGTCCGCGCTGGGGGGAGATCGCCGCGTCGATCCCGCGCCGGAGGGGAGCGTGCGGGCCGGGCCCCTGCACCCCCGGTGAGGACTCCTGCCAGCCGTCGCCGGGGATGTCACCCTGGTGCGGCCCCGATGATGAGGAGTGCAGCCCCGGTAGCCCCGGCAGCGAGTGCAGCCCGAGGAACTGACAGCCACGGAACTGAGGACACGCATGGACGACACCCTTCCCGGCCCCGAGTTCTGGGCCCAGGTCCACTCCCACACCGGTGACGTGACCGATGTGCAGCGCACCGTGCGCGGGTTCATGTCGGATCTGACGGCCGTGGTCGAATCCGAGAAGGGGCCGTTCTTCGTGAAGGCCGTGCGTAACCGCCCCGGGGGCCGACTCGACTCCCTTCTCCGGGAACGGGACATCAACCAGTACGTGCGGCCGATTTCGCCGGACCTGCTGTGGTTCGCCGGCGAGGGCGCATGGGCGGTTCTCGGCTTCGAGGTGGTCGACGGGAGGTTCGCGGATTTCACACCGGAGTCCGGGGACCTCCCCGTGGTCGTGGGACTCCTCGACCGGATCGGCAGGGTGGAGCTACCCGGCATCGCCCGGGGCTGGGCGGAGACTCGGTGGGATCGGTTCGCGCAGGGGGACGCCGCTCTGTTCCGGGGCAACAGCTTGCTGTACACCGATATCAACCCGAGCAACTTCCTGATCGGGGACCACGGCACCTGGGCCGTCGACTGGTCGTGGCCCACGCGGGGCGCGGCGTTCATCGACCCGGCCTGCCTCGTCCTCCAGCTCATCGCGGCCGGGCACACCCCGGAGTCCGCCGAAGCCTGGGTGGCTGACTGCCCGGCCTGGACGGGTTCTGATCCGAAGGCCGTGGACGCGTTCGCCGCCGCGAGCCTGCGCATGTCGCGGCAGCTCGCCGACCGGAAGCCCGATCAGACGTGGCTCGCCGCGATGGCGGACGCCGCGCAGGCGTGGGTGACCCACCGTTCGAATTAGAGCGGGCGGGTCCGGCGGCCGCGCAGCAGTACGCCCCGGACGCGGTGCACGGCAAGCGCTACTACGAACCCACCCGGCGCGGCGGCGAGGCCCGCTACGCCGACATCGCCGAGTGGGTCCGCGGCCGGTTGTCAGGCCGTTAGCGGCACCAGCGGGCGGTGGCCCGGCCCGTAGGCCCAGGGGCGCAGCGTCTCGATCGCCGCGCCGACGCGGAAGACGGTGGCGTCGTCGTAGGTGCGGCCGACGATCTGCACGCCGGTGGGGACGCCCTCGCGGGAGAAGCCGGAGGGCACGGAGAGCACGGGGCAGCGGGAGCAGATGTTGAAGCCGATGGTCATGGCCATCGCCATGTAGTGGGGCTGCTCCTGGCCGGCGATGGTCAGCCGGGTCCCGGTGTAGTCCTCGTCGGCGGCCAGGGCGGGGATGGCGGTCGTGGGGCAGAGCAGTGCGTCGTAGCGCTCCAGCAGCGCGCCGAGTTCGGCGTACAGGCGGCCCTCGATCTCCAGCCCCTCCAGGAAGCCGGTCGTCGCGGCGGCCTCGGCGGCGCGGGCGGCGAACTCGCGGGTGTAGGCGTTGAGCAGCTCGGGTGCGGATCGTTCGGCCTCGGCGATGGAGGGGCCGAAGATGGCGCCGAAGTGCGCCCAGGCGGCCCGGTCGAGCAGGTCGCGGGTCCAGCCGAGGGCGACCTCCTCGACCAGTGCCCCGCCGGCCCGCAGGGCGTCGGCGACGGCCCGGGTGTTGGCCTCGACGTCGGGGTCCACCGGGTAGTCGCCGAGGGTGACGGTCAGCGCGATCCGCATTCCGGCGACGCCCTCGAAGGCGGTGGGCAGGTCGAGCTTGGGCCGCAGCGAGGCGATGTCGCCGTGGTGCGGTCCGGCGATGGTGTTCTGCAGCAGCACGGTGTCGCCGATGGTGCGGGCCATCGGGCCGTCGTGGCAGAAGGTGTCCAGGTTGAACGGCGGCATCGCGGGGACGCGCCCGTAGGGGGGCTTGAAGCCGACCACGCCGTTGAAGGAGGCGGGGATGCGGATGGAGCCGCCGATGTCGGAGCCGGTGGCGAGCGGGGCGTTGCCGGCGGCGAGGGCCGCGCCGGATCCGCCGGAGGATCCGCCGCAGGAGTGGGCGAGGCTCCAGGGGTTGCGGGTGACGCCCCACATCCGGGACTGGGTGAAGGCGGCGCAGCAGAACTCGGGGGTGGTGGTGCGGGCGTGGACGATGCCGCCGGCGGCCTGGACGCGTTCGATGACGGGGTGGGTCTCGGTGGCGATCTCGTCGGCGAGCAGGAGCGAGCCCTCGCTGCAGAGGCGTCCCGCGATGGGGTGCTCGTCCTTGGCCGCGACCGGGATGCCCTCGAGCGGGCGCGGGGCGTCGCCCTTGCCGAGGTAGCGGGCCTCGGCGGTGCGGGCGGCGGCCAGGCCTTCGTCGAAGAGGCGTTCGCTGAGGCAGTTGACCTGCGGTTCGGTCTGCTCGGCGCGGGCGATGACGGCCTGCATGAGTTCGACGGGGGACAGGTCGCGCGAGCGGAAGGCGCGCAGCGCCTCGGTTGCGGGCAGATAGGCGAGTTCGGTGCTCATGCGGCACACCCTGCCGACGAGCCGGATGGATGTCAATGGCATTGACATCAGCAGTGTCAATGTCGTTGAAGGAGGCCCCGTGGTCACGGGCGTTCCGGTGAGCCCGTACACTTGCCGGAGCGAGACGTCCCGTGCCTCGGCGCAAGCCGGGCATCACCAGCGGAACGTCATACAGGGAGCCCCGCGTCCGCGCGGGTGCCTCCAGGAGCGTCGCGCACCCTTCGGGTGTCGCGTGCAGCCCACCACCTCCGGAGCAGTCCTGGGGCGGTGGGCCTGTCGTGTGCTGCACATTGTGCCCGGTGCCGGAGACAGGCTGACTGCCACACCTCGTGTGCGGCGGTTTCCCCGGACCGCGAGAAGCGACCTCCTTCAACACCGGTGAGCCGATCGCACAGTGAGATGAGGTTTGGTTCATGACGAACCAGAAGCGTCCCAAGGTCAAGATTGCCCGTGCCCTGGGCATTCCGCTGACCCCGAAGTCCGTCAAGTACTTCGAGGCCCGCCCCTACCCGCCCGGCCAGCACGGCCGTGGCCGCAAGCAGAACTCGGACTACAAGGTCCGTCTGGTCGAGAAGCAGCGTCTGCGCGCTCAGTACGACCTGAGCGAGACCCAGATGGCCCGCGCGTTCGACCGTGCTCGCAAGGTCGAGGGCAAGACCGGTGAGGCGCTGATCAGCGAGCTCGAGACCCGTCTCGACTCCCTGGTGCTGCGTTCGGGCATCGCCCGCACCATCTACCAGGCCCGCCAGATGGTCGTCCACGGCCACATCGAGGTCAACGGTGGCAAGGTCAACCGTCCCTCGTTCCAGCTCAAGCCCGGCTTCGTGGTGACGGTTCGCGACCGTTCCAAGGAGAAGACCCCGTTCCAGGTCGCCCGTGAGGGTGGCAACGCGGGTGAGGGTCAGACCCCGAAGTACCTCGAGGTCAACCTGAAGGCCCTGGCCTTCCGTCTGGACCGCGCGCCCCAGCGTCGCGAGGTTCCGGTCATCTGCGACGAGCAGCTCGTCGTCGAGTACTACTCGCGCTGACCCGCGAGAGGTCCTCGCCGCGCCCCCCGCACCCTCCTGGGTGCGGGGGGCGCGGTGCGTTCCGGGGCGGGACCGTGGAGCGCCCGCTCCACGGCGGCGTCCAGGTCGAGCAGTTCGCCCAGGCGGAACGATTCAGCGGCCTCGGCCCCGGAGAGCCCGGCCAGCACCCTGACCTTGCACTCCGCGTGGGCGGCGTTGAAACTGCGCGAGCCGAACAGCGGGATGCCCACGCAGCGCCAGATGCTGTGGGCCGCGCCCTGCAGCAGCCGGGCCTCGCGCAGGTCGCCGGGTCTGCCGTCGGGGCCGGGCTCGGTGGCGAGCAGCGCCAGCACCTCGATGCCCAGGACGCTGCCCACCAGGTCGCGGAAGACGTGGTTCAGCCGCAGGCTCTCCTTGGCGTGGGCACGGGCCGAGGCGAAGTCGCCGCCCAGCCAGTCCGAGTACGCCGTCGCGAACAGGCCGTAGGCGTAGGCCCACTGCTCGTCGTAGCGCTCGCACAGGTCGCGGAGCCGGGTCATCCACAGCTCGCCCTCGTCCCGGTCGCCCTGGAAGACCAGGGCGAGGCCCAGCTCGAACATGGCCATCAGGACATTGCTGTTGAGCTCGCCCAGCTTCTCGTAGTGCCACAGCGCCTCCTCGAACAGCTCGGTGGCGCGCGGCAGGTCGTCCCCGATCAGGGCGGCGCAGCCCTGCCGGTGCACGGCGTAGGCGAGCGCCCGGTCGTCGCCGGTCGCCAGGGCCTGGACCCGGCAGGCCTCCAGCAGAGGGCGGGCGTGCTCCAGGTCGCCCTGGAGCGTGGACAGGTAGCCGGTGACCCAGAGTGCCTTGGCGCGGGCCTCGGTGGGGTCGGCGGAGACGGCCAGGGCGCGGTCCAGCCAGTGCCGGCCCTCGCCGAGATGCCCGCAGCCGACCCAGTAGAACCAGAGCGTCCCGGCCAGGACCTGGGCGAGCTGCTCCTCGCCGGGCTCGTCCAGGCAGAAGTCCAGCGCCGCGCGGAGGTTGGCGTGGTCGCGCTGGGTGCGGTCACGGGTCTGGGCCTGCCGGGGGCCGAACCACTCGATCTCCCCCCAGCTGGCCAGGCCGAGGAACCAGTCGCGGTGGGTCCGGCGCAGCAGGCCCTCCTGGCCGGAGGACCGCAGCCAGTGGCCGCCGTACTCGCGCAGGGTGTCCAGCAGCCGGTAGCGGGCGATGCCCTGCACGGACTCCTCGCGCAGCACGATGGACTTGGCGACCAGCTCGGACAGCAGCTCCAGGATGTCGTCGGCCGCCAGGCCGCGGCCCGAGCAGATGTACTCGGCGGCGTCCAGGTCGAAGTTGCCGGCGAAGACCGAGACCCGGGCCCACAGCAGCCGCTCCTGCGGGCTGCACAGCTCATGGCTCCACCCGATGGCGGTGCGCAGCGTCTGGTGCCGCGGCAGGGCGGAGCGCGACCCGCCGGTGAGCAGCCGGAAGCGGTCGTCCAGGCGCTCGGTGAGCTGTTCGACGGACAGGGCGCGCAGCCGTCCGGCGGCGAGTTCCAGGGCGAGCGGGATGCCGTCGAGGCGGCGGCAGAGCGCGGTGACCGGCCCCTCGGCGTCGGGGGTGAGCCGGAACCCCGGCAGGACGGCGGCGGCCCGCTGGGTGAACAGGGTGACGGCGTCGGCGTCGGGGCCGTGCGCGGACAGCGGGGAGAGCGGCAGCAGGTGCTCGCCGGGGGCGTCCAGCGGCTGCCTGCTGGTGGCGAGGACATGCAACCCGGGCGCGGCGGCGAGGAGTTGGGCGACCAGGGCGGAGCAGGCGTCGACCAGGTGCTCGCAGCCGTCCAGGACCAGCAGCAGCTCCCGCCGCCGCAGGTGGTCGACCAGGACGTCGGCCGGTCGGCGGGCGGTGCCGTCGGTGAGCCGCAGGGCCTCGGTCACCGCGTGGCACAGCAGGGCCGGGTCGTTGACCAGGGAGCAGTCCACCAGCCAGGCGCCGTCGTCGAACCGCGGCGCGGCCAGGGCGGCGGCGCGCAGCGCGAGCCGACTCTTGCCGACGCCGCCCGGACCCACCACGGTGACCAGCCGCGTCAGCTCCGAGAGGCGTTCGGCCTCGGCCAGTTCCGCGCTGCGTCCGATCAGGCTGGTGGTCTCGGACGGGAGGTTGCCGGTGGAGCGGTCGGTCATTCGATCCCCCTGTAGGCGTGCTGAGGGCACTCCCCCTGAACGGGCTAACGAGTCGGCCGGGCGGGGGTCACGAAAATCTCCGCACCGCGAAAGCGGTGGCCCGTCCGGGGCGGATGCGGTCGGGAAAGCAGGGCGGGTCGCGATAGGGTTCCAGCACATCCGGTCTGCTCACCCGAGTGGTGTCCGCGACCGGTGGGAACAAGCGAGCGAGGGAGCGCCAAGGTGTCGGGTGGAGAGGTCGCAGGCCTCATCGTCGCCGTGTTCTGGGCCGTGCTGGTGACGCTGCTCGCGGTGGTGCTGCTCCGGCTCGCCGGCGCCCTGCGCCAGGCGACGCTGCTGGTCGCCACCGTCACCGAGCGCACCGTGCCGCTGCTCGACGAGGCCGCCGTGACCCTGCGCGCCGCCAACGACCAGCTGGTGCGGGTCGACGCGATCACCGCGGACGTCCAGGACGCGGCCGCCAACGCCAACGCCCTGTCCTCCACCATGGCGGCGACGCTGGGCGGCCCGCTGGTGAAGCTGTCGGCGTTCAGCTACGGCGTGCGCAGCGCGGTCGCCAAGCAGCGGGCCGGGGGGCGCCCCGACCGGCTGCTGCCGCAGCAGACCGAGCGCGAGCTGATCGCCCGCATGGTCAAGGCCGAGGTGCGCGCGGCCACCGTGCGGCGCGGAGTGTTCGCCCGCCTGCTCGCGAAGAAGGGCTGAGGCCGATGCGCCGGATCTTCTGGATGGCCGTGGGCGCGGGCGCGACCGTGTGGACCATCAACAAGGCCAACCAGGTCGCCCGCAGCCTCACCCCCGGCAGTCTCGCCGACACCGCCGCCCAGGGCGCGGTCGACCTCGGCGGCGCGCTGCGCTCCTTCGCGGGCGAGGTGCGTGCGGGCATGCTGCAGCGCGAGTTGGAGCTGAACCGCGAACTCGGCCTGGACGGCAGCGTCCTGGCCGCGCCGGGCCCGGCCGGACGGCCCGTGCTCAGGGTCGTCGCGCAGGGCGAAAAACGGGTCGCGATTCCCGCGGCCACCCCGTGTACTACTGACATCACCCCGTACAACCGGAATGAGGACCTGTAATGGAGTCGGCTGAGATCCGCCGCCGTTGGCTGCGATTCTTCGAGGAGCGCGGCCACACTGTCGTCCCCTCGGCGTCGCTGATCGCAGACGACCCGACGCTGCTGCTGGTCCCGGCCGGCATGGTGCCGTTCAAGCCGTACTTCCTCGGCGAGGTCAAGCCGCCCTTCAGCACCGCCACGAGCGTGCAGAAGTGCGTCAGGACGCCGGACATCGAGGAGGTCGGCAAGACCACCCGGCACGGCACCTTCTTCCAGATGTGCGGCAACTTCTCCTTCGGCGACTACTTCAAGGAGGGGGCGATCCGCTACGCGTGGGAGCTGCTCACCTCCCCGGTCGCCGACGGCGGCTACGGGCTCGACCCCGAGCGGCTGTGGATCACCGTCTACAAGGACGACGACGAGGCCGAGACGATCTGGCGGGAGAAGATCGGCGTCCCCTCGGAGCGGATCCAGCGCCTGGGCATGAAGGACAACTACTGGTCCATGGGCGTCCCCGGGCCCTGCGGCCCCTGCTCGGAGATCAACTACGACCGGGGTCCGGAGTTCGGCGTCGAGGGCGGTCCGGCCGTCAACGACGAGCGCTACGTGGAGATCTGGAACCTGGTCTTCATGCAGTACGAGCGCGGCGCGGGCGACAGCAAGGAGGACTTCCCGATCCTCGGCGACCTCCCCGCCAAGAACATCGACACCGGCCTCGGCCTGGAACGCCTCGCGATGATCCTGCAGGGCGTGCAGAACATGTACGAGACCGACACCCTGCGCGTGGTGATGGACACCGCCACCGAGCTCACCGGCGTCCGGTACGGCGCCGAGCACGGCACGGACGTGTCGCTGCGCGTCGTCGCCGACCACATGCGCACCTCGGTGATGCTGATCGGCGACGGGGTCACCCCCGGCAACGAGGGCCGCGGCTATGTGCTGCGCCGCATCATGCGCCGCGCCATCCGCAACATGCGCCTCCTGGGTGCGCCCGGCCTTGTCGTCGGCCAGTTGGTCGACACCGTCATCACGACCATGGGCAAGCAGTACCCGGAGCTGGAGTCCGACCGCAAGCGCATCGAGGCCGTCGCGCTCGGCGAGGAGGCCGCCTTCAACCAGACGCTGAAGGCCGGCACGACCATCCTGGACGGCGCCGTCTCCGAGACCAAGTCGGCCGGTGGCACGGTGCTGGCCGGGGACAAGGCGTTCCAGCTCCACGACACCTACGGGTTCCCCTTCGACCTCACCCTGGAGATGGCCGCCGAGCAGGGCGTCTCGGTGGACGAGGACGGCTTCCGCCGGCTCATGAAGGAGCAGCGGGACCGGGCCAAGGCCGACGCCAAGGCCAAGAAGATGGGCCACGCGGACGTCTCCTCCTACCGCGAGGTCGCCGACCGCTCCGGCACCACGGACTTCATCGGCTACACCGGTGTCATGGGCGAGGCCACGGTGGTCGGCCTGCTGGTGGACGGCGTTCCGGCGCCGGTCGCGCAGGAGGGCGACGAGGTCGAGGTCATCCTGGACCGCACCCCCTTCTACGCCGAGGGCGGCGGCCAGCTCGCCGACCACGGCCGGATCCGGCTGGAGTCGGGCACGGTCGTCGAGGTCCACGATGTGCAGCAGCCGGTCAAGGGCCTGACCGTGCACAAGGGCACCGTGCTGGTCGGCGAGGTCGTCCTGGGCGCCTCCGCCTATGCGCAGGTCGACGCCGAGCGCCGGCGCGCGGTCTCCCGCGCCCACTCGGCGACCCACCTCACCCACCAGGCGCTGCGCGACGCGCTCGGCCCGACTGCCGCGCAGGCCGGTTCGGAGAACGCCCCCGGGCGCTTCCGCTTCGACTTCGGCTCCCCGGCCGCCATCCCCGGCACCGTGCTCACCGACGTCGAGCAGAAGATCAACGAGGTGCTGTCCCGCGAGCTGGACGTCACCGCCGAGATCCTCACCATGGACGAGGCCCGCAAGCAGGGCGCCATCGCCATGTTCGGCGAGAAGTACGGCGACGCGGTGCGGGTGGTCACCATCGGCGACTACTCCAAGGAGCTGTGCGGCGGCACGCACGTCGCCAACACCTCGCAGCTGGGCCTGGTGAAGCTGCTCGGCGAGTCCTCCATCGGCGCGGGTGTGCGCCGGGTCGAGGCGCTGGTCGGTGTGGACGCCTACAAGTTCCTGGCCCGGGAGCACACGGTCGTGGCGCAGCTCACCGAGCTGGTCAAGGGCCGTCCCGAGGAGCTCCCGGAGAAGATCTCGGGCATGCTCGGCAAGCTGAAGGACGCGGAGAAGGAGATCGAGCGCTTCCGCGCCGAGAAGGTCCTGCAGGCGGCCGCCGGTCTGGCGGCCGGGGCCGAGGACGTGGCCGGCACGGCGCTGGTGGCCGCGCGGGTGCCGGACGGCACCTCCGCGGACGACCTGCGCAAGCTGGTGCTGGACGTGCGCAGCCGGATCGTCGGCGACCGCCCGTCGGTGGTCGCGGTGTTCACCGTGGCCAACGGCCGTCCGCTGGCGGTCATCGCCACCAACGAGGCGGCCCGCGCGCGCGGCATCAAGGCCGGTGAGCTGGTCCGCACCGCCGCCAAGACCCTGGGCGGGGGCGGCGGCGGCAAGGACGACGTGGCCCAGGGCGGCGGCACCGACGCGTCGGCCGTGGACGAGGCGATCGAGGCCGTGCGCCGCCAGGTCGGCCTGGCGTGACCGAGCAGCAGCAGTCGGCCGGGGGCTCGGCCGGGGGCGGCTTCCGGCGGGGGCGGCGGATCGGCGTGGACGTGGGCGACGCCCGGATCGGGGTCGCGTCCTGCGACCCCGACGGGATGCTCGCCACCCCCGTCGAGACCGTCCCCGCCGGGCCGGGCTCGCAGGCCAGGCTGGTTGCCATCGCCGAGGAGTACGAGGCCGTGGAGGTGGTGGTCGGGCTGCCCCGCTCCCTGAGCGGGGGCGAGGGCCCGGCCGCCGCCAAGGTCCGCGGCTATGCCGGCGAGCTGGCGGCCAAGCTGGCGCCGGTCCGGGTCAGGCTGGTGGACGAGCGGATGTCCACGGTCACCGCGGCGCAGGGGCTGCGGGCCTCCGGGGTGAAGTCGAAGAAGGGCCGCTCGGTGATCGACCAGGCGGCGGCCGTGGTCATTCTGCAGAGCGCGCTCGAGGGCGAGAAAACCAGCGGCCGTCCCCCGGGGCAGTTGGTCGAGCCGGTCAACTGACGCCCCGTCGGCACTTCGTCCGTACGGGTGAACCTGCAGGCAGGGTGCGGCGCAAAATGATGAACATCTGAATTTGTAAAGGATTATTCGAGTAGTCGGAGTGCTTGCTCGGTCGGCCCTTAGGGTAACGTTCCGGTTCACGGCGGGCCGTTGGCACGTCGGTTCGAACAGTCGGCGGGGTGGTCCCGTCCGACCGGAGGGGGATGCCGGTCGCGAGCAGTCGTCCAAGGGGAAGCATGACCGACCAGGGCCGGGGCTACGGCGCCGAACCGTGGGGCCAGGGGAACCCGTACCACGGCGGCCAACAGCAAGGCGGTGTCCCCTACGGAGCCCCCAACGGTTATCCGCAGCAGCCCGGATGGGGTGCGCCCCAGCAGGTGGCGGACGGCTACCCGGGCTATCAGGGCGACCCCAACGATCCCTACGGGACCGGCCAGTACCCCCCCTACCCCCAGCAGCAGCAACCCGTGCAGCAGCCGGTGCAGTCGGCGCAGCAGCAACCCGTGCAGCCCGTGGCGCAGCAGTCCGCCCCGGTGCTGGGGCCCGACGGAATAGACTGGGAGGCCGAGGCGGCCGCGCTCGAGGCGGAGGCGGCCGGGGCCGACCAGCCCGTCGAGGAGCTGTACGAAGAGGCTCCCGCGGAGACCTACGAGGACTCCTACGACGAGGACGAGGACGGCTACACCCCCTTCCTCTCCGCGCCGGACGAGAGCCGCAGCGGCGAGCGCCGCCGCAAGCAGATGGGCAAGTCCCAGCGCAAGCGCAGCGGGGTAGCCTGTCTGGGCATGTCGCTGCTGATGGTCGCGGTCCTCGGCGGCGGCGGCTACTACGGCTACACCTTCTACCAGAAGCACTGGGGCCCGCCGGCCGACTACGCGGGCGGGGGCAGCGGTCTGGTCACCGTGACCATCCCGCTCGGCGCCACCGGCGACGTCATGGGGCAGACCCTGTTCAACGCCGGGGTCGTCAAGAGCATCGGTGCGTTCGACTCCGCGTACAACAAGAACTCCAATTCGACCAGCATCCAGCCCGGCACCTACAGCATGCCGCTGCACATGTCCGCCGCGGACGCCGTCGACGACCTGATCAAGCAGAACGGCGGGCTCTCGCTGACGATCCCCGAGGGTCTGCGGGCCACGGACATCTACGCCAGGATCGACAAGGGGCTCAACCTGAAGCCCGGCACGACCGCTGCCGCGGCCAAGGCCGACGTCGCCCAGCTGGGCCTGCCGTCCTACGCGAACGGCAACATCGAGGGCTTCCTGTGGCCGACCCGCTACAGCATCGTCCCCGGTATGAAGCCTGAGGCGCTGCTGCAGCAGATGGTCTCCACCGCGCAGGAGGAGTTCAGCTCGCTGAACATCTCCGCGGGCGCGTCCGGGGTCAAGCTGAAGTCCGGGTACCAGGTGCTGATCGAGGCCAGCATCCTGCAGGCCGAGGGCAACAATGTGGGGGACTTCGGCAAGATCGCGAGGGTCCTCTACAACCGCCTGAACACCAATGTGACCAACGGCCAGCTGCAGCTCGACTCGACCCTGGCCTACTACCTGGGCACCGACCAGTTCGATGCGGCGCAGCGGCAGGCCTCCGACGGCGGCTACAACACCTATGTGAACGTCGGCCTGCCGCCGGGGCCGATCAGCAACCCGGGCCAGGAGGCCATCAACGCGGTGCTCAGCCCGACACCCGGCGCCTGGAACTACTTCATCGCGGTGACGCCCGGGGACACCCAGTTCGCCGACACCTGGGCCCAGTTCCTGGTGTACGACCAGCAGTACTGCACGATCAACCACCAGGGCTTCAACGCGACCGAGGGCGTGTGCGTCCCGTGAGCCGGGCCGCTGTGCTGGGCTCCCCGATCGCCCACTCGCTCTCGCCGGTGCTGCACCGGGCCGGGTACCGGGCCCTCGGCCTGGCGGAGACCTGGAGCTATGACCGCTTCGAGGTCGACGAGGCAGGGCTGCCGGGATTCCTGGCGGCCCTGGACGTCGCGGGCGAGGGCTGGGCGGGGCTGTCCCTGACCATGCCGCTGAAGCGCGCCGTGATTCCGCTGCTCGACGAGGTCGGTCCGACCGCGCTGGCGGTGGACGCCGTCAACACGGTGCTGTTCGCCCCGGACGGCCGCCGCACCGGCGACAACACCGATGTGCCCGGACTGGTCGCGGCCCTGCGCGAGCGCGGGGTGACCCGGGTGGAGTCGGCGGCGGTGCTGGGCGCCGGCGCGACGGCCTCCTCCGCGCTGGCCGCGCTGGGGCAGCTGTGCGACGGCGTGGTGACCGCGTATGTGCGCGGGCCCGAGCGGGCCGCGCAGATGCACGCCCTGGGCGACCGGCTCGGGGTGAAGGTCGCCACCGCCCCCTGGGACCGCGCGGCGGAGGCGTTCGCCACCCCGCTGACGATCTCCACCACACCGGTGGGCGCCACCGACTCGCTGTCGGCCGGGGTCCCGCAGGCGCCAGGGGCGCTGTTCGACGTGCTGTACCACCCGTGGCCCACCGCGTTGGCGCAGGCCTGGGCGCAGCGCGGAGGCATCGTCCTCGGCGGTCTTGACCTGCTGGTGCACCAGGCGGTGCTCCAGTTCGAGATGTTCACCGGGGTGTCCCCGGCGCCGCTGGCGGCGATGCGCGCGGCGGGGGAGGCCGCGCTGGCAGGGCGTCCGTAGCCTGGACCGGATTCCGGAGGGGCGGCGGGTCGTGGGAGGATCATTGCGACGTAGGTCCGGATCTTCTGAGGAGCACCGTTGGGTACGCTGCGCTGGCTTACAGCGGGGGAGTCGCACGGCCCCGCACTGGTTGCGACGCTGGAGGGCCTGCCGGCCGGTGTCCCGATCACCTCCGAGGTGGTCGCCGTGGCCCTCGCCCGGCGGCGGCTCGGCTACGGCCGCGGGGCCCGGATGAAGTTCGAGCAGGACCAGGTGACCTTCCTGGGCGGGGTGCGGCACGGCCTGACCCTGGGCAGCCCGGTCGCGGTCATGGTGGGCAACACCGAATGGCCCAAGTGGGACCAGGTCATGTCGGCCGACCCGGTCGACCCGGAGATCCTGGCGGGCCTGGCCCGCAACGAGGCGCTGACGCGTCCGCGCCCCGGGCACGCCGACCTGGCGGGCATGCAGAAGTACTCGCTGGACGAGGCCAGGCCGATCCTGGAGCGCGCCAGCGCCCGGGAGACGGCGGCGCGGGTCGCGCTGGGCGCGGTCGCCCGCTCGTACCTCAAGGAGACCTGCGGCATCGAGCTGGTCTCGCACGTCGTGGAGCTGGGTGCGGCCAAGGCCCCGGCCCGGGTGCTGCCGGTCCCGGCCGACGAGGCCCGGCTGGACGAGGTGCCGGTGCGCTGCCTGGACGAGGCGGCGGCCAAGGCGATGGTCGCCGAGATCGACCAGGCCCACAAGGACGGCGACACCCTCGGCGGCGTCGTCGAGGTGCTGGCCTACGGCCTGCCCCCGGGCCTGGGCTCGCACGTCCACTGGGACCGTCGGCTGGACGCGCGGCTCGCCGCCGCGCTGATGGGCATTCAGGCGATCAAGGGCGTCGAGGTCGGCGACGGCTTCGAGCTGGCGCGCATCCCCGGGTCGCAGGCGCACGACGAGATCGTGCCGGGGCCGGACGGGGTGCGCCGCACCTCCGGGCGGTCCGGCGGCACCGAGGGCGGGCTGTCCACCGGTGAGCTGCTGCGGGTGCGGGCCGCGATGAAGCCCATCGCCACCGTGCCGCGGGCGCTCGCCACGATCGACGTGCGCACCGGTGAGGTCGCCAAGGCGCACCACCAGCGCTCGGACGTGTGCGCGGTGCCGGCGGCCGGGATCGTCGCCGAGGCGATGGTGGCGCTGGTGCTGGCCGACGCCGTCAACGAGAAGTTCGGCGGGGACAACGTCAGCGAGACCCGCCGCAATGTCCAGGGGTACCTCGACCACCTCGTCGTGCGATGAGCCCGGTCGTCGTGCTGGTGGGCCCCCCGGGATCGGGGAAGTCCACCGTGGGCGCGGCGCTGGCCGCCCGGCTGGGCGTCGGCTACCGCGACACCGACGCGGACATCGTGGCGTCGTCGGGCAAGCCGATCGCGGACATCTTCGTCGACGACGGCGAGCCGCACTTCCGCGAGCTGGAGGCGGAGGCGGTGCGCACCGCGCTGTCCGAGCACCGGGGCGTGCTGGCGCTGGGCGGCGGCGCGGTCATGCGCGAGGACACCCGCGCGCTGCTCGCCGGGCAGGCCGTGGTCTTCCTGGAGGTCGGTCTCGCGGACGCGGTGAAGCGGGTCGGCCTGGACGCCCCCCGCCCGCTGCTGCTGGGCAGCCCGAGGGCCCGTTGGCGCGAGCTCATGGAGCAGCGCCGCCCCCTGTACACCGAGGTCGCCCGCGCCGTGGTGGCCACCGACGGTCTGACGCCCGATCAGGTGGCGGAGGCCGTACTGAACGTGTTGGAGTTGAAGCAGACATGACGGACAGTCAGGACGCGGCCCAGGGCGGCCCGGCCGAGGAGATCACCCGGATCGCGGTGGGCGGTGCGGACCCGTACCAGGTGCTGGTGGGCCGCAATCTGCTGGACGAACTCCCGGGCCTGGTGGGACCGCTGACCCAGCGGGTCGCGGTGATCCACCCGGAGGCGCTGGCCGGGACCGGCGAGGCCATCCGCGACGACCTCGCGGCGCAGGGCTACCAGGCGATCGCGCTGCAGGTGCCCAACGCGGAGGAGGCCAAGACCGCGACGGTGGCGGCCTACTGCTGGTCGGTGCTGGCGCAGACCGGCTTCACCCGCACCGATGCGATCGTGGCGGTCGGCGGCGGGTCGACCACCGACCTGGCCGGCTTCGTCGCCGCCAGCTGGCTGCGCGGGATCCGCTGGATCGCGATGCCCACCACGCTGCTGGGGATGGTGGACGCGGCCGTCGGCGGCAAGACCGGCATCAACATCGTCGAAGGCAAGAACCTGGTCGGAGCGTTCCATCCGCCGGCCGGGGTGCTCGCGGACCTGGCCACGCTGGACTCGCTGCCGCGCAACGACTACATCAGCGGCCTGGCCGAGGTGATCAAGACCGGCTTCATCGCCGACCCGAGGATCCTCGACCTGGTCGAGTCCGACCCGCAGGCCGCCGTCACTCCCGAGGGCCCGCACACCACCGAGCTGATCGTGCGCTCCATCAAGGTCAAGGCGGAGGTGGTCTCCGGCGACCTGAAGGAGTCGGGCCGCCGGGAGATCCTCAACTACGGCCACACCCTGGCGCACGCCATCGAGCGCAATGAGCGCTACAAGTGGCGGCACGGCGCGGCCGTCAGCGTGGGCATGGTCTTCGCCGCCGAACTCGGCCGCCTGGCCGGCCGGTTGGACGACGCCACGGCCGACCGCCACCGCGAGGTGCTGGCCTCGGTCGGGCTGCCGCTGACCTACCGGGCGGACGCCTGGCCGAAGCTGCTGGACACCATGAAGCTCGACAAGAAGTCCCGCGCGGACATGCTCCGGTTCATCGTGCTGGACGGCCTGGCCAAGCCGACGGTGCTGGAGGCGCCCGACCCGACGCTGCTGGTCGCCGCCTACGCCGAGGTGAGCAGGTGAGCGCGGCGCCGCAGCGGGTGCTGGTGCTCAACGGCCCCAACCTGGGCCGCCTGGGCAGCCGCGAGCCCGACGTCTACGGCTCCACCTCCTACGCCGGGCTGGTGCAGCGGTGCACCGCGCTCGGCGCGGAGCTGGGCTTCGCGGTCGAGGTCAGGGAGACCAACGACGAGGGCGAGATGATCCGCTGGCTGCACGAGGCGGCCGACGGCAGGCTGCCGGTGGTGATCAACCCGGGGGCGTTCACGCACTACTCCTACGGGATGCGCGACGCGGCCTCGCAGCGGACCGCCCCGCTGATCGAGGTGCACATCTCCAACCCCCATGCGCGCGAGGCCTTCCGGCACACCTCGGTGATCTCGGCCGTGGCCACGGGTACCATCGCGGGATTCGGCATCGGCTCCTACGAACTGGCGTTGCGCGCCCTCGCCGAGAGCTGAAGCGGAGAGCCGGAGCAGAGGGCCGGAGCGGAGTCGTACGGTCGGGACGTCGGGAGGGGAGTGGGCACGGTGAGTGAGGGCCAGGGCCAGTATCCGGCCAGCCTGCCGCCCCCCGCCCCGGGGCCGCCGCGGGCCACGCTGCAGCTGCGGGCCGTCCCCGATCCCGCCGGGTCGCCGCCCGAGCTGCTCAGGCCGCCGCACCACCCGGCCCCGCCGATACCCACCGGCCGCTTCGCCGTGCCGGGACCGGGCGCCGTGCCGCACGGGCCCACCGCGGTGCTGCTCATCGGCCCGGCGGGGGCCGGCAAGACCTCGGTGGCCCGCTACTGGGCGGACCACCGCCCGGTGCCGACGGCGCACATCAGCCTGGACGACGTGCGCGAGTGGGTCCGTTCCGGCTTCGCCGACCCGCAGGCGGGCTGGAACGACCAGTGCGAGGCGCAGTACCGGCTGGCCCGCCGCACCTGCGGCTTCGCCGCGCGCAACCACCTGGCCAACGGCATCTCCTGCATCATCGACGACGCGGTCTTCCCGGACTGGCCGGCGATCGGGATCGGCGGATGGCGCCGGCACGTCGGCCCCGGGCTGCTCCCGGTGGTGCTGCTCCCCGGCCTGGACGTGGTCCTGGAGCGCAACGCCCGGCGCAGCGGCTCGCGCAGGCTCAGCGACGAGACGGTCGCCCAGATCCACGGCCGGATGGCCGGCTGGTACGGCTCGGGGCTGCCGATCATCGACAACTCGCGCCTCGACGTGCCCGCCACCGCCGCCGCCCTGGACCAGGTCCTGGCCCTTCCTCGCGGCTGATCGGACCACTCGGGCGGCGCTCCGCGCGCCGCGTGCCTAGGCTCGGAGCATGGCTGACGTGCACAAGGAGCGCCGCGACCGGCTGTGGGCGCACTGTCGGGCCGCCGGGCTGGACGCGGCGCTGGTCACCCGGCCCGCGAACGTCCGCTGGCTGGCCGGATCCGACGCCGCCCGGGCGCTGCTGCTCACCGCCGGGAGCGTCTGCGTGGCGGTCCAGGACGCGGTGCCGCACCAGGAGGGGCTGACCGAGCTGCGCGCCGCCCCCGGCGAGGACCCGGCGCTGCTCCTGGCCGACGGCTTCCGTGCGGCCTCCCTCGGCGTCGAGGAGCACGACCTCACCGTCGCCCGGCACCGCGCCGTCGCCGCGGCGACCGGCGCCGGGCTGGTCGACCTGGGCGGCGCGGTGGAGCAGCTGCGCGCCGTCAAGGACGAGGACGAGATCACCTGCATGCGGATCGCCGGGGAGATCGGCGACCAGGCGCTCAACGAGCTGCTGGAGTCCATCCTGGTCGGCCGCACCGAGCGGCATCTCTCGATGGAGCTCGAGCGCCGGATGGTGGACCACGGCGCGGACGGCGCCTCCTTCCCGGTGCGGGTCGGCGCGGGCGAGCACTCCGGGTTCGCCGGACACCGTTCGGGTGACCGGCGGATCGAGGACGGCGACTTCGTCACCGTCGCCATCGGGGCCTGCTACCGCGGCTACCGGGCCTCGGCGACCCGGACCTTCGTCGTCGGCCTGGCCCCGGAGGAGTGGCAGTCCGCCCTGCACCGGCAGGTCTTCGACGCCCAGCGGGCGGCCCGTGAGGTCCTGGTGGCCGGCGCCGGGCCGGATGCGGCGAGCCGCGCGGCGCAGCGCGTCCTGGACGCGGCGGGGCTGCTCGGAGAGGTCTCCGGGCACGGCCTCGGGCTGGAGATCGAGGAGGCCCCGCGCCTCGGACCCCAGGAGTTGGGTAAGCTGGACAACCGTGTGCCGGTAACCGTCGGTGTGGGAGTCCATCTCCCGGGCCGGGGCGGGGTCCGGATCGAGGACACGCTCGTGGTCCGCCCGTCCGAGGACGGCGGTCCCGAGCTGCTCACCATCACGACCAAGGAGCTCCTCGCCCTGTGATCCCGGTTACCCGGGTCCGTGGACACCGCATCTTGGTTCCTTGACAGCGATATGCAGGAGTTAGTGCGACCGTGGCTTCTACCAACGACCTCAAGAACGGCCTGGTGCTCAAGCTCGACGGCGGCCAGCTGTGGACCGTCGTAGAGTTCCAGCACGTCAAGCCCGGCAAGGGCCCGGCCTT
>Ga0302314_10004696_pt1 | contig 25078 bp, 16 predicted proteins | sample III_Palsa_N2_3_FD_200533 | JGI IMG/M metagenome (GOLD analysis project Ga0302314, IMG submission 200533) | Peat permafrost microbial communities from Stordalen Mire near Abisko, Sweden - III_Palsa_N2_3 | ecosystem: Environmental > Terrestrial > Soil > Palsa > Peat permafrost | place: Sweden... | reverse complement strand
GCGGCCGCTGGCGGACCGGCTGACCCGGGAGGCGATCTTCGCGCTGTTCCCGTACCCTCGACGGCTGCGGGTGGCGACCGCGCCGCTGCGGCTGGCGCAGCGGACCGGGGCGGACCGACTGCTGGCAAGGACCGGCCTGGTCGGCCGGGTCTCCCCCGCCGCCGAGCAGGCGCTGCGGCTCGCGCCCGCGTCCCGGCCGGTGCCGCCCGGCCGCCTCCCCGAGCGGGTGGCGGCGCTCGGCACCCGCCGCGCGGTGGTCGGGATGCTGACCGGGTGCGTGCAGTCGGTGTTCTTTCCCGGCGTCAACGCGGCGACCGCCCGCGTGCTGGCGGCCGAGGGGTGCGACGTGATCATCCCGCGCTCGCAGGGCTGTTGCGGCGCGCTGTCGCTGCACTCCGGCCGGGTGGCCGAGGCGGCCCATTTCGCGCGGCAGACGATTGCCGCGTTCGAGGCGGCGGGCGTGGACGCGATCGTCGTGAACTCGGCCGGGTGCGGGTCGGCGATGAAGGAGTACGAGCGGCTCTTCGCCGGGCTGGCCGAGGAGGGCGGTGCGGACGAGGAGGCGACCGCCACCGCCTCGCCTGCCCTGCCGGGCCAGCTCGAGGCGGGGTCGTGGACGGTCAGGGCGGCGCTGCTCTCGTCCCGGGTGCGCGACCTCTCCGAGTTCCTCGACGCGCTCGGGCCGGTGGCCGCGCGGCGCCCGGTCCCGGTCGTCGCCGCGTACCACGATGCCTGCCACCTAGGCCACGCGCAAGGGATCACCGCGCAGCCGCGCTCGCTGCTGCACGCGATCCCCGAACTCGAGCTGGTCGAACTGCGTGACCCGGGGGTCTGCTGCGGGTCGGCGGGCGTCTACAACCTGCTCCAGCCGGACGCGGCCTCAGCCCTCGGAGCGCGCAAGGCCGACTCGGTCGCGGCCTCGGGCGCCCCCCTGCTCATCTCGGCCAACCCCGGCTGCACCCTGCAGATCTCGGCCGCGCTGGCGTCTCAGGGCGTCACGATCAGGACCGCGCACATCGCCGAGGTTCTGGACGCCTCCATCAACGGCGTACCGCTCGCCTGATCCTCGTCATCTGCCTTCGTCTTAGTCCTCGCGCCGGCTTAGTGCTCCAGCCACGCTGACAGGTTGGCCCCTGCGATCCGACTCGCCGCGGCTCGCCCTGCCCGTCGCGATGCCGTCTCGGCGGCATGAGCGCGGAAGCGAGCGCCCGGCTACCCGGCTACGGTGGCCGTCCCGCCTCCAGCACCGACACGCCCAAGATCAGGATCACCGGCCATAATGGCCCTTGTGGCCAAGCACTGCTGTGAGGCGATGACACGTGATGTGAACTGGCAATGCGACACCCATGCCAGCAGGCACGCCTGCGTGGACGCGCTGATCAGCTTCACTTCTAAGTTCCAGGAGTACGCGCTGATCATCCACGATGGCGACCCGTCAATCGTCGATGACGGCAACGCATCCGGAGGCGTTGTTATCAGCTACTGCCCCTGGTGCGGCGCACGGCTGCCCGAATCCCAGAGGGACAGGTGGTTCCAGGAGATGGAACGCCGCGGCATCGAGCCCTGGACCGGCGACATCCCCGCCGAGTTCCAAGACGACCGCTGGCTGCGCTCCCAGGCCTGAAACAACGAGCGCCCCGAAAGGCCCAGCGGAGCCTGCAGTTGCCCAGCCACGACAACAGCAAGCAGGTCCAGCCCGCCAAAGGATCACGATCTACGGCTGGAGTATTAGTCCTGGCGTCGGCGTCCACCTTCCTATCTGTTTTGACCACTCCCTCCAGCTCCTTATCAGTTCTGACCACGAGATCCCGGCAAATCGGACAGCAGACTGGTCAGAAGTGATAGCAAGGCGAAAGAATGGTTAGAACTGATAAGTAGGTGCCTAAAGCCATGGGGGCGGCGGTGAGGGCGGGGCTGCCGTGACGTCGTTGCCACGGTTTCGCGGGGGCGTGGCGGTGGCGTTATGGCGTTTCCGTCGCTGGGGCGACGGAAACGCCATATCCGGCCGGGATGGGTCCCGGGCCGGGCTGGGTCAGGGGCCGGGGAGGGGCACCAGGGTGGGGGTGGCGCCCTGCTCGGAGGTACCGGCGACGGTGCCGCCGGTGAGCGCGAGCGCGGTGATCTCAGTGCCGGCCGCCTGGACGGGACTGGACCAGGTCAGGCCGTCCTGTGAGGTCCAGGTGACGGCGTGCTGCGCGCCGCTGCGGCCGACGATGCCCGCCGCGGTGAAGCCCTTGGGCGTGGCGGTCAGCGCGGTGATCACGCCGAGGTCGTCCGGCGCCGGGAGCACGACCTGCCGCCACTGGCCGCCGCCATCGGCCGAGACCACGACCACCGGGATGTCGCCCGCGCGGGTGGCGGCGTACCCGCCGGCCACCACATTGGCCCCGCTGGCGCCGACGGAACTGAGCGTTGCGCTGGCCGCGCCGGCCGGCAGGGACACGTAGTCAAGGCGCCAGTGCCGGCCGTCGGTCGAGACCCACATCGACTGGTCCGCGCCATGCGAGCCGACGGCGACGAAGCCGTCGGCGGTCGCGGTAACCGCGTTCACGGTGGAGGCCGACAGCCGACCGTTCAGCCCGTCGTTGTCGTCTGACGTCCAGCTGCGCAGGTCGGCCGAGTACCAGAGGACGGCGAAGGTGCGACCGCCGACCATCTGCCTGCCCACCACCACGTAACCCGAGCGGCTCGCGGCGGCGCCAAGGAACTCGGTGCCGGCTCCCGCCTGGGCCGTCAGGGTCGTGACCGGCTGCCATTGCACGCCGTCGGCGGAGGCGAGAACCACCGGTTCCGTCGACCTGCCATCGGACGTGGTACCGACCGCGATCCAGCCCGCCGGGCCGTCCGTCACCGAGGCAAGCCCGGCCGAGCCGGCCACCGCGCTCAGGCTGGCGGTCGACTCCAGGGTCCAGCTTCCGTTCGAGGCCCGGCGCCAGATCGCCGGGTGATCGTCCGCCGTGCCGACGGCGACGGTGACGCCCGCCGCCGTCATCATCGAGGCGACGGTGACGGCGCCGCGCTCGCCCGGGTAGCCAGACAGGGCCGCGCGGACGAAGGCCGGCGGGACCGCGCCCGCGGTCGGGAGGCCCGTCGCCTGAGTTCTCGAGGTCCCGGTGGCGGTGGCGGCCGGCGACGCGGCGCCGGTGTCCGCCCGGACCGCCAGCATGTCATTGGCCTTGCCGGTCAGCATCATCAGCGCGCCCGCGCCGACGGTGACGATGACCACGACGGGGACGCCGATCGCGGCCGCCTGCAGCGCGCGCCGACGGCGCGACGCCGATGCGGCCCGTCGCGGCACGGACCAGGGCCCGCGCGCCGACGCCGCCTGGTTGACCGATCCCTGCCACGCCCGGAACAGCTCATCGGACTCGGTAAACGGCCCCCCGTCGGCCCACCCGGGCCCTCCGCCGTCGAGTTCGGCCGCGCTGAAGGGCTCGGTCAGGTTGACTGACTCGGGTGCCTGGGGGTCGAGGGCGACCGGCGCGCCCAGCGGCACCCGCCCGGCGCCGACCGGCCAGGCCTGCCCGGGGAAACCGTCCGGAGGATACTCGCTCCAGGCCGGCCCCGGCCGCTGCTCACGCCACCCCTGCCCCGACCCGACTCGTCCCGGTTGTTCCGGCGATCCCAGCCCCGGGGGATGGTCGTGCTGGACGTCGGCAGTGCCGGGGCCGGCCGACCTGGCGTCGACGAACCGCGAATCGGCCGGCCCCACGCCGGTGAACCACGTATCGGTGCCCCCCGGGTCGCCGAACGCCTCGTCGGCGATGGGCTCGAAGCCATCCGGGTCGGTGGCGCCGAGCTCGGTGTCCTCACGCGCCTGGCCGTCCGCCCACGCATCGGGAGCGACCCGCTCGAAGTCGCCCGGCTCCGGGCCGCCCGGCCACGCGTCGGCGGTGGTGCGCCCGTAGTCGGGCGACCGCTGGTCCTCGGGGTCGGGATCCGCATACCAGGCGGTGGCGGGCTCGGGGTCGTACGCCTCGAAGGAGGCAGGCTCGAAGGAGGCAGGCTCGAAGAGGGCAGGCTCCAAATAGACCGGCTCGGGATCGGGGAGGTCGGTGTGCGGGGGCGCATAGGTCAGGCGCGCGACGCTGGCGGGCTCGCCATCGGGGAGCCAGCCGGCGGCGGGCTCGACGTCCGCCCGCTCGAGGGCGGTGAGTTCCCACGTGACCCCGGACTCCTGCCATACTTCCTGCGCGAGCTGCCAGCTAGAGCGCGGAGCCGGGTCAGACAAGCCCGCGACCGCGCCCGACGGCACCGCCGTCCCGGGGCCGGCCGCGCGCTCGCGCAGCGCCTCGGTCGGGCCGACGACCGGAACGGGGCGGGATCCGGTCGGGAACGTCCACGGCCAGAGGGCGCGGGCGGGGTACACAGAGGTCGGCTGCGGACTCTGACGCCAGCCGCCGCGATCATCGTCATCCGCGCCCTGCGCCCGGGCGATCTTATCCGAGCGGGCTGGCTCCATACCGGACCGAAACGGGGGGGCCGCTTCCCCGTCGGTCGGCAGGAACCAGCCCGCCGGGCTTTCCGCGCCAGGCCCGGGCCGCTTGGGCCAGGCGCGGGCTTCCCCGGATTCAGGCGCTACTAGGGTTCTTTCCCTTATCGCGCCGTCATATCCGGGAGTTCCAGGAGGGTCTTGCCAGGCATTTCCTGAGGACTGCGCATTAGCCGCCTGGCCGTTCGCTGGGCGAATAACGTCAGTCATTGACTACTCCGAGTCCTCACGAAGTTACAATCCGTAGCAGCTCTAGGCGCGGCCTTTGCGTCCAGAACTTCTATCGGCTGGCTCCTCGTTTTGATAGTAACGGCGCAAGCGCGAAATACCCAGAGCCTGAAGGCAAAAAAATCACAAATAGTTCTGCGATGGCTACTTAAAGTGACAATTGATAGCGGCCAACGGTCGGCTCCGGTAATTGACGCGGCTCGGGGGAATCCTGAGGTATTCAGATTCACGTTGACCACACCGGCAACAACAACGGGGCTTGCTTATCGGGCGACGCCGGGCTCAATTACTTTGCTGATCATTAATAAGCCTTGATCTCGTGAGTCAACAATCGCCTCAGAGCAAACAGCCGGCCAGACCCCCGGAGGTCTGGCCGGCTGGAGGTCCGGCTACGGCCGTCAGCCGCCCAGTTCCGAGTAGACCTCCTCGGCGACGGACGGCACCACGTCGGAGTCGGTCACGGCCGGCTTCTCGAAGTTCTGCGAGTAGAAGTCGGCCGCCGCGACCGGGTCGGTCTGGCTGTTCAGCTCGTCCACCCGGGACTGGCCGATCTCGTTCGAGTTGTAGTACAGGATGTCGGCCAGCTGCGTCATCATGTCGACCGAGACGTCGCCGGTGACGATGTTCGCGTCCGGCTCGGCCGACCCGAGCGGCGTCCAGCCGATCAGGCCGCCGCCGCCGGAGCCTTCGGACTCGGGGTTGGCGCCGGACTCACCGTCCACGCAGGAGGCGACGCCCGCGGCCGCGGCCGCGGAGTATCCGTTGTCCAGCAGGTACTGGCCGATCGCGAGCACGTTGTTGCCGTTGGCGATGTCCGTCTCAACCGCCGCGCTGCCGCCCGATGAGGACTGCGTGTCCGGGGAGGTGGGTGTCGCGGTGGCCGACGGGGTGGCCGCGGCCTCGGTGGACGCAGTCTGGGGAGCAGCCGTGCTCGCGGCGGCGGAGGACGGCGCGACCGTCGGCTTGACGGCCTTCGCCGACCGGCTGGCCGACTGCTTGGCCGACGCGGAGGCGACGGCGCTGCTGGCCGTCCGGGCGGCCGCGATCATGGCGGACGCGGCCGAGTCGACTCCGCCGACGCCGATGCCGGCGTGGTTCGCGCTGCTCAGGCTGACCGGAAGCGCCAGGTCGGTCGAGAGCTGGGTCGACTGCGGATGACCGGTCCCGGCGACCAGGCCGTAGGCGGCCGCCCCGGCGACGAGGGCTGCGGCCACCCCCGTGGCCGGGACGACCTTGCCGGCCCGCTTGCGGGCCGTCTTGCTCCGGGGGGCTGCTGCGTGCCGCCCGGTGTACTGGTCGGCGGACCCGCCCGCCCCGTGGTGCCGGCCCGCCTGCCCGCCATCCTGGCTGCTGCGCTTGAAGAGGCCGACCTTGCTGGAGCCGTTGCGCCTGGTGCCTGCGGTCAAGAATTCCCTTACGCCGTTCCACGCCCGGCTACGCAGTCACGAGGGGGAGACCTCTCGCCAGGCCTAACAAGCGGTAATCGCTCCCGAACAGCGTCACAGCCCACAAACGCCCAAACGTTACTTTTCGCCGCACATAGCCCAGGGGGGCTACGGATTCGACAAACAAGCTAAGGGCCTGATCAGGACACCAGAGCCCCGTCCGACACGCCCTTCCAGTGCCGTCCGGCTGCCTCTGACAACGGTGGTCACCGATAGCGACGAACCACCCGGAAGAACTAGTGGACCCGCAGTAATCGATCACGCGCACGAAGTAGGAAAATCACCGAATGAGATTGGAGGGAGTCATGAGGTAATCGCGCTCCGATCGGTCGCGGCCCGAAAACGCTGCTTAAAAATGGTCCGGCGGCTGCACAATCGCCACAGGCACATCAGCCGGCCAGACCTGGCAGGTCTGGCCGGCTGGACGGCGGAGCCTGCCGGACGCGAGCGCTACCGGACGGCGCGGGCTACCGGACAGCGAGGGGTCGCTAGACGGCGGGCCTGCCGGACCCGGGCTTGCCGGACGGCGGGCCTGCCGGACCCGGGCTTGCCGGACGGCGGCCTGCCGGACCCGGGCTTGCCGGACGGCGGGGCCCGCCGGACGCGGGTTTGCCTGACGCGAGGGCTGCCGGACGGCGGGCGAGCGGGCCCGACGGTCGGGCCTCCCGGATACGGGGCGCCTAGATGCCGCAAGCGCTGGCGACGTCCTCGGCCGAGGCCTCGCGGGTACTGGCGGCGGGGATGCCCGCCCGCTCGAAATCGGTGACGTAAATGTACGCGGCGTCGGCCGGGGTGCCGGCGTCGTTCAGCGCGGGCAGGTAGGACGCCCACTGCTGGTTGTAGGTCAGCACCGCCTCGAGCTGCGTCTGCAGGTCGGCGGCCGGGTTGCCGGTGACGTAGCCGTCCGGCAGCGGGGTGAAGCCGATGAGGCCGCCGCCGCCCATGCCCTCGGACTCCGGGTTGCCCTTGGATTCCTGGTACATGTTGCCCGCGATGCCGGCCGCCGCGTTGTCGCTGTAGCCGTGCGCGAGCAGGAAGGTGACGATCGCGGTGACGTTGTCCGGAAGCAGGCCATCCGACAGGTTGCAGCTCAGCGTCGTCGCGGCCGGCGCTCGGGAGGCGGTCGCCGGCTGGACGGTCGAGTGGGCGGTGGACGCGGGCTTGGACGCGGCGGCCGTGCTCGCCCGGGTGGCGGACGGCGCCGCCTTCGCCTTCGCGGCGGCCTGCGTGGTCCGGCTGGCCTGCGGCTTGGCCGACGCCGAGGCGGCCGGGCGGCCAGTGGTCGCGGCGGACCGGATCATGGTCGACGCGGTCGAGTCGACGCCGCCGACGTGGGTCGCGCTGCCCAGGCTGCCAGGGAGCGCCATGTCGGCCGAGAGGCCGGCCGCCTGCGGATGCCCGCCGCCCGCGACCAGGCTGTAGGCGGCCGCCCCGGCGACGAGGGCCGCGGCCACCCCCGCGGCCGGGACGATCCGGCCGGCCCGTTTGCGGGCCGTCTTGCTCCGGGGGTCTGCATGGCGCCCGGTGTAGCGCTCGGCGCCGCCGCCAGCTCGGGGGTGCTGGGTCGCCTGCTCGCCATCCTGGCGGCCGCGTTTGAAGGGGTCGAACTTGCTGATGGCGTAACGCCTGGTGCCTGCGGTCAAGAATTCCCTTACGCCGTTCCACGCCCGGCTACGCAGTCACGAGGGGGGAGACCTCTCGCCAGGCCCAACAAGCGGTAATCGCTCTCGAACAGCGTCACAGTCCGTAAACACCAGAACGTTACGTTCAGCTAGACATGGCCCAACGGGGCTATCGATGCGACAAACAGCCCAAAAGTCCTGCTCGGAGCCCGGATCCCCGCCTCCCCCGCGCTTCCCGTCCGGCCCCGGCAACGCTGACAACGGAGGTCACACAGAGCGACGAACCACCCAGATGGACTAGTCAACCCGTAGTAATCGACTCAACACTAGATGCGAGAAAACTACATAATGGGATTGATTCAATACATGAGGTAGTGAAGCGCTCGGTGGCTGCGGACGCGAAAACGCTACTGAAGAAGGGCCAGGGCACGGGCCGTCAGGTCCGTCCCTGAGGCGAGCCAGGTGATGCGCGGGTCTCTCCTGAACCACGATTCCTGGCGGCGGGCGAACCGGCGGGTCGCCCGGGCGGTCTCCTGGCGGGCCTGCTCCGCGGTCCACTCGCCGTCAAGCGTGCGAAGCACCTGCTGATACCCGAGGGCGCGGGAGGCCGTCCTGCCCTCGCGCAGGCCGACGGCGGCCAGGGCGCGCACCTCCGACTCGAACCCGGCCGCCCACATCCGGTCGACCCGCGCCTCGATCCGCCGGTCGAGTTCGGGCCGGTCGACTCCGAGCCCGACCTGGACGGCGGGGCGGCCGGAGTCGTAGCCGGGCAGGGTGGCGCTGAACGGGCGGCCGGACAGCTCCACCACCTCGAGCGCGCGGACGATCCGGCGGCCGTTCGACGGCAGGATCGCGTCCGCCGCGATCGGGTCGACGGCCCGCAGGCGCTGGTAGAGGCCGAGCGGGCCGTCGGCGGCGAGCTCGGACTCGAGCCGCCCCCGGATCTCGTCGTCCGTGCCGGGGAAGTCAAGGTCGCCCAGGGCCGCCCTGATGTAGAGGCCGGAACCGCCGACAAGCACCGGGACCCGGCCGCGGGCCTCGATGTCGTCGATGACGTGAGCGGCGAGCACCTGGTACTCGGCGACGCTCGCGGTCCTGGTGACGTCCCAGACGTCGAGCAGATGGTGCGGGACGCCGCGGCGCTCGGCCATCGTCAGCTTGGCGGTGCCGATGTCCATACCGCAGTAGAGCTGCATCGAGTCGGCGTTGATGACCTCGCCGCCGAGGGCAAGAGCGACGTCGACCGCCAGGTCGGACTTGCCGACGGCGGTGGGCCCAACAATCGCGATCAGCATGACGGCGGGCGGACGGCTACCCTCGGCGGGCGGGCATGCCGAGCAGGACCGGGGCCGGCGCTGAGGCGGTCCGTGAGTCCGGGGACGCCGCGCTCGCCGTCGCGCTGACCGCCGCGGTCGTGGCGTCCCGGCGGGACTCCCACGCGTCGCCGGCCCGGGTACGGCGGACGTCGAGCGGGGCGCCGTCGGCGATGAGGTGGTGCGGCGCGCCGTGGGTGACGCGGGTCGTGACGATGTCGCCTGGCCTCGGGGCCGCCGCGGACGCGTCGGACCCGTCGGCTGCGGGCGCGGACGGGACGAAGTGCACCAGGCGGTTATCCCGCGCCCGGCCGGACATCCGGCGGGTGACGGCGTCCTTGCGGCCTTCTCCCTCGGCGACGAGGACCTCGACCACGGCGCCGTCCTGCTTCTCGTTCTCCTCGGTCGAGATCTGCTCGATCAGCGCGACGAGCCGCTCGTACCGGTCCTGCACCACGTCCCGCGGCACCTGGCCGTCCATGGTTGCCGCGGGCGTCCCCGCGCGGATCGAGTACTGGAAGGTGAAGGCGGACGCGAACCGGGCCTGGCGCACGACGTCGAGCGTGTCGGCGAAGTCGGACTCGGTCTCGCCGGGAAAGCCGACGATGATGTCGGTGGTGATCGCCGCGTGCGGCAGCCGCGCGCGGACGTTGTCCAGGATCGACAGGTAGCGGTCGCGCCGGTAGGCGCGGCGCATCGCCCGCAGGATCGTGTCCGAGCCGGACTGCAGCGGCATGTGCAGGCTGGGCATCACGTTGGGGGTCTCCGCCATCGCCGCGATCACGTCATCGGTGAAGTCGCGCGGGTGCGGTGAGGTGAAGCGGACCCGCTCCAGGCCGTCGATCTGACCGCAGGCGCGCAGCAACTTGCCGAACGCCAGCCGGTCGCCGAACTCCGACCCGTAGGAGTTCACGTTCTGGCCGAGCAGCGTGACCTCGATGACCCCCTGATCGACGAGCTGACCGATTTCCTCGAGGATGTCGCCGGGACGGCGGTCGCGCTCGGTTCCGCGCAGAGACGGGACGATGCAGAAGGTGCAGGTGTTGTTGCAGCCGACGGAGATGGACACCCAGGCCGAGTAGGGCGACTCACGGCGGGCGGGCAGCAGCGACGGGAAGGTGGCGAGGGTCTCCTCGAACTCCACCTGCGCCTCGCGCCGTTCGCGGGCGCGCTCGAGAAGCTTCGGCAGCGACCCGATGTTGTGGGTGCCGTACACCACGTCGACCCAGGGAGCGCGCTTGGTGATCTGCTCCCGCTCCATCTGGGCCAGGCAGCCGCCGACGGCGATCTGCATCCCCGCGTGCGCCTTCTTGGCGGGGAGCAGGTGGCCCAGGTTGCCGTAGAGCCGGTCGGCCGCGTTCTCCCTGACGGCGCACGTGTTGAACACGACGAGGTCCGGGGTGTCGCCCTCGGGCGCGCGGGCATAGCCGGCGTCCTCAAGCAGGCCCGCGACCCGCTCGGAGTCGTGCGCGTTCATCTGGCACCCGTAGGTCCGGATCTCGTAGGTGCGTGCTTCTCCCACCTGACCAGGATAGGGGCGGTTACGTGCCTGCAGGCCCGCTCGTGATATCAGGTAGATCATGACTGACATCGCTGCCTACGGAACCTGGGAGTCGCCGATCAGCGCCGCCGACGTGGCGCGCGGAGCGACCAAGGTCGGGTTCCCGTCCTTCGCGGGCGAGGAGGTGTGGTGGCAGGAGAGCCGCCCGGACGAGGGCGGGCGGGTGACGATCGTGGCCTCGGCCGGTCCGTCCGACGCGCCGCGCGAGCTGCTGGCCGCCCCGTGGTACGCCCGCACCCGGGTACACGAGTACGGCGGCCGGTCGTACCTGCCGGTTCCGTCGGCGGACGAGCCCGGCCGGTTCGATCTCGTCTTCGCCAACTTCGCCGACCAGCGCCTTTACCGGCTGCAGGCGGCCGGGGCGGGGGCGGGCGAACCGACGCCGCTGACGCCGGACGGGGCCGGGTTCCGGTTCGCCGACCTGACCCTGTCCCCCGACGGCCGGGAGATCTGGTGCGTGCGGGAGATCTCGCGCCCGGACGATGGCAAGCCGGAGGCCGGATTCCACGTCGGCGGCGGCATGAAGGTGAACCGGGCGATCGTGGCGGTCCCGCTCGACGGGTCGGCCGCCGGCAGGGGCGCCGGGGACGGAGGCGCTGAGGACGACGGGGCCCAGGCCATCCGGGTTCTCGTCAGCGGGGCGGACTTCTTCGCGTTCCCCACCCCGTCGCCGGATGGCACCAGGCTGGCGTGGATCAACTGGGACCATCCGCGGATGCCCTGGGACGGCACCGAGCTGCGGGTCGGCGCCGTGACGGGGGCCGACGGCGGCGCCCGGGTGGCCGACTCGGCGCTGATCGTGGGCGGCCCGCAGGAGTCGGTGCTGGCACCGCGCTGGCGCAACGACGAGTCCCTGTACGCGATCTCGGACGCGTCCGGCTGGTGGAACCTCTACGAGGTGGCCGCCGTGGCCGGGGCCACCCCCCGGCCGCTGCACCCGGCCGAGGAGGAGTTCGCCGGGCCGCTGTGGCAGCTCGGCGGCCGGCCGTTCGAGCTGCTGTCGGATGGAAGGCTGGCGGTGCTGCATGGCCTCGGCGAGCTGCAGCTGGCGGCGCTCGACCCGGCCACGGGCACGCTGGACGACATTCACCTGCCCGGCTACCGGACCGGCCACCCCGAGCTCGCCACCTCGGGCACCGCGATCGCCAACGTGGCCGGAGGCCCGGCCGCCCCGTGGGCAGTGCTGCGCGTGGTTCCCGCCGCCGCGGGCGCGGCGGATTCGTGCTTCGAGATCATGTCGGAGCAGTCGACCGCCGGGCCCGACCCTGCCTATCTGCCGGACGCGCGGCCGGTGCAGCTCTCGGGCGGGGCGGACGGACGCGTGATTCACGCACTGGTCTACCCGCCCGGCAACCCGCACGCGGCGGCGGCCGACGGCGAGCGGCCGCCGTTCATCGTGTTCATCCACGGCGGCCCCACCTCCAGCGCGCTGCCGGTGGTGAGCCTGGAGAAGGCGTTCTTCACCAGCCGCGGCATCGGCGTCATCGACGTGAACTACGGCGGCTCGAGCGGGTACGGCCGGGCCTACCGGGAGCTGCTGCGGGGCCAGTGGGGCATCGTCGACGTGGCCGACGCGATGCACGCGGCGCTCGCGCTGGCCGCCTCCGGCGAGGCGGACGGGGGCCGGCTCGGCATCAGGGGCGGCTCGGCCGGCGGCTGGACGGCCCTGGCCGCAGTGACCAGCGGCCCCGCGCTCACCGGGCTCTCCAAGGCGGTGTTCTCGGCCGCGACGCCGTACTACGGGGTGTCCGACTTGCGGCCGTTCGCGCTCGACACGCACGACTTCGAGTCGCGCTACCTCGACGAGCTGATCGGCCCGCTGCCGGAGGCGGACGCCCTCTACGCCGAGCGGGCGCCGGTCGGGCACGTCACCGCGCTGACCTGCCCGGTGCTGCTGCTGCAGGGGCTCGACGACCCGATCGTGCCCCCGGCCCAGTCCGAGACGATCGCGGCCGAGCTGACCGCGCACGGCATCCCGCACGCCTACATCGCGTTCGAAGGCGAGTCGCACGGCTTCCGCAAGGCGGAGACGGTCATCGCCAGCCTCGAGGCGGAGCTCGCTTTCTACGGCCAGGTCTTCGGCTTCGCCCCGCCGGGCATCGCGCCGATCAAGCTTTCGTAGGGGGCGGGGTGCAGGAGGGGCGGGGTCGTAGGAGGGGCGGGTTCTGCCCTAGGCGGCAAAGGCCGCGCTGGTCAGGGTGGCGGCGGTGCGCGCGGCGGTGCGGATCGCGTCGTCGGGGGCGAGCCCGCACAGGTCGGTCAGGACGAAGAACGCCTCGGCGCTGACCACCACCGCGAGCTCCCGCTTAAGGCTGGTCATGGCTTCTGGGTCGAGGGCCGGCCCGCCGGCCGGGCCCGTCCGGCGCTCGAAGGGGGCGAGCGCGTAGTCGATGAGGCCGAACCGGATACCGGGACGGGTTCCCGCCTCGGCGGGCGCGGTGATCGTGTGCGACATCATCGCGCGGACGGCGCCCTGGTAAGCGTGCACACGGCGGAGCAGGTACTCGCAGGCGAAGGCGACCCGCGCCGCCGGGTCGGCCGACTGCGCGACCGGGGCGAGCGCTTCGGCCGGATCCGGCCAGGTGCCTTCCAGCGCTTCCCGCAGGAGCGAGATCAGGTCGGGGAAGTACCGGTAGGCGGTGGCCTCGGAGACCAGGGCCCGCCTGGCCACCTCCGGCATGGTCACCTCGGCACCGGAGCGCACCAGGTCGCGGCAGGCATCGACGATGGCCGCGCGGGTCCGCGCCTTCTGATTCGCGCGGCCGCCCTGGCCGGTCAGCGTCGTCATCCGGTCCCCCTTCGTGAAGGCTCGTTCTCTTCATGAGAGTGTACTTGCATTTTATTTGACGGCAAGCTATCGTCATGAGAGTCAGCTCTTACGAAGCTCGACTTGATCCGAGGAGAGGTCATGATCAGGGAGTCCATCGTTGGCCCGGACGGCGGCGAGGTCGTGCGGCTGGGACCGGCCACCGTGCGGATCCTGGAGGACGGCTCCACCACCGGGCACCGGCTCGGCATCGGCGAGATCACCGTGGCGCCGCACTCCTCCGGGCCGCCGCAGCACCGGCACGCCCGCCACGACGAAGGCTTCTACGTGGTCTCAGGGACGGCCCGGTTCACGGTCGGCGCCACCAGCTACGACGCCCCGGCCGGGACGCTGGCGATGATCCCCCCGGGCGCGCCGCACACGTTCGCCAACCCAGGCGACGACCCGCTGGTGCTGCTGAACACGTTCACCCCCGATCTGTACGTGCAGTACTTCCGTGACCTGCGGGAGCTGGCCGGGTCCGGCCCGGGCGACGGAGGGGCTCCGCCGGCCGAGACGGTCGGCGAGGTCATGAGCCGGTACGCCACCGAGGTGACCGACCAGTACGCGGGCGAATAGCCGCCCGATCCAGACGTTTATCCAACCCAGGGAGTTCGCAATGTCCTCGCGTACCTACACGCTGTCCATGCCCTACGGAGACGTTCCCGTCACCGTCACCGAGCGCGGCGCGGGCGCTCCCGTCGTGCTGCTGCACGGCGGGGCCGGCCCCGATTCCTTTGCCGGGTTCGGCGACGAGCTGGCGGCCCGGTTCCCGCTCCGCGTGCTGACCCCGGTCCACCCCGGGTTCGGCGGCACGCCGCGACCGGAGGGACTCGATTCCATCCGCAAGCTGGCCGAGGTCTACGCCCGCCTGCTGGCGGAGCTCGACCTGACCGGCGTGACCGTCGCGGGCAACTCGATCGGCGGCTGGGTCGCGGCCGAGGTCGCGCTGGCCGCGCCCGACCGGGTGTCCCGGCTGCTCGTCATCGACGGGGCCGGGCTGGTCAGCGCCGAGCATCCTCCGGCGGACTTCCCCTCGCTCACGCTCGACCAGGTCACCGAGCTCTCCTGGGCCAACCCGGAGGGGCACCGGATCGACCTGTCGGCGCTGACCGACGCGCAGCGCGCGATCTTCGGCGGCAACCGGGCGGCGCTGGCGGCCTACAGCGGCCCCTCGATGTCCGACCCGAGCCTGGCCGGGCGGCTGTCCGGGATCACCGCCGACACGCTGGTGGTCTGGGGCGAGGCCGACCGTATGTTCACCCCCGGTTACGGCAAGGAGTACGCGGCCGCGATCCCGGGCGCGGCCTTCCGGCTGCTGCCGGGGGCCGGGCACCTGCCGCAGCTGGAGACGCCGGAGGCGATGCTGGCGCTGTTCGGCTAGTCCCAGGAGGTTGTCTGCGGCGGGCGACGCCGCGACCGGAGCATGTCGATTGCGCAATCCACCAGCAAAGAGCGTGGTGGACTGCGCAATCGACACGTTGCCCGCCGGCCGGGCGGCCGGGCGGCCGGTACGGCTAGCGGGCGAACTCGGTGGCGCGGGATTCGCGGACGACGGTGACGCGGATCTGGCCGGGGTAAGTGAGCTCCTCCTCGACCTGCTTGGCGATGTCGCGGGCGATCACCTGGGCCTGGATGTCATCGATCTTGTCCGGCCTGACCATGACGCGGATCTCGCGGCCCGCCTGCATGGCGAAGACCTTCTCGACGCCTTCCTTCTCGGCCGCGATCTGCTCCAGGCGCTCCAGGCGCTTGACGTAGATCTCGAGCGACTCGCGCCGCGCGCCCGGGCGGCCGCCGCTCATCGCGTCGGCGGCCTGGGTGAGGACGGCCTCGACGGTGCGCATCTCGACCTCGTTGTGGTGCGCCTCGATCGCGTGCACGACGTCCTCGGACTCGCCGTACTTCCTGGCGATGTCCGCGCCGATCAGCGCGTGACTGCCCTCGACCTCGTGGGTGAGCCCCTTGCCGATGTCATGCAGCACCGCGCAGCGCCGCAGCAGCATCGGGTCCAGGCCGAGCTCGCTCGCCATCATGCCCGCCAGGTGAGCCGACTCGATCAGGTGGTTCAGCACGTTCTGGCCGTAGGAGGTGCGGTAGCGCAGCCGGCCGAGGAGCGCGATGAGCTCCGGGTGCATGTCGGTGATGCCGAGGCCGGTCATCGTGTCCTCGCCGGCCCGCTGGCAGATCTGCTCGATCTCCGCCTTGCCGCGCTCGTACGCCTCCTCGATGCGCTGCGGGTGGATACGGCCGTCGTTGACCAGCCGCTCCAGGGTGAGCCTGCCGATCTCCCGCCGGACCGGGTCGAAGCAGGAGAGCAGCACCGCCTCGGGCGTGTCGTCGATGATCAGGTTGACGCCGGTCACCGACTCGAAGGCTCGGATGTTCCGCCCCTCGCGGCCGATAATCCTGCCCTTCATCTCGTCGCCGGGCAGGTGCATGACCGAGACCACGGACTCGGTCGTCTGCTCGACCGCGACCCGCTGGATGGCGAGCGTCACGATCTTGCGGGCGCGCTTGTCGGCCTCGGCCTTGGCCGTCGCCTCGATGTCCCTGATCGTCAGCGCCGCCTCGCGCTTGGCCTGGTTCTCCAGGGTGGCGACCAGCTCCGCCTTGGCCTGGTCGGCGGTCAGGCTGGCGACCCGCTCGAGCTCGGCCTGAGCCCGGACCCCGGCCTCGGCGACCGCCTCGGCCCGCTCTTCGAGCCCGCTCCGGCGGCGATCGAGCGCCTGCCCGCGTTCCTCGAGGCGGCGGCTCTCGTCGTCGAGCCGCTGCTCGCGCTCGCCGATCCGCTGCTCGCGCCGCTCCAGGTCACCGCGGAGCCTGCGCAGCTCGTCCTTGGCCAGGCGGATCTCGTCCTCGACCTCACGCCGGCGCTGGGCGCCCTGCTCGGCCGCCTGCTCCGTCGCGATCTGCGCGGCCTGCCGGGCGGCCTGCTCGGCCGCCTCGGTGGCGCGGCTGAGGATGTTGTCCGCCTCGGCCACCGCCCGGGCGCGGATCTGCTCGGCGTCGGCCTGCGCCTGGTCCGCCAGCAGAGCGGCGTTGGAGGTCGCCGGAGGGCGGGCAGGGATGCGGCGCAGCACGACCACGAGCACCCCGAGCGCGAGGGCCAAGGCGGCAACGCCGATCACCAACAACGCGCCTGCGCCGCTCACGGTCGCCCCTTCCGTTATGCACCGAACCGTTATTCAGCCAACCATGGCGTTGTGCGGCAACGGGCGGCCTGCGGGGGCGGCCGGGACGGTCAGGCCGGCCGTGCTCATGTCCGGCCAGCGCCGTGCAACGCTTCACTGCCGTGAGGTTAAGCGTTTATAACGTTTTGAGCAAGGAGATACGACCTGTGGCAACCAAAGTTCGCATTATGTAGTTATTTGGCGTCATTCTGTATCTGAATCCTCGTAGTCGAACGAAGGCTCATCCTCTAGCGCCGCGCTCTCCCCTTCCGCCTCTAGTGCCTCTTTGATCACACGGTAGGCAAGTCCCGGCGAGTACCCCTTGCGGGCGAGCATCCCGGCCAGCCGCCGGGTCCGCTGGTCGGCCGGCAGGCCCCTGGTCCCGGGGATTCTCCGCTCCACCAGCCGCCGGGCCGCGGTGGCCTCGGCGTCGGGGCTGAGCTGCTCGTCGAGGGCCGCCCTGATCTCGTCGGGGTCCACCCCGCGCTGCTTCAGCTCGGCGCTCAGCGCCCGCCCGGCTAGCCCTCGGCTGTAATGCCGCGACTCCACCCACGACCGGGCGAACGCGGCGTCGTCGATCAGGCCCACGTCCTCGAACCGGGCGAGCACCTCGTCGGCCACCCCGTCGGGAATGCCGCGCTTGCGCAGCGCGACCGCGAGCTGCGCCCGGGTCCGGGGCGCGAACGTCAGCAGCGTCAGGCACACCTGCCGCGCTCGCGCCTCCGGATCCTCATCGACCTTCTCGGTGTCTTCTTTTTCTCTTTTGTGGCGTGCCACAGAGATTCACACCCGTCGAGGCGTCACGCGCCGCCCGCGGGCACCGGGACAGCCGGCGCGGGGACGGTGGCGTCGTTGTCCAGGCGGGGGCCGACGCCGAGCTTCTCCTTGATCCGCTTCTCGATCTCCTCGGCCCGGTCCGGGTTCTCCTTCAGGTAGTTACGCGCGTTCTCCTTGCCCTGGCCGAGCTGGTCGCCCTCGTAGGTGTACCAGGCGCCGGACTTGCGGACGATCCCCTGCTCCACGCCGAGGTCGATGAGCCCGCCCTCGCGGCTGATCCCGATCCCGTACAGGATGTCCATCTCGGCGTTCTTGAAGGGGGGCGCCATCTTGTTCTTCACGACCTTGACGCGGGTCCGGTTGCCGACCGCGTCGGTGCCGTCCTTGAGCGTCTCGATCCGCCTGATGTCCAGCCGCACCGACGCGTAGAACTTCAGCGCCTTGCCGCCGGAGGTCGTCTCCGGTGAGCCGAACATGACGCCCACCTTCTCCCGGAGCTGGTTGATGAAGATGGCGGTGGTCTTGGTGTTGCTGACGGCACCGGTGATCTTGCGAAGGGCCTGGGACATCAGCCGGGCCTGGAGGCCGACGTGGCTGTCGCCCATCTCGCCCTCGATCTCCGCCTTGGGGACGAGGGCGGCCACCGAGTCGACGACCACGATGTCGATCGCGCCGGAGCGGATCAGCATGTCCATGATCTCCAGGGCCTGCTCGCCGGTGTCCGGCTGGGAGACCAGCAGCGCCTCGGTGTCGACGCCGAGCTTCTGCGCGTACTCCGGGTCGAGCGCGTGCTCCGCGTCGATGAACGCGGCGATGCCGCCCGCTTTCTGTGCATTTGCCAGGACGTGCAGCGCGAGCGTCGTCTTGCCTGAACTCTCTGGTCCGTAGATCTCGACGATGCGGCCGCGGGGCAGTCCGCCGATGCCGAGGGCGACGTCGAGGGCGATCGACCCGGTGGGGATCACCTCGACCGGGACGCGCGTCTCCTCGCCGAGCCGCATGATCGAACCCTTGCCGAACTGCCGCTCGATCTGGACGAGCGCCGCCTCGAGCGCCTTGTCCTTGTCGCCGGCCCGTTCCGGGGCCGACTTGCCGCTTGGTGCCATGAGGACTCCTGCCATGTGTATAGCTTCTGCTGTTGCAGAGGAACTTGGGTGGCGCCGGGTGCCTCGCCCCTCGCCATCACCACACGCTACGCGCCGCCACTGACATTCCCGGGGCCATTCCCGTGCCGCTCCGCACGGACAGCGAAAACGCGCCCGGGCGGCCGCTCGCCGTCCGGCAGTCACCACTATAGTGGAACGGTTGTTCGAGCATGGGCAAGACACGCCGATTCGTTCGATCGGGCCGAGGCGAAGCGGCCCGCGGCATGGCCGGGCCGGGATCGGGAGACGGTGGCGGCAGGGGTGGAGCCAACGGACCGTTCGAGATGACGGGTTCGGCTTTTTTACCTGAGCGACTCGGGGATGTTGAAGGTGTCGCAGACGGCGCGCCAGATGACCTTCGCGTCCTCGCCGTCGGCGAGGGCCTTGCTGACGGTGCGGTCGCCGAGCCCGGACAGCACGTAGTCCTTGGCCACGCTCTCCGCGTAGGCCTCGCCGAACTCCGCCCGCATCAGGTCCCAGAACATTGTCAGCCGCACCGTCACAGGCTACCGGGGCCGACCGGCCGCCCGCGGGGCGCGGGGCGTGGCCGCGGCCACGTCGCCGGGCCTCGCCCCGGCCGACCGCGACCCGGTCTACCAGCGGCGACGCCAGCAGACGACCCAGAGCAAACTTTCAGGATCAATGGGAGATAATCGGGACATTTAAGGCTGGTATGTCGTTGTGCCCAATGGGGAACCTAATAGGTCAAGGGGCGCGTGCAGCCAGCACCCGGCACCGCGGAGCAGGAGTGGCAATGTCCTCGAAAGTCACAGGCGATGCCCAGCCAGACGCGGATCCCGGGGCCGACATAAATCACACTTTGCCTACCGATATAGTTGACAATCCGGCGGCCGGGGCGGCGGTGACGGTGGCGGAGGGCGCCGAGCCGACGGCGGGAACCGGCACGGCGGAATCCGGACCGGGGCCGGAGGCGGCGGAGTCCCCGCCGGGCCAGCCGGCCGGGGCGACGGGCGCGACCGGAGCCGTGCAGGGCGGCGCGTCGGCCGGGGCGACGGACGCGACCGTGGCCCTCCAGGGCGGCGCGTCGGCTGGGGCGACGGACGCGACCGTGGCCGTCCCGGGCGGCGCATCGGCCGGGCTGCCCGCGGGCGATGACGCGGGCTACGCCGACGACGGCGACGATGACGAGGACCGCGAGTCTCTGGACGAGCTGTCCGACCCGGCCGAACCGACCGAGCTGATCGCCATGACCGAGCCGGTCGACCTGGCGGAGCCGGTCGAAGAGCGCAGGCCCAGGCCCAGGCGGCGCTGGCAGAGCGCGCTGATCGCGCTCGGCTTCCTGGTGGCGGCGGTGGCGATCGTCGGCGGCGCGATCGCGATTGTCGGCTCGCTCACCCACGGCTTCAAGAAGCCGGTGGTCATCCACTACACGAAGTCCGCCATCTTCTCGCTGAAGACCGGGCAGTGCATCGACCCGAGCGGGCAGACCGCGACCATCGTGTCCTGCAGCACGCCGCACGACGCGGAGGTGTTCGCCACGTTCGAGCTGCCGGGGTCGAAGTGGCCGGGAACCGCGGCAGTGGGCACGGCGGCCAGTTCCGGCTGCTCGACCAGGCTCAACGGGTACCTGAACCCGCAGCTCGCGATCAGCCTCGCGTCGACCTACATCTACCCCGACGCGGTGGCCTGGCAAGCCGGCACGCGGACCGTGATCTGCGAGGTGCGGGCGACGAACGGGCAGCTCACGGGGTCGGTGGCGGGAGCTGGCGCTACCTCCGGGTAGCCGCCCGGGCGGCTCCCGGCTAGCAGCCGCCGGGCGGGCCGGGCACGCCCGGCCCGGTCTCCGCGTCGTCGACGATGCCGACCGGCGCGTTCCTGCCGTAGGCGCCGAGGTGGACCACGTACCAGTCGCCGCGCCAGGAGATCAGCGAGGTGATCCCGAACGAGCGGGTGACGCCGCCCCGCTCGTACACGACCCGCGCGCCGGGGACGTGCCAGTAGCCGATCTTGTTGTAGCAGGCGCCTGGCGGCACCCAGATCGCGTACTGCCCGGGGACGATGACCTTCAGCAGCCTCGCGTCCTGGCCGATCAGCGGACGGACGGCGGCGACGTCGAGGGCGAATTCGTCCCAGAGCCGGTCGTGCCAGTCCTGGTCCGGGTCCGCGATGGCCTTGACCTGCTCATACGCCTTCTCGGGAAAGAACGCCGGTTGCGCGTAATCCGAGTTGCCGGTGGTGACGGCGAGCCAGAAGTCGTGGATGAGGTTCTTGAACGCGGTGTCGGTCGTGCTCGGAAGCTTTGACGTCTGCGGGAGGGTGGCCGCGCTGGGCGGCGCGACCGGGAGCGCGGCGGGCTTCGGCGGCGGCGGCGGTCCGGGGCTTGGCTTCGGCTTCGGCTTCGGTTCCGGCTGCGGCTGCGCGGTGGACGGGTGGCCGACGGCGGCGGCGGTGCCGGATGCCGTCCGGCCGACGGTGGCTGCCGTCCCGGTGGCGGTGGCGGCGCAGCCGGTGAGAGTGGCGGCGCAGCCGGTGAGAGCTCCCGCCGCGAGTACGGCCCCTATCGTTCGCCATTTCACGAACGAGGGACATACCCGAATCGGCGGCGGCTGCACGCCGCGCCGTGCAGCGGTTCCTGACGCCGTCGTCGGTGACCGGAGCACGGCTCTGGACGGGAATGTCGGTGGGTGGAGGCAGACTGGAGGGTGAGCGGTCGCTGGGCTGCGAGGGTGAGAGGGCGGATTGGCTGAGGCGGTGAGCAGCGCGGACGCGCTGGACGGGTTCTCGACCGCGACGCGGGCGTGGTTCGAGGGCGCCTTCGCGGTGCCCACCCAGGCGCAGGCGCAGGCCTGGCGGGCGATCGGTGGGAGGGATACGGGCGGGGTAGGGGCCGACACGCTGGTCATCGCGCCGACCGGGTCGGGCAAGACGCTGGCCGCGTTCCTGTGGGCGATCGACCGGCTGGCGGCGGCGCCGCCGCCGTCGGACAAGAACCGGCGCTGCCGGGTGGTCTACGTGTCGCCGCTGAAGGCGCTGGCGGTCGACATCGAGCGGAACCTGCGATCGCCGCTGGCCGGGATCAGCCAGGCAGCCCGGCGGCTCGGGCTGCCGGAACCCGAGATCGCGGTGGCGGTGCGGACCGGTGACACCGCCGCCGACGAGCGGCGCAAGCTCGTCGCGCACCCGCCGGACATCCTCATCACCACCCCCGAGTCGCTCTTCCTGCTGCTCACCTCGCAGGCGCGGGAAACCCTGCGCGGGGTCGAGACGGTCATCGTGGACGAGGTGCACGCGGTCGCGGGCACCAAGCGGGGCGCGCACCTGGCGCTGTCGCTCGAGCGGCTCGACGCGCTACGGGGCGGGTCCGGGGGGCGGGCCCAGCGGGTCGGGCTGTCGGCCACCGTGCGGCCGGCCGCCGAGGTGGCGACCTTCCTGGGCGGGGCCCGGCCGGTCACGGTGGTGCAGCCGGCCAGCGCCAAGCAGATGGAACTGGAGGTCATCGTCCCGGTCGAGGACCTCAGCGACCTGGAGAGCGCGGGCGGGGCCGGCGGCGAGGACGACCCGGCGCGGCGGCGGTCGATCTGGCCGCACGTCGAGGAGCGGGTGCTCGACCTGATCGAGGCGCACCGGTCGACGATCGTGTTCGCCAACTCCCGGCGGCTGGCCGAGCGGCTCTGCGGGCGGCTGAACGAGCTGGCGACGGAGCGGGCCTGGGCGGCCGCGGGCGGCGGCGGAGCGGGCGGCGAGGGCGCGGGCGGCGGGCCGGACGGCGGCGGGTTCTACCCGAACGGGGCCGGCGGGACCTGGGACATGGCCGGGATCGGGGGCGGGGGCGGCGGTGGCCGGGCTGGGGCTGGGGCCGGGAACGGGGCGGGGGCGCCGGCCGGGGTCGGTCCCGACGGGACCGTGGTCATCGCGCGGGCGCACCACGGGTCGGTCTCGCGGGTCGAGCGGTCCGAGATCGAGGAGGCGCTCAAGGCCGGCCGGCTGCCGGCCGTGGTGGCGACCTCGAGCCTGGAGCTCGGCATCGACATGGGCGCGGTCGACCTGGTCATCCAGGTCGAGTCGCCGCCGTCGGTCGCCAGCGGCCTGCAGCGGGTCGGCCGGGCCGGGCACAACGTGGGCGACGTCTCCCGCGGCGTCATCTTCCCCAAGTACGCGGGCGACTTGATCCAGGCCTCGGTCGTGGCCGAGCGGATGCAGGAGCGGGCGATCGAGGAGCTGCGGATCCCCCGCAACCCGCTCGACGTGCTCGCCCAGCAGGTGGTGGCGATGGCCGCGCTCGACGACTGGCCGGTCGACGAGCTCGAGGCGGTGGTCCGCCGGGCGGCGCCGTTCAGCGGGCTGACCCGGCCGGTGCTCGAGGCGGTGCTCGACATGCTGGCCGGCCGGTACCCGGGCGAGGAGTTCGCCGGCCTCAAGCCGCGGGTCGTGTGGGACCGGGTGGCCGGGGTGATCCACGGGCGGCCGGGCGCGCAGCGGCTGGCCGTGACCAGCGGCGGCACCATTCCCGACCGGGGCTACTTCGGGGTGTTCCTCGCCACGGGCGACGTCTCCGGCCGAGGCGTCGCCGACGACGCCGGCGGGACCATCACCGTGCGCGGGGCCGGGGCCCGGCAGCCGAAGCGGGTCGGCGAGCTCGACGAGGAGATGGTGTACGAGTCCCGGGTCGGCGACGTGTTCGTGCTCGGCGCCTCGTCGTGGCGGATCGAGGACATCACCCCGGATCGGGTGCTGGTGCTGCCCGCTCCCGGCCAGCCGGGCAAGCTGCCGTTCTGGCACGGCGACACGCCTGGGCGGCCGGCCGAGCTCGGCAAGGCCATCGGCGCCAAGGTCCGCGAGCTCGCGGCGCTGCCCGAGGCCAAGGCGGTGGCGTCGCTGCGGGCGGGCGGGCTCGACGAGCTCGCCGCCCGCAACCTGGTCAGGTACCTGGCCGAGCAGCGGCAGGCGACCGGCCACGTGCCGGACGACCGGACGCTGGTGCTCGAGCGGTTCAGGGACGAGCTGGGCGACTGGCGGGTGGTCCTGCACTCCCCCTACGGCGACCGGGTGCACGCCCCGTGGGCGCTCGCCATCTCCGCCCGGCTGCGCGAGCGCTACGGCGGGATGGACGTGCAGGCGCTGCACACCGACGACGGGATCATCATCCGGGTGCCCGACTCCGACGAGCCGCCGCCGGCCGGGGTCGCGCTGCTCGACCCAGACGAGATCAGCGAGATCATCACCGCCGAGGTCGGCGGCAGCGCGCTGTTCGCGTCCCGGTTCCGCGAGTGCGCGGCCCGGGCGCTGCTGCTCCCCCGGCGGCAGCCGGGCCGGCGCACCCCGCTTTGGCAGCAGCGGCAGCGGTCGGCCCAGCTGCTCGAGATCGCGTCGCAGTTCCCCGGCTTCCCGATCACGCTGGAGACCGTCAGGGAGTGCCTGCAGGACGTGTTCGACGTGCCTGCCCTGACTGAGGTGCTGCGCGACCTCGCCGCCCGCCGGATACAGCTGGTGGAGGTGGAGACGGCCGCCCCGAGCCCGTTCGGGCGGAGCCTGCTGTTCCGCTACGTCGGCGCGTTCATGTACGAGGGCGACGCGCCGCTGGCCGAGCGCCGGGCCCAGGCGCTCGCGCTCGACCCGGCCCTGCTGGCGGAGCTGCTCGGGACCGAGGCGCTGCGCGAGCTGCTCGACCCGGCCGTGGTGGCCGAGACCGAGGCCGACCTGCAGCACCTGTCGGCCGGGCGGCGCGGCCGCGACGCCGAGGCGGTGGCCGACCTGCTGCGCACGTCGGGGCCGCTGACCGCCGAGGAGGTGGCTTCCCGGAGCGTGACGCCCGAGTCGGCCGGCGAGTGGCTGGCATCGCTCGCGTCGGCCCGGCGGATCATCGAGGTGCGGGTGGCCGGGCAGCCGATGTGGGCCGCGATCGAGGACGCCGGGCGGCTACGGGACGCGCTCGGGGTGGCGCTGCCGGTCGGCATCCCCGAGGCGTTCACCGAGCCGCTCCCCGACCCGCTGGGCGACCTGGTGGCGCGGTGGGCGCGGACGCACGGGCCGTTCACCGCGGCCGACGTGGCATCGCGCTACGGGCTCGGGGTCGCGGTGGTGGCGATGACGCTGCGGCGGCTCGGGGCCGACGGGCGGGTGGCCGAGGGCGAGTTCCTCACCACCCAGCACGGCACCCAGTGGTGCGACAGCGAAGTACTGCGGATGCTACGGCGGCGCAGCCTGGCCCGGCTGCGCAAGGAGGTCGAGCCGGTCCCGGCGGCCGTGCTCGGCCGGTTCCTGCCCGCCTGGCACGGGATCGAGGAGTCGGCCGGGCCGGATACCGGCGGCGGCCGCGGACGCGGCAGCGCTGCGGGCGGGGGCGGGGGCGCGGGCGCGGGCTGGCGGCGACGGCCGGACGCCGGCGCGGTCCTCGAGGCGATCGAGCGGCTGGCGGGCGCACCGGTGCCGGCCGCGGCGCTCGAGACGCTGGTGCTGCCGGGCCGGGTCCCCGGCTACTCCCCCGCACTGCTTGACGAGCTCACCTCGGCGGGCGAGGTGGTCTGGGCCGGGGCCGGCACGGTCGGCACCGGGGAC
>Ga0302314_10004690_pt1 | contig 25097 bp, 24 predicted proteins | sample III_Palsa_N2_3_FD_200533 | JGI IMG/M metagenome (GOLD analysis project Ga0302314, IMG submission 200533) | Peat permafrost microbial communities from Stordalen Mire near Abisko, Sweden - III_Palsa_N2_3 | ecosystem: Environmental > Terrestrial > Soil > Palsa > Peat permafrost | place: Sweden... | reverse complement strand
CGCACGGTCGACGTGCACGTCCGGCGGCTGCGCGCCAAGCTCGGCCCTGAGCATGAGGCCCTGATCGGCACCGTACGTAACGTCGGCTACCGGTTCGTGCCGGTCAAGGGCGAGCGGACCGAAAGGCCCCAGGGCCCGGTCGGCGAAGAGCGCGCCAGGACCACCCAGGACGCGGGGGTTCGGGCGGCGACCGCCGCCCGATGACGCAGCGGCCGGTTACTGGCGTCGATCTGGATGCAGCGGAGGTCGCCGACGTCCTGGAGCTGGCCGACCTCGCCGCCGTGACCGATGGGGTCGCGCCGCTGTCCGAGCACGTGCTGCTGCATCTCCGCTACGACCGCGCCGTCCGTGATCCCTCCGGGCCCGATGGGCCTGGTGGGCCTGGTGGGCCTGATCCGCGGGCGGGCCGTGATTTCGTCGTCACCGTGGACGGCGACATCGCTGGCTACGCCTACCTGAATCCACCGGAGCCGGAGGTCAGCGGCGAGCTCGCGGTGCATCCGGACTGGCGGCGGCAGGGAATCGGCCAGGGGCTGGTCCATGACCTGGCCGCCGCGGCGAACGGGCACATGCTCCAGCTCTGGGCCCACGGGGATCTGCCTGCCGCCGCGAGGCTGGCGTCGCGGACCGGCTTCGAGCGCTCCCGCGCCTTGTGGCAGATGCGGCGTTCACTGCGCGACGTGCTGGACCGGCCGGAGTTCCCGCCCGGCAGCACGCTGCGCACCTTCGCGCCCGGCCAGGACGAGGAGGAATGGCTGAGCCTCAACAGAGCGGCCTTCAGCAAGCATCCGGAGCAGGGGGCATGGACCCGTCACGACCTTGAGCTGCGCGAACGTGAGCCGTGGTTCGACCCGGCGGGCTTTTTCATCGCTGTAAGAGACGGCCTGATGGCCGGCTTCCACTGGACGAAGGTCCACCCGCCGCACGAGCGGGGCGGCGCCCAGGGCACCGGGGAGGTCTACGTCGTCGGGGTCGATCCTGGCGAGCAGGGCAGCGGGCTCGGCCGGGCCCTGACCCTGACCGGGCTGGGCTACCTGCGCGACCGCGGCCTGGCCCAGGCGATGCTGTACGTGGACGAGGACAATGTGCCCGCGATCCGGATGTATGAGGCCCTTGGCTTCACTCGCACCAGGACGGACGCCATGTACCGGCGGCAGCCCAAACCCTAAACCCCTAAACCCGCTAACTGCCGCGGACTAGCTGTCGCAGATCCCTAGCGCCTTGTCCAGTTCCGCGGCGGTCAGCGGCCGGTCCGTGGCCGCCACCGCGCTCAGCACCTCGGCGTAGAGTTCGATCTCATCGAGGGCGACGCGGTCGTGAACGCGAAGATCCAACTGCCTGGGAATCGTGCTCACCTCCAGCGCTGATCGCGACTCCGTTCGCTTGCGCCCCAGGTTACGTGCCGACACTGCTCCTCCGCATGACCCATCAGGGCCATTCGCTTGCACCTTCGGTGCGGTTTTACCCAGTCGGACCGTAACGATTCCAGCAAACTACAACGGAGTTGACATAATTCCTGTAATGCAGGCCACAAGGGTCACACCCGCATCTCTTCCCAAACAGCTCGCCTGGTTTAACATCGCATATATACCATCAAAACCGACAAACACGGACATTTATCCGCCCCGGCGGCGTGCCTCATCGTGTACCGGCCACAGTCCTGCGCGATTTGCCCCGCCTACCCGCCCTGAGCACGCATACTACAGAAGGAGCGGTCCCGGCCGGCTGTCCTTCACGGCCCGGTACATAATTGCTTGCCTCGCTAGACTGCGGGCACCGTTCCCGCCTATTTCGGACAACATGATCTCGGGAAGCCATGAATGACAACAGTGATCTCCTGCCGAACCTCGTTCACGAAGACGCATTCGAAATGCAGATGCGTGGATACAGCCGCCGTCAGGTTGATGAATTCATTGCCCGCTGCCGCAGCCAGATCCGTGACCTAGAGCAGCGACTTGCCCGCGCCCTTGACGACGGAGAAGAACTCAGGCACGACCTGGCCACGGCCCACCAGCAGGCTCTGGGCGCCAAGCCCGCGCACGAGGAAGTCAGTGAGCGGATCGCCCAGATCCTCAAGCTGGCCGATGACGAGGCCCGGTCGCAGAAGTCCAAGGCCCATGAAGATATAGCCAGGCAGCGCAACGAAGCCCAGGCGGAGGCCGACAAGTCCCGGGCCGAGGCGCGCGAGCAGGCCGAGCGCATGCTCACCGCGGCTCAGGAACAGGCCGAGCGTGCCATCACCTCCGCGCGGGCCGAGGCCGAGAAGACCGTGACCGCCGCACGCGCCGAGTCCGAGCGCACCACCTCCGAGGCGAAGAAGAAGTCCGAGAGCGCCCTGGCCAGCGCGAAGGCACAGGCCAAGAAGGCGCTCGACGAAGCGACGGCTAGGGCCAGCGCGATTCACGATGGCGCCGAGCGCCGCCTGAACCTGCTGTCCACCAGGCACTCGGAAACGATTAAGCGGCTGACCGAAATCCTCGATGGGGTCTCGGGGCTGGTCGCGGCGGAGACCGCCCGCATGTCTCTCGAGGACGAGGTCGACCAGGCCACCGCCAAGTCGATCGCCGCCGGATCGGGCTCCGCGGGCGGACCGCGCCCCACGGCCGCCGGCGCGACCGGCCCCACGGGTCCGGGCGGACTCCGGGTAGGTCCGCAGCCGACCGCCCCGGCGCCGGCCAGGCCCGCGGTTTCCTCCGAGCCGGGGTCGGCCCCGTCCCAGCCGACCCCGTCCCAGCCGACGCAGACGACGCCGACGCAGACGCAGACGACGCTGTCCCCGACGTCGGCGCAGGCGGTCCAGGCGGCCGATAAGCGCGCCCAGGCGCGCGCCAACATCATCGATCCCGACGAGCGCACCGAGGGCATCCGCATCGTCCCAGGCAGCGACAACTAGCCCCGGGTCAGGTCACGGCGGCTAGGCCTTGCGCGAGCCTGTCCAGCCGCCGCAAGATCACGCCCTCACGCAGGGCCCACGGGCACAGTTCAAGCTGATCGACGCCGAGCAAGTCGAGGATGGCGTCGGCCACGATGGCTCCGGCCGGAAGCTGCGGGGTACGGCTGGCTGACACGCCAGGCAGCCGGGCCCGTTCGGCCGCAGTCATCGTCGGCAGCCGTTCGGCCAGGGCCGCTACGTCAGCGTGCCTCAGCACCCGCTTGACGTAGGGGCCCGCGCCGTACGGAGCCGCGCCGGCGATCCTGGCGAGCTGGCGGAAGGTCTTCGAGGTCCCCACCACGTGATCGGGGGGGCCCTGCCGCAGCATGCCTCCGGTTTCCCGGGCGATTTCTGCACGCACGTGCTTGCGCAGGCGGCGTATCTCCTGCGGCGACGCCGGGTCGGAGCTGATCCAGTACCTGGTGAGGCGCCCGCCGCCCAGCGGCAGCGACGCCACGGCGTCCGGCTCCTCGTCGATTCCCGACGCCACCTCCAGCGAGCCACCGCCGATGTCGAGCACGAGCAGGCGCCCAGACGACCAGCCGAACCAGCGCCGGGCGGCCAGGAACGTGAGCCGCGCTTCCTCCAGGCCGGTCATCACGTTGATCTGGGCCCCGGTCTGCTCGCGGATCCTGGCCAGGACCTGCTCGCCGTTCTCGGCCTCCCGGACGGCCGAGGTCGCAAACGCGATGATCTCCTCGACCCCCTTGTCCTCCGCTATCCGCAGCGCCTCTTCGACGACACCCCGCAGGCTTCTCTCGCCCGGTCCGGACAGCGAGCTGCCGTCCTCGAGGTGAGCGGCGAGCTTGAGTTCCACCTTGTGCGAGAAGGCGGGCATGGGCCGCGCACCCGGGTAGGCGTCTACCACGAGCAGGTGCACCGTGTTAGATCCCACATCGAGTACCCCAAGTCGCATACCCTGACGCTACCCTGCCGGTGGTCGCCGACACCGGGAGAGGCGGCCAGCCCGGCCGGACATATTTATATTCAGAACGAGCAGTACTGCGCCTGTCCGGGGAGGTCTGTGCGTGCGCAACGGGGAGGTCTCGTACTGGTGGCAGGCGCGCGCCAACCGGCAGCAGCGGCCGCCGCTGCCGGGCAGCGCCGAGGCCGACGTGTGCGTCGTGGGAGGCGGCTATACCGGCCTGTGGACCGCCTACTACCTCAAGCGAGCTGACCCGGGGCTGCGGGTCATCGTGCTGGAGGCGAACTTCGCCGGCTTCGGGGCCTCCGGCCGGAACGGCGGCTGGGTGACCGCGACTCTGCCAGGTTCGCGCGCCCGCTACGCCAGGCACCCGCGGGGGCGGGAGGGCGTCCGCGAGCTTGAGCGGCGGCTCCGCGAGACCGTCGATGAGGTGGCCAGCGTCTGCGCGGACGAAGGCATCGACGCCGGACTGGTGAAGGGCGGCACGCTCACCGTGGCCACCTCCGCGGCGCAGGACGCCCGGCTGCGCCGACGGGTTGAGGCCGAACGTGACTGGGGGGACGGACCAGGGATCGTTCGGTATGTCGAGAAAACCGAGCTCGACGGACGGCTGCGGGTGGCGGGCGCGGCCGGGGCGCTGTACTCCCCGCACTGCGCCCGGGTGCAGCCGGCCGACCTGGCCGCCGGGCTGGCCGAGGCGGTGACCCGCGCGGGTGTGCTGCTGTACGAGGCGACCCCGGTGACGTCGATCTCAGCCGGACGGGCGGATACAGCGGCCGGCCAGGTGCGCGCGCCTTACGTGTTGCGCTGCACCGAGGGGTTCACGGCGGGCATGCCGGGGCAGCACCGGACGCTGCTGCCGATGAACAGCTCGATGATTACCACCGGGCCGCTTAGCGACGAAGCCTGGAAATCGATCGGCTGGGACGGCTCCGAGACGCTCAGTGATGAGGCCCACGCGTACATCTACGCGCAGCGCACCCCGGACGGGCGGATCGCGCTCGGCGGGCGCGGTATCCCCTACCGTTTCGGCTCGGAACTCGATGCCGATGGCGCGATCGCGCCGTCGACGGTGGCTCAGCTCGGCCGGATCCTGCGCCGGATGTTCCCCGCGGCGGCGCATGCCGGGATCGACCACGCCTGGTGCGGGGTGCTCGGGGTACCCAGGGACTGGTGCGCCACGGTCACCCTGGATCCGCAGACCGGCCTGGGCTGGGCGGGCGGTTACTCCGGCCACGGGGTGGCCGCCGCCAACCTGGCCGGCCGTACGCTCGCCGACCTGGTGCGCGGCGTTCCGGGCCCGCTCACCACGCTGCCCTGGGTGGGCCACCACTCGCCTCGCTGGGAGCCCGAGCCGGCCCGCTGGGCCGGCGTCCACGGCCTGTACGCGCTCTATCGCACGGCGGACCGGCTGGAATCAGGCCGCCGGTCCCCGCGCACCTCGCTGCTGGCCCGCGCGGGCGACCTGATCTCGGGTATCCCGCACTGACAGCTCCTGATCGGGCCGCAGCCGGGCGCCGAGCAACTTAGGGTGCCGGCCCGGGTTGGGTCACCGGCCGTGCGGGAGGCCGGGGTGCTCGCCGTCGATCAGGTCCGCGTACTGCGGGTGGGTGCCGATGAACACCGACACGAAGGCGCAGTAGTTGCTCAGCGTCATGCCCCTGGCCCGGACGTCGTCCAGCGCCGCCGCGACCAGCATGGTGCCGATCCCCCGGCCACGGAATTCCGGATCGACGATCGTGTGCAGGAACATGATCCTGGGTCCCGAGTATTCGTACACGACCGAGCCGATCACCTCGCCGTCGATCAGCGCGTCGTAGCAAAGCGATTCCATGTTGTCCCGGACCGATACCTCCGGGGTCTGCGCCGCCATGTCGTTGCCTGCCCCTCATATCCGCTCACCCGCCTGCCGAGACTACCGTGGCGGCGGTCCTTCCGATCGGATCGCGGTCGGGGACCGGTAGGTTGAGCGAAATGAAAGCAGCGCAGTTTGCCTCCTATGGCGGCCCCGAGGTGCTCCGGCTCGTCGAGGTCGAGGAGCCGCACGCCGGACCGGACCAGGTCCGGATCGCCGTCCGAGCGGCGGGCGTGAACGGCATCGACTGGAAGATCCGCGCCGGGTTCATGCGGGAGATGCTGCCGCTGTCCTGGCCGGCCGGAACCGGGATAGACGCGGCCGGGGTGATCGACGAGATCGGCGCGGGCGTGACCGGCGTCGCGGTCGGCGACCCCGTGTTCGGCTCAGGGTCCCAGACGTACGCCGAGTACGCCGTGCTCTCGAGCTGGGCGGTGATGCCCTCCGGGCTGTCCTTCGAGGAGGCGGCCGGGTACCCGGCGCCGATCGAGACGGCGATCCGGATCATCAACCAGGTCGGGATCAAACCGGGCCAGACCCTCCTGGTCAGCGGCGCGTCCGGCGGCGTCGGCTCGGCCGTCATCCAGGTCGCCAGGCAGCGGGGCATCGACGTCATCGGCACCGCGGGCGCCTCGAGCCAGGACTACGTTCGCTCGCTCGGCGCCGTTCCCACCACCTACGGCGACGGCCTGGTCGGCCGGGTCCGCGCGATCGCGCCGGTGGATGCGGCGCTTGACATCGCCGGGTCCGGCGTCATCCCGCAGCTGATCGAGCTGACTGGCGATCCGGCCAAGGTGCTGTCGATCGCCGATTTCAGCGCGCCCGAGCACGGCGCGCAAGTCTCCTCGGAGCCCTCGGACATGGCCGGCGCCCTCGCCCAAGCGGCCCGGATGTTCAGCGAGGGCGCCTTTCACCTACCGGTCGACCAGGCTTTCCCGCTCGAAGATGCGGCCCGGGCACAAGCGGTAAGCCAGGCCGGTCACGTCACCGGCCGCCTGGTCATCACGGTCTCCTGACCGATCCTGAAGGGTGCAGGCCTCACAGGTCCGCTTTGGCGCAGACGCAGAACTCGTTGCCCTCAGGGTCGGTCATGACCACGTAGTCGTCCTCGGGATCGAGGTTGTGCCGGACGACCCTGGCTCCGAGGTCGGCCAGCCGGCGGACCTCGGCGGCCTGGTCCTCGGTATAGAGGTCAAGGTGCATCTGGTCTCGGGCGGAAACGACCGTGTCCGCCCGCTGAAGCGAGAGGTTGACATGTTCTCCGCGCAGCACGCGGAAGTCATCGCCGGCCGCCGCCGACGAGGGAGCAACGCTGAGAGCCCGGGACCAGAAGCTGGTCATGAGCTCCATGTCCGCGCAGTTAATTACCGTGCTGCCAAGCCGGATGGTCATACCTGGAGTCTTGCAGGCTCATGCACGGCCGGGCGCGCCCGGCCGTGTATGGATGTGGCACCGTACGCGAAAGAGTGTGTAGGGTGCCACATCCATGCACTCTGGCCGGTGCCGGGTGGGGAGGACGGGGCGTCAGTAGATCGACTTGGCCTTGCTCTGCGCCGAGATCCTCCCGGTGCTGCCACCGATGAACGTGTAGACGCGGAGATGGTTGGTATAACGCAGGTTCTCGCTCACGCAGGAGGCCTTGTGGTATCCGACGGCCACCGCGCCGAATTTGTTCGACTTGCTGTTGTTGGCATTCGAAGACAGCGCGACCGCGCCGACAGCGAAAAGGCCGTGATCAGCAACTCCGGCACACACGCTAACCCGGACCTTTGAGCCGGTTTTGGTGTAACTGCCCCACGCGTCGACGCCATGCAGACCCGGGAAGGAAATCGTATGGGTGTTGGATGACATGGTGGCCGCAGAAACCGGTAGTGCACTGAGGACCAGCATCGCTGCTGCGGCAATAATGGTAGAAATTCGGCGCAGCATGTAAATTCGTACCTCCGAGTCGGCTTAGGGAAAGCTTGAAGATAGCAGTGAAATTACCGGTGGGCAACGAGGCGCACCGAACGTGGCGGGCCTGGGCTGATCCTGCTCGCGGATATTGACTATACGAGAAGAAACAGACCATAAATGCCAGTCGAGAAGATCGCCCCTAATCACCCGGGGCAATAAAAGCATCGGATGACGCCCCGCGGATTGCAGGCCAAGGACGGCAATATCGCCGGCTGCAGCTAATTCCAGCAACGCGGCAAATGGCGGTTCCCTCCCGTTAGTGGCCGGGCCCGTCGGCCAGGCCTCACGGCAGTGGCCGGAGATGGGTGCGCTGGCCGTCGTGGTCGAAGATGGCCAGCACCTCCGCCGGACCACCGGAGGCCCCGAAGGCGTGCGGGATCATGGTGGAGAACTCCGCCGCCTGGCCGGCCTCGACCATGATGGTCCGCTCTCCGAGCAGCAGCACCACGGTTCCTGACAGGACGGTGAACCAGTCCTTGCCGGGATGGACTTTCAACTCCACGGCGCCGCGCCGGGGCTCCGGCTTGGTGATGCGCATCTTGGCCACGGTGACGCCGTGCGGCCCGGGCTCGCGGCTCAGGATCCAGGTGGTCATCCCGCGCGCGGTGTCGCGCTGCGGCCTGATCACCACATCGTCATCGGCGACGGATTCCACCAGCTGGTCGAGCGTGGTCCCGAGGGCCCGGGCGATCGAACTCAGCTGATCGAGGCTGATCCGCCGGTGGCCCGTCTCGATACGGCTCAGGGTGGAAGGGCTCAGGTAGCAGCGGGCCGCCAGATCGTCGAGGGACCAGCCGAGCGCCGCCCGCAGCCCCCTGACCCGCTTGCGGACCAGACCGTCGAGCTCGCCGTCTTGCGTCATACGCAAGACCCTATGTCAATGGCGCAAGGACCTCCTAGGCTGCCAGCATGGGAAGCCATCAGCACCAGCACGGCCAGCACGACTCCGCCGCCGAGACCGACGCGGCCATGGCCGAGCTCCTGGACCTCGACGCCGAGGTCATGCACTCCTACCTGGCCGAAGTGACCGGCTGGATCCACCAGCTGGCCGCCGATCCGCCTCCCCGCCGGATCCTCGACCTGGGCAGCGGAACCGGTACCGGCGCCTTCGCTCTGCTCGAGCGTTTCGACCAGGCCGACGTGATCGCCCTGGACCTATCCCCGGAGATGCTGCATCGCCTCAGCAGCAAAGCCCGCGTTCTGGGCGTGGCCGACCGGATCCGTACCGTCCAGGCGGACCTGGGCGCGGCGTGGCCCGCCCTCGACGCGGTCGACCTGGTCTGGGCGTCTTCGTCACTGCACCACATGGCGGATCCTGATCGGGTTCTCGCCGGGGTCTTCGCCGCGCTCCGCCCCGGCGGGCTGCTGGTGGTGGCCGAGATAGTTGCTTTCCCGCGCTTCCTGCCCGACGACCTGGGCCTCGGCCGCCCCGGACTCGAAGCGCGCTGCCATGCCGTCCTCGCCGAGCGGCAGGCCGCCGAGATGCCGCATCTCGGCTCCGACTGGGGCCCGCGCCTGACCCGGGCGGGCTTCACCATCGAGGCCGAGCGGCCCTTCGTCATCCACCTGGCGTCGCCGCTTCCGGCCGCCTCCGGCCGGTACGCTCAGGCGTCCCTGCGACGGATCCGGTCCGGCCTCGACGGCCGGATGAGCACCGATGATCTGGCCGCGCTCGACATCCTCATCGACAGCCACGGGCCCCACGGCGTCTTGCAGCGCGACGACCTCACCGTCCGCGCCGCGAGGACCGTATGGGCGGCCAGGCGGCCGTGACCGTCTCCTGGCGACCTCGCGCCAGCCTGGCCCCGGCAGCCCCCGGGTATATCTGATTATCCAATCAGACTTGACGCTGATCCACGTGTTCTGTAGCTTTTCCAGGGTCCGGGCCGCGCGCCCGGGTGGCAGCCAGTTCAGCGAAGTCCGGTCAGCGAAGTCTGCTGGGAATCCGGCACTGTCCCGCAACGGTGAAGCCCCTTTCCGGGGATGAGTCCGGTCGCCTGGCCTAGGCCGCCTGCGAACACCAGTCCTCGGAAGAAGGGCGGAACGCATGCCTGGTGGTTATCGTCGCCTGCGCCGGATGGGCGCGGATCTGTCGGCCCGCGAGTGGGGCGCGATGGCCGCGATGTTCGGCTTTATCCTGGCCGTCAACGCCGTGGGCTGGTGCATCTTCATCGCCTGCGTGATGCCGCACCACTTCGACTACCGGGGCGAGGGCGGCAGCAGGGGGCTGGGCATCGGCCTGGGGGTGGCCGTCACCGCGTGGTTTCTGGGGTTCCGGCACGCCTTTGACGCCGACCACATCTCCTGCATCGACAACACCACCCGCAAGCTGATGGCCGACGGCAAGCGGCCGCTGGGCACCGGGTTCTTCTTCTCCTTCGGCCACTCCACGATCGTCGTGGCGGTCGGCGTCGGCATCACCTTCGCGGCCCGGGCCGTCTTCGGCGCGATGGTCGACCCGAACTCGGCGTATGAGACCGCGGGCGGGGCGATCGGGACACTGCTGTCCGCCGGGTTCCTGTACCTGATCGCGGTGCTGAACCTGATCGTGCTGGCCGGCATCTTCAAGGTCTTCCGCGACATGCGGGCCGGCACCTACAACGAGGCCGAACTCGAAGCCCAGCTGCAGGCCCGCGGGCTGATGTACCGGTTCTTCGGCCGGTTCATGAGGTCCATCAACCACAGCTGGCAGCTGTACTTCGTCGGCCTGGTCTTCGGCATCGGCTTCGACACCGCCACCGAGGTCGTGCTGCTCGCCGCCACCGCCTACGCCGCGATCCAGGGCCTGCCTTACTACGCGGTGCTCGCCCTGCCGTTCCTGTTCTCCGGCGGGATGATGCTGTTCGACACCCTCGACGGCTGCTTCATGAACTTCGTCTACGGCTGGGCGTTCGCCCGGCCGGTCCGCAAGGTCTACTACAACCTGGTCATCACCGGGTTGTCCATCGGTGCCGCGTTCATCATCGGCACCATCGAGATCCTCGGCATCTTGACCACCGAAGCGCACCTGCACGGCGCCTTCTGGTCGGCCATGGCCAACTTCAACATCAACATCGCCGGATTCTGCATCGCCGCCCTGTTCATTGGTGTCTGGGCGATCGCCCTCAGCTACTGGCGGCTGGGCCGGGTCGAATCCCGCTGGACCGCCAACGTTCCCGCCGAGCCGGCCCATAGCCCGGGACCAGCAGCTGAGCCGTGATCCCCCACGGCGGTGAGTCCTCATCACCTGGACACCGCGACGCGGAAGCCGACGCCCTGATTGCAAGGTAGGAGTACTTGCGACATATGTGCAACTGGGCTAGCGTGCGTTCAGGCGCGGGACCTGCTGCGCGGGGTGACCGAGGGGTGGAGGCATGGCCACGCAGAGCGTGACACCGCGGGGCGGCATGAACATGCGCAGGATGATCCGGCAGTCCTTCCATCTCATGAGCCCGGTCGAGCGCCGCCGCACGCTGGGGATGTACGGCTCGATCCTGGCGCTGCACGCGCTGGGGTTCTTCGTCTTCATCGTCTACGTACTGCCCGCCCACTACAAGCTGTTCGGCATCGGCCTGAGCGTCACCGCCTACACCCTGGGCCTGCGGCACGCGTTCGACGCCGACCACATCTCTGCCATCGACAACACCACCCGCAAGGTGATGAACGAACGTCAGGGTACGGACAAGCCGCGACCGTTCGCGTTCGGGTACTTCTTCTCCCTCGGCCACTCCACCATCGTCTTCGTGACCGGGGTCGGCATCATCATCGCGGAGAAGACCGTCCTGCCCGCGGTGACGCACAGCAACTCCTCCCTGGAGGTGTTCGGCGCCAACTTCGGCACGATCGTCTCCGCCGCCTTCCTGTTCCTGATCGCGTTCCTGAACCTGGTGGTCCTGGCCGGAATCATCAAGGTCTTCAAGTCGATGCGGCGCGGCGAGTACGACGAGGCGGAGCTCGAGCGCCAGCTGGAGAACCGAGGGTTCTTTTACCGCTTCTTCGGCCGGTGGATGAAGGTCATCAACAAGGAATGGCAGATGTACCCCGTCGGGGTCGTGTTCGGGATGGGCTTCGACACCGCCACCGAGGTTGCCCTGCTGACCACCACCGCGCTGCTGGCCTCCGAGCACATTCCGTGGCAGGCGATCCTGGCCCTGCCGATCCTGTTCACCGCCGGGATGACCCTGATGGACACCACCGACGGCATGTTCATGAACATGGCCTACGGCTGGGCGTTCTTCAACCCGGTCCGCAAGGTGTTCTACAACCTGGCCATCACCGGGCTGTCCGTGGCCATCTGCTTCTTCATCGGCGCGATCGAGACACTCAGCCTGATCCCGCTGGAGGTCCACGGATTCAGCCAGACCAGCGGCTTCTGGGGCTTCATGTACAACTTCAACATCAATACCGCCGGCTTCGTGATCGTCGGCATGTTCGTCGTTACCTGGGTGGCGGCCATTGCCATCTGGCGGTTCGGCCATATCGAGGAGAAGTGGAGCGCCCGCCTGCAGGGCGCTGGCGGCCCGGCAACACCGCTCTCACCGCCATGGGCCGGAGCCGACGCCTCGGAATAACCGTGCCCACGCCAGATCCTTCGGACTCATGATGTCCAGGTCGGCCGGCGCGGGCCGACCTGGACATCATGATCAGACGAGGTCGAACCGGTCGAGGTCCATCACCTTGCCCCACGCCGCGACGAAGTCGTGCACGAACTTCTTCTTCGCGTCATCGCTCGCGTAGACCTCCGCGAGCGCGCGCAGCTCGGAGTTCGACCCGAAGATGAGGTCGGCACGGCTGCCGGCCCACTTCACCTCGCCGGTGGCGGCGTCGCGACCCTCGAACGTGTTCGCGTCCTCGGATGTCGCCTTCCACGTCGTACCCATGTCGAGCAGGTTGACGAAGAAGTCGTTAGTCAGCAACCCGGGGGTGGTGGTGAAGACGCCGAGCTTGGACCCGTCGTGGTTGGCACCCAGGGCGCGCAGGCCGCCGACGAGCACCGTCATCTCTGGCGCGCTCAGGGTGAGCAGGTTCGCCTTGTCCAGGAGGAGGTACTCGGCCGGCAGCCGGTTGCCCTTCCCGAGGTAGTTGCGGAACCCGTCCGCCTTCGGCTCGAGGTTGACGAACGACTCTACGTCGGTCTGCTCCTGCGACGCGTCGGTGCGGCCCGGCGTGAAGGGGACCTCGACGTCGAAGCCGGCGTTCCTGGCGGCCTGCTCGACGGCGGCACCGCCGGCCAGTACGATCAGGTCGGCCAGCGAGATCTTCTTGGCGCCGGCGCTGAAGGACTCCTGGATCCCCGCCAGGGTGCGCAGCACCGTCGCCAGCTCGTCGGGGTTGTTGGCCTCCCAGCCGTTCTGCGGCTCGAGGCGGATGCGCGCGCCGTTAGCGCCGCCGCGCTTGTCGCTGCCTCGGAACGACGAGGCAGCCGCCCACGCCGTAGAGACCAGCTGGGAGACCGACAGGCCCGAGGCGAGGACCTGGCTCTTGAGGGCGGCGATGTCCGCCGCGTCGACGAGCTCGTGGTCCACCGCAGGAACGGGGTCCTGCCAGATCAGCGTCTCGGACGGGACCTCCGGGCCGAGGTAGCGCACGACCGGGCCCATGTCGCGGTGGGTCAGCTTGAACCACGCCCGGGCGAAGGCGTCCGCGAGCGCGTCGGGGTTCGCCAGGAAACGCCGCGAGATCGGCTCGTAGATGGGGTCGAACCGCAGCGACAGGTCGGTGGTCAGCATCGTCGGCGGGCGCCGCGGCGACGGGTCCTGGGGGTCGGGCACGGTCCCCGCCCCGGCCCCGTCCTTCGGCTGCCACTGGTGCGCGCCTGACGGGCTGGCGGTCAGCTCCCACTCAAAACCGAAGAGGGTCTCGAAGAAGCTGTTGTCCCACGCGGTCGGCGTGGCGGTCCAGGTGACTTCGAGACCGCTGGTGATCGCGTCGCGGCCCTTGCCGGTGCCGTACGAGTTCTTCCAGCCAAAGCCCTGCTGCTCGAGCGGGGCCGCCTCAGGGTCGGGGCCGACCGCATCCGCGGGGCCCGCGCCGTGGGTCTTGCCGAAGGTGTGACCGCCGGCGATCAGGGCGACCGTCTCCTCGTCGTTCATCGCCATCCGGCGGAACGTCTCGCGGATGTCGCGGGCCGCGGCCAGCGGGTCCGGGTTGCCGTTCGGGCCCTCCGGGTTGACGTAGATGAGACCCATCTGCACCGCGCCGAGCGGCTCCTCAAGCTCCCGGTCGCCGGTGTAGCGCTCGTCGCCGAGCCAGGTCGTCTCCGGACCCCAGTAGACGTCCTCGTCCGGTTCCCAGACGTCCGGGCGGCCGCCGCCGAAGCCGAAGGTCGCCAAGCCCATCGACTCCAGCGCGACGTTGCCGGTGAGGATCATCAGGTCGGCCCACGAGAGCTTCTGGCCGTACTTCTTCTTGACCGGCCACAGCAGCCGGCGGGCCTTGTCCAGGCTGACGTTGTCCGGCCAGCTGTTGAGCGGCGCGAAGCGCTGCTGGCCAGCGCCGGCGCCGCCGCGGCCGTCGCTGATGCGGTAGGTGCCCGCGCTGTGCCACGCCATCCGGATCATCAGCGGGCCGTAGTGGCCGAAGTCGGCCGGCCACCAGTCCTGGGAGGTCGTCAGCACCTCAGCGATGTCGTGCTTCACGGCCGCCAGGTCGAGGGTATTGAACGCCTCGGCGTAGTTGAACTCCTCGCCCAGCGGGTTGGCCACGGCGGGGTTCTTGGCGAGGATCTTCAAGTTGAGCCGGTTCGGCCACCAGTCATGATTAGCGTCACCCTCGGTGGGGTGGGTGAGGCCGTGCACGACCGGGCATCCCCCGGCCTCAGGGGTTGGCTCTTCGACGACTACTGGATCATGGTTCTCAGACATGGGAATCCTTCCGGGATAGGCGGATCGCGGTGCTCAGGAACTCCGGGCGATAGAACAGTCGGGACACAGGCCCCAGTAGATGACCTCGGCCTCGCCGACCGAGAAGCCGTGGTCGTCCGATGCGGTCAGGCAGGGCGCCTCGCCGACCGCGCAGTCGACGTCAGCGACGACACCGCACGACCGGCACACGACGTGGTGGTGGTTGTCCCCGACGCGTCCCTCGAACCGGGCCGGGCTGCCTGCCGGTTCGAGACGGCGTATGAGTCCCGCCCCGGTGAGCGCGTAGAGGGCGTCATACACGGCTTGGAGGGAGATATGGCCGATGCGATCCCGCACTCCGGAGGCGATCGCCTCGACACCGAGATGGTCGCCGTCCCGGACGGCCTCGAGCAGTGCGACGCGCGCGGCCGTCACCCGCAGGCCGGCATCGCGCAACTCCTCGGCGGTGGTCGGACTCCGGGCTGCGGTCACGGGACCAAACCTACCGTCATAGACACGAACGGTTCAAGACTACGACTAATCCAAGTCTGCAAGCCGCGACACGCGGCCTGCGGCAAGGAGATCAGCCTGATCTATGGCCATGACCAACGGGTTAACGGGCACCCCTGATGTAGTCCGTCAATGCGGCTCGCTCGGACTCGAGCTCGTAGATACGGTTCTTCACCACATCGCCGATGCTCACGATCCCTCGCAAGCCGCCGTCCGCCGCGACCGGCGCGTACCGTACCCGGTGCTCGGTCATCATGCGCACGACCTCCTCGATCGGGGTCTGTGGCGTGACCGTGCGCACCTCGGCTGTGCAGATAGCCGTGACCGGCTCAGACATCACCGCAGCGCCCCGCCGGGCCAGCGCCCGGACGATATCCCGCTCGCCGGCGATCCCGTCGACCGAAATGCCGTCGTGAGAGACGACGACGGCACCGATCCGATGTTCGGCGAGTACCGCGAGAAGGCGCCGCACCTTCGTGTCCGGGGTGATGGTGACGACATGCGTACCCTTGACACGAAGTACATCGCTAATATGCATTAGACCCCCTCCCAGGCGCGTGCGGGCTGGTCGTGTGCCCGCCGACGCTCCTCCAGGCTATTACTTCAGCCCGCGGTTGCCGGGTAGGTGACCGTCGGGAGATCTCAGGTCGCCGGCCGGGGCGGAGCCGAACACGACCTGATGGAGCTCAACGACCGGATCTCTCTCCAGATGCTCGCCCGGGAGCGGCCGCGGCGCTGCTCCGTTCCGCATGCCCCCCACCCGTGGTTCAGAGGCTGATGACGACTTTGCCCTGGGCGCGGCCGTCCCGCATGTACTGGATGGCCGCGGGGGTCTGGCTCAGCGGGTAGGTCCGGTCGATGACCGGCCTGACCTGTCCGGACTCGATGAGCTTGGTGAGCGCGAGCAGGTCCGGCGTGTTCTCCGAGCAGATCAGCGTGGTCAGCGTCTGGCCGGCGAACGGGGACAGGAGCAGCGCCCGGAGCTGACGGTCGCTGCCTGCGAGCCATCGTCCGCCCGTCTCGCCCCCGACAATGACCAGCGTCCCGCGGGGATCCAGGACAGAGCGGAGGTGCTTAAGCGGACGATTGCCTCCGATGTCGAGGATCACGTCGTAGCGGCGCCCTCCGGCCGCGATGTCCTCGCGGCTGTAGTCGATGACGTGGTCCGCGCCGAGGGACCGGACCGTGTCCATCTTCGCCGTCCGGCACACGCCGGTGACCTCGGCGCCGGCTGCCTTGGCGATCTGCACCGCGAAGGTCCCTACGCCGCCGGACGCGCCGATGACCAGCACCTGGTTTCCGGCCTGCACGTGCCCGCGGTCGCGGACCGCCTGCAGGGCCGTCAGCGCCGAGATGGGGACGGCCGCGGCCTGCGTGAAGGTGAGGTTCGCTGGCTTGGGCGCGAGCTTGTCCGGCCGGGCGCTGGCGTACTGGGCGAAGGAGCCGTCGGCGATGCCGAACACCTCGTCGCCGGCCTGCAGCGTCGTGACAGCCGCGCCGGTCGCCTCGACCCGCCCGGCGACTTCGCGGCCCCGTACCGGGGTCTTGGGGGCGCGCACCCCGTAGCCAGCGAGGCGCACCGGGTAGGGCAGGCCGGTCATCAGGTGACAGACGCCCCGGTCCACGCCGGCGGCGTGGACGCGCAGCAGTACTTCCTCCTCGCCGATCGCGGGCCGGGCGATCTCCTTTAGCCGTAGCACGTCCTCGGCCTCGCCGTAGCGGTCCTGGGTGATCGCCTGCATGGTCGTCCCATCGGTCGTCCGCGGCCTGGTCGTCACGGTAGGGGTATTCATGAGAGTTTCCTTTCCTGCCTGTCGTCGAACTTGAAGGTCTGAGCCGGGTCAGGCGTCGCGGTGCGACACCCGGAGGGATGCCGCGCCCAGGGTGATGGCGGCGTACACGGCCAGGACCACGATGGCGGTGCCCGGGCGCAGCAGCCCGGCTGAGCGGTGGACCGTCACCGCTGCCTGAGTGGCGATGCCGGGCAGGTACTGACGCCAGCCGGCCGGAAGGAACTGGCCGACGGTGAGTCCCCCGATGATGATCAGCGCCAGGGTGGTGGCCGCTCCCGCGGTGTGCCGGATGAGGCCGCCGATACCCACGCCGATCACGGCGACGAGGCTTACCGCCACGGCTCCGAAGAACATGGCCCTAAGCACGCCGGGATGTCCGATACTCACGGCGACGTGCTGGCCGGCGAACATCCGCTGGCCGAGTTCGAAGCCGGCGACGTTGCCGAGCAGCGTCACGGGGAACGCGAACGCGGCCACGGTGGCGGCCTTGGCCGCCAGCACGAGCCGTCTGGCGGGCATGGCGCTGAAGGTAGACCGGATCATCCCGGTCGAGTACTCCGCGGTGACCGTCCGTACGGCGAGCGCGCCCAGGACCACCGCGGCGATCATGACTCCGCTCAGCGAGGCGCTGGTCGGGTCGAACACCTGGCGCTGCCGGGCCGGCATGGTGTGCCACTGGCTCATCTGGGAGAAGGACACGGCGACGCCGAAGCCGATGCCCAGGGTCAGGGTCAGGGCGGCGGTGCGCCAGGTGGAGGGCAGGGTACGAAGCTTCGTCCACTCTGCTTTGAGGATGCGGGCCTTGAGGATGCGGGCCTTGAGGGCCCGGCTGATCAAGGCGGCTCGCGACGTCCGGACCGGGATGCTGATGTAGGTCGTGGCGCTCATGTCAGGCTCCTTGGCTGGTGCCGGTCAGCCGGCCGGCGTGATAATCGGTTTCGTCTCGGGTCAGCTCGAAGAACGCTTCCTCGAGCGACACGCCGTGCACCGCCAGCTCGAGGAGGGTGATGTCGTCGGCAGACGCGGCACCGCCGATCGCGGCGGAGTCCAGGCCGGTCACGATCATGGCGCCGTCCGCACAGCGCTCGACCGCAGCGCCGCGGCGGGTCAGGGCGGCGGCCAGGTCGGCCGGCTGCAGGGCCCGGACCCGGACGCTCGGGGTGGAGTTGCGGTTGACGAACTCGTCGGTGCTGGCGTCGGCGATGATGCGGCCCCGGGCGATGACGAGCAGGTGGTCGGCGGTCTGGGCCATCTCGCTCATGAGATGGCTGGACAGGAACACCGTGCGGCCCTGAGCGGCCAGCGATTTCATCAGGTTCCGGATCCACAAGATGCCGTCGGGGTCCAGGCCGTTGATCGGCTCGTCGAACATCAGCGTCTCGGGGTCGCCGAGCAGGGCCGCGGCGATGCCGAGCCGCTGATTCATGCCGAGCGAGAAGGTGCCGACCCGCTTTCCCGCGACGTCGCTGAGGCCGACGAGCTCGAGCACCTCGGTCACGCGGCGGCGGGCGATGCCGTTGCTGTCGGCCAGCCACGCCAGGTGGCTGGCCGCGCTGCGGCCGCCGACGATGGCCTTGGCGTCCAGCAGCGCCCCCACCGACCTGAGCGGGTCGGTCAGCTCGCGGTACGGTTTGCCGTTGACCAGGACGGAGCCGGAGCTCGGCGTGTCAAGGCCCAGGATCATGCGCATGGTGGTCGACTTGCCGGCCCCGTTGGGGCCGAGGAAGCCGGTCACCCGGCCGGGCCGGACGGCGAAGGAGGCTTCGTCGACGGCGACCGTCGTGCCGTAGCGCTTGGTGAGGTGCTCCGCCTCGATCATTGTTCGTCCTTCCCTCGATGTGTTGTGGTCTTGGCCGCCAGCCTGCGCCGGGCTGCTGAGACGGGACTGTCGTGGCGCTGAGGCGGGACCTATGGTGGCCTCATGCAGGTGCGGCTGTTCGGCGAGCTCGAAGCGGTAGCCGAGGGCGTGCCGGTGCCGGTCCGCGGCGCCAAGCAGCGGGCGCTGCTGGCCCTGCTGGCGCTGCAGCGGGGGCGGCCGGTCAGCGCTGACCGGCTCATCGACGTGCTGTGGGGCGACGGGCAGGCGGCGAACCCGGCCAACGCCCTGCAGGCCCAGATCGGTCAGCTGCGCCGCACCTTCGGGGCGGCGGCGATCCTCACCAGCGAAGCCGGCTACGCCCTCGCCGTCGGCCCCGATGATGTCGACGTCGTCCGCTTCGGGCAGCTGGTGGCCGAGGGACGGCGGCTGGCGGGAGACGGCGAGGCGGCGCTGGCGTCAGCCGCCCTGGGCGAAGCGCTCGGCCTGCGGCGGGGTGAGCCGCTGGTCGAGTTCGCCGACGCCGGCTTCGCTGACGCCGAGCGGGCGCACCTGGACGAGCTGACCCTGGTGGCGGTCGAGGCCAGGGCCGGAGCTGACCTGATGCTGGGCCGCCACGGGGAGCTCGCCAGTGACCTGGAGGCGTTGTGCCGGCAGCACCCGCTGCGCGAGCGGCTGTGGGAGCTGCGCATCCTGGCCCTGTACCGGGCCGGACGGCAGGCCGAAGCCTTGCGCGCCTACACCGAAGTCCGTGATCGCCTGGTCGACGAGCTGGGCATCGACCCCGGCCCGGCCCTGCGCGAACTCCAGACCCGCATCCTGGCCCAGGACCCCTCGCTCGCCGCGCCCAGCGCCCCGGCCAGCCCGGCTCCGGTCCCGGCGGCCGCCCCTCCGACGTCAGCCGGGAACCTGCGCGCCCAGCTGAGCCGCTTCGTCGGGCGCGACGCGGAGCTGGCCCAGCTGCGTGCGGCGGTCCGCTCCAGCCGGCTCGTCACGCTGACCGGCCCGGGCGGCGCGGGCAAGACCCGCCTGGCGGTAGAGGCCGCCGCCGCCCTGGGCGAAGAGCACCGGGACGGTGCCTGGCTGGTCGAGCTGGCCGGCGTGGCCGAGCCCGACGGGGTGGCGCCGGCCGCGGCTGCGGCGCTCGGGGCGGGCGCCGCTGCCGTCCCGGGCGCTCAGCCCGCGGGATCGACCACGGACCTTATCGTGCGCTACCTGGCCGGACGCTCACTGGTCGTCGTCCTCGACAACTGCGAGCACGTCATCGGCGAGGCAGCCGCGCTGGCCGCCACCCTGGCCGGAGCGGTGCCCGGTCTCCGGCTGATCGCTACCAGCCGCGAGCCGCTCGGGGTCCCAGGGGAAGCCCTGGTGCCGGTGGGCGGCCTGGCGCCACTGGCCGCCGTCGAGCTGTTCGTCGATCGCGCCCGGGCGGTTCGGCCCGGCTTCGGTCCGGACGGGCCGGCCGGCGACGTCGTCGACGATATCTGCCGGCGGCTGGACGGCCTGCCCCTGGCCGTCGAGCTCGCCGCCGCTCGCCTTCGAGCGCTGCCACTGGCCACCCTGGCGGAACGCCTCGAGGACCGCTTCCGGCTGCTCAGCCACGGCGCCCGTACCGCCCTGCCCCGCCAGCAGACACTCCGCGCCGTGGTGGACTGGAGCTATGACCTGCTGTTCTCCGACGAACGCCGCCTGTTCTGGAGGCTGGCCACCTTCACGGGTGGCTGCGGGCTCAGCGCGGCCGAGGCCATCTGCGCCGACGAGCAGGTACCCGCCGACGAGATCCTCGATGTCCTGAGCCGGCTGGTCGACAAGTCCCTCGTCGTTGCCCCCGGCGACGAAGGCGAGGCCCGGTTCAGCCAGCTTCAGACGCTGTGGGAGTACGGCAGGGACCGGCTGACCGAATCCGGCGAAGCCGACGCCATGCGGGCCCGCCACGGGGCGTATTACCGGCAGCTGGCCGAGCAAGCCCACCAGGGTCTGCGCGGCGCTGCCGGGCCGATGTGGCGGGACCGCCTCGTCACGGAGTCGGGCAACCTGCGGGCCGCGCTGGACTGGTACATCACCACGGGCGATGCTGACGCGGCGCTGTCGCTGGCGTCGGGGATGGCCTGGCTGTGGTTCATCACCGGCGACTTCCTCGAAGGAGCCCGCTGGCTCGATGCTTCGCTGGGCGCCGAAGGGCCGCGCCGCCCGGAAGTGGACGCGACCGCCCGCCTCTGGCACGGCTATTGCGTGGGCATGTCGACTGACCCGGCGGCGGGCGTCATCGAATGCGAGGAGGCCGTAGCCGTGTTGCGGGACGGCCACGACCAGGTTCGGCTAGCGGAGGCGCTGGTGGTATGCGCGACGGTGCTGGGGTTCGCGCATCATTTCGACCGGTCACTCGACGCCTTGAGCGAGGCGCGGGACCTGCTGGAACCGGCTGGCCACGGTTGGCTCCTGGCTGCGCACGACTTGATCGTGGCCTGGAACCTGTTGTCGCTGGGACGGCTGGAGGACGCCGAGCCACTCGCCCGTTCGAGTCTGGAACGCTTCGATGCCCAGGGCGAGGTCTTGGTCGTCGTCTCTCCGCTGAACGCCCTCGCCAGCATCGCCGAGGCCCGGGGAGATCTCGAGGCAGCCTCGGCGGCCTACGAAGCGCTCATGCAGCGATGCCGGGCCACCGGCCAACCCCTTCAGGTGCCGTTCAGCCTGGTCGCGCTGGCTGCGCTGCGGGCCAGGCAAGGCGATGACGCCGCCGCCGACGGCCTTTACGCCGAGGCGATCGACTGCAGCTTCAACCCGTGGGTGTCGGCCGACGCCATGGTCGGTCAGGCGGCGGTCGCCCGTCGCCGCGGTGACCTGCCGCGGTCCCGGGCCCTGCTCGACGCGGCAGCCGGTCACTACCGGCACATCGACCTTCCGGCCGGCCCGCCTCGCGTGCTCGCCGGCCTGGCCTGGTGGGCGCTCGCCGCTGGCCACCTCCAAGATGCTGCCGTCTTCGCCGCTGACGCCGCCGCAGGGGCGTGCGCCAGCGGCGACCCGGCCACCCAGCTCCTGGCCGAGACCGCCGTGGCCGCGGTCACCGCGATCGCCGAACCGACCCGTCACCACGCCGAGGCCTTCGTCGCCATCGCGCAGCGACGTGCCCACGGGCCGGCGTACCGCTCTCTGACCGACGAGCCAGACGTGGCCGCGCTCGCCGCCCGCCTCGGCTGACCTCAGCCTCACCTCAGCGCCGCTTCAGGCCGCCCGGGCAACCTGGCCGTTATGCCGCCATCGCCAGGCCAGCGCCCCAGCCACCACGATCATCTGCCCGCCACCGGACCCGCGGTCGAGGACCACGGCCGGGTGGTCACTACCAACGCTGCGGCGGCCGCCTGGTACCGGCGGGCGCAGCGAGCCACCGACCCGCGCCGGGCCGCCATGGCCCTGCGCCTAGCCGTTGCCGCCGACCCCGATTTCGCCCTCGCCGCCGCCGATCTGGCGGCCATCGCCGGCACACCAGGCCGCCATCCCGGTCACCGGCCGATGAACTGGGAACGCCATCACATCGAAGTGGTCACCGCCGCGGCCGCGGGCCGCGTCACGCGAGCATCTGACCTGCTCCGCGAGCACCTCGCCAGTGTCGGCTGCGACCCTCTCGCCGTCCGGATCACCGCCCGGCTCCGAGAGCCCATGGCGAGGGAGGAGCTGGCCACCCAGCTTCCCGGTTGCCACGCCACTCCGTGGCCGGACTCCCCTTGACGCCTTAGCCTTCGCCTTCCTCGTGCTGATAAGCAGAGATCATCTGAGCGGAACGGACGGTGGTGCGTGCACCCGGACCCACGGTTGAGAACTACGGGTGGGCGCTGCTGTAGGCGAAGGCTCCTGATTGCGCGAGATTGCCGAGGGCGGGTGGGAGGACACCATTGAGGCGAACGCCACGATGTTGGAACTGTAGTGGTGGCTCTGCTCATCGAAGCTGCCCCCGCAGGTGATCAGCCGGAGGGCGGCGTAATCGGTATTGCCGTAGCTCCGTGATCATCACCGCTCACCGCGCCTCCCGCTGCTCACAGCCTGGCGGGTTGGCAGGTACTGCGAAGCCCCAATCGGGGATATCTCACGCCAGGCCCAGGTGATCTCAGGTATCCGGACTTGATGGTAGCCGTCCCGACGCGGGACCGAAATGCCCGGAAAAGAACGAACCACAGTGCCGGAAGCGGTCGGCCACCAGAAAAGCTGCGCGGCGCCGTCTCCGCAGCGCTGGGTAGGCTCACCGGCATGGCCTACGATAAGGGGCTCGCCGAACGTATCCGGCGGCTCATCGCCAACGCTCCCGGTCTGACCGAGAAGAAGATGTTCGGCGGCCACGCCTTCCTCATCGCCGGCAACATGGCGATCGCCGCCAGCAGCCAGGGCGGCGCCATGGTCCGTGTCGATCCACAGCAGTCCGGTGCCCTGGTCGCGACGACCACGGCGAGCCTGGCGGAGATGCGCGGCCGGCCGATGCCCGGATGGCTGCATGTCAGCTCCGATGATCTTCTCACCGACGACCAGCTCACCCCGTGGGTGGAGCGGGGCACTGGGTACGCGCGGTCGCTGCCGCCCAAGGAGCCGTAGTGAGGCCGTCAGCATCACGCTAGCGTTGATCGTGATCAGACGGGCCAAGCCCGCTTTGCGCAGACCCGCACGCCCCGGTTTGCCCGCCAGCTTGCTTGCACGCGACCAGGCAGAAGGAGCTTCCCATGGCCAGATCTCAATGGCACAAGTTCTACGTCTCGAAGATAACCGCCGCTCCTGAGCTGCTGTTCGAGCTTCTGTCTGATCTCCCGAACTACGGCCGGTGGCTGCCAGTTTCTGCCCAGTACGGCCGGACCACCGACGTCGGACCGTACCCCGTGCAGCTCGGCAGCCGTTACCACGACGGCAAACCAGGCGAGCCGGGCAAAGACTGGTGGGGAACGGTAACCGGGTTCCAGCCACCGGGCTCGGTCGACTTTCACCACACCATTAGCGTTCGCCAGCTCAAGGCGACGGTCGACGTGCACATCCACTACAGCCTTGGACCTGACAACGGCACCACCGGGGTAACTCGCTGGCTAGTTCTGGACATTGCGATGCCAGCCGTTCTCCGCCCGCTCAGGCGGCTGATAACCGCCAATTTCGATAAGGAAAACGTGCGGACCATGGCTGCGCTCCGGCAGTACGCAGAGGCGCACTCCACTGGACCTCGCCGCAGCCCAGCCGACAGCATGCCCGGCGAAGCCGGAACCCCCTGACCTCGCTGGTCAGGGCCCCGGGCAGCGCCTTACATCGACCCTAAGGGCTACCTGGCCCGCAAACCCGAAGGAGCAGAACGCGCATGACCGGAAGCTTTCTCGAGGAACCCCCGGTGTCCGCCCCAGTGCAGGCGCTCTACGACGAAGACCTCGCAGACGGCGGCTACGTGTGGAACGTGTCCCGGCTGTGGGCGCACCAGCCAGGCGCCCTGAAGCAGCTGTTCGGGTTGATGTCGGAGGCATTCACGCCGAGCGGTCTGACCTTCCGCCAGCGTGGGATCCTGGTGACCGCCGCCGCCTCGGCCCTGGGTGACTCTTACTGCTCACTGGCGTGGGGCGGGAAGCTGGGCCAAGCCTCGGACGCCGCGGTCGCGGCAGGGGTCCTGAACGGCAGTGACGCCGGGCTGACGGACCAGGAGAAGGCCATGGCCGCGTGGGCCCGGAAAGTCGCCAGGGACCCGAACGCGACGACGCCGGCCGACATCCAGGCGCTTCGCGATACCGGGCTCGATGACGGGCAGATCTTCGCCATCACCGCCTTCGTGGCCCTTCGCCTGGCGTTTTCTACGATCAACGACTCACTCGGCGCTCAGCCCGACGCGCAACTCGCCCAGTCTCTGCCCCCAGAGGTGCGCGAGGCCGTCACCTACGGCCGACCTGCAGCTCAAGCACCGACCGTCTGACCTGGTCTGCTGCCGGCCCGCGGCATCCTGAAGAGAGGGCACGGTCAGCGGAGTTCGTCGGAGAGGCGAACGAAGCGGTACCCGGAGGCCAGCAGGTAGGGCACGGCAGCGGCAATCCCCTGCGCCGTGCCGCCCTCGGGATGGTTCATATGGCAGATCACGATGGAACCGCCGGGGGCACCGGCGACGGTGCTGCGGACCTGCCCGGGGGTGAAGGTCGCTCCCCCGTCGCCGTTGACGGAGAAGGTGACCAGGCGATCTCCCATCACGGTGACGATCCGCGCCGCGACGTCGTCGCTGTAGGCGGTGCCGGCCCGAAAGAAACGGGGCGGGACGCCCAGCAGCCGGGTGAGCTTGGCCTGATTCCCGGCTACCTCGTCGTAAACCTCGCCGGCGTTCCGCGTGCCACCGATGCCGTAGGCGGACCGCCCGGTGACCGACAGGGGCAGGTGCCGGGTGCCGTGGTTGGCGATCTCGAACAGCGGCTCGCCGGCCAGCTGGCGGAAGGCGGCCGGGTTGGCGTCGATCCAGCGGGAGTTGAGGAAAAGCGTCGCGGGCACTTCCCG
>Ga0302314_10004688_pt1 | contig 25098 bp, 23 predicted proteins | sample III_Palsa_N2_3_FD_200533 | JGI IMG/M metagenome (GOLD analysis project Ga0302314, IMG submission 200533) | Peat permafrost microbial communities from Stordalen Mire near Abisko, Sweden - III_Palsa_N2_3 | ecosystem: Environmental > Terrestrial > Soil > Palsa > Peat permafrost | place: Sweden... | reverse complement strand
TTCTCGCTTTTGGAGGCTGTGATGGCCGAGGGAGCTTCGCCGACCGTTCCGAACGATCATCTCATGGGCGTCTACAGCCGCGCGCCCCTGTCGTTCGAACGTGGGCGAGGCGCGCGCCTCTACACCGCCGAGGGCGAGGAATACCTCGATTGTCTCGCCGGCATCGCCACCACCGGCCTCGGCCACGCCCATCCCAAGCTGGTGCAGGCGCTGAAAGACCAGGGCGAGAAGCTCTGGCACGTCTCCAACGTGTTTCGTGTGCCGGGCCAGGAGAAGCTGGCGGCGCGGCTGGCTGAACTCAGCGGTCTGGACGTCGCCTTCTTCACCAACTCCGGCACGGAGTCGGTGGAGTGCGCGCTGAAGACCGCGCGCAAGTATCACTGGGCCAACGGCCAGCCGGAGCGGATCGAGGTGATCGGCTTCGAGGGCGCCTTCCACGGCCGCAGCTACGCCGCGGTGTTCGCCGCCGGCAACCCGACCTACACCGAGGGCTTCGGCCCGGCGCTGCCCGGCTACCGCAGCCTGCCCTACGGCGACATGGCCGCGCTGGAGGAAGCGATCACCGACCAGACCTGCGCCGTGCTGATCGAGCCGGTGCAGGGCGAGGGCGGCGCGCGCTCGATGCCGGAAGCCGATCTCAACCGCCTCCGCGCGCTCTGCACCGAAACCGGGACGCTGCTGATCTTCGACGAGGTCCAGTGCGGCCTCGGCCGCACCGGCAAGCTGTTCGCGTTCGAGTGGGCCACCGACGCGCGGCCCGACATCATGTGCCTGGCCAAGGCGCTCGGCGACGGCTTCCCGGTCGGCGCCTGCCTCGCCACCGCCGAGGCGGCCAAGGGCATGGTGGTCGGCTCGCACGGCTCGACCTACGGCGGCAATCCGCTGGCGATGGCGATCGGCATCGCCGCTTTGGAAGAGTTGTCGCGCCCCGAGACGCTGGCCAACGTCCACGACATCACCGGCTACTTCGCCCAGCAGCTCTCGGGCCTGAAGGATCGCTTCCCGGACGTGGTCGAGGACATCCGCGGCAAGGGCCTGCTGATCGGGCTGAAGCTGAAGACCAACAACCGCGAATTCATGGCCCTGGCCCGCGACCAGAGGCTGTTGATCGCCGGCGGCGGCGACAACTGCGTGCGGCTGCTGCCCTCGCTGCTGCTCACCCGCGAGGAAGCCCGGGAGGCGGTCGAGAAGCTGGAGCGCACCTGCGAAGTCGCGAGGTCCAAGGCCGCGGCCGCCGCATGACGCGGCCACGGTCGTTCATCGACCTCTGGAGTCTGGAGGCCGCGGATCTGCGCCTGATCATGGCCGACGCGCACCGCCGCAAGGCGGCGCGGGTCGGCTGGCCGAAAGGACGGGTCGATGTCGACGCGCCGCTGAGAGACCGCACCCTGGCGATGGTGTTCCAGAAGAACTCCACCCGGACCTGGTTCTCGTTCGACGCGGCGATCCGCCAGCTCGGCGGCCATTCGATCATTTCCACCGACGCCGACATGCAGCTCGGCCGCGGCGAGACCATCGCCGACACCGCCAAGGTGCTGTCGCGGATGGTCGACGCGATCATGATCCGCGCCAATCGCCACGAGGACGTGCAGGAGTTGGCGGGCGCCGCCAGCGTGCCGGTGATCAACGGCCTCTCCGACGCCGGCCACCCGTGCCAGATCCTCACCGACCTGATGACCTTCGAGGAGCATCGCGGCAGCTTGCAGGGCAAGACCCTGGCCTGGGTCGGCGACGGCAACAACGTCTGCGCCAGCTTCATCCAGGCCGCGCCGAAGTTCGGCTACAAGCTCAACATCGGCTGTCCGGACGCTTACGCCCCGGATCGACTCGACTTGTCCCGCGCCGCGGGCGAGCAGGGCCGGATCGAAGTGACATCGGATCCGCGCAAGGCGGTGGCCGGCGCCGACCTCGTTATCGCCGACACCTGGGTCTCGATGGGCGACAAGGACGCCGACGCCCGGCTGGGGGCGCTTGAGCCTTACCGGGTCGACGAAGCGCTGATGACGCTGGCGACCAGCAATGCGCTCTTCATGCACTGCCTGCCCGCCCACCGCGGCGAGGAAGTCACCGCGGGCGTGATCGACGGTCCGAACTCGGTGGTCTGGGACGAAGCCGAAAACCGCATCCACGCCCAGAAATCCATCCTCGCCTGGTGCTTCAGCGCGATCTGATTTTCCTCCCTCCCCTTCATGGGGAGGGCAGACCGCGTAGCGGTCGGGTGGGGAGTGCGATGAAGCGCTCTGGCCCGAAGCGGTAATCGTTGTGTCGTCGGACTCCCCCACCCGTCCGCCGCTTCGCGCCGTCCACCCTCCCCATGAAGGGGAGGGAGGCCACATCTCGCATTTTCCGAGGCGGTTTCTATATGTCGCTCGTGCCCCAAAGACTTATCCCCCTCGACGATCTGGCCGCCCCGTTTCAGATCGAAAACGAACCCGTGCGTGGCCGCCTGGTGCGCCTGGGTCCGGCCGTCGATGAAATCCTCACCCGCCACGACTATCCGGCGCCGGTCGCCAACCTGCTGGGCGAGACCTGCGCGCTCGCCGCCCTGGTCGGCGCCAGCCTGAAGTTCGAGGGCCGGCTGATCGTCCAGGCCCAGGGCGACGGGCCGGTGTCCTACGTGGTGGCCGACTACGACACCACCGGCTCGCTGCGCGGCTACTGCCGCTACGACCCCGAGCGGCTGGCCGGCCTCGACGGCGGCTTCAAGGCCATCGGCGCCAAGGCGCTGCTGGGCGACGGCGTCTTCATCATGACCATCGACCAGGGCCCGGACACCGAGCGCTACCAGGGCGTGACGCCGATCGAGGGCGAGACCCTGGCCTTCTGCGCCGAGCGCTACTTCGCCCAGTCGGAACAGACCCCGACCCGGGTGCGGCTCGCCGTCGGCCAATCCGACGACGGCTCAGGGCCCAAATGGCGCGCCGGCGGCATCCTCATTCAGAACATCGCCGAGGACGACAGCCGCGGCGAGACCGCCGAAGCCTGGCGCGAGGCGCAGTTCCTGTTCGAAACCGTGGGCGAGGACGAACTGGTCGACCCGACCCTGACGCCCGAGACCTTGCTCTACCGCCTGTTCCACGAACGCGGCGTGCGCCTCTTCACCGCCCAGCCGCTGCAGGCGTTCTGCCGCTGCAACGAAGACCGCATTCTGGCGGTGCTGAAGTCGTTCGGCGCCGCCGAGCGCCAGGAAATGATCGAGGGCGACGGCCGCATCCACGTGACGTGCGAATACTGCTCGCGGGTCTACAAGGTCGAGCCGCAAGAGGTGGACTAGCCCTTCTCCCGCAAGGGGAGAAGGGACCTACGCCCCGTCCAGCGCCGCCTCGATATCCCGCGCCAGGTCCCCGGCCCCCTCCAGCCCGACGTTCAGCCGCACCCAGCCGGCGGTGAGGCCGATTTCCTGGCGCTGTTCCTCGGTCATCGAGCGGTGGGTGGTGGTGGTGGGGTGGGTGGCCATCGAGCGGGCGTCGCCGAGGTTGTTGGAGATGTCGACCACCTTCAGCGCGTTGAGGAAGTTGAACGCCGCGGCCTGGTTCCCGAGATCGAAGGCGATCAGATTGCCGCCGCCGATCATCTCGTTGCCGCCGCCGGTGAACTGGCGCCGAACCACCTCGTGCTGCGGGTGGTCGGCGCGGCCGGGATAGCGGGTCGCCTTCACCTTGCGGTGCGCCGCGATGCGGTCGGCCAGCTGAGCGGCGGTAGCGCTTTGGGCGCGGACCCTGAGGTCGAGCGTCACCAGGCCGTTCAGCAGCACCCAGGCGTTGAAGGGCGACAGCGCCGGGCCGGTGTGGCGGATGAAGTCGCGGTAGGTCTCGTCGATCAGCTTGGTCTCGCCCAGGATCGCGCCGCCCAGCACCCGGCCCTGGCCGTCGATGTGCTTGGTGGCGGAGTAGATCACGATGTCCGCGCCGAGTAGCAGCGGCTTTTGGAAGATCGGGGTGGCGAACACATTGTCGACCAGCACCTTGGCGCCGATGTCCCTGGCCATCGCCGATACCGCGGCGATGTCGGTGATCTCCAGCAGCGGGTTGGCCGGGGTCTCGATGAAAAAGATCTTGGTGTTGGGCCGGATCGCCGCCTTCCAGGCCGCGGTGTCGGCGGCGTCGACGAAGGTGGTCTCGACGCCGTAGCGGGGGCCCCAGGTGTTGAGGATCCAGCGGCAGGAGCCGAACAGCGCCCGGCCGGCCACCACATGGTCGCCGGCGCGCAACAGGCCGGTGAGCGCGAGGTAGACCGCCGCCATGCCCGACGCGGTCGCCCGGCAGGCCTCCGCGCCTTCGACCAGCGCCAGCCGATCCTCGAACATCTGCACGGTCGGATTGCCGTAGCGGCTGTAGACGAAGCCGGGCTCGGCGCCGGAGAAACGCGCGTCGGCGCTCTCGGCGGTGTCGTAGACGAAGCTCTGGGTCAGGTAGAGCGCTTCGGCCGTCTCGTTGTGGGCCGAGCGCATGGTCCCGCCGCGAACCAGACGCGTGGGGATTTCCCAATCTCTCGGATCGCTCGGATCATCGGTGCTCATCCCTCCCCTTTATGGGGAGGGGCAGTCGACGCGCAAGCGGCGACGGGGTGGGGGAGTCTGAAGCGAACAACGACACCTGCCAGACGAGCGAACGGCCCCGCACAGCCCCACCCTGGCCGCTACGCGGCCTGTCCCTCCCCATGAAGGGTCCATAAGGGGAGGGAGGTCCCTTGCCAGACTCGTGGCCCGGCGCGATGGGTTCGCGATGCGCGACAGCTCAACAGCCGGCATCCTGCCCTGCCAGTCGATCGAAGCGCTGGTCGCCGGCGGCGCGGTGACAGCCCATGCGCCGTTCCTGAACGATCAGGTGCAGCCGGCCAGCCTCGATCTGCGGCTGGGGGCCAGGGCCTGGCGGGTGCGGGCTTCGTTCCTGCCGGGGCTGGGGCGCAAGGTGGCCGACCGCATCGCCGACGTCGCCATGCACGAGCTGGACCTGACCCGGGGCGCGGTGCTGGAGCGCGGCTGCGTCTACATCGCCGAGGTGGCCGAGCGGCTGGCCCTGCCGGCCGACGTCTCGGCCCGCGCCAACCCGAAGAGCTCCACCGGCCGGGTCGATGTGTTCGTCCGCGCCCTCACCGACCACGGCCCGGCGTTCGACGACATCGCCGAGGGCTACACGGGGCCGCTCTACATCGAGATCGCGCCGCAGACCTTTTCGGTGCTGGTCCGGGCCGGCACCCGGCTGAACCAGTTGCGGCTGAAGCGCGGCGAGCCGCCGGCGCTCTCGGTGCGCAGCGTCGGCGTCGACCTCAGCGCCGGCGTCGCCGGCTTCCGCGCCCGCCGCCACGCCGGGGTGATCGACCTCGACCGCGAGGACGGTCACGATCCGCACGATTTCTGGGAGCCGCTCGAGCCGCGCCGCGGCGAACTGCTGCTCGACCCAGGCGAGTTCTACATCCTGGCCTCGAAGGAGGCGATCGAGGTCCCGGTGCTGGAAGCCGCCGAGATGACGCCGATCGATCCGGCGGTGGGCGAGTTCCGGGTGCACTACGCCGGCTTCTTCGACCCCGGCTTCGGCTCGGCTGAGACCGACAGCGTCGGCGCCAAGGGGGTGCTGGAAGTGCGCAGCCACGAGACGCCGTTCCTGCTGGAAGACGGCCAGATCGTCGCCCGCCTGGTCTACCAGCCGCTCACCGAGCGGCCGTCACGGCTCTACGGCGAGAACGGCTCCCACTACCAGCGCCAGGGGCTGAAGCTCTCCAAGCACTTCCGGCCGTGGTGAGCCGGGCCGGCGATCAGCCCTGTCGGCGTTCGATCAGCATGTTGGCCCGCAGTTCGATCGCGCGGCCGATCTGCCGGGCCACTTCGGGGTCCGAATGCAGCTGGATGCGGGTGGTCTTGCCGGCGGCGAGGTCCGCCGCGCTGGCGTAGTAGTCCACCGACAAGCCGACCGTCTGGTCCTGCACGATGCTGACCGACCAGGCCGCCATCGGCAGGAAGGTGACAATCCCGCGCTCGTCGGACTCGAGTTCCATACGTTTCTCCGTTCAGGTCCGCGGGCTGGATAGCCGAACGGCGCGCCGGGCGCATGTGTCTTGAACCGAACGGCCCGCCAAGCGCCTGGGAAGGCCGCTGGCAGGGCTTCGCCGGTCGGGCGCTATCTTCGGACCTCGAGGCGGTCGCGCCAGAAAAACTCCGCCTAACGCGACGTTTTTCGGTGCGCTAACGCTCTGACAAGGGTGCTTGACTCTGCATCGCGAATGAGTCATGTTTCCTTGTCATTAAGACAAGGAATATGTTCATGTTCGAACAGCGCACACTCCGGGTGTGGGGCTATTCGTTGGCCGGCGGCCTCGTCGCCTTCATCGTCTGGATCGTGGGCGTGCGGCTGGTCTGGGGTCCCGGCGCATCCGTGCTCGGTCACGACGGCCGGATCGTCGCGACCACGCTGGCCGCGGCCGCCAGCATGGCGTGCCTGGCGGCGTCGGCGCGCTTCGCGTTCCGCCAGATGGACGAGTTCTACCAGCAGGGCAGTCGCGTCGCCTGGTACTGGGGCGGCATCGTGGGGCTGCTGGTTTCCGTGCCGATCGCGATCTTCGTCGAGTTCGGCGGGCTCACCTTGCTGGCGCCTTACGCCTCGGCGATCCACGTCACGTCGCACCTGACGCCGGAAGAGGGCAGGGCGCGGGTGGCGATCTTCCGGATGGGCTATCTGTTGCCGGTGCTGGCGCAGGGCATCGGCTTCGCCATCGTCGCCGCCTGGTGGCGGCTGTCGAAGCGCTAGGCCGCGACATCCAGATGAAAAACCGCCTCAAAGTTCTTCGCGCCGAACGCGACTGGAGCCAGGCCGATCTGGCTGAGCGGCTCGAGGTCTCGCGCCAGAGCGTCAACGCCATCGAAACCGGCAAATACGACCCCAGCCTGCCGCTGGCCTTCAAGATCGCCCGCCTGTTCGACCAACCGATCGAGGCGATCTTCCGAGAGGGGGATTAGCAACCTCGACATCCGCTCATCCCGGCGAACTCAGGGGGGCCCCAGGCAAAACTCAAAACATTCAACACGAAGGACACAAAGGAAGTGAAGGTCACGAAGGGAACTCAGCCTTGCACGATCCTGTCGTGATCGGCTGCGCGCAGCGCCCCTTTTTTATGTCAACCGCGACGCCGTACTCGCCGCTAGAGGTGGATCGTCAACGCTGAGAACAGACTGACGCCAACGAACACAGCGACCACGGTCACCACGATCCAGTAAGGCGCCGGCTCTTCCCGTCGGCGCACCACGACGGAGCTGTTGAACAGCATGGGCGCCCTCCCTGTCCAAAGAGCTCTCCCAAGTCCGACTACGAGAATGGCTGCGATAGCGTAAAAGCAAATAGCGGCCAATTCACCGCTGCGGCCTCGCAACAGCCACGACGAAAGCGCAATAGCCGCCACGGCGCCAAGCAAGACGATTCGGAACAGACCTCGGCTCATTCAGGTCTTGGCCCCTTCGTGTCCTTCGTGTCCTTCGTGTTTCACTTCAACCGGGAGGCCGCACCCCGTCCCAAGTCTTTCCTGGGTCCCGGCCTTCGCCGGATGAGCGGGAGTGGGGTCAGGCCACCTTCGCCGGCGCCATCATCATCCGCTTCGGCGCCGCGCAGACCCGGTGGACCATCTGCACGAAAGCTTCCAGCGGCATCGACTGATAGGCCGGGTCGAAGCTGTTCTGGTCGTAGAGGTGGCAGAACTGGGCGGTGTATTCATAGGCCGGGTGGCCCTTGTACTCGTCGCGCCGGTTCCGGTCGCCGCCGAGGTAGTGGAAGTAGTAGTAGCCCTGGAAGATGGCGTGGTGCTGCATCATCCAGTGGTTCTCATCGGTGATGTAGGGCTTCAGGATCTCCGCGCCGATGTCGGCGTGGTGCGAGGGGCCAAGCACGTCGCCGATGTCGTGGATCAGGGCGCAGACCACATATTCCTCGTCGCGGCCGTCCTTGAACGCGCGGGTGGCGGTCTGCAGCGAGTGCTCCATCCGGTCCACCGCGAAGCCGCCGCAATCGCCTTCGAGCAGCTTCAGGTGCTTGAGCAGCCGCTCAGGGAACTCGGCGCTGTAGGCGCGGGTGGCGGTGATGATGGCCTGCCAGTCTTCCTGGGTGCCCTCGGTCATCGAATGGAACTTGGCCCGTGCGATCGGGGCCTCACCGTCGGCCATCTGCCGTCTCCCTTAGGTCTTCGTACTTGCCCTCATCGTGCGCGCCGGGACCGCCGGCGTCAACGCGGCGGCGATCTCCGCGCCGTCTTCCAGCGTGGCGAGATAAGTCGGCGGCCGGCGCGCTCGGGTCGCCAGTTCGAACGCGTGGCCCAGCGCCAGCAGCGCCGCTTCGCTCCAGGCCGGGCCGATGAACGACAGCCCGACCGGCAGGCCGCGCAACTGGCCCATCGGCACGGTCAGGTGCGGATAGCCGGAGATGGCCGGCAGGATCGACGAGCGGCCGAGACCATGATCGCCACCGACCACGTCGATCCGCCCGGCCGGGCCGTAGCTGGGCGCGATCAGGGCGTCGAGGCGGTGCTCGGCCAGCAGCTTGTCGATGCCCTCGACGCCGGCGGCGCGCAGACTATCGGCGCGGTGTTTCTGATAGGCCGGATCGGAAAGACCTGGCGTCGCTTCCGCCTTCTCCAGCAGCTCCTGGCCGAACAGGGCGAGTTCGCGCGGCGTCGCCCGGTTGAAGGCGATCACGTCAGTCAGCGTACGGCAGGCGACCTCGGCCGGCATGGTGGCGAGATAGGCGTTCAGGCCGGCCTTGAGCTCGGTCATCAGCACCAGATGCTCGTCGCGGCCCAGGGTTTCGGGCGGGGTGAATTCGATCACCACCACCTCGGCGCCCTCGGCCTTCAGCCGCGCCACGGCGGCGTCGAACACGGCGTCGACGTCCGGCCGCAGCTTGGTCGCCCAACTCAGCACGCCCAGCCGCTTGCCCAGCAGCGTGGCGCCGGTGAGGGCCGACAGATAGTCGGTGCGGCGGGCGTCGGCCTCGGCGGTGGCGGGGTCGTCGGGATCGGTCCCGGCCATCGCGGTCAGCAGCATCGCCGCGTCGGCCACGCTGCGCGCCATCGGGCCCGGCGTATCCTGGCTGTGCGAGATCGGAATGATATGGGCTCGTGACACCAGCCCCACGGTCGGCTTCAGCCCCACCAGGCCGGCGAAAGACGATGGCGCGGTGACCGACCCGTCGGTCTCGGTGCCGACGCCCGCCGCGGCCAGCGAGGCGGCGATCGCGGTTCCTGTCCCCGACGAAGAGCCGGCGGCGCCGCGGTCGAGCACATAGGGGTTTTTGGTCAGGCCGCCGACGCCCGACCAGCCGCTGATCGAAAAGCGCGAGCGGATGTTGGCCCATTCCGACAGGTTTGTCTTGCCGATCACCACAGCCCCGGCGTCTTTCAGCCGCCGCACCACCGGCGCGTCGCGGAGGGTGACGTTGGCCGCCAGCGCCAGCGAGCCGGCGGTCGTGGCCGTGCCGTCGTCGGTGTCGATGTTGTCCTTCACCAGAATCGGCACGCCGTGGAGGGCCCCGCGCAGCTTGCCGGCGCGCCGCTCGGCGTCGAGCGCCCGGGCTTCGTCCAGGGCGCGGGGATTGAGCGCGATCACACTGCGCAGTTCCGGCCCCGCCCAGTCGATCGCCTCGATCCGCGCCTGATAGGCCAGGACCAGCGCCTCGGAGGTCACCTTGCCCGCCGCCATGTCGGCCGCCAGCGTCGCCACCGACACCTCGACCACGTCGTAACCGCCCGTCATTTCGCCCCGATCCGCGCCAACGGCCCACCCTGCCACGACGCTTGCACGACGCCAATTCTCCGATAGGTTCCGCCACCCCGGAGACTTAGGTCCGGTGCGGGCGTAGTTCAGAGGTAGAACGTCAGCTTCCCAAGCTGAATGTCGCGAGTTCGATTCTCGCCGCCCGCTCCATGACGAAGCCGATGATGGAGCGCACATCGCCCACTTCCCTCTGGGCATCGTTCGACAGCTCCGGCCACTCCGCCGCGAGGCGCTTGGCCAGATCGCGGCCGGCAAGCCGAGGCTTCGCGACTCTTCGCTCGGCGTTGGTTGCCAAGGCCGGTGGCTTGGGCGTTTGGTGCGCCACACCGAACCCGCGCGATGGAGACCCCGCATGACCCGCACCGTGGCTGACATGATGGTCGAGGTTCTGGCCGAGGCGGGCGCGCGGCGCTGCTACGGCGTGCCGGGCGATACGCTCAACTTCTTCACCGACGCGCTTAGGCGCAGCGGCGCGATCCGCTGGGTGCACGTGCGCCATGAGGAGGCCGGGGCGTTCGCCGCGGGGGCCGACGCTCTGCTGACCGATGAGTTGGCGCTCTGTGCGGGGTCGTGCGGGCCGGGCAGCCTGCACTTCATCAACGGCCTCTACGAGAGCCACCGCAACCACGCGCCGGTGGTGCTGATCGCCAGCCAGATCATCCGCGACGAACTCGGCTTCGACTTCCCGCAGGAGGTCGACTTCAAGTCGGTCTACAAGGCCGGCAGTGTGTTCTGCGAGGAGATACGGACGCCGGCCCAGGCGCGGCGGATGACGGCGATGGCGGCGCAGGCTGCGCTCGCCAAGCGCGGCGCGGCGGTGCTGATCGTGCCGGTCGACGTCTCCAGCGCGCCGGCGCCGGACGAGCCGCACTTCGCCGTGCATCGCGCCAAGCCGGTGGTGTGCCCCAGCGACGCCGAGCTCGACCAGATCGCCGCGGCGCTGAACGAGGGCGGCAAGGTTGCGATCTACGGCGGCTCCGGTTGCGAGCACGCCCACGACCAGGTGGTCGCCCTGGCGGCGCGGCTGAAGGCGCCGGTCGCCCGCACCTCCCGCGCCAAGGATTTCCTGGAGCACGACAACCCGTTCGATGTCGGCATGACCGGGGTGTTCGGGACCGACGGCGGCTATCACGCGCTGATGGACTGCGACACCCTGCTGCTGCTTGGCTGCGACTTCGCCTGGCGGCAGTTCTATCCGAGCAAGGCGAAGATCATCCAGGTCGACATCGACGGCGCCCACCTCGGCCGCCGCCATCCGGTCGACATCGGCGTGGTTGGCGACATCGCCCCGACGCTGGACGCGCTGCTGCCCAGGCTAAAGGCGCGGGAAGATGGCGGCTTCCTGGAGACGTCGCTGTCGCATGCGCACAAGGCCCTCGCGGCCCTCGAAAAGCGGGCGGTGGTCGGCAAGAGCGGGGTGATCCATCCGCAGTACCTGACCGAGCTGATCTCGCGGCACGCCGCGCCGGACGCCGTCTTCACCGCCGACGGCGGCTCGCCGATGGTCTGGTGCCTGCGCCACATCGCCTCCAGCGGCCGCAACCGCACCATCGTCAGCCTCAGCCATGGCACCATGGCCAACGCCATGCCCCAGGCGCTCGGGGCCCAGGCGGCCTACCCGGACCGCCAGGTGATCTCGCTCTCCGGCGATGGCGGCATCTCAATGCTGCTGGGCGATCTCCTGACCACCGTGCAGGAGCAGCTGCCGATCAAGGTCGTGGTGTTCGACAACGGCTCGCTGGGCTTCGTCGAGCTGGAGCAGAAGGTCGAGGGCCTGCTCGATGCGTATACGGACCTGAAGAACCCCGACTTCGCCCGCGTCGCCGAGGCGATCGGCCTCTGGAGCCGCCGGGTGGAGCGGCCGGAAGACCTGGAGAGCGCGGTGCAGGCGTGGCTGGCGGCGCCCGGCCCGGCGCTGCTCGACGTGCTGACCGATCGCTACGAGTTGGTGATGCCGCAGACCGTCGCGCCTGGCCAGGTGTTCGGCATGGCGCTTTATTCGGCCAAGGGTGTGCTGTCGGGACGGGCAGGCGAGGTGGCGGATCTGATCAAGGGCGCGATCACCACCTAGCGCCGCCGCCGCGGTCCTTCGCCGCAAGCTTGGCCGAGAGATCGACAAGACCTGAGAATCGGCGGCTCCCTGATCATTCGACCTATCGAACGATGGATCAGGTTGGAAACGCACCTCCGCCAACGAACCGGTCAGCCCACGTGGTCGCCCATCGACCACAGCGGCGGTATTCGCGTGGGCCGGATGCATCCTTGCCAGGCTTCAGAACGTTCATGCCCCGCGCGCGCAATGCCGCGCCACCGCCACATCCGGAGGTCGCCATGTCCCGGCGTCGTTCAGCAGCGATAGCGAAGCTCGTTTCCGGTGGGGAGCACGACCCGATCGACTGTCCGTGCGGCGGCGTCGATTACGGCTACAGTTTCTCGCTGTTTCCGATGCGGCACGCCGCCCAGTGCCTCGTGTGCGGCGCCGAACAGGCCTGCGAACCCGCCCCAGACCTTGAGCCGACCCACAAGCCGTCCGAGCATTCCGGACGCTCGACGGGCACAGGCTGGCTGCCGCCCTGATCATCTCAGCTCGGACCTGCCCATCGGCTTAGGACGAAGATCAGGAGGCCGGTCAGGCCGCCGACGATCGTGCCGTTGATGCGGATGTACTGAAGATCCGCGCCCACCTGCAGTTCCAGCTTCTCGACCACGCTGCGCGTGTCCCAGCCCGCGACGACGCTGGCGATCAGCCGGCCGATCTCTCGGCGTCGGGGCGCGATGGTGCGCTGCACGGCCGAGCGCGCCCAGTTGTTGAAAATCTCGATCGCTTCGGTCCGGTCGTAGAGCCAGGCGCCGAGCCCCGCCAGCCAGCCGGCGATGTGGGCCGCCAGGGCATTGACCTCCGCGTCGGTCTTCGGCCGCAGGCGCGCCTCCAGCGCGTCGCCGATCTCACCGAGCCGCGCCAGCAGGACCGGGTTCGCGGCGATCTGGCGCTTGATCTCCTCGGCCCGAGCGCCGAGTGCGGGGTCGGTCTCCAGGCGTTGCAGGAAATCGTCGACGTACTGACGCACGCGGCCACGCCATGGGTGGTCGGGCGCGCCCATCGCTTCCAGCGTCTGCGCAAGGCCGCTCAGGATTTTGTCGGCGATTTTGTTGTCGAGCCAGCGCGGCAGCCAGCGGTAGGTCTTGCCCGCGACTTCCGCCCGCAACAGGTCCTGGTTGGCGGCAAGGGCGCGGGACGCCAGCCCCAGCGCTGCGTCCAGCATCGCCTCGCCGCGTTCGCCATTGGAGACAGCGCGCAGGACGCCCGCCGTCAGCGACGCCGCCGGCGCCGAGGCGATCACGTCCGCGGCGATGGCGCCGACGAAGCGGCGGCGCGCCTCGGCGGTCGAGAGTTCGAGCAATTCCGGGATCAGCCGCACCAGCCGCTCGGCCAGCTCGGCCGCGTTGTGCGGCTCGCGCAGCCACGCCGCGCCCCACCTGCCGACTTCGAGCTGCTTCAGCTTGGCCTCGAGCACCTCGGCGGAGAGGAAATTGTCGGCGATGAAGGCGCCCAGCGCCTCGCCGATCCGGGCCTTGTTGCGCGGGATGATCCCGGTGTGCGGGATCGGCAGGCCGAGCGGACGCCGGAAGAGGGCGGTCACCGCGAACCAGTCGGCGCACGCCCCGACCGTGGCGGCTTCGGAGAATGCCCGCACATAGGCCAGCCAGGATTCGCTCCGCACCCACAAGCCGGTCACGACATAGGTCGCGGCCATCGCCGCCAGCAGGCCGGTGGCGGCCAGCCGCATCGTCCGCAGCCGCGACCTTGACCTGGCCTCAACAGTACTCATACGCGGGGTCCTTCCAGGTCGGCTTCGGTACAGCTTAACGCGCGGATGCGCGGCCCGGCAGCGCGGCCCGACACACAAAAGCTTGGCGAACAGCCGCCGCCTCGCGCAATGAAGGCGGATGGCGCCGTCCGCGACACCGATCGAGGGGGAGTACGACTACATCGTCGTCGGCGCGGGCTCGGCTGGCTGCGTGCTCGCCAACCGGCTGTCGGCCGACCCGCGCAACCGGGTGCTGCTGCTCGAAGCCGGCGGCAAGGACGACTGGATCTGGTTCCATGTGCCGGTCGGCTATCTGTTCGCCATCGGCAATCCGCGCTCGGACTGGATGTTCGAGACCGAGCCGGAGCCAGGGCTGAACGGCCGGGCGTTGAAATACCCGCGCGGCAAGGTGATCGGCGGCTCGTCGGCGATCAATGCGATGATCTCGATGCGCGGCCAGGCCGCCGACTACGATCACTGGCGCCAGCTCGGCCTGACCGGCTGGGGCTGGGACGACGTGCTGCCGGTGTTCCGCCGTCTGGAGGACCACTTCCTCGGCGCGACCGAGCACCACGGCGTCGGCGGCGAGTGGCGGGTCGAGGCGCCGCGCGTGCGCTGGGCGGTGCTGGACGCGATAGCCAAGGCCGCCACCGAGATGGGCGTGCCGGCGACGACGGACTTCAACACCGGCGACAACGCCGGCGTCGGCCTGTTCCACGTCAACCAACGCCGGGGCTTAAGGTGGTCGGCGGCGAAGGGGTTCCTGGCGCCGGCGCTGAAGCGGCCCAACCTGCGGCTTGAGACCGGGGTGCTGGTGGAGCGGGTGCTGTTCGAGGGCCGCCGGGCCACGGGCGTGCGCTTCAGCCGGAAGGGGCAGGCGTTCGAGGCCAGGGCCAAGGGCGGGGTGATCCTGTCGGCCGGATCGATCGGCTCTGTGCAACTGCTGCAGTTGTCGGGCGTCGGACCGGCCGACTGGCTGGACGCCCATGGCGTGTCCGTCGTGCTCGACAAGCCGGGTGTTGGCCGCAACTTGCAGGATCATCTGCAGCAGCGGGCGATCTACCAAGTCAGCGGCGTGAAGACGCTGAACGAGACCTACCACTCGCTGATCGGTCGGGCGGTGATGGGCGCCGAATACGCCCTGCTGCGGACTGGGCCGCTGACCATGGCGCCCTCGCAGCTCGGTATCTTCACCACCTCGTCGCCGGACCATGAGCGGCCGAACATCCAGTTCCATGTCCAGCCGCTGTCGCTCGACCGGTTCGGCGAGCCGCTGCACCGGTTTCCGGCGGTCACGGTCTCGGCCTGCAACCTGCGGCCGACTTCGCGCGGTGAAATCCGCCTGCGCTCGGCCGATCCCGCCGCGGCGCCGGTGATCGCCCCCAACTACCTCGCCACCGAGGCCGATCGCCGCGTCGCCGCCGATGCGATCCGCGTCACCCGGCGGCTGATGGCGCAGCCGGTGCTGCGGGGTTTCCGGCCAACGGAGTACCTGCCCGGACCGAGCGTGGGCGACGACGACGCGTCGCTGGCCAAGGCCGCGGGCGATATCGGCACCACGATTTTCCACCCGGTCGGCACGGCGAAGATGGGGCTGCCGTCGGATCCTTCGGCCGTGGTCGACGCGCGGCTGCGGGTGATCGGTCTGGATGGCCTGCGCGTGATCGACGCCTCGGTGATGCCGACCATCACCTCGGGCAATACCAACACGCCCACGATCATGATCGCCGAGCAGGGGGCTCGGTTCGTGCTGGATGGCGTTTGATCCCTGGCTCGGCGTTCCCGCGGCGACCGGGAAGGCGAACAGCGGCGACTCGCCCTGCCCAAAGGTCAGCTCAACGGCCCGCCGTTCCCAACCTTGATAAATATGGAGTGGAGGCAGGCGCCGGGCTCGCCGCCGCTGAAAATGAGTTCGAGCCGCGCCTTGCCGCCCTCCGGACGAGCCAGGTCCTCCGCCAGGTTGTTGGCGCCCGCGCCGTGATAGGTGGTCCTGAAGCGCGCCTGCAGATCACCGAGGTCGGCCAGCGTCACGCAATGCCAGAGGGCGATGTCGAGGAACGCGGCCTCGACGCGATAGGAGACCGGGTCGGACGGACAGGCCGGCGGCTGGTCTTCGACCTGGATCAGGAATTTCTGGCGAGGGCGGGGCGCATCGCCCTGATCGAACCACCAGGCCGCCGATTGGGTCGACTGCCAGCCCTCGGACAGTTGGACAGGGCGACCGGGGCAACTCGTCGGCCGGCGGGTGTGAACATTCAGCCTCAGCGACATGCCGAATTCGGTCTGCACCTTTTCCGGGTCGGCAAGATCAGGGAAGACGGCCATGCGCTCCGCCGTGCCGATGATCTTCGCGGCCTCCGGCGTGGGCGCAGTCGCCGGCGAGCCCGTGCAACCGCAAAGCGCCAGCCCGGTGGCGGCGATGACGACCAACTGCTGGTTCAAGTCGTGGGGCCCCGGGTTGTGCGTCAGGCCTGCTTCACGCGCTTGCTGGAAAACCCGGCGATGCGTTCGTGCATGTCCGGACCGCGGCCTTCGCCGTAGTAGACCTCGTGCGAAAGTCCGGCTTCGAGCTGCAGGCCGTCGGTCTCGCGCAGCAAGCGCTTGTTGGCCCGGTGGCTGAACCAGGAGTTGGCCAGAATCTGCTCGCTCAGACTGGCGATCTGGACGTCGAATTCGATGTCGGGGACGCAGATGTTGGCGAGGCCGATCTCCGCCGCCTCGCGACCGGAATAGGTGCGGCAGGTGAACATCATCTCGCGGGCCTTGTAGGTCCCGACCCGGCGCGGCAGCCGCTGGCTCATGCCCCACACCGGCGTCAGCGCCCACTTGGCGTGGGTGTCGGCAAAGCGGGCGCTCTCGGCCGCCACGATGATGTCGCCGCTCAGCGCCAGTTCGAGCGCGCCGGTGTAGCAGTGGCCGTGCACGGCGGTGATCACCGGCTGGGGCAGGTTGGCCAGCCGCTCGATGATCTTCGACTGGAAGTGCGGCGCCGGCAGCCGCTCGCCAGTGGAGATGTCCGCGAGGTCGTGGCCGGCCGAGAAGCAGCGCCCGGCGCCGCGCAGGATCACCAGGCCGACGGTGTCGGTCTGCTGCTCCAGCCGGGTCACCTCGGCTTCCAGCGCGGCGAACAGCTCGACGTTGAGCGCATTGAGCTTGTCGGGTCGGTTGAACGTCAGCGTCGCGGCGCCGTCTACATCCTGGCGCAGCACCAAGTCGGTCATTCCTGATCCTCCCGTGCATCTCTTCGATGGATGCCCCTTCGCCCGAGACATGATCGCTTATGACGCGGAGATACAAGATCGTCGTTGTGCGGGCGGATCCGGTCCGATCTCCGGCCCGCTCTTGTCAAAGCCCGCGTATTTGTCCTCTAACCGCCGGCACAAGCGAGGCTTTGCGATGCTGAAAGTTCCACCAGATCGCGTTCGAGGTCCGTGGCTCGCGCTGCTGGTCGTGGCGGCGCTGTCGGGCTGTATGACGCTGCCCCGCACGACCTTCACGGCCGACCAGCAGGCCGCCGCCTCGCCGATCGGATTCGACCACGTCCGCTACGCCGAGGACGATCCCGCGCTGGCGGACATGCTGAAGCAGGCGCTGAAGCCCGACGGCCAGGGCGACGTGGCCACCCTCGCCATTTCCGGCGGCGGCGCGAACGGCGCTTATGGCGCGGGTCTGCTCTACGGTTGGAACAGGGCAGGGGGCTGGCCGACGTTCCAACTGGTCACTGGCGTCAGCGCCGGCGCCATGGCCGCTCCGTTCGTCTTCGCTGGGCCCAAATGGAGCGAGGGGCTGCGCCGGAGCTATCTCAGCGGCCGGATCAACGGACTGCTGCGCAGCCGCGGCCTGATGAGCCTGTTCACGCCCGGCCTCTACCAGAAGGCGCCGCTCGAAGCGCTGGTGCGGTCCTGGGTGTCGGACGATCTGCTGCGCGACATCGCGGCCGAAAACGCCAAGGGACGCCGCCTGCTGGTCGCCACCACCGACCTCGACACTGGCGAGCTGGTGGTGTGGGACATGGGCACGATCGCCGCGCAACCAGGCCCCGCGGCGCGCGACCTGTTCGTGCAGATCCTGGTCGCCTCGGCGAGCGTGCCGGGCGTGTTCTCGCCGACGATGATCGACGTCAGCGGCGGCGGCCAGCGGTTCGAGGAGATGCATGTCGACGGCCAGGCCGACTCCGCCTTCTTCGCCATCCCGCAGGCGATGCTGCTGGGCCCGACCGACGCTCAGCGCCATCACCACGTGTTCATCATCGTCAACGGCCAGCTGAACGAGCCCTTCGCGGTCACGCCGGTCGGCACGCTTCCGATCCTCAGTCGGACGGTGGATGTGTCGACCAAGGCGTCGGTCCGTAACGCGCTGATCGCGACCCAGGAGTTCTGCCGGCGCAACGGCTGCGACCTGGCCATCTCGGCCCTGCCGCCGACGCAGACGGACAATGCGCTCGACTTCAGCCAGGCGCACATCCAGAGCCTGTTCTCCGCCGGCGAGACCGCCGCCGAGAGCGGTCAGGCCTGGACCACCGCCGCCCCGGCGATTTCGGTCAAGCCGGCGCCGGTTGCGCCGAAGACGCCGTAGATCGACCCTTTCGCCCAGAGGCGGAAGCGTTTGGCGCTGATCCCTTAGCGAGCGCTGGTCGGGATCTGGTTGAAGGGCACGTCCTTGTCGACGCGGATGTCGGCCGGCAGGCCCAGCACCCGTTCGGCGATGATGTTACGCAGGATTTCGTCGGTGCCGCCTTCGACGCGCGTGGCGGGCGAACGCAGCAGCATGCGCTGGAACCGGCCGGATGCGGCGGTGAGGTCGGGGTCGGTCATGATGCCGGCCTGAGCCTGCAGCTCCTCGGCGAACATGGCGATTTCCTGCATGGTCGAGCCGGCCACCAGCTTGCCGATCGAGTTCTCCGGCCCCGGCGTCTCGCCGCGCGAGATCGCCGAGATGGCGCGAAAGCCGTTGTATTTGAGGCCGGTGGTGCGGATCGCCCAGGTCGCCAGCTTCTGACGCACCGCGGGATCGTCGACCGCGAGGCCGTTGGCGGTCTCGACGCGGCAGCAGAGGTCGAACAGCTCGGGAAAGCCGGTCGACATGCCGGACCCGATCGAGAGGCGCTCGTTCATCAGCGTGGTCAGCGAAACGCGCCAGCCGTCACCCACCGCGCCGAGCCGCTGGGCGTCGGGCAGGCGCACGTCAGTGAAGTAGACCTCGTTGAAGCCGCTGTCGCCGTTGGCCTGCTTGATCGGCCGGATCTCGACCCCCGGCGTCTTCATGCTGAGGAAAAACATGGTCAGACCCTTGTGCTTGGGCACGTTCGGGTCGGTGCGGGTTATCAGGATGCCGTAGTCGGAATAGTGGGCGCCGGAGGTCCAGATCTTCTGGCCGTTGATGATCCAGTCGCCGGAGCCGTCGGCGGTGCGCTCGGCGCGGGTGCGAAGCCCCGCGAGGTCGGAACCGCCGGCAGGTTCGGAGAACAGCTGGCACCAGATCTCTTCGCCCGCGGCCAGCGGCGGTAGATAGCGCCGCTTCTGCTCCTCCGACGCGAACGCCATCATGGTCGGCCCGCACATGCCGTGGCCGATGATGAAAGTGCCGGCCAGCGCGCCGTAGGGCCCTTCCTCCTGACCCCAGATCACCCGCTCGATCGGCGTCGCGCCGCGGCCGCCGTATTCCTTCGGCCAGTGCAGGCAGGCCCAGCCGGCGTCGGACTTCTTCTTCTGCCAGGCCTTTGCGACGGCCATCGGATCGACGTCGCTCAGGCTGACGCCGGCGAAGCCGGAGGTCTCCAGCTCGGCGCGCAGCTCCTTGGGGGCGTTGGCGTCGATCCAGCTGCGCACTTCGGCGCGGAAGGCGGCTTCTTCGGGCGTATCGTCGAAATTCATCGAATTTCCCTCAAGCTGCCTGGGAGTTGCGGTCGCGCATGCGCTGGATCAGGGCGTCCTGCCATTGCGACAGGCTGCCCAGATTCAGCGCCAGCAGGTTCGAGCGGCGGTAGAACAGGTGGCAGTCGAACGCCCAGGTGAAGCCCATGCCGCCGTGCACCTGGATGTTGTTCTTGGCGCAGTGCTGGAACGCCTGGGTGGCCGCGATTCGGGCCGAAGCCGCCGCTTCCGGAAGCTCGGCCGCGCCGGTCGAGAGCGCCCAGGCGCCGTAGTAGCCGTTGGAGCGGGCGAGGGCGGCGCTGACGTACATATCTGCCAGCATGTGCTTGATGGCCTGGAACGAGCCGATCTGGCGGCCGAACGCCATCCGCTCCAGCGCATAGTCCCGGGCCATCTCCAGCGCCCGATCGGCCCCGCCGATCTGTTCGAACGCGGTCAGCACGGCGGCGCGGTCGGACACCTCGGAGACCAGCCGCCAGCCGTCGCCGGCGTCGCCCAGCGGCTCGGCCGGCGCGTCCTTGAACGTCAGCGTCGCGTGGCTGCGGGTGGGGTCGATGGTCTCGACCGCCCCACGTGTCACGCCGGGCGCGTTCAGGTCGACCAGGAACAGCGAAACGCCGCGGGCGTCCGATCCCGATGCGGTGCGGGCAGCGACGATGGCGACATCGGCGATGTCGCCGTCCGCCACCACGATTTTGGTACCGGTCAGACGGTCGCCCGTGGCGGCGAGTTGCACGGTCTTCGGCGACACCGGGCCGCCAGTCTCGGCGAAGGCGAAACAGCCGATCGCCTCGGCGGACACCAGCTTCGGGAGCCAGGCTTGCTTCTGCGCCGCCGACCCGGCCGCCAGCAGGAACTCGGTGGCCAGGAACACCGAAGACGAGAAGGGAACCGGCGCCAGCGCGCGGCCGAGCTCTTCGGCCACCACGCAGAGCTCCAGGTAGCCGAGGCCGAGGCCGCCGTATTGCTCGGGCACGACAATGCCGAGGAAGCCCATCTCGCCTAGGCCCTTCCACAGCGCGGCATCGTAGGCCTGCGGGCCTTCGAGCACGGCGCGGACCGTGGCCGGCGGGCATTTCGCCTGCAGGAACCGGCGCGCCTCGGCGCCCAGCTGCTTCTGGTCGTCGGAGAATTCGAAATCCATCGATCTGGCTCCCGGATGGCGATCAGGCCCAGCTAGCGCTTGGCTTCCGTACCGGCCGTCAAGCCATGCGTAGGAACCACTTTCCGGACGAGGAGACGCCTGATGACCCTCAACGACACGATCACGGTCGAGGCCCGCGGCCCGATCGAGATTCTGAGCCTGAACCGGCCGGCGTCGCTCAATGCGCTGAACCCCGCCATGGTGCAGGCGCTGAACGCCTATCTGGCCGAGCTGCACGAGCGGCCGGAGGTGCGCGTGGTGATCCTGCGCGCCGAGGGCCGTGCGTTCTGCGCCGGGCTGGACATCAAGGAATCGCGCGGCGGTGATCGGGCGACCAACGAGACCCGGGTGTTGAGCGCCTGGCGCACCCAGACCGCGATCGGCAATGTCTATCGCAAGATGCGCTCGGCCCCGCAGCCGTTTATCGCGTTGGGGCAAGGCGCGGCGTGCGGCGGCGGCTTCTCGCTGCTGCTGGCCTCGGACGTGCGGTTCGGGGCGCCGAGCCTGCGGATGAATGCCGCCTACATCAAGATCGGCCTGAGCGGCTGCGACATGGGCTCCAGCTACTTCCTGCCTCGGCTGGTCGGCGCCTCGCTCGCCGCCGAGCTGATCCTGACCGGCCGCTTCATCAACGCCGAGCGCGCGTTGCGGCTGGGGCTGCTGAGCGAGGTGGTGGAAGAGGACAAGCTGCTGGAGACGGGCCTCAGCCTCGCCGAAGAGATGCTGCTGACCTCGCCCAACGGCCTGCGCATGAGCAAGCACGCGCTGGGTCTCAACATCGACGCGCCCAGCCTGGACGCGGCGATGGCGATCGAGGACCGCCAGCAGGCGCTGCTGAGCGGCACGCGCGACGCGGCGGAAGCCATGACGGCCTTTCTGGAAAAGCGCCCGCCGTTTTACAGCGGATCGTGACTGGCGCCACGGGCACGGTCAAAAAAGGTTGCCGCCTCGCTCGCGCCAGCGGCCTAATGGGTTTAGGTGAGCCTGAACCTCGGCCGCGCCCCGACGACCGCGCGAGAAGTTGAGGACGCTATCCGCCCTGGGAGAGAGACGATGACCTTGCTCGAAGAAAGACCGCAGCAAACCGGCTTCAAGCTGGACCCGACCGACGAACTCAACGACCTGCGCATGTCGCCGAAGGCGCTGCCGCTGCTTGAGCACGTGAAACGCTTCATCCGCGAGACCGTCGAGCCGATGGCCGAGGAGTTTCACCGGCTTGGCGAGGGTCGTCCGGACCCTTGGCAATACGCGCCGGGTCAGCTCGAATGCCTGGAAGCGGCCAAGAACAAGGCCAAGGCCGAGGGGCTGTGGAACTTCTTCCTGCCCAACGCCGAGACCGGCGAGGGGCTTTCGAACCTCGACTACGCCTACATCGCCGTCGAGCTGGGCAAGAACCGGATGGCGTCCGAGACCATGAACTGCGCCGCGCCCGACACCGGCAATATGGAAGTGCTCGAGCGGGTCGGTACGCCGGCGCAGAAGGAAAAGTGGCTGAAGCCGCTGTTGGCCGGCGAAATCCGCTCGGCCTTCGCGATGACCGAGCCCGACCTGCCGTCGTCCGACGCCAAGAACATCCGCATGCGCGCCACCCTGGTCGGCGACGAGTACGTGATCAACGGCGAGAAGTATTACATATCCGGCGCCGGCGATCCGCGCTGCAAGATCATGATCACCATGGTGCAGACCGACCCCGACGGTCCGCCGGCGCTGCGCCAGTCGCAGATCCTGGTGCCCACCGACACCCCCGGAGTGACGATCCTTGGGCCGATGACCGTGTTCGGCAATGACGACTCGCCGCACGGCCATATGCACATCCGCTTCGAGAACGTGCGCGTTCCCAAGGAGAACATGCTGCTCGGCGAAGGCCGCGGCTTCGAGATCTCGCAGATGCGCCTCGGACCGGGGCGGATCCACCACTGCATGCGCGCGATCGGGCAGGCGGAGAAGGCGCTCGACCTGATGGTCAAGCGCGGCATGACCCGCGAGGCGTTCGGCAAGCCGCTGGTGCAACTGGGCGGCAATCTGGAGATCATCTCCCGCGCCCGGATCGACATCGAAGCCATGCGGCTGATGGTGCTGAAGGCGGCCAAGGCGATGGACGTGCTGGGCAATTCCGAAGCCCGGGTCTGGATCCACATGGTCAAGGCCATGGTGCCGGTGCGGGTGTGCGAGATTATCGACCAGGCGATCCAGATGCACGGCGCCACCGGCGTCTCGCAGTGGACGCCGCTGGCGGCCATGTACACCAGCCAGCGCACCCTGCGGATCGCCGACGGCCCGGACGAGGTCCACCACATGGTGGTCGGCCGCAACGAGCTGCGCCAGCCCCGCTAGGGGCCCGATCCCCGGGGGAGATTACGGCCGGTGTCGCTGCGTTGAGACCTTCGTGACGGCGCCGGCCAAGACCCTCGGGTTCGCCGATCTGTTCTTCTATGCCGCCTCGGTGGCGCTTTCGATCCGTTGGATCAGCGTCGCGGCGGCGGCTGGCCCGGCGTCGCTGCCGATCTGGGTGCTGGCGGTGCTGGTGTTCTCCGGCCCGCTGATCGTGGCGACGGCGGAGCTGACCACGCGGTTTCCCGGCGAAGGCGGCGTCTACGTCTGGACCGGCCAGACCTTCGGTCCGTTCTGGGGCTTTCTCTGCGGCTGGCTCTACTGGATGTCCAACCTGCCGTTCTTCTCCGGCGTGCTGGTGTTCATGCTCAACCTGCTGGCGCTGGCGCTCGGGCCGGCGGGTAAGCCGCTGCTCGAGCATCCCTGGCTGTTCACGGCGGTCGCCGTCGCGGTTTCGATCGCGGTCGGCGGGCTGCACTATTTCGGCCTCGGCACGGGGAAGTGGCTGTCGAACATCGGCGGCGTCTCCAACTTCGCCTTGATCGGCCTGCTGACGGCGACCGCGATCGGTGTCGGCATGAAGCACGGCGTCGCGACCGATTTCGCCCACGCCAGCTACCGGCCGCCGCTCGACGCCAATGGCGCGATCCTCTGGGCGACGATGGTGTTCGGCGTCGGCGGCACCGAGGCGCTCGCCTTCCTGCGCAACGACGTGCGCGGCGGCATGAAGGTGATCCTGGGCGTGCTGGCGACCGTGGCCCTGGTGCAGATAGCCTTCTACCTGATCGGCACCGGCTCATTGCTGGTGATCCTGTCGCCGCAGACCGCGACGCGGCTCTCGGGTCTGCCCGACGCGCTGATCCTGGGGCTGAAGACGCTGGGGCTCGGCCCGATCGCGCCGCTGGTGCTGTTCGGCGCCTTCCTCTGCTCGCTTGGGTCTTACAGCGCCTGGTTCGGGGTCGGGGCGCGGCTGCCGTTCGCGGCCGGGATCGACGCCTATCTGCCGGCGGCGTTCGGCCGGCGCGATCCGCGCTCCGGCGCGCCGGTGGTCTCGATCGCGGTGCAGACGCTGATCGTCGCCGTGATCGTCGTCATTTCGCAGGCCGGTGATACGCTGAAGGGCGCATATGATTTCCTGGTCGCGATGAGCGTGCTCTCCTACACCCTGCCGTTCCTGTTCCTGTTCGCCGTGTTCCTGGCGACGCAGGGCAGGGCGAGCGCGCCGGATGCGTGGCGGGTTCCGGGCGGGCGCGGCGTCGCGGTGGCGATCGGTCTCGTCGGGCTGGTGGCGACGATTGTGGCGGTCGCATGCACCCTCGTGCCGAGCCCGGACGCGAAGGATCAGGTCGGGGAGGTGGTGAAGCTGGTGGTCGCGTCGGGTGTGCTGATCTTCTCCGGGATCGCGTTCTACGCCGCCGCGCGCTGGCGGACGCTGGTCCGGGCGCGGGCGCCGTCATGACCGCGCTGGCGACTCACGCCGAAACCGCGCCGACCCAGAGCCTGCCGGCCTGGCTCTACACCGATCCCGGCTTCTTCGCGCTGGAGCGCGAGCGGGTGTTTCGGACCAGCTGGCAGATCGTCTGCCACCTCAACGACATCCCCGCGTCCGGTGATTACCAGGCGTTCGACTTCCTGAACGTGAAGGTCGTCAGCCTGCGCGGCGACGACGGCCAGGTGCGCAGCTTCCACAACGTCTGCCGCCATCGCGCCTCGCGGCTGGCCGACGGCACGAGCGGCAACTGCGGCCACCGCCTGGTCTGCCCCTATCACGCCTGGAGCTACCGGCTCGACGGCCGGCTGGCGTCGATCCCGCGCTGGCAGGGTTTCGACGGTGTCGACACCTCCGAACTCGGCCTGGTTCCGGTCGAGCAGGAGATCTGGCGCGGCTTCATCTTCATCCGCCTTGCGCAGGGTGGCCCGAGCGTCGCGGAGATGATGTCGCCCTATGCCGCCGAGATCGAAGCCTACGATTTTGAAGCGCTGCAGTCGCGCGGCACGGTGGTGTTGCGGCCGCGGCCGGTGAACTGGAAGAACGTCGGCGACAACTACGCCGACGGCCTGCACATCCCTGTCGCCAATCCGGGCCTGACGCGCCTGTTCGCCGGCAGCTATGCGGTCGAGGCGCGGGGCTGGGTCGACAGGTTGTCCGGCGTGATCACCGAGCAGCCGTCGTCCAATTGGTCCGAGCGC
>Ga0302314_10004684_pt1 | contig 25106 bp, 23 predicted proteins | sample III_Palsa_N2_3_FD_200533 | JGI IMG/M metagenome (GOLD analysis project Ga0302314, IMG submission 200533) | Peat permafrost microbial communities from Stordalen Mire near Abisko, Sweden - III_Palsa_N2_3 | ecosystem: Environmental > Terrestrial > Soil > Palsa > Peat permafrost | place: Sweden... | reverse complement strand
CGAGTTGAACCACGCCAGCATCATCGACGGGTGCCGACTCTCCCGCTCAGCCGTCGCGATCTACCGCCACCACGACATGGACCACTTGGCGGAGCTCCTGGCCGACCCCGCCGACCCCGCCGACCCCGCCGACCCCATCCCGACCATCGTGGTCACCGACTCCGTGTTTTCCATGGATGGGGACGTCGCCCCCCTCGACGACCTCGTCACCCTCTGCCAGCGCCACGACGCCCTCCTCATCCTCGATGAGGCACACGCCGTCCTCGGCCCCAACCTCCCGACGGCCACCGGGCGGGACGGGCGCGGTGACGGAGGGATGGGAGGCGGGGGCCGGAACGGCATGCACGGGGGAACGGTCGTGCGGGTCGGCACGCTGTCAAAGACATTGGGTTCGCTGGGCGGTTTCGTGGCGGCATCCGGCGACATCGTCGACCTCATCGTCAACCGAGCCCGCTCGTACATCTTCTCGACGGCTGCGACGCCGGCGGACGCGGCGGCTGCGCTCGCTGCGCTCCGCATCGTGCGGTCCGCCGAAGGCGCTGCTCTGGCGGGCCGCCTCGCCGCGCTGATCGACCGGGTGGCGGAGGCGGGATTCGCACCGCCGGGACATCCGAGCCCGATCATCCCGGTGGTCCTCGGCAGCGAGCAGGCGGCGCTGAACGCGTCGGCGGCGCTGCTCGAAGAAGGGCTCTGGGTCCCGGCGATCCGCCCGCCCACGGTGCCGGTCGGAACCAGTCGGCTGCGCGTCACACTGTCGGCGGCACACAGCGACGACGATGTCACTCGGTTGTTACAAGCGCTGACGCGTCTGCCGATGCCGCCGACGCCGGCACCAACGCCCGCACCCACGCCCTCAGCCCACTGACCGACGTGCGCCCCCGCCGCGTGGTTTCCGTCGTCGGCACGGGGACCGACATCGGCAAGACATGGGTGGCCGCCCGACTCCTGACCGAGCTCCGCACTTCGGGCTTGCGGGTTGCCGCCCGCAAGCCGGCGCAGTCCTTCGACCCAGATGACGACCCCGCCGGCCTCGATGCGGCCGTGCTCGGCGCCGCCACCGACGAGCTCCCCGAACAGGTGTGCCCTCCGCACCGCTGGTACGCGGTCCCGATGGCGCCCCCCATGGCAGCGGAGGCGCTGGGCCGTCCGCCCTTCACCATCCAGGATCTGGTGTCCGAACTGCGTTGGCCGCGGGATGCGGGTACGGATGCAGATCCGGTCGACGTGGGACTGGTCGAGACGGCGGGTGGCATGCGTTCACCGCTGGCCACCGACGGCGATTGTCTTGCCTTCTGCGAAGCCCTCGTCCCCGATGTCATCATCCTGGTGGCCGACGCGGGACTCGGGACGATCAACGCGGTGCGCCTCACCCTCGATGCCCTCCGCCGCCCATCAGCACCCACGATCGTCGTCCTGAACCGCTACGACGCCGCGGTGGATCTCCACGTGCGCAATCGCGAATGGCTACGCGCCCGCGACGGCCTCACCGTGGTGGCGACGCCCGGCGGGGAGTCCGAGCTCGCCTCCCTCGTTTCCGGCTGATCCCCATCCGGCCGATCCCCATCCGGCCGATCCCCATCCGGCCGGAAGAGAACCCGTCGCGCCCAGCGTGGGCGAGAGCGACCGTTCATACCGATGAGAGAACAGCGTCCGCCCATCGGCGATCGTCCGTTCCGGCGACGGCCGCCGTGTCGGAATTTCGGCGGCGACGCCCGCTCGCAGGAGTTGGCCGCGCAGATCGTGGAGCGGTCCAGCCGGATCTCTGCGCTGCTCCGGGAACAATTGGCCGACATCGCCGAGTTCGACGAGGCAGAGAGTTGGCGCGGCGACGGCGCCGTTTCGATGATCGCCTGGGTCATCGGCCAGTGTGGCGTCGGCACATCGACCGCCCGCCAATGGGTGCGTTCAGCCGTGAACCTCAAGTCGTTGCCGTGCTTGGCCGAGGGGTTGGCGTCGGGAGCCCTCTCGTTGGACTTGGTGGAGCCTTTGGCTGAGGTCGCCTCGCCTTCCAGCGATGCCGCGCTACGGGAGGCGTCCGCCCATTGGAGCGTGCGGCAGGCGCGTGAGCTGGCGGCGTGGCACCGAGCACGACAGGAGGCCGAGGCTGAAGCTAAGGCCGCGAGGGTTGCCGCCGCGGCCGAGATACGGGGCGATGAGACCCAGCTGGCCGAGAACGTGGCGGCCCGAGAATTCGAGCGGAGGACGCTGCGGTTCAATGATTCGCGCCAGTCGGTGTGGTTCTCCTGCACCAAGGACGATTACGCCTTGGTGAAGGCGCGCTTGGTCGGACGCGTCACAGCCGAGAAGGGACAGCCGGCGTCAGATCCGGTGGGGTATGTGCCCTACGACAAGCGGCTCTACGACGAGCTGATGCGTCTGTTCCAAGCGGTGGGCGGATCGGCGCCGGGGGAGAAGGGTGGTTGGGCCTCGAGTACGTCGGTGCGACCACGAGTCGTAGTGCATGCGCCGCTCGAGTTGTTGGCCGGGTGTTCCGATGATGCCGTGGCCGAGATCGCCGGCGTGGGCCCCGTTTCGGCCGAAGTGGTGCGGCGTCTGTCCTGCGACGCCCACGTGGACCTGGCGGTAGAGGATCCGGAAGGTTCGATCCTGAGCCAGGGACGTGCCCGGCGGGACCCGACTCCGGTGCAGCGGGTGGAGATCGACAGGCGGGACAAAGGTTGCCGCTTCTCGGGCTGCAACTACACGGAGTTCACGCACGTCCATCACATCCAGCACTGGGCCGATGGGGGCCTGACGAACCTGGACAACCTGGTCACGCTGTGCGACCGCCACCATCGCGCCGTGCACGAGTTGGGCTGGAAGGTGAAGGGTGACGCCAACGGCGTGCTGACCTTCATCGGCCCGCACAAGCGGTCGAGCACTTCTGCGCCGTCGCCCACCTGGCGGCCGTCGTCGGTGGTTCGATCAGCGGAATCGGCGTGGAACTCGGCGTGGAACTCGGCTCGGGATGCAGATCCGGAACCCGATCCGAAGCCGGAGCCGGATCCGAAACCGGATCGGAACGGGCCGCTGCGTCGCTGAGGGGGCGGCCGGGTGCGCCGTCGGCGAAGCGATCAGGTGGAGTGGAGCTCCGGGTGGCCGGAGTCGCGGCAGCGCGCCCTCCAGCCGGTGGGAATCACGCTGACGGTCATGCGGCGCCCGCATTCGGGGCAGAAGCGCGGGGGATCGAGCGCCCGCCCGCAGCCGGGGCAGTCGGCGGACGGCTTGCCGCAGCCGGTGCAATGAGCCGTCACGGAGAGGGGCACCGAATGGCGGCAGTCAGATGGCGGCGGTGAGGGCGCCGATGGGCATGCGCAGGTCTTCGAGCATCTGGAGATCCTCGTCGGCGGAGCGGCCGAGGGTGGTGAGGTAGTTGCCGACGATGAGCGCGTTGATGCCTGCTGTCATGCCGATGGCCTGGAGGTCCCGCAGGGTGACCTCGCGGCCGCCGGCGTAGCGGAGGATCACCGACGGCAAAGCCAGGCGGAAGAGCGCGATCCAGCGGACGGCCTCCCAGGCGCCGAGGATCGGCTGGTCGCCGAGGGGCGTGCCGGGGCGGGGGTTGAGGAAGTTGAGCGGCACCTCGGTGGGATCGAGATCCTGCAACTGGGTCAGCAATTCCACGCGCTGGGCCACGGTCTCGCCCACGTTGATCAGCGCCCCGCAGCACAGTTCCATCCCGTGCGCTTTGACCAGCCGGCACGTGTCGGCTCGCTCGTCCCAGTCGTGTGTCGTGACGATGTTCGGGAAGTACGAGCGCGCCGTCTCGACGTTGTGGTTGTAACGGTGCACCCCGCCCCCGGCCAGGCGGCGGGCCTGGTCCTCGGTCAGGATGCCGGCACTGACCGCGACGTTGAGGCCGGTCTCGTCCTGAATGACAGGAACGAGGTCGAGGATGCGCCGCATGGTGCGCTCGTCGGGCCCGCGCACCGCGAGCACGATGCAGAACTCGGAAGCGCCGAGAGCGGCGGTCTCGCGGGCGGCGGCGAGGACTTCGTCGGTATCGAGGAAGGGGGTGGCCTTGACGGGCGTGTCGAAGCGCGAGGACTGCGAGCAGAAGTGGCAGTCCTCGGGGCAGCCGCCGGTCTTGGCCGAAAGGATCCCCTCGATCTCGACTTCGGGCCCGCACCAGGCCAAGCGCACCTGGTGCGCCAGGGAGGCCAGTGCCATTACGGCGCCGTCGGGGAGCGCGGCCAGGGCGGCGAGCTCCTCGCCGGAGAGCAGGCGGCGCTCGTCGAGGAGGGCGGTCTCGGCTCTGGCGATCACAGCCCTGTCCGCCGCACTCAGGGCGACTTGGGGAGGAGGCGGTGGCGCCGGAGCGGCGGCGGATGTCGTGGTGGCAGAGCGGAAAGCGACGGGGCTCGTGGTGGTCACGGCGCCCACGGTAGTGGCAGGGTGTGGGCCGCCGGAAGTTGGCGGCGCACGTGGAGGTGGCCATGTCCTGGGATTTCTCGACCGAACCGGAGTTCGAGGAGAAGCTGGAGTGGATGCGCGGCTTCGTGCGGGAGGAGGTGTTCCCGCTCGAGACGCTGGATCTGACCTACGACCAGGTGCGGGTGCTGATCCGGCCCCTGCAGGAGCGGGTCAAGGCGGAGGGGTTATGGGCGGCGCACCTGCCATCGGCGCTGGGCGGGATGGGGTTCGGGCAGGTGCGGCTGGGGCTCATGCACGAGATTCTGGGGCAGTCGCCGTATGCGCCGGTGGTGTTCGGCAACAACGCTCCCGATTCGGGGAACGCGGAGTTGCTGGCGGTGGGGATTGAGGCGAGCGGGAATACGGCGCAGCGTGAGCAGTGGTTGCAGCCCTTGTTGGATGGTGACTTGCGGTCGGCGTTCTCCATGACCGAGCCCGATACGGCTGGATCTGATCCCACGCTGTTGAAGACCTCCGCTGTGCGTGACGGCGAGGAGTGGGTGATCAATGGGCACAAGTGGTTCACATCCAACGGGTCGGTGGCTGATTTCTTGATCGTGATGGCGGTGACCAATCCCGACGTGCATCCGTATCAGGGCTCGTCGATGATCATCGTGCCGGTTGGAACGCCGGGGGTCGACATTTTGCGGGACGTGTCGACCATGGAGGACCCGCACACGCCGTACGGGCGCTTCGGGAACCACGCCGAGATCCTGTACACGGACGTGCGGGTGCCGGTCTCGAACGTGATCGGCGTGGAGGGCTCGGGGTTCGCGCTGGCGCAGCACCGGCTGGGCCCGGGCCGCATCCATCACTGCATGCGGTGGTTGGGGCAGTCCCGTCGTGCCTTCGACATGCTGTGCGAGCGGGCGGTGTCCCGCTATGCGCACGGGTCGATGCTGGCGGAGAAGCAGACCATCCAGAACTGGGTGGCCGATTCGATGGCCGAGATGGCCGCCGCCCGGCTGATGACGCTCCAGGCGGCCTGGAAGATGGACCAGGAAGGGGCGGCGGCGGCCCGGGTCGAGATCGCCATGATCAAGTACTTCGGCGCCAAGGTGCTGTACGACGTCATCGACCGCGCCATCCAGGTGCACGGGTCGTTGGGGTTCTCGTCGGACCTGCCGCTGGAGTCGATGTACCGCAATGCCCGGGCGGCCCGGATTTACGACGGGCCCGACGAGGTGCACCGCCAGACGGTGGCGCGGCGGGTGCTGAAGGGGTACACGCCGCACGAGGTGCCGACCGAGCACATCCCGACCCGGCGGGCCGAGGCGCAACGGCGTTTCGCGGACGTGCTGGCGGATCTGACGGTGGACGCATAGGAGTGTCGTCTCGCTTCGGGTTGGCGGGCCTTGGAGTCGCCGGGGCGCTGGCGTTGGCCTTGTTGTTGGCGGCCTGCGGGTCATCGGGGCCGGCTTCGACGAAGGGGTCCACCCATCCCAAGCAATCCGCCACTTCGAGCACGTCTGCGCCGGCGACCACCACGACGGTGGCAGCGACCTCGACCTCGACCTCGACCACGAGTGGCTCAGGGCCGATGGTGACGGCCACGCTGCCCGTGGTGGTGTGCCAGACGACTTCGGGCGCGTCCACCACGACGACATCGCTGCCGGCGTCGGTCGCGGTCAGAGTCCCTGCGTCGGACGCACAACAGGGAAACCTGGCCGTCTACAGCGACTTGACGGGCGCGTTGATGCTCGTCGGTCCGACGGTCGGTTGGACGTGTACCGGGAGCTTCGGAGCCGACGGCAGCGGGATGATGGCGCTCACGCCGGTCGGGACGTCGGTGCCACCCGGCTACGGGACCGCGTGGCACCTGCCGGCGTCCTCGCCGATACAGGCGATCGTCGCGGCCGAGAGCGGGGGCAGCACCGTGCAGGGCGCGGCACTGGCCTGCCCGCTCTTCAGCGCGGCCAAAGCGGCGACGCAGCAGGACCTCGGCAAGGGTTGTGCCGTGACGAGTCCGCCGCAGGAAAGCGTCGTGCGGGCGTCATCGACCCAGGTCGGGTTCCAAGACCCGGCGGGCGTGGCCGGGGTCGGATTCCCCTCGGGTGGTCAGAACGCGGCGAACGGCGTCGTGCTGTACCAGCCGAAGCCGACCGAACCGACGGCCTATCAGGCCACGTGCACCCTGCTGGCGGCACAGCGGGACCTGTGTACGGCGGTGCTGAACCACTTCGTGGCGACCTTCGGGTGACTCGCAGCGGCGATCATCCGCGACTGTGGGTCATCGCCTCGATGTTGTTCCCGTCTGGATCGCGCACGAAGGCTGCGTAATAGGTCGCGGTGTACTCGGGCCAGAACTTCGGTTCATGCAGCGGCTCGGCTCCGGTGGCGAGGGCCGCATCGAAAAAAGCTTGCACCGCGGCGTGGTCGGGCGCCTGGAAGGCGATGTGGGTCTCCCGGAAACCGTCGCCCGTCTGCTGCTGCCCAATCCAGAAGGATGCCGAGGGTGGGATGCCGTAGCCGATGGAGTCGCCAGTCTCCATGATGCGGACGTAGCCGAGAGGGGCGAGCACGGCGTCGTAGAACCGGGCGCTGGCAGCGAAGTCGCTGCACTGGATGGAGACGTGGGCGAGCATGCGGCCCAGTGTGTCAGTCCCAAAAGTTTGCTGCCATCTCCGACCCTTCTCGCATGATTGTGCGCCCGTCGCAGCCGGCCTCAAGGTCGTTCGTCCTCGCTGCGCTCGGGCGCTCCACCTTGACCCCGCCTGCTCGTTGGCGCGTCTTCGCGATCAGAAGGTCGTCGGGATTCCCTGTCGCGGGTGGCTGCCGGGCGACGGGTGGCTGCTGGTTGGCGGTTCTGACCGCCGCTGTCCAGGGTGGGGCACCAGGGCTGGCCTAGTCTGCGGCTGATGGCGACGGTCGACTGGACCACGGTGGCGACGTTCGCCACGGCCATCGGGACCCTGGTGCTGGCCGTGGCCACGTTCGCCGCTGTCCGGTCGGCGAACAAGGCGGCCCGTGTGGCCGAGGCGGGATTCCGGGTGAGCCTGCGCCCGGTGCTGGTGACCTCGAAACTCGAGGACCCGGTGCAGAAGGTGACCTGGATCGGCGACCACTGGTCCCACGTCGGTGGCAGCGAGGCCAGTATCGAGCTGGCGGAGGATGGGAACATCTATCTCGTCATCTCGCTGCGCAACGTGGGAGCCGGGATCGCGGTGATGTTCGGATGGTCGTTCATGCCCGAGCTGGCGTATTCCGACAAGCCGCACGCAGACCCCGAAATCTTTCGGCCGCAGAGCCGCGACATCTATATCGCCGCCGGGGACGTCGGCTTCTGGCAGGCCGCCATCCGGGATACCAGCGATCCCGGCTACGCAGCGTTGAGCAAGGACATCAGAGAGATACAGCCGTTCACGATCGAGCTGCTGTACGGCGACCACGAGGGCGGGCAGCGAACGATCACCCGCTTCGGACTGGTCCCTCGCCGCGTCGGCGACAGCGGCGAAGTGCGGTGGTTTCCCGCCACCTCACGTCACTGGCCCCTGGATCGGCCGGATCCTCGGTAGGCGGTGGTCGCCGCCGGGATGGGTCCGGCGGATCAGGGGCGGAGGCCGCGCAGCAAAGCCTCACAAAGGCGGTCGTACCAGACGTCGTGATCCTCGACGAAACCGAGGCCGAGAAGCTCGAGGGAGACCCAGCCGTGGATGCCGGCCCAGATCATCTGGGCGGTCTCCGTGGGGGAGCCCGGGGCAATGACACCCGCCCGGATGGCGCGCTCGACGGTGTCGACGAGACAGTCGAAGCCGCGCGTGCAACTGGTAAGGGCGGGGTCACTCGGCTCGAAGCCCGGGACGGCCCGGAGGAACATCACCTGGTAGGCCATCGGGTGGGCGAGGGCGAGGGTCCGGTAGGCGCGGGCACCCTCGAGGAGCGCCTCGGCGGGATCGTCGATCTGGGCCATGGCGGCCATGGCGTCAGCGAGGCGTCCGAATCCCTGGATGTAGAGCGCTTCGACGATGCCGAACTTCGACTCGAAGTGGTTGTAGACGCCCATGGGCGCGACGCCGGCAGCCGCGGCGATCCGGCGGACCGAGAGGCCGTCGGGGCCCTCGGACTCGAGGATGTCCGCCGCCGAGCTGAGCAGGGCCCCCTCCATCCCGGCGCTGGGAGTCCTGGTCCTGGTCCGGGTGCCGGTTCGAGTGCCGGTCCTGGTCGGAGGGTTTTTCGTCATGGACCTAGCCTACTGAAGAACATCGTGCTATAACTCTAGCACAGTGTTCTATACGGGATCCGGGGTTTTTCTGGATTGGGCCGGGTCCGAATCTCGCGGATATGTGAGGAGTACTCCTGATGGCTGACCTACTGCCTGACCTGGCCGCATCCGCATCCGCATCCGCATCCGCAGAGCAGTCCCAACTGGCGGCGCACCAGGCCCGCCGTTGGTGGATCCTCCCCGTCCTGTGCCTGTCGGTCTTCCTGGTCGTGGTGGACAACACGATCGTCAACGTGGCGCTCCCCACGCTCAACCGCCACCTGGGAGCGTCCATCAGCTCGCTGCAGTGGATCGTCGACATCTACAGCCTCGCCTTCGCCGGCCTGCTGCTGGCCGGTGGCGGTATAGGGGACCGGCTGGGTCGCAAAGGCACCATGCAGGTGGGCCTGGTCTTCTTCGGAGTGTTCTCAGTGGCGGCCGCGGCGGCGCACACGACGGGCTCGCTGATCGCGGCCCGGGCGCTGATGGGCGTGTCGGCCGCCTTCATCTTCCCGGCCAGCCTGGCCATCCTCACGAGCATCTTCACGGATCCATCCGAGCGCCAGAAGGCGCTCGGGATTTGGGGGGCCACGTCTGGGATCGCGGTCGCCTTCGGCCCGATCGTCGGCGGCGCGCTGCTCGAGCACTTCTGGTACGGGTCGATCTTCCTCGTCAACGTGCCCATCGTGATCGTCACGCTGATCGCCGGCCAGATCCTGATCCCGCGCCTGTCGCGCCTCGCCGCCCATCAGTTCGACGTCCGGGGTGTTCTCATTTCGACGTTGGGGGTGTCCGCGCTGGTGCTGGCGATCATTCAGGGGCCGCAGTGGGGCTGGGCAGCCCCGGCCACACTCGGCTGTTTCGCCGCCGCCGCTGTGCTGCTGACGGTGTTCACGCTGCTCGAGTTGCGCACCGAGTGGCCGCTGCTCGACGTCCGGGTCTTCAAGATCCCGCGCTTCACCGGCGGCGCGGTCTCCATCTCGGTGGCGTTCTTCTGCCTCTTCGGCTTCATCTTCCTCATCACGCAGTACTTCCAGTTCGTCAAGGGCTACTCGACGCTTTCGGCGGGAGTGCACACGCTGCCCTTCGCCGTGGTGGCCGCCGTCTTCACGCCGATCGCCGCCGTGGTGGCGCTCAGGGTGGGGACGCGGCTGGTGGTTTCGTTGGGGCTGCTGCTGATGGGAGCCGGCCTCGTCGTGGCGGCTTTCAACTCGTCGGAGGACACCACCTACTGGGGGCCGCTCATTCTGGCCATGGTGCTGCTCGCCCTCGGGCTGTCGTCCATCACAGCGCCCACTGCGGAGGCGGTCATGGGCTCGGTGGCCGATGACCAGCGGGGGGCGGCGGCCGGCGTGAACAACACGACCCGCGAGCTCGGCGGCACGCTCGGTGTGGCCGTGTTCGGCTCCATCTTCGCCTCGGCCTACGGGCCGAAGATCATCAACGCCTTCCGTTCGCTGCCGATCCCGGCCGGACCCAAGGCCGAGGCGCACCAATCCGTGGCGGCGGGGCTCGCGGTGGTCGGCCACGCACCGCGTGCCGTCCGGCCGGCGCTGGATTCGACCGTCTTCTCCGCCTTCCACAGCGGGCTCGAGATCGCCTGCATCGCCGGCGCAGGAGTGGCCGTGCTGGGTGCCATTGCGGCCTTCAAGCTGTTGCCCGGCCGGGGGGCGCCCGAGGTGGTGGTCGAGACGCGGGGCGAAGCCGTGTCGGAATCCGTCAGAGGAAGCACGACCGGACCGGAGTCACTGCCGGTGACCGACCCGGACCGGTATCCCGTCTACGTGCCCTACGTCTCTGCCTGAAGCTCTACGAGAAGACCACTCTACGAGAAGACCAACGATGCGCTCCGAACGCCGGCGATGACCGGGCTCGGGGTGCGCGTCACCGGGCCGGCCAGGGACAGCGTGTCGAAGCGGTCGAGTAGCTGGCTCAGGACGACCCTGCCCTCGAGTCGGGCCAGCGCCGCCCCGAGGCAGAAGTGCGGTCCGAAGCCGAAACTCACGTGCGGATTGGGGTGGCGGTCGATGCGCAGCTCGCCCGCACCTGGCCCGAAGACCTCCTCGTCCCGGTTGGCCGATGCGTAGACCAGAAGGACCGGGTCGCCGGCGGCCACCTCGACGCCACGGATGGTCGTGGCGGCCGTTGCCGTGCGCATGAAGGAGATCACGGGGGTCGTCCAGCGCAGCAACTCTTCGACGGCGGACGGGATGAGGGACCGATCCGCCTGCAGGGCGACCCATTGCGCTGGATTCTCGGCTAACGCCACCAGCCCGCCCGAGATCAGGTTGCGGGTGGTCTCGTTCCCCGCCACCAGCAGCTGAATCAAGAACATCGCCAGCTCCGCCTCGGTCAGCTCCTCGCCGCCACTCTCCGGATCTGATCCGACGCCGGCCAGAACCGACACGAGGTCGTCCGCCGGCGCTTTCCGCCGTTGCTCGGCGACCCCGATCAGGTATTCCCACATTTCGATCTGGTACGCCGTCCGCTGCTCCTCCGTCTGCTCGACTTCGCCGGGGATGACGGCCTCGGACCAGTCGAAGAACCGCGGCCACTGGGACCCGTCCACCCCGAGCAGCTCGCAGATCACCAGGAGGGGGAACGGGATGGAGAGGTCCTGCACGACGTCGAACGCCACGCCGCCCTCGATCTGATCCAAGAGCCCTGTTGCTTTCGCCGTCACGCCCGCCTCCATGAGGCGGACCATCGACGGCTTGAAGCCGGGCTGCACCAGTCGCCGGTAGCGGGTGTGCTGCGGCGGGTCGGTGTGCATCATGGTCGGGGGCGTCTCGTAGGTCGTGCCGATCTCGTCGGTCAGGATCCCCCGCGAGGAGCAGAAGCCCCCCGGGTCGGCGCCGATGTGCGACACCTCCGGATGTGTCGTCACGGCCCAGAAGCCGCCGCGTTCGTAGTCGACCCAGCACACTGGCGCCGTTCGTCGGAGCTCGGCGTACAACGCGAAGGGGTCGTCACTGGCGTAGAGCGTCGGGTCGAGAAGGCGGACGGCGTCGGCGGCGCCTGTGCCGGCTATCCCTGTGCCGGCTGTCCCTTGGTCGGCAGTCATAGGGTCAGACGATCAATCCGTTGGGGCGCGGGTCGCCCTGGGCCTCGAGCAAGGCGTAGTACGCCTCGAGCGTGCCGGGCCCGTCGGAGACCGATTCAACGGAACCGTCCTCGGCCAGATTCAACAGCGCGCCCTCGATGATGAAACAGATGTCGGTGTCCTCCGTGTTGTCTTCGGGCACGTGCAGCGTGTGCACGGAGTTGGCCGGCTCGTAGAGGTAGGAACCGGGAAGGATGTAGAAGTCGTACTCGAGGTAGTGCCACCGACCAGACGACGTGTAGGCGTCGACCGAACCGGTGTGGCGGTGGGTCTGCAGCTGCACGCCGGGCTTGAAGCGGTTGAGGATCACCCAGGTGCCGTGAGAGGAGTCGTAGCGGACGACCTTGAGCAGGACGCCGGTGCCGGTGTCGGCCCACGGCGCGTCCTCGATCGAGACGAGGCGGACGGCGTCGGCCGGATTGGCGGGGGTGGTAATCGACATGTGGAACGGCTCCTTCGTGGATAGCTGTGTGATCGGTGTCTGTGTCTGTGTCGGTGTCGGTGTCTGTGTCGGTGTCTGTGTCGGTGTCGGTGTCGGATTCAGTCGGGGAGGATGGCGAGGAAATCGTGGTCGATGGCCGCCTCGAGCGCGGCGGCGGTGCGCAACACCACGAGGTCGCCGTGCTGAGGCCCGACGAGTTGCAGGCCGATGGGCAGACCGTCGCTGCTCATGCCAATGGGCACGGTAGCGGCGGGGGAGCGGGTCATGTTGAAGGGATAGGTGAACTGGACCCAGTTGGCGGTGTTCTCCCCGTTGACCGGGCCCATCAGGTCGCCGGCGAACGGCGCCAGCCCCGAGCAGGTCGGCGTCACCAGGATGCGGCAGCTGTGGAACAGCTCGACCAGACGCAGGTTCATGAGGTGGAAGTGGTCGAAGACACCGAGAAGCTCCTCGGCGGTGATGGATTGCGCGCCGTCCACGTAGTGGCGCAGCACCGGATGGACCTCCTCCCAGCGCGGGTGACCCATGAACGGTCGGAGGGTGCGCAGGGTGGCCGCCCCCGTCAAGGTGAGGAAATCACCGACGGGGTCGTCATCAAAAACAGAATCCAGCACGACGACGTCGGCGCCCAGGGACTCCAGCGTCCCGACGGCGCGCGCGCAGGCCGCCGCCACCTCGGCGTCGACGGTGGCGTAGCCGAGGGTGGGGGCGTAGGCGATCTTGACCGGGACGTGGGGGTCTTCGAGGGCGGCGAGCCAGTTGGCCTCGGGGCGGGGGAGGGCGCGCAGGTCGGTGGGGTCGGGGCCAACGGCGACGTCGAGGGCGAGGGTGACGTCGGCGATGCGGCGGGCCATGGGGCCGTTGGTCGAGAGGTCTATCCAGCCGGGCGGGTTCGGGCCGCCGGCGGGGACGCGGCCGAGGCTCGGCTTCATGCCCGAGAGGCCGCAGCAGGCGCTCGGAATCCGGATGGAGCCGCCCCCGTCGGACCCAGTGGCGAGCGGCACCATCCCGGCGGCCAGTGCGGCGGCCGAGCCTCCGGACGATCCGCCCGGCCCTCGCCCGGGATGGAACGGGTTCAGGGAGGGGCCGAAGATGGAGTTGGTCGTGTTGCCCATGAAGCCGAACTCGGGCGTGTTGGTCTTGCCGAGGACGACGCAGCCCGCCCCTCTCATGCGGGCCACGAAGGGATCGTCGGCGGTGGCGGGCGGGTCGTCGGCGTGGAGGGCCGAGCCGTAGGTGGTGGTGTAGCCCGCTGCGTTCTGCAGGTCCTTGACCCCGAGTGGGATGCCGGCCAGTGGTCCGGGGTCGGCGCCGGCCGCGATGCGGGCGTCGATCCCGTCGGCCTCGGCCAGCGCCCTCCCAGGGTCCACGGCGACGAAGGCGTTGTAGGTCGGGTTGAGTCTCTGGATCTGATCCAAGGCGACCTGGGTGAGCTCCCGGGCGCTGACCTCCTTGGTGCGGACCGAGCGGGTGAGCTCAGCCAGCGAGGTGGTGCGGAAATCGATCTCGGTCATGTGGCCAGGCCCCTCTTTCCTTGCAGTTTCAGTTTCCCCTGCCTGGATGAGTCCGGCCAGCCCAGCGCAGCCGGCTGCCCTAGTCGGGCTCTACGGCCGACGGCGACAGACCCGCAACGGCCTCCGCCAGGTCGATCCCGATCGGGATCACCGCCGGAGCCGGGACGGTCACCCCATGATCGACGTAGCGCTGGATATGGGCCCGGCACTCCGCCACCGACCCGTGCACCACGAGATCGTCCACCACCTCGTCGGGGATGGCGGCCAGCGCGCCCTTGCGGTCGCCGGCAGCCCAGGCGTCCCACATGGGCTGGAGCGCCGGGCCGCGGCCGAGCCAACGGTGGAACTCGGCGTAGGCGTGCACGTTCAGGTAGGCCGTGATCATCCGGCGCCCGATGGTGCGGGCGACAGCGGCGTCCTCGGTGAGGATGACGAAGATCCGGGCGACGATCTCGCGGGGGGCACCGCCGGCCGCCTTCTGGACCTCGGCCACGGACGTGGCGACGTCCTCGGCACTGAGCCAGTTGAGGATGGCCCCGTCAGCTTCCCTCCCGGCCAGATGCAGCATGCCGGGCCGTAGCGCTGCCAGGTAGATCGGGGGCAGCTCTTCGGGGATCCGGGCCAGGCGGAATCCCTTGACCTTGAACGTCTCGAAGTCCTCGGTCACCTTCTCGCCGCTGAACGCCATGCGCAGGAAGCGCAGCGTGTCATGGATGCGTCTGTATTGGTTCTCGAAGGCGAGGCCGTTCCAGTCGGCCACGATCACTTGGGACGAAGCGCCGAGCCCGCAGAAGAAGCGACCGGGGGCGGCGTCGGCCATGGACGCCAGGCTCTGGGCCAGGAGGGCGGGTCCCCGGGTGTAGGCGGGGGTGATGGCCACGCCGAGGTTGAGCGTGGGCTCCCAGGCGGCGGCCAGGGCGAGGGGCGTGAACCCATCCGAGCCGTCGACTTCGGCCGACCACAGGTCCGTGTATCCGAGGTCGCGTAGCCGGGCGAACCAATCCCGGTGGGCATGGAGGGGGATCCCGTCGAACGGGATCGTGATGCCGGGGCGGGCCGGTGGGGTCCCGGGGGTTCGGGTCATCGGACGTGGCTCATGCGCTGAGGTGTTCTGCCGTGCCGGACGCACCGGACGGCTTGCCCGTGCCATCCGCGCCGTTCGCACCGCTGGCGCCGTTCGCACCGGTCGGACCGGTCGGACCGGTCGCACCGTCCGAAGTCGGATCGTGCTGGAACTCGGCATCGTCGAAGGACAGGGCCAACTCGGTCTTTTCCTCGTCGACGCCGTGCGGCACGGGGACCCCCCAGCGCTCCATCCCGGCCTCCATGTGCCGGATCACTGTCTCGATGACCTCGACCCGCCCATTGCGCTTGCTCTCCGACGAGATCACATCCCAGGGGGCCAACGGGCCGTTGGTCAAGCGCAGCATGTCCGACACCGCCTCGTCGTACTGCGGACGCTTCTCCCGGTTGCGCCAGTCCTCGGCGGTCAGCTTCCACGCCTTGAGCGGATCGTCCCGGCGCCGTTCGAACCGGCGCAACTGTTCCCCATCCGACATGTGCATCCAGAGCTTGATCACGACCATCCCCTCTTCGGCCAGCGAATGCTCGAAGTCGGTGATCTCCCGGTAGGCGCGGCGCCACTGCACCTCGGTGGCGAAGTTCTCGACCCGCTCCACCAGCACGCGCCCGTACCAGCTGCGGTCGAAGATGGTCATGCCGCCCCACCCGGGCAGCGGCGGCCAGAACCGCCACAGGAAGTGGTGCCGCAACTCGTCCGGCGTCGGCGCCGCGAACGGGGCGACGTGGACATGTCGAGGATCGAGTGGCTCGACCAGCCGCTTGATGGCGCCACCCTTCCCCGCCGCGTCCCAGCCCTCGAAGACGATGCACACCGGAGGGCCCAGGTCGCCGTTGTTGAGCTGACCGCCGTTGATCAGCCGCAGGTGCAGCAGGCGGCGTTGCGCCTTACCGAGACGCTTGGCCTCCTCGTCCTTGGAGAGCTTCAGCGAGAGGTCGCAGTCCTCCAACCGTGGATACGGCCGATCGCCGTCCGGTGCCTCGTCCAGATTCATGTCGCGTGCCTCGTCCAGATTCGTAGAGGCCGCTGTGTCTTCGGAACTGCTGGCATGGGAAGTGCCGTCATGGTGGTCGTTGTCGTGGCCGCCTTGATTGCTCTTGCTCACGTTGCCTGTTGTAGTCGATCCACCAGGCCGGCGGCGACCGCTTCCGATGGAGCCACTGGTGCGGCGAAGGGTGCAGCGGTGGATGCAGCGCCCTTGGCGCTCGTGGCGCCCGCCTCCGCCGCCTCGACCACACGGCGCACCAGCGTCGGCTCACCGGCGATCACGAGCAGTTCCTGGTTCGAGAGATGGCCGACCCGCCCGACCTTGCGTCCCGATGGGTCGAAGATGCCGATGCGAGCCCCGACGTAGCGAGCCGAATCGAAGGCCAACGTCGCCACCCCGTTCGCGGTTCGCCCGCTGCGCCCGGCACCGCTGCGCCCGGTGCGGCCGGTGCGGCCGGTGCGGGCGGCGCAGATCGCCTCGAGCTCCTCCAATCCCAGCCACGACTCGTTGTTGTACGAGAGCACGAGCAGATCGCAGTCCACCGACTGCACCACCGACGCCAGCGCCGCCGGCATGGTCCGTTTCGAGTTGAACGCGGAGCGAGTGGACGGGTCACGCGCATCGAGCCGCTTGCGGGCCACCCCGTAGGCCTCGGGCGCGTCCCAGGCCACCAGCGTCTCCCACACGTGGTAGTTGGTGAAATACCTGTGCTGGTTGTACGGCGGGTCCAGGTACGCCAAGTCGAAGTGACCCAGTCCCGATGCTGAGCTCGATTCCGATGCTGAGCTCGATTCCGATGCTGAGCTCGATTCCGATGCTGAGCTCGATCCCGCAGGCGCGGTCAGCGCAACGGCGTCGCCCTGGATGGCGCGCCCCGACCCGGGCAGCAACTCGGGCACCCGCAGCTCCAGGGGCTTGGCCGATCGCGGCGCCCACTGCTTCACGTACGCCATCTGCACGCCGGTGGTCGAGTCGACGCGGTCGGCCGCCTCGATCAGAGAAGTCAACAGGAGGGGGAACAAGGGTGACCCCGCATACTCCGAGTCAATGGCGTCCCGCACGGCATCTATCCGAGCGGCATTGTGCGGTTGGAAGTAACGGGCCTGATGGCTGAACGTCTCGGTGACGTAGCCCGGTTTGCCGGGCACGGCGTTGAGATGGGCGACGGCCGTCCGGAGCGCCGCGGTGTCGGTGGCGGCGGCGTCGGCCTCGATGTAGGTGCGGGCGAAGGTGTGGGCGTAGCGGGCGCTGTCGACGGCGGTGACGTGCACACCTTGGGCCTTGAAAGCCTGGGCGACGCGGGTGGTGCCGGTGAAGAGATCGAGCGCGGTGCGGGCGCCGGAGGCCTGGCAGATCCGGCTGAGGACCGGGACGAGGCGGCGCTTGGAGCCGATGTATTTGATCATCGGGGGCTTCTGGCGGTCACGGCGGACCACCCTACGATGGGCGGTCATGGTGCCTGGGGACCATCCAGAAGAGGCCCGGATGGGCGCGGATTCGCACTGGGTCCGCTGGCATGCGCCCTACGAGGACCCGGGGTCGACCCTGTCGCTGCGGCTGGCGACGGTGCAGTCGATGGTGCGTGCCGCTCTGGATGAGATCCCGAGCACCCATGCGGGGCCGATCCGGATAGTGAGCCTGTGCGCCGGGCAGGGGCGTGACGTCATCGACGTGGTGGCGACCCATCCCAGGGGTCCGGCGGTCTCGGCGCTGCTCGTCGAGCTCGATCCGGCCCTGGTCGCCTTCGCCAGGGATCGGGCCGCCGGGGCCGGCCTGGGCGACGGCGTGTCCGGGCGGATCCGCATCGTCGAGGGTGATGCTTCGCAGTCGCACTGGTACGCCGAGGACGTGCCGGCCGACATCGTCCTCGTGTGCGGGGTGTTCGGGAATATCAGTGCGACGGATATCGCGCACACCATTCAGGCGATGCCGGGATTCTGTGCGCCCGGGGGCCACGTGGTGTGGACCCGGCACCGGCGCCCGCCGGACCTCACGCCCGCGATCCGGGCCGACTTCGCGGCGGCGGGATTCACCGAGCTGGCCTTCGAGGCCCCCGAGAACACGATCATGACGGTCGGTCACCATCGGCTGGACAGTGAAACGGCGCCCTTCGATCCCGACCGGCAGCTCTTCGATTTCGTCGGCGACGGCTGGAATCCCACATGACCACGGGCGGCACGGGGGAGTTGCCGCCGCCGGCGAAGCCGCCGCCGGGGGAGCGGCCGGCGAAGCCGCCGCCGGGGGAGCGGCCGGCGAAGCCGCCGCCGGGGGAGCGGCCGGCGAATCCGCCCCGCCACCGCCTACACCCCCTGACCCTGGCGGCTGCATCCTGGCGCACGGCCAAGTTGGAACCCGCCCGTGTGATCGTGCCCGGGCTGATCATCTTCGGCCTCGATGCGGTCCAGGGCACCTTCTACACCGAGGTCGCCGTCGACCACTTGGGCATCGAGTCGGTCATCGGGGCGGTCCTCTTCAGCGCCTCGGCCCTCGGACTGACCTTCTATGCCGGCATGCTCGAGCGTCTGGTCGGCTCGGTCGAGCGCAACGAAGCCGCCCAGCCCGTCTTCACGGTGCTGCGGACCCTGCCCTGGGGGCGCCTGCTGGTGGCCGAGGTGATCCTGGTCCTGGTCGGCGCGGTGGCCTCGGTGGCGTTCATCATTCCCGGCCTGATCGTGGCCACACTGTTCGCCCTGGTCGGCCCTCTCATCAACCTGCTGAACGCCTCGGTGCCCGATGCGTTCAAGCGATCGTTGCAGATGGTGTGGCCGCATTTCATGCTGGTCTTCGCCATCATCACCCTGCCCCTGGCCGTCGAGCACGAGGTCGTGGTCTTCGTCGCCGAGCTCGTTCCCCACGAGCACATCTGGGCGGTCTTCCTCACGACCTTCGTTCTGGGCGATCTCTTCGGCATGGCACTCGGCCTCATGGAGGTGACCCTGGCCGAACGCCTGGTAACCGGTGCGCAGGGGCCGGGTCACGACCTACTGTCGTCGGACGTGGAGTTGCCGAAGGCAGGACGGCCGTCCACGACGTAAGCATCGAGGAAGGGGCCTGGCTACCACCAGGCGGAAAGATCCGGAAGATCCGACAGATCCGACAGATCCGACAGATCCGACAGCACAGCCGCACCAGTACGCACACCACCATCCAGACCCATCCCGACCCATCCCGAAGGAGGCCCACCATGGAAGAGACGATCCACGGAACCACGATGCCGGTCCTCGAGCTCTCGCTCGCCGACGGGGAGTCCATCGTGTCCGAGGCCGGCGAGTTCAGCTGGATGTCCGATGCCGTCCAAATGGCCACCAACACCGGCGGCGGCATGGGCGGCAAAGGCATCATGGGTGCGGTCAAACGCGCCGTGAGCGGCGCGTCCTTCATGATGACGACCTACACCGCTCAGGGCGGCGCCGGCTCGATCGCCTTCGCCTCGAAGTTCCCCGGCCACATCCTGCCGATCGACGTGGCGCCAGGGAACGAGTTCATGGTCCACCGCCACGGCTTCATGGCGGCCACACCGGGGATCGAGCTCTCCATGGGATTCCAGCAGTCCTTCCGGGGCGGCATCTTCGGCGGCGAGGGCTTCATTTTGCAGAAGATCGGCGGCAGCGGGCGGGCGTTCGTCGACCTCTCCGGCGAGGTGATCATCTACGACCTGGCGCCCGGCCAGACGATGCGCGTCCACCCCGGCCACGCCGGCCTCTTCCAAGCCTCGGTCACCTTTTCCGTGCAGAAGGTCCCGGGCATGGCCAACCGCTACATGGGCTCCGACGGACACCACTTCGCCGTGCTGACGGGCCCGGGGCGGATTTGGCTGCAGTCGATGCCGTTGCCGATCCTGGCCGGCGTCATCGGCGAGTACATGCCCAACCGCGACGACCGCGGACACGATGTGGCGGCGGGCGCCGCCGGCGGGGTTCTCGGCGGACTGATCAGATAAGGAGGAGGTCGCTGCGGGCGGTTGGCTGCGGTCCGGCCGCCGGAATCGGTCCGGCAGGAGGACTCGGCGAGCTGCCCTAAGAGAGATTGATCGCGTTGGGCGGGACGGTGAGGGCGACGGCCTTGCCGTAGTGCTCGAAGACGACCGTGCTCACGTCGCCCGGGGTGTCGTCGACGATCTTGTACACGAGGGGCGGGCCCGTAGCGCCGATGTACATGAGGCCCGTGCTCTTCTTGCCCTTGGTCGTGACGGTGTCCTTGATGACGACGACCTTGTGGCCGGCGAAGTTGGTGCGACGGCCGAGGGTGAGCGGTGCGGTGTGGCCCTCGAAGGCCGCCACGACGAGGTCGGCCGCATCGAGGAACTGGTCGAAAGAGGTGAACCGGGGGTCGACCGCCGAGAACTCGAGCCACTTCGCGCCGTACTCCTTGGTCTGCGCCGCCGTGGCGTGGGTCGACCAGAACTTCGTGGGAGCATTGAAGTAGAGCAGCGGCCCGACGCGCTCGATCCTGACGAGGTTGCCCTGCTGCACGAACTCGCCGCCGCCTTCTCCATCCGAGTTCACCAGGAGCTCGAGGACGATCTGGGACTTGCCCTGGGTGATCCGGCCGGCGACCTCGACGCTGCCGAAGTGCTCCTCGGCGGCGACGGCCCGGAGGACCCATTTGTCGGCGGGGGTCGATCCCGGGGGGAAGGTGGTGGTCGTGGTGGCGGTCGCGGACGGGGCGGCGGAGGTAGTCGTGGTGGTGGGCGCGGCGGCGGCGGCGCCGCCGGCAGGGGGCTGGGATCCAATCCAGAGAGTTGCCGCGGCGAGGGCGGTCAAAGGGAGTCCGCTCGTGATCAGCCGGTGGCCGCGGCGGGGCCGGCGGGGCCGGCGGGGGTGAGAACCATCCACAGCACGGGGACCAGGCACCACGGGAAAAATGGCGGTTCGGAACTGTGCCATGTGTCTTGGTTCGGCAATGCGCGCACCGACACCGGGGATGCGGTCACCGATGTTGTGAGTCTGTTGACTATTGGCTGATGTGGATGGGGCGGAGCCGGATTAGCCGTGTGTTAGTCGGATTGATCGGATTGATCGGGTTGGTTCCATTCGATCCACCCGGCGCCGGTGCGGCCGTCGTCGGTCCGGCACGTGACCATGGCCCGGGGGAAGCGGCTGGTACGGCCGTCGTCGTTGCGCAGGAGCACCGGACCGAAGGCGACCGGTGTCACATCGAGGCCGATCTGCATCAGGTGGGGACCGGCTTGGGGGTTGGCGTCCGCGGCGGCGATGTCGATGCGGGCCTGGGATGGGAATCCGTGCGGCCCGCTGTCCTCGGTGACCGAGAGCGACGTCGCCGGGAGCACCGAGCCGTGCTCGGGTTGCTGGATATATCCAAAGAACACGGGCATGCCGGGGATGCCCATGCGGATGTCGGCCAGGTGGACCCGGGTGCCGTCGTCGAGCCGCAGGGAGCACCAGCACCATCCGAAGGCCCACCAGTCGCGCACGCCCCACGAGTGGTCTCGCTGGCCCTGGCCGTCGACCGTGAACGTCTCGCCGCCGATTGCCACGGTGCCGGTGACGAGGCAGGGGATCTCGTAGCGGGTGGTCAGGTCGTAGTGGTAGGGGACGCCGTCGGTCGTCCAGGTGAGATCGAGGTCCAGGCGCGCCGCAGGACCCGTCTGCTCGCCCGACGTGTAGACGGCCTCTGGCGGGTCGACGAAGTGGGCCGGCGCGCTGGCCGCCAGGCGGAACGATTCGAGTGGGCGCACGAGTTCGATTTCAATTCGCTGGTCGGCGGTGTCGTCGGGGCCGATAGACGCCTCTGAGACCAGGCCGTCGTCGGGCGGCACCGGGGCCCGGTAGTCGACCGAGCAGACGCCGGGGCGCTCGCCGCCCGGCCACACGATCCAGGTCGTCCACCACGCCACCTGGCGGTTGGGGTAGAGGCCGAGGCGGAGCCAGCCACCCATGGAGCCGTCGGCGCGCACGAAGTCGCAGTAGTACGACTCGTTCCACAGCTCCTCGCCGTCAGGCGTGTGCCGGGCTTCGTCGTCCGGCTGGACGATGTGCCCCGCCGTCACCGGGTCCGTCCCGGATGCATGGCGGAGGCCCCCTCAGGGCCAGCCACTTCCACGATGGGATCGTCGCGGTCGTCGAACTCTGTGCGAAGGGCTTTGGACATCACGGCGTGCTGAAGATACAGCGTCGTGATGTAGGTGAGCTCGAGGATGGCGACGTCGTCGAGGTGGCGGCGCAACTCGGCGAAGAGCCCGTCGGGGACGCGGCCGAGGTCGTAGACGAGACAATCCGTGTAGGCGAGGACGGCCCGCTCGGCGGCGTTGTAGGTGCCGTCGGGTGCGGTGCTCCAGGCGGGGATGTGCGTGATCTGCTCCTCGGGCATGCCGAGCTCGCGCATGGACTTGGCGTGCTGGCTGAAGACGAACTGGCTGGCGGCTGCGTATCCGGCGCGGATCTGGCCGAGCTCGCGCAACGTGGGGTCGAGTATGCGGTCGGGCGACTGGTACAGCCCGAACCCCTTGACGCAGTGGTCGAGGATGTCGGGACTGTTGGCGAACACCGTCCACCAGTCGCCCGTCGTCCCATCCCAGCGGCCGGGCTCGGTGACGGGGTCACGGCCCTCGAAGAGCCATTCGTACATGGTGGTGACGATGGGCGCGGTGGCTTCGTCCTTGGGGACCTGGCGGAGGCGGGGCATGTTGGGATTGGGCGCGTGCGGGCCGGAGCGGGGTCAGACCTTGACCGGCTGAACGGGGGCCGCCAGATCGGGCTCGGCCGCCAGCTCGGCGCCCTTCACCTTGACCGCCTTGGCCGGGACGTGGGCGACGTCGGATGGGGTGAAGGCTCGCATCCAGCAGGCGAACTCGAGCAAGATCCCGTCGGGATCCTGGAAGTAGACGCTGCGCACGAAGACGCCGGGGTGCATCTGGTCGCTGATGCCCCATTCGGAATCGTCGTGATTCGCCACCTCGGTGCACGAGACGCCGGCGGCGATGAGGCGATCGCGGTACTCCTCGATCTTCTCCGGCGCCACGTCGAAGGCGACGTGGTTCATGGAGCCAATGGCGCTCGTCAGCTCACCCTGATCGGGCCGGGCCGCCGGCGCGCTGATACCCGGCACGCCGTCGGGCGCGTCGGGGAACCAGAAGAAGGCGAGGCAGTCACCGCCTCCGCAGTCGAAGAAGAAGTGCTGTCCCATCCCGGCCGGCAGCTCGATCGTCTTGACCAGCGGCATGCCGAGCACGTTGGTGTAGAAGTCAACGGTCCGCTCCATGTCGCGGCACACGAGGGCGAGATGGTTGATGCCTCGCAACTCGAAGCCGCCGGTGTCGGCTGTCTTGGCTGGTTTGTGCGCCTTGTCCGCCATGTGCGTGCCCTCCCCTGTGCGTCGCTGCGTGTCGTGCGGCGTCGACGCCCGCCCAGGATAGGCCGCAATCCTGCCGGAGCATCGGCCCGTATGACCGGGCAATCGAATCCACGGAAGGACCACTCGACATGGCAGCAGCGGGACGAACTGAAAACGCAGATCCAGGTGGTTGGGACGTGGGGAGAGCCCCGGCACGAAGGACCCGACTCGTCTGGGGTCGGGCTGTTGCCGGCGCTCTCTCCGCCGGCGGGCTGGCCGCCGCGGCCTTCGCACTCGCGCTGGTCCTGGCGGCGCCGGGCGCTTCCGCCGGAGCGACGACCACCACCGGCAAGACCGTCAAGATCTCGACCGCCAAGGTGGCCGGCGTCGGCACCGTGCTCACGACCGCATCGGGCCTGACCTTGTACCGCTTCACCGAGGATGCACCGGGCAAGTCGATGTGCACCGGCGCCTGCGCCAAGATCTGGCCACCGTTACTGGCCGCAAAGGGCGCGCACGTGTCGGCGCCCCGCGGCGTCAAGGGCTTGTCGTTGCTGCACGTCGGCAGCCACTGGCAAGTGGCCTACCACAAGCTCCCGCTGTACCGCTTCGCCGCCGACAAGAAGAAGGGGCAGGCGCACGGGCAGGACGTGGGCGGGGTGTGGTTTGCGGTGCTGAAGAGCGGGATCCCGACTGCCGCAGTCACGCCGGCCGCCGGCGCGGGCGCTGCGACATCGACGACTTCGCCCGGAGCCAGTACGACGCAGCCACCGACGACGCAGACCACGCAAGGTGCGCATTCGAGTGTGACCGTGCCGACGGCGGCACCCACGCCGGTGACCCAACCACCGACGCCGGTCACGCAGCCGACGGCGCCGCCGATGACGACGCCGACAACCTCGCCGGCGCCACCGCCCACCACCACCACCACACCCAGTCCTGGTAGCGGGGGAGTTGGTTTCTGAGAGGCAGCGTCACGGCGGTGCTCACCGTCGGCGTCGCAGATGCGCGGGCGTCAGATGGAGGCGGGTCAGGTGGAGGCGATGCCGACCATGGGCGCGTTGAGGTGCCGGCCGCCCATTGAGCCGTAGAACTGGGCGTCGCCGAAGGTGAAGATGCCGCCGTCGGCGCCCTGGAGCCAGTACCCGTTGCCGTTCAGGTTGGCCGCCATGCCGACGACGGGTGCGTTGAGCGCGGTGCCGGCCATGGACCCGTAGGGCGCCGCGTCGCCGAAGTCGGCCACGTTGCCGTTGGCGCTCGCCAGCCAGTAGCCCTTCGAGTTCTGCGTGCCCGCCATCCCGGTGATGCGGTAGCCGCCGGGCGCGAAGGCCGGCTGCCCTTCGTTCGCCGCGTCGCCGAAGTTGAAGACCTGACCGTTGGCGTCGACGAGCCAGTAGCCGCCGTTCAGGTATGCCGGCGCGGCCGCCGTCACCGGATAGGCCAGCCCGTCGCTGGCGGTGGAGCCGTAGAACTTGGCGTTGCCGAAGGCGAACACGCCGCCGTCGCTGGCGATCAGCCAGTAGCCCTCGCCGTCGAGGGTCGGGATCATGCCGATGATCGGTTTGTTCAAGGTGATGCTGCCCGTCGACCCGTAGAACTGCGCGTCGCCGTAGGCGAACACGCCGCCGTCACTGGCCACCAGCCAGTAGCCGTTGCCATCGGGCGTCGCGGCCATCCCGACCACCGGCTTGTTGAGGCGCATGGAGCCGGTCGAGCCGTAGAACTGGGCGCCGCCGAAGCTGAAGATGCCGCCGTCGGAGCCGACCTGCCAGTATCCCGGTGCCGGCGTGGGGGCGACCGGACAGGTCGGGCTGGCGGCGGGCGTCGCCGTGGGGTTGGCGGGCGACAGCGCCGGCACCAGCGGGCCGCCGCTGTTCGGCTCGAAGCTCAGGTCGGCCAGGTACATGGGCCTGATGCCGCAGACGAGGTAGCCGATCGTCGTCCCCTGCCAGGCCGAGAAGGCCATGACGAGCTGCGGGCTGGCGCTCCCCACCGCCGGCAGGTCGTAGACGTCGGGGCCACCGGGACCCGACATGCCGGCGGACGTCGTCAGCAGTGGTCCGGACGCCGA
>Ga0302314_10004683_pt1 | contig 25109 bp, 20 predicted proteins | sample III_Palsa_N2_3_FD_200533 | JGI IMG/M metagenome (GOLD analysis project Ga0302314, IMG submission 200533) | Peat permafrost microbial communities from Stordalen Mire near Abisko, Sweden - III_Palsa_N2_3 | ecosystem: Environmental > Terrestrial > Soil > Palsa > Peat permafrost | place: Sweden... | reverse complement strand
CAGGGGAATTCACGCGGTCCCGGCCATTATCTTCAACGAGCGGCATCTGCTCCAGGGCGCTCAACCCGTCGAGGCTTTCGAACGCGCCATTAGACAGATTGCGGTGGGATGACTCGGAATGTGAGAGACTCGCAGCCACTTCGGCCTTAGGGCCGTGATGAGACTCACTCCCGGCACAGCGGCGGCGGCCTATACTTTCGCTATGCGACCTTTGCAAAGGCGGTATCGGAGAATGAACTGGACGCGGGGATTAGTGCTCTTGGCAGTAAGCGCCTGCGCCGCTGCGCTCTCTCCCGCGTTTGCCGCCAGCACTGATCTGAGCGCCAGTACCGCTCCCGGCATGAACCCGGCGGCGCCGCACCTATTTGCCACGCATGTCCGCAAGCTGGCGGCGGACGCGCCTGATCTGCGTTCAAGTTCAGTATTCATTCTGGATGCGACGCACTCGTCGGTCCTGTATTCGCGCCGCGCAGACGTTGCGATGCCGATCGCGTCGATCACCAAACTCATGACCGCCCTCGTGGTGCTGCAGGCCGGGCAGCCTCTCGATGAGCCCATCGAGATTACCCGCGAGGACGTTTCTCTGGGCAAGGGGGCGTATTCGCGCCTGACGTTCGGCACGAAGTTGCCGCGCGGAGATCTTTTGCATCTGGCGCTGATGTCATCCGAAAATCGAGCTGCACACGCTCTGGGGCGCCACTATCCAGGAGGAGTGCCCGCATTCGTACAGGCGATGAACGTACAGGCGGCGGCGCTCGGTATGACTCATACGCGCTTCGTCGATCCGGCAGGGTTGTCGAGCGAGAACGTCGCAAGCCCCGAAGACCTGTCGAAGCTCGTGATGGCGGCTTCGCAGAACGCAATCATCCGCGAATATTCGACCGACAAGGGTTATGCGGTCCGCGCCGGCCGTCGGATGATTGATTTCCGCAACACGGACTCGCTGGTAGCGAATCCAACCTGGAACATCATCGTCCAAAAAACGGGTTATATCAGCGAGGCGGGCAAGTGCCTCGTGATGCAGGCGATCATCGAGGGACGCACCGTGGTGATCGTGCTGCTCGATTCCTTCGGCAAGTACACCCGAGTTGCCGATGCCAAGCGCATAAAAAAATGGATGGAGTGGCGCCTCAGCGCAGACTTGGCTCGCGAAAGTTAGTGCGCGCGCCTTGGCGCGCTCGCACCGCCTAAGGCAAAGAATCTCGCCGCCCGGGCTTTCTTCATGAGCGCGACGCGTGTTCTTTTTGCAAGCCTCGTCGGCACGACGATCGAGTTCTTCGACTTTTACATCTATGCCACGGCCGCGGTGTTGGTGTTCCCGCGTCTATTCTTTCCATCAACAGATGCCGCGTCGGCCATGCTGCAGTCACTTGCGACGTTTGCACTCGCGTTCTTTGCCCGGCCCATAGGCTCCGCACTCTTCGGTCATTTCGGCGATCGAGTCGGGCGCAAGGCCACGCTGGTCGCTGCCCTCATGACCATGGGAATGTCGACTGTGCTCATCGGGCTCTTGCCTACCTACGCTGCCGCCGGCGTCATCGCGCCGCTCCTGCTGGCGCTGTGCCGCTTCGGCCAGGGGCTCGGCCTTGGCGGTGAATGGGGCGGTGCGGTGCTGCTCGCCACCGAGAACGCGCCGCAGGGCAAGCGCGCGTGGTACGGAATGTTTCCGCAGTTGGGCGCGCCCTTGGGCTTTCTCTGTTCCACCGGCGTCTTTTTACTCCTGAGTCAGTGGCTCACAGAGTCGCAGTTTATGGCTTATGGTTGGCGCCTGCCTTTCCTCGCAAGCGCGCTCCTGGTATTCGTCGGTCTGTACGTGCGGTTACGTCTGACCGAGACCCCGGCCTTCCGGCGCGCGCTCGAAAACAACGAGCGGGTGCGCCTGCCGCTGTTCAGCGTCTGCACCATCTACAGGCGCGCACTCATTCTTGGCACTTTTGCGGCAACGGCGACCTTCGTGCTCTTTTACCTGATGACGGTATTCGCGCTCAGCTGGGGCACCGGCGCGCTCGGATTTGCGCGCAAGGATTTCCTGGTTCTGCAAATGGTCGGTGTGGTGTTCTTTGCGGTGATGATCCCGGCCTCGGCGGCGCTTGCCGCACGGCGCGGCAGCCGGCCAGTGCTGCTAGCCGCGACCGCGGCAATCGGAGCCTTCGGTCTGGTCTTTGCACCGCTCTTTGGCTCCGGGACGACTCTGGGTGTGTGCACGTTCATGGCGCTCGGGCTGGCGCTGATGGGATGCACCTACGGGCCACTTGGCACGGCGCTCGCACAGTTGTTCCCGACAGCCGTGCGCTATACCGGCGCTTCGCTGGCATTTAATCTGGCCGGCATAATCGGTGCATCGCTTGCGCCGTACATCGCAACTTCGCTTGCCGTGCGCTATGGCCTCGCCTACGTCGGCTACTATCTATCGGCGGCGGCTCTACTGACTTTCGTCGCGCTGTGGCACATGCATTCCACGCCCCCTGTGGCCGATCTGGCATCTGAGGCGGCCGGATAGCAATTTGGGTTTGAACCCCCAAGAGCGCGTGCTGGCGGCTACAGGGCGGGCCCGCATGCCCTTCAGCATGCCGCGTCAAATCTGCGCGTTGGGCGCTTTCGCCTGTAGCATAATAGTGCATTAATCGACAATCGCCGCAGCACGCGGGGGTTGTCTGGCATTAAGTAAGGATGGGCACATGACGAGTGTGGATAGGATGCAAGCGTTGCTTGCCGCGCGAACTGCGGGTCATTCGCTGCCGCAGGCTATGTACGTCGACCCCGCCGTACTGGAATTCGATATTCAGGCGATTTTCAATCGTTATTGGCTTCAGGCTGGCCTTGAAATCGAAATTCCCAAGGCGGGCGATTACATTACGATGACCGTCGGCCAATCGCCGATCGTCATCTTGCGTGACGAGCAGGGTGGCATCAACGCATTCTTCAATAGCTGCCGCCATCGTGGCGCACAGATTTGCACCGAGGAGCGGGGCCACGCGCACCGGCTGGTATGTCCGTATCACCAGTGGACCTACGATCTTCACGGTCAGTTGCTGCGTGCCGGACGCATGCAGGAGAGCTTCGATCCGAAGGATTACCGTCTGCGGCCCGCGCGCGTCGAGTGCGTCGCCGGGGTGATATTCGTTTGCCTCAGCGACGCGGCACCGGACTTCGCGCCCATCCGCGCCGCTATCGAGCCGCTCCTTGGGCCGCACGATCTGCGTAACGGCAAACTCGCCTATACGGCGACGCTCGTTGAGCGCGCCAACTGGAAGCTCGTCATGGAGAATGCACGCGAGTGCTACCACTGCCGCGCGCGGCATCTGCAGCTCATGCATTCTTTCCGAGATTTCACCACACAGGACATCTACCAGGAGCCGGAGCCGTGGCTGCTCGACTTCTGGGCGCGCTGCGAGGCGCGCGGGCTCAAAAACGGGCCGGTCCGTGGAAACGAATTCGAGGCCGGCCGTTTTGCGCTCGCAGAGGGCGTGGTGTCGATCACCATCGACGGCAAGCCCGCTGTTACGAAGAAGCTCGGCGCCGTGGGCGACGGCGACGTAGGTACGATGTGGTGGGCAGTGCAGCCGAACTGCTTCAATCACGCCGTCGGCGACTACACGTTCATGTTCCACGCGCTGCCAACGGGGCCACAGGAGACCGTCGTCACCGCCAAGTGGATCGTAAACAAGGATGCCGTCGAGGGCGTCGATTACGACCTCGCGCGCTTGATCGAAGTTTGGAATTCGACCAATAACGAGGACCGCTGGCTTGCCGAGAACAATCAGCGCGGCATCAATTCCATCGCCTACGTGCCCGGCCCGTATTCCGAAATCACCGAGGCGCGAGTATTGCGCTTCGCCGATTGGTATTGTGATGCGTCGCGGACTTTCATCGCGGAACAGCGCAGTCAGCAGCCGGTGCATGCGTTTTCGCGCGCGCGCGCGGCGCCATAGCGGATTTGCAGCGCGCCGCCCGACTGCGCGCGCTCAAGTTCGGGGCTGGTATGCATAGAGTGGCAGGGTTGGCTTGCGAGCCAGTGGCCAGCTTGTAGCGCGTGCCTCTTTCCTGATTCGTCCTAGCGTAGACGCAGTCATGCAATTCCTGGTGCTTCGCTTTCGAGGAGTGACGCGGTGCTGCGGGCATATCTGAGGCTGGTGCTCTTCGCGCTGGGGCTGCTCATCGGTGTTCAGGCCCCGGGCTTTGTGGACCAATATTCAAAGCGGGTGAGCGCCCACTACATCGAGGCTAAGAAGAACTTCGCGGGTTTTCAGCACACCGCAGATGCATATTTCGGCGGCAGCATGGCGGCCTTGATCGCACATCACGAATCAAGCTCCGATGCTGTTTTCAAAGATGAGGCGAAAAATGTAGCGGCGATCAGTGCCCGCCTCAAGCAACTCGCGCTCGAACTGGACGCACTGCAGGGATCGTTGTTCAGCCGGATCTTCCATGTCGCATTTAACCCGGACAAGGAAATTCTCAACGAGACAATCGCCGCGTATTCCTACACCGTGCCTCTTGATCCGGAGGCCGTATTGTGCGGCTTGGTCGCGGCACTGTTGCTCGCCGTGCTGGTCGAAGCACTCTTGATTGGCGTTGTGCGATTGCTGCGCCTGACGATCGGCGCGTCGGCTTCCTCGCGGGCGTGAGCGCAAGTAGACGGAGCGCGCCTGCGAGCCTCAGCGCGCGTGTGCAATCAGCAGTACATTGGCGAATGGAGTGCCGCCGCTCATCGGCGTCGCCTCGCTGTTGAAGCCACACTCTGCCAACAATGCACGCCATTTTGGGAGGCTGCGGCAGTGAGTGGCCACAAAGCCGTGACCGCGAAAAAACATGGCCAGCTTATCGGTGTACGCAGTGATGCGAAACCGCAGGCCAGCGGTCGGGTCGCCGACGCGCAACAGCAGCAAACCGCCCGGCGGCAGCGCCGCGTGGACACGCTCGAGCACGTCGCACTGCGAGCGTGCATCAAGATAATGCAGCACGTCCAGAATCACGACGGCATCGGTAGCTCCGAAAGGAGCGCTGCGGATGTCGCCCTGGATGACGTCGCAGGCGTGCCCCAGCGCGCGGTGCGCGCGCGCGACGTCACTGGGCATCAGTTCGATGCCGCGAACCGTTTGACCCTGCGCGGGCGGTGGCCAACCCCGTGGCCAGGCGGCGCGCTCATAGCAGCGCGCGGCCGCCAGCAGCCACGCGGACAGCAGCGCCTGACCGCAGCCTAGATCCAGTATGCGTTTGTACCGCTGCAGCAGACCGAGTTCCAAAATGGCGCGGTAAACCGGATCGACGCCAAGCTTGCCGCGTGCAAATTTATAGGCGAAGCGGCCAGCCTTGCGATACGGCTGGGACGCCGCATCGAGAAGTGCGCGAAACGGCGCATCCGCGGGCGCGTGCGCACGGGTGACGTCGCGGGCTTCGTCGCTGTAGGTGCGCTCGCGCGCTGCGCTCGAATTGTGCTCAATTTGAATGTTCACGCTGACTTACTGCATCGCGTCGCGTAGGCTTCGGGACATGAATCCACGGCTCACGGGCGAATGCAGCGCCTCTTCGAAATGTTGATCTGACAATACCGCATCCGGCGCGCTCGGGTCTATTTTTCGGCGCAAGTCCGATCGAGCACGCGTCGGCATGGAACGCAGCTGCCGCGCCCATCACACGCCGCCGCAATCCGCCGCGCTTGCCGTGCGCGCGGTTCTGAATAGCTCGCGTCTAGTACGCGGTCAATGGCATCTGTGTGGCGGGCGTTACTCCAACGCCACCGATCCCGGCGAATTGAATCGGCACGGAGACATCCTCCATTCCGGTATTTCTGACCACCGCAAAGTGCAAATGCGGACCGGAGGTAAAACCGGTGCTACCGGAGTCGGCTATGTGCAGAGCCGCGCTCCCGTGCCCCAGGTTGACGGAGTCTCCGGGCGCGGCCGCAGTGACGGCGCGATGAAGCGACAGGATGTCGCGACCCGCCAGCGAATTGCGTAATTCCCATGGAGCAAGAGCGCCTGCGAAAGTGAACGAGGCCACTCACGCCATCGCGGTGACGCGCTACGGCGCCGCCAACGCGCGCGCTACGCCTGCATGGTGCTATCCAATTTCGAGTCCCGAGGCAAGCTCCCATTCCTCTGCAAACGACTCGAAATGGAGTCTAGCCACGCCCGTTCCGGCGTGTTGGGATGGCGGCTCTTGCGATTTTTCCGCAAGGCCATGCAGTCCCAGGATCCTACCCAGCCTCACGTCCTTTCGGTCACGCGCACGCTGCGATTGAAGGTGAAGACCGAAGCCCACGCCTGGCTGAACGCGGCAGCCTATGAAGTCAACCAGGTTTGGAACTGGGCGGCTCAGGTGAGTGAGAAGGCGGCTCGGCCCTGCACGGGTGAGCGCAAGTGGCTCACGGGCTTTGATCTTAATAATCTCTCCGCGGGTGCCTCGGAGCATTTCGACAAAATCGGTGCGGACACGATCCAACGGGTGAATGGCGAGTATGCCGAGAAGCGCCGAATTACTAAACGATACCGACTGAGTTGGCGTAGGAGCCGAAGTCCTCGTCGCTCCCTCGGATGGCTGCCCTTTAAGGCGGCGAGCTTGAAGCGCAAGGGTCGGGCCGTGAGGTTCTGTGGCAAGACCTTTCGAGTCTTCGAGTCCGAGCATCTCGAGGGGATCCGTTGGAAGCAGGGCTGCTTTGCGCAGGATGCGGTGGGCGATTGGTGGCTATGCCTGCCGATAGCGGTGCAGGTGGAAGAGAGCGTAGCGCCCTTTGAGAAGGTCGGGATCGACTTGGGTCTCAAGGAAGCGGCGGTGGCAAGCGATGGGTCGCGCTGTGAGAGAAATCGCTTCTACCGGGATATCGAGCAGAAGATTGCCCAAGCCCAGCGCCGAGGGCACCCAAGACAGGCGAAATTCTTACATCGAAGAGCGGCGAACCGGCGCAAGGATGCGCTGCATAAGTTCAGCCGCCAGGTCGTGAGTCAGTATCAGAAGATCGCGGTGGGCGATGTGAGCAGCACCCAACTGGTGAAGACGCGGATGGCGAAGTCCGTGCTGGATGCCGGGTGGGGGATGCTCAAAGGGTATCTGCAATACAAAAGCCAGCAGGCGGGCAGAACCTTTCAAATCGTCAACGAGAGAAAAACCAGCTGCACCTGTTCGCACTGTGATTCCCTAACCGGACCGCGGGGCGTCAATGGGTTGCATGTAAGGCGTTGGACGTGCACGGCATGTGGTGTGTCGCACGATCGGGAGGTCAATGGAGCCCGAAACATCCTTCGCCGCGCCGAGTGGCCGGCGTCTGTCAGCAGAAACGAGTCCTCGTCCTTGCGGGTTCCGCCGAGCCGAGCATCCCGCTCGCGCAAGGCAGGGATAGAACCCATAAGGACGATGGCGTGAGCTCCGGCTCGTCCGCTAACCTGCACTCGGTGATGAGACCCACCGCGCCGGTCATGATGGCTGCTTCATCGCGGATGCGGCGCGCAAACGGCATAGCCTGCGGCGAGCGGAATGTTCGTCTTCGGCAGCGTGCCTCCGTAGGATACGTCGATGAGATCGACGCCGCGCTCCTTAAGCCACTTCGCTAGCTGCACGGACTGCTCGATGTCCCAGCCTCCCTCGATCCAATCGGTCGCGGAGATGCGCACGAAGAGCGGCATCTCTGCCGGCAGCAGCGCGCGCAGTCGCGCAGCGACCTCGAGCAGCAGGCGTGCGCGATTCTCGAGGCTGTCACCAGATGCGCCTCGCATAGCGAAACGCGCCATTCGTTATTGAAGCGCGCCAGGGACGGGGGCATGCGCAAGCCCGGCCACTTTGAGGCTACCGCGCAGCCTCGCTATGACGCAGCAGCACGATTCGGTTGCCGCTCGGCGCTCGGGGGATAACCGTAGTGATTGCGATAACACTTGGAAAAGTGCGGCGGCGACTGAAAGCCGCAGGCGGTGGTGATGTCCATGACCGGCATCGCCGTCTGCAGCAAAAGGTCACGCGCGCGGCGCAGCCGCATGTCCAGATAGTAGCGCTTGGGAACGCAGTGCAGATGGCGCTTGAAGAGGCGCTCGATCTGGCGCCGCGAGAGCCCGGTCGCATTGGCAATTGCGTCCAGGGACAGCGGCCTTTCAATATTTTCCTCCATGAGCTGGGCGACCTTGATGAGACTTGCGTGCGAGACGCCGATTTGTGCCTTCAGCGGGATGTACTGGCGGTCCTTGTCGTTGCGCACGCGATCGACGATGAACTGTTCGGAGACGAGATTCGCGATGCGCGGGCCGAGCTTGATGCGGATGAGATGCAGCATGAGATCCAGCGGCGCGATGCCGCCCGAGCAGGTGTAGCGGTCGCGGTCGATGGTAAAGAGCTGATCGCTGATGAGGACGCGCGGAAACTCCTCGCGCAGCGCGGCCAGGTTCTCCCAATGGATGGTGGCATGGTATTGATCGAGGAGTCCCGCGCGCGCGAGCGCATAGCCGCCAGTGCACAGCGCGCCGAGCCCGATTCTCTGCTCACCCATGCGCCGCAGCGCCGTCAGCAGCGGCCGCGACACTGCGTCGCGGACATTGACGCCGCCACACACGAAAACGATGTCCACCCGACCGATCTGATCGAGTGCGCCAGTCGGTGTGAGCTGCAGGCCATTGCTCGCGAGGACCGGGGCGCCATCCAGACTCACGATGGATGCTTCGTACGCGTTCTGGCCCGAGAGCGTGTTGGCCATGCGCAGCGGCTCGATCGCGTTCGTGAGCGCGATGAGCGAATAGTTCGGCAAGGTCACAAAGGCGTAGCGGCTCTTGCGGATCGCAGCGACGGAATCCATGGCAGTCCCCTCTCAAGTCCAAGCCGATTATAAGCCGCGGCCGCAGGCGCATGTCTAAAATCGACATATAATTTATCCGCCCGCGACATATCACGCCCGGAAAACCTACTAGTGGGCCTCGCGCGGCCCAGTGACGGACGTATTCGTATAAGCACCTGTCGCAATTGAAAGCTTTGCCCCGCGGTGCGCTGGCTACACTGCAGCGGCTTTTACGCGGCAGGACATATAAAGATGAGAACGCACGCGCGGGTGGTCGTAATTGGCGGGGGCGTCGTCGGCGTAAGCACGCTGTACCACCTGACGAAGAAAGGCTGGTCTGACGTCGTGCTTCTCGAGCGCTCGGAACTCACCGCCGGCTCGACGTGGCACGCCGCGGGACTCCTGCCGCTCTTCAACATGAGCTACACGGTCGGGCAGCTGCACAAATATTCCGTCGATCTATATAAGCGACTGCCGGCGGAAACTGGCCAGGACGTCAGCTTCCATGTCACGGGGAATTTGCGCCTCGCCACTTGCGCGGCACGCATGGACGAGTACCAGAAGTACTGCGGCACGGCCAATACCATCGGCGTCCCCTTTCAGATCATCACGGCCGCAGAAGTGCGCGAGCTGTGGCCGCTCGTGAATCTCGGCGACGGCGCCGGCACCGCCAAGATAATCGGTGCGCTCTATCACCCGGACGATGGCCACATTGCCCCGGCCGACCTCACGATGGCGCTGCGCAAAGGGGCGCGCGCCGGCGGCGCTGAGATTTACGAGCACACTGAGGTGACCGGTGCCGAACGCACCGGCTCCGGTGAGTGGCGCCTCACGACCAATCAGGGGGAGATCACCGCCGAACACGTGGTATGCGCCACCGGCAACTACGCGCGCCAGAGTGGACGGCTCTTTGGACTTGATATCCCGGCCATTCCCGTCGAACACCAGTACATCGTCTACGACGAGTCCCCAGAGCTCAAAAGCTACCGCGCAAAGGGCGGCCGCGAGCTTGCGGTGCTGCGCGAGCCCGACCAATCCTATTATCTGCGCGAGGAGCGCTTGGGATGGATTCTCGGGCCGTATGAGGCCGGCGCGCCGGCGCGCTTTGCCGACGGCGTGCCGGACTGGTTCGGCAGGAGCCTCTTTGAGGCGGATCTTGATCGGCTGGTTCCGCACGTCGAGGCCGCCGCGCGGCGCGTGCCCGCGCTCGAGCACTGCGGCATCAAGGACATCGTCAACGGCCCCATCTCCTACACGCCTGACGGCAGCCCTTTGATAGGGCCGGCCTGGAGCGTGCCCAACGTGTGGATGAATGAGGGCCACAGCTTCGGCATCACCGCCGCAGGCGGCGCCGGCTGGCAGCTTGCTGAATGGATCGTTGCGGGCGAGCCCGGGATTGACATGCTCGCCGTGGATCCGCGTCGTTTTGGCGCCTACGCCAGCAAGCGCTACGTCGTAGAGAAGAACGAGGAAACCTACCGCAGCGTCTTCACGATTCATTTTCCCGACGAGGAACGCCCGGCCGCGCGACCTGCGAAGACGAGCCCCGTGTACGACAAGCTCGACCGCTTGGGCGCCGTTTGGGGACAACGCTATGGCTGGGAGCGCGCCAATTGGTTTGCGCCGCCGGGGACCGCCCGCCGCGACGAGTGGAGTTTCCGGCGTTCCAACTACTTCGCCCACGTCGGCAATGAATGCCGACTGATGCGCGAACGCGTAGGCGTCATCGATCTCACGCCATTCACGAAGCACGAGGTCACAGGGCCCGGCGCCGAAGCATGGCTCGAGGCATTGGTGGCGAACAAGGTTCCGACCAAGACGGGCCGCATTGCGCTGTGCCATGCGCTCACGCGCCGCGGCGGCATCCGCAGCGAGTTTACGATCACAAAACTTGCCGATGAGCATTTCTACGTCGTGAGCGCCGGCGCGGCAGAGCGCTACGATTCCGACTACCTGCAGCGCTGCCTGCCGCGCGATGGCAGCGTGACGCTGCAAAACATCACAACCAGCCGCGGTTGCTTCGTCCTCGCAGGCCCGCGCGCGCGCGAAGTCCTCGCGAAGCTGACCGATATGGCGCTCGACAATGCAGCCTTTCCCTGGCTCACCGGGCGCATCGCCGAGATCGGCCTTGCTCCCCAGGTCTACACACTGCGGGTGAATTTTGTCGGTGCGCTCGGCTGGGAGCTGCACTTTCCCATCGAATATGCGCATCACCTCTTTGATGCCATGTTCGCGGCGGGCAAGGAGTTCGGAATCGGCATGGTCGGCATGCGCGCCATGGAATCTCTGCGCATGGAGAAGTCCTATCGGATGTGGGGCACGGATCTCACCAGCGACTACACGCCCTTCGAGGCGGGACTCGATCGCTTCGTGCGCATGAACAAAGGGCCCTTCATCGGTCGCGAAGCGCTTGAGAAGCAGCTTGCGAACGGCGTGCCGCATCGCTTCGTCACGCTCGAGGTGCACGACGTCGATGACGCGGATCCCCTCGGCAATGAGCCGCTCTTTGACCGGCAAGGCGCCATCGTCGGCCGCGCAACCTCCGGCTACTACGGACACGTCCTGAAAAAGAGTCTTGCGATTGGTTATCTCAAGAGCGAACTGGCAGCGCCCGGAACTCAACTCGGCATTGAGATCCTCGGCGAGCGCAAGCGCGCGACGCTGCTTGTTGATTCACCATTTGATACGGATAATCAAGCACTTAAAGCATAAACATACAGTAGATTGGCACTTGCATGCAGCTCTTTTCCGCACTTACGCTTCTCAAAGAAGGACTTTCCGGCCAGCGCGGCTGGCGCGCGCAGTGGCGCAGCCCCGAGCCGAAGTCCAGTTACGACGCCGTCATCGTCGGCGGTGGCGGACATGGGCTCGGCACCGCCTATTATCTCGCGCGCGAGCACCGCCTGACGCGCGTTGCCGTGCTCGAGAAGGGCTGGATCGGCGGCGGCAATACCGGCCGCAACACGACGATCATTCGTTCCAACTATCTGTTTGATGAAAGTGCGGCGCTGTACGATCACGCGCTCAAGCTCTGGGAGAGCCTCGCCCAGGTCCTGAACTACAACGTCATGTTCTCGCCGCGCGGCGTCATGATGCTGGCGCACTCGGTGCACGATGAGCAGATCATCAAGCGCCACGTGCACGCCAACCGCTGCAACGGCGTCGACAATGAGTGGCTGACGCCCGAGGAAGCGAAGGCGTTCTGCCCGGCTCTCAACATCGAGCACAATATCCGCTATCCGGTCCTCGGCGCTGCGCTGCAGCGCCGCGGCGGCACTGCACGGCACGACGCCGTGGCCTGGGGCTATGCGCGCGCCGCGGACTCCTTGGGCGTGGACATCATCGAGAACTGCGAAGTGACCGGCATCAACCGCGGCGCTGACGGCGCGGTTGATGCGCTAGAGACCAGCCGCGGCCTGATTCGCACGCGCAAGGTCGGTGTGTGCGCCGCCGGCAACACCAGCGTCGTCATGAATAAGGTCGGTGTGCGCCTGCCGCTCGAGAGTTTTCCCCTGCAGGCGCTGGTGTCCGAGCCGTTGAAGCCCGTGCTGCCCTGCGTAGTAATGTCAAACGGCATTCATGCCTATGTCAGTCAATCCGACAAGGGCGAGCTCGTCATCGGCGCGGGAACTGATGCCTACACTTCGTACACGCAGCGTGGCGCGCTGCACGTAAGCACGCATACCCTGGAAGCGATCTGCGAACTGTTCCCGGCGTTTCGCCGCGTACAGATGCTGCGCAATTGGGGCGGCATCGTGGACGTCACGCCGGATCGCTCCCCCATCATCGCCAAGACCGGTGTCCCGGGCCTGTATGTCAATTGCGGCTGGGGCACAGGGGGCTTCAAGGCGACACCAGGCTCGGCGCATGTCTTTGCCTGGACCATTGCAAGGGATGAGCCACACCCGATCAACGCGCCGTTCACCATCGAGCGCTTCCGCGACGGCTATCTCATCGACGAAGCTGCGGCCGCGGCCGTCGCGCACTAGGACCGCGCATGCTCCTCATCGAGTGCCCCTATTGCGGAAAGCGCCCCGAACTTGAGTTCGTCTACGGCGGCGAGGCGCACATCGCCCGTCCGGCGGCGCAGATGGAGGTAACTCCCGGACAATGGGCGGCTTATCTCTATGCGCGCAGCAACGAGCGCGGGGTGCATGCAGAGCGCTGGCGCCATACGCGCGGCTGCGCCCGCTTCTTCAATGCACTGCGCGATACCACGACCGACCAGTTCCTCGCCACCTATAAAATTGGTGCAGCGCGGCCGCCGGCCGGACCCGCGCAAGAATCCCCATGAAGAGCTTTCGCACGGCCTCCGGCGGCCTCATCGACCGCGCACGGCGGCTGCAATTTACTTTTGACGGCAAGCTCTTTCACGGGTTTGCCGGCGACACTCTCGCCTCCGCCCTTCTCGCAAACGGCGTGCATCTGCTCGGGCGCTCCTTCAAGTACCACCGTCCGCGCGGCATCCTCACGGCAGGCTCTGCAGAGCCCAATGCGCTGGTCGCCGTATGGCGTGACGCCGCGCGCTACACCCCGAATCTGCGCGCAACGCAGGTCGAACTCTACGAGGGGTTGCAGGCCGAGAGCCAGAACCGCTGGCCGACGCTCGCCTGCGATGTCGGCACCGTGAATGGCCTGATCGCGCCGTTCATTCCGGCGGGCTTCTACTACAAGACCTTCATGTGGCCGCGCCGCTTCTGGAAAAGCCTCTATGAACCGCTCATCCGCGCGCGCGCAGGTCTCGGACGAGCGCCCACGGCCGCAGATCCGGACCGCTACGCGAGCCGCTATGCGCACTGCGATGTACTCGTGGTCGGTGCGGGACCCGCGGGTCTCGCCGCGGCGCGCGCGGCCGCCCGTGCGGGCGCGCGCGTCATCCTCTGCGATGAGCAGCCGCAATTCGGCGGATCACTGTTGACCGACGCGCAGGCGCTCATCGAGGCTCGCCCCGCAGGGGTATGGGTGCACGAAACTCTCGCGGCACTTGAGCAAAACGCCCGCGTCACTCTGCTGCCGCGGAGCACCGCGTTCGGCTACTTCCCGCATAACCTCGTCGGAGTGAACCAGAAGCTCGCCGATCATCTGACACTAGCGCCGCCGCATCTGCCGCGCGAGCGCCTCTGGCAGGTGCGCGCACGCGAAGTAGTGCTCGCCACCGGTGCGCTTGAGCGGCCGCTCGTTTTTCCCGGCAACGATCGGCCGGGCATCATGCTGGCGGGCGCCGCGCGCGTGTATTTGCAGCGCTATGGCGTACGCTGCGGCTCGCGCGCCGTCATCGTGGCCGGCTGCGATGCAGCCTATCAGGCGGCGCTCGACCTGCATGCGGCGGGAGTTGCAATCGTGGCGATCGCGGATCCACGCACGAGCGCCGATGGCCCGTGGCGTCAGGCTGCGCGCCAGGCGGGGCTGCCGTCGCAGGAACGCACGACTGTATTGGGGACGCGCGGCCGGCTGCGCGTCAGTGCGGTGCGCCTCGGCCGCATCGACGCGAACGGCACGGTGTCGCCGGGAGCTACGGTGTCCTGCGACCTCGTCCTCATGTCGGGCGGCCTTACGCCAAGCGTGCATCTTTTCTCGCAGTCGCGTGGCAGACTCCTCTGGGACGACACGCTGCAGGCCTTCGTTCCCGGCGCGGGCGCGGAACGCGAGCGCTCCGCAGGCGCGTGTCGCGGAATCTATGCGCTTGCCGCGGCCATCGAGGACGGCGCCGCCGCCGGCCGCGCCGCGGCCGAGGTCCAGCGCGCCGCTCTTCCGATGCAGCACACCACCGAGGCCGCGGACGGGATTCTCGGCGCTTTGCCGGCGCGCAAACAACCGTCCGCTCAGAAAGCCTTCGTCGACTGGCAGAACGATGTGACGACGGGCGACCTTGCGCTTGCCACCCGCGAGGGATTCCGTTCCATTGAGCACGTCAAACGCTACACCACCACCGGCATGGCGACCGATCAGGGCAAGACCTCCAACCTGAATGCGCTTGCCATCGTCTCCGCAAGCTTGGGGAAGACGATTCCCGAGGTCGGAGTGACGACGTTTCGCATGCCCTACACGCCGGTGAGCTTCGGCAGCATGGCAAGTCGCGCGCGCGGTGATCTCTTCGACCCGGTCAGAAAGACTCCCATGCATGAGTGGGCGCAGGAGCACGGCGCCGTATTTGAGAACGTTGCGCTTTGGAAACGCGCACGCTACTTCCCGCGCGCGGGCGAGGACATGCAGCGCGCGGTGGCACGCGAGTGCCTGGCGGTACGCAGTCACTGCGGCATATTCGACGCCTCCACCCTCGGCAAGATCGAAGTGGTTGGCCGCGACGCCGTGACCTTCATGAACCGCATGTACGTCAACAGCTGGACCAAACTCGCCGTCGGTCGCACGCGCTACGGCCTGCTCTTGAGGGAGGACGGGTTCATCCTCGATGACGGCGTCGTCGCGCGCACCGCCGCCGAGCGTTTCCACGTCACGACGACGACTGGCGGCGCCGCGGGCGTGCTCGCACTCATGGAAGACTATCTGCAGACTGAGTGGTCGGACCTGTCGGTGTGGCTCACCTCGACCACCGAGCAGTGGGCCGTCATTGCCGTGCAGGGTCCCGCCGCGCGCAAGGTTCTGCAACCGCTGATCGAAGACATCGACCTCGCGCCGGATGCGTTGCCGCATATGGCCGTCGCGCGCGGCCGCATCTGCGGCGTGCCGCTTACGCTGTTTCGAGTCAGCTTCACAGGTGAACTCGGATTCGAGGTCAACGTGCCGGCGGATTTCGGTCGTGCCGTGTGGGAGGCGATCTATGCGGCTGGCCAGCCGCACGGCATGACTGCATACGGCACGGAGACCATGCACGTGCTGCGCGCCGAGAAGGGTTACATCATCGTCGGCCAGGACACCGACGGCACCGTGACACCCGATGATGTGGGCTTGGGTTGGGCCATCGGTCAGACGAAGCCGGATTTCGTGGGCATGCGCTCACTTGCACGGCCGGCGATGCGCACAGCACAGCGCAAGCAGCTCGTCGGACTGAGCAGCGTTGACCCGCAGATCGTGCTGGAAGAAGGCGCGCAGATCATCGACACGCCCGGCCAGCATCCTCCCATGCGCCTTATCGGCCATGTCTCCTCCTCCTACCGCAGTGCGGTGCTCGGCCGCTCCATCGCCCTTGCGCTCATCGCCGGCGGGCGCGCGCGCCTCGGCCAGACCCTCTACGTGCCGATGCCGCACGGGGATGTGCCCGTGCAGGTGGTGCCGCCGGTGTTTTACGATCCGAAGGGGGAGCGCTTGCATGGCTGAGCCTGCCGCCCTGCGGTGCGCACCAGCAATCCCGGCTACACCGGGACTGCGTCTACTGCCGCCTGCGGCGCGCTTCATACTGCGCGCCGACGGACGCGCGCTTGGCATCGCGGGCACGGCCCTCGGCATCGACTCGGCACCGGGAGCCTGCCGCGCATCGCAGGGTGGTACGCGCGCAGCATTGTGGCTGGGACCGGATGAGTACCTGCTCCTCGCACCGCAAGCCGAAGCGCCTGGACTTGCGAGTACCCTTGAGGAGGCTCTGCAGGGTGAGCCGCATTCGCTCGTCGACGTGAGCCAGCGTCAAGCCGCGCTCGAGATAAGCGGATCGCGAGCCGCAGACATATTGAATAGCGGCTGTCCCTTGGATCTCGACAGCGCCGCTTTTCCCATCGGCATGTGCACGCGCACCGTGTTCGCCAAGGCGGAGATCGTCCTGTGGCGCACGGCGGGCGACACGTTCCGCCTCGAGGTGTGGCGCTCTTTCACTGACTATGTTGCACGCTACCTCGGTGAGGTTGTGCGCGAATACGGAGATTCCGCCAAGTGAATCCCGCTGCCCTTGCAAGCCTGATCGCACGCCGCCAGAGCGGCTACTCCCTGCCCGCGCCTTTTTACCTCAGCCCGGAGGTTTTCGATGCGGACTGCGCGCGCATCTTCGGCCGCTACTGGATCTTCGTGGGCGTCGAGCCGGAAATCTCCAAGGCCGGCCAGTTCTTCACGGTCGAAATCGGCAGCGACTCGATCGTCATAGTCCGCGACACCGATATGTCGGTGCGCGCCTTTCACAACGTGTGCCGGCATCGCGGCGCGCGCCTGTGCAATGCGGGCAGCGGCGCGTTCGTGCGGCTCGTGTGCCCGTACCATCAGTGGACTTACAACCGACGCGGCGAGCTCGTCAACAACAAGCATATGGGAGACGATTTTGATCGCAGCAAGTTCGCTCTCAAAGCAGTCCACGTCGAGAGTCTCGCCGGGCTCCTCTTTATCTGCCTAGCGGACACACCGCCCGAGGACTTTGCAGTGATGCGCGCCGCCATGGAGCCGCATCTCGCTCCGCACGACATTGCCAATTGCAAGGTCGCGCATCAATCCGATCTCGTGGAGCAGGGCAACTGGAAGCTTACGATGGAGAATAATCGGGAGTGCTATCACTGCCGCGCCAATCATCCGCAGCTGACGGCTTCGCTGTACGAATACGGATTTGGTTTCGGTGCCTCGCCCGATGCGCACTCCAAGGTTCAGGAGTTTGGGGAACTGGTGAAGAACGAGCATGCGCGGTGGGAAGCTGCCGGACTGCCGTCGGCCGAGATTGAACGGCTCGATGCCACGACGGGCTTTCGTTCCGTGCGCCTGCCGCTCAATCAGAGCGGCGAGTCACAGACGCTCGATACGAGAGTCGCATGCCGCAAACTTCTGGGCACTTTCACACAAACCAATCTCGGCGGACTTTCCTTCTGGACGCAGCCCAATTCCTGGCATCACTTCATGAGCGACCACGTCGTGAGCTTCTCGGTATGGCCGCTCGCGGCGGGCAAGACGCTGCTGCGCACCCGCTGGCTGGTGCACAAGGACGCGCAGCAAGGCGTGGACTTCGATGTCGAGCGCCTCACTGCCGTGTGGAAGGCGACGAACGATCAGGACTGCGCTCTCGTCGCCCGCGCCCATCAGGGAATCAGCAGCCCCGCCTACCTGCCGGGACCCTACTCTGCCTATACCGAAGACCTGGTCGATACGTTCTGCACCTGGTACCTCAGCCACCTGCAAGCACCCTAATTTACGGATACGCCATCATGACAACCATGAATCCAAACGTCTTTATCACCTGCGCCATCACCGGCGACGATACCAAGCTCACGAAGAGCCCGCACTGCCCGGTGACCCCGGAGCAGATCGCGCAGTCTGCGATTGATGCGGCGCATGCCGGCGCCGCCATCGTGCACATCCATGTGCGCGATCCGGAGAGCGGGATCTTCAGCATGGAGACACGCCATTACCGCGAGGTCGTCAAGCGCATCCGCGAGAGCAAGGTCGACGTCATCGTCAATCTGACCTGTGGCATGGGCGGCTATATCTGCATCGGCGACCAGGGACTGACCAATACGCCGGCGCCCGGCACGGACTTCGTAAGCCAGGAAGAGCGCATGCGGCATGTGATTGACCTGTGTCATGAGGGACTGTATCGGCCCGACATCGCAACGCTCGACTGCGGCACCCTCAACTTCGGCGACGGTAATCGCGCGTACATCTCCACCCCGGACTACCTGCGCAAAGGCGCGGGAATTCTGCGCGAGCTCGGCGTCAAGCCGGAACTGGAAGTGTTCGACACGGGCAATCTGTGGTTCGTCAAGCAGCTGATCAAGGAAGGGCTGCTTGCGGCTCCGACGCTCATTCAGCTGTGCACCGGGATCCCCTATGGGGTGCCCGCCGACGTCGGTCACCTCCTCGCGATGGTGAACTCACTGCCCGCCGATTGCATCTGGTCCTCCTTCGCCATCAGCCGCATGCAGATGCCGTGGGTCGCCCAGTCGGTGCTGCTGGGCGGCAACGTGCGCGTGGGGCTCGAGGATAATCTGTATCTGTCCCGCGGCGTGTACGCGAGTAACGCGCAACTTGTGACCAAAGCGCGCAGCATTATCGAAGCCATGGGCGCGCAGATTCTCACTCCTGCACAAACCCGCGAGCGGCTGAAGCTCGGAGCATAGACGTGACGAACGGGGTCATCATTTACCGCACGCAGGTGCTGCCCGAGTGGGTCGACTACAACGGCCATCTGCGCGACGCCTACTACGTGCTCGTTGCAAGTTTCGCCGCGGATGCTCTCATGGACCATCTCGGGATCGACGCGCCCTACCGCGAACGTACTCATTGCACCCTCTATACGCTCGAGCTGCATGTTCACTATTTCCATGAGGTGAAGCAGACGGACCTGCTGGAGGTCGCGGTGCGTATCATCGGCGCCGACGAGAAGCGCATCCATGCCGGATTTGAGGTGCTGTGTACGCGTCTGCCCGAGCCGGCCGCCAGCATCGAGCTCATGCTCATGCATGTCGGGCAGGGCGAGAGCGTCAAGGCCACGGCCTTTCCTTTAGAGATCGCGCGCGCACTCGAGGCCCTGAAGAATGCGACCGCCGGCGCCGCGCCCGCCAGAGGCGGTTCACGAAAGATGGAGCTGCGAGGCCGCTAAAGTGAGTGCGCACAAAATCAAGCGTCTGCTGGTGCCGCGCACCCTGGCGCTCATCGGCGGGGCCTGGACGGACGCTGTTGCGGCGGGCAATGAGCGCATCGGCTACACGGGCGAGGTGTGGCGCGTGCACCCGAGCCGCGCATCGAACGCCACGACAACCTACTACCGCCGCGTCGAGGACCTGCCTGGCATTCCGGACGCGGCTTTCGTCGCCGTGCCCAGTCGTGATGTCCCCGCGGTTGCTGCGGCATTGCGCGCGCGCGATGGGGGCGGTTTTGTGTGTTTTGCAGCCGGCTTCGCCGAAATCGGCACTGCCGAAGGCGAGCGCCTCACACGCGAGCTCATCGCGAGCGCCGCACCGTTGCCGTTCTTCGGCCCGAACTGCTACGGCTTCGTCAACTTCTTCGACCGCGTCTCGCTTTGGCCCGACCAAGTCGTTGGCTCACCCATAACGCGCGGTGTTGCATTGATCTGCCAGAGCGGGACCATCGCACTCACCTTGATGTTCAACGAGCGCTCGGTCCCGATCGGCTACATCTTCACCGTCGGCAACCAGACTTCGCTTGCAGTGGAAGACCTGATCGAAATCCTGGCAGACGATGAGCGAATCAGCGCGTTCGGACTCTACATCGAGGGCATCAAGGATGCCCCGCGGCTGGCGCGGGCCGCTGCAGTCGCCCGTGCGGCAGGCAAACCCATCGCCGTCGTCAAGGCGGGGCGCACAGCGGCGGCGGCGCGCACCGTGCAAAGCCACACGGGGTCGCTCGCCGGCGCTGATGTCGTGTTCGATGCCTTCTGCCGGCAGGCGGGTCTTGCGCGCTGCGATACCCTCGCTGCGCTCTGTGAGACTTTGAAAGTGTTCCATGCGGGCGGCGCCATTGGCGGACGCCGGGTCCTCATCATGGGCGCCTCGGGCGGCGACATGGCGATGACGGCGGATCTTGCACTCCCGCTCGGACTTGATTTTGCGCCAATTCCGCCGGATGCGACTGCGCAGTTGCGCAAGATTCTGACCGACCGCGTGACGATCGCGAATCCGTTTGATTTCCACACCTACATTTGGTTCGACCGGCAAGCCTTGCGTGCGATGTTCACCGTGGTGTTGCGCTGCGGATTTGACGCGGTGGGATTCATTTTGGATTGCCCGCCGGAGGGCAAGGCGGATACCTCCGCCTTTACTGCCGCCATTGAGGAATTCATCGCCGCCTCAAAAGGCGCGCCGACGCGCGCTGCACTCATTGCTTCGCTGCCGGAGACTGTGTCCGCCACGATCCGCGCACGCTGTCTCGCAGCCGGCGTCGTCCCTCTGCAGGGCCAGCGCGAGGCGCTTGAGGCTTTGAATCTCGCAGGTGCTGTTGGCGAGACCTGGGCAGGCTCGGGACAGCTGCAACTGCGTATTCCAGAGGGCACGAAAGGAGCGGAACGGACCCTCCTCGAAAGCGACGCGAAGGCGGCGCTCGCGGCGTTTGGGCTGCGCATTCCGAATTCCAGGACGGTCCCGCGGCACGAAGTTGCCGCCGCGTCGGTCGAATTGAGCTTTCCCGTCGTCATCAAGGTCGCAAGCGCCGAGCTCGCTCACAAGTCGGATGTCGGTGGCGTGGTCTTGAATGTGCGCACTGCAGCCGAAGCGGCTGCAGTGGCCGAGCGCTTGGGGGCTCTTGCGGATAATTTCCTCGTTGAGGAGATGATCACGGATGGCGTGGCGGAGATACTCGTGGGCGCGGTGGTCGACGCGCAGTTCGGACTGACCTTGGTGATCGGCGCAGGTGGCGTGCTCACCGAACTCTTGCACGATAGTGTGAGCTTGCTGCCTCCTTTTACGCGCGCCAGCGTTGAGGCTGCGCTGCAGGGGCTCACCGTGAATAAGATGCTCCAGGGTTTCCGCGGCAAGCCGCCCGCGGACGTGCCGGCGCTCGTGGATGCGATACTCGCAGTCGGCCGATATGCTGAGACCCACCTCGCCTGCCTGGTCGAACTCGATGTCAATCCGCTCATCGTGCGTCCAGCCGGCGCCGGCGCGATCGCGGTGGATGCGCTGATCCGGCTTGCTTAGGGAGATACTAAAGATGACTCATGGAATCAACATCGTACGCGACGGCGCGGTTCTCGAAGTCACGATCGATCGCCCCAAGGCGAATGCGCTCGACCGCAATGCGAGCCGCCAGCTGAACGAAGTGTTCACTGCGTTTCGCGATGACCCGGCACTGCGTATTGCGATCGTGACCGGCACCGGCGAACGCTTCTTCTGCGCCGGTTGGGATTTGAAAGCCGCCGCTGCCGGTGAAAAGTCTGACGAGGACTGGGGCGCGGGCGGTTTTGGCGGCCTGAACTATCCCCGCAACCTGGACAAACCCATCATTTCTGCCGTCAATGGCATCGCTTGCGGCGGCGGCTTCGAGGTCGTGCTCGGCACCGACATCATCATCATGGAGGAGCATGCCCGATTTGCCCTGCCGGAAATCAACGTGGCGGTGCTCGCGGATGCCGGCACCATCAAGCTGCGGCGCAGGATTCCCTATCACGTGGCAGTGGAGTTTCTCATGACGGGGCGCTGGATGGATGCCGTAGAGGCGAAACACTGGGGCCTTGCGAACCATGTGGTCCCAAAGGGCGAGGCGCTTGCGAAGGCCCGCGAAATTGCGCGCCAGCTGGTCGCGGGGCCGCCGCTGCTGTTCCCTGCCATCAAGCAACTGATGCGCCTTACTGAGACGGTACCCGAACATGAAGCCTTCGCCGTGCACGATGCCCTCTACGCCGTGCAGAAAGTCATTCAGTCGGAGGATCTCAAAGAAGGGGCACAGGCGTTTACCGAGAAGCGTACGCCACGCTGGCAAGGGCGCTAGCGCCAAGCCCGCGCCCCCGCGGGCCCTCCCGATCGGCCGTTCGACTGTGCCGCTCCGGATGACCGGTATGCGGCAAGCCGGGGGGCGTGAGGACTGCAAAGTGAAACAAGCCCAGCTGCCGCTTTGAGTCGACAGGCCGAGGCTGCCCCGCGTTTTCGCTCTTCTATGATTCGTACGGTTTGCACGTTGTAATAATCAGAAAACCGGGAGCGTTCTCATGAGAGGGTCTGCCGCCGCGCTGGTTCTGGGGATTCTCGCAACTGCACCGGTTTGCGCCGACCCGGCGCAGTTCCGTGCCGATCCGCAGCACGGCGGGATCTACCCGGATGCGGGAGTCCCGGTGCTGCACGGTGCAAAATGGAAGTTCCAGACCGGGGGCGCCGTCCTCTCCAGCCCCGCGATCTCAGGTGGCACAGTCTACTTCGGCAGCGCCGATCACACCTTCTACGCGCTCGATAAGCACGCGGGCGCGCTGCGCTGGAAATTCGTGACGAAGGGCCGCATCAGCTCTTCTCCTGCAGTGGCAGGCGGGCGCGTGTACTTCGGCAGCTACGACGGGAACTTCTATGCCCTCAATGCAGCGAACGGCGCGCTTGTCTGGAAGTTCGCCACCGAAGGCGAGCGCCGCTTCAGCGCCCGCCACCTGCACGGCGCGGAGCCCGCAGCGGAAGTGATGCCCGATCCGTTCGACTTTTTCCTCTCGTCTCCGGCCGTCGTAAACGGGAGCGTTTACTTCGGCAGTGGCGACGGCAATGTGTATGCGCTCGATGCAGGCAGCGGCGCGCTGCGCTGGAAATTCCACACCGGCAACGTCGTGCACGCCTCGCCGGCGGTCGCCGACGGCACGCTCTTCGTGGGTAGCTGGGACAGCTACTTTTACGCGCTGGATGCGGCAAGCGGCAAGGAGCGCTGGAAATTCAAGACCGGTGAGGACGCGAACATCAACAACCAGGTGGGGATTCAGTCCTCCGCGGTGATAGCGGACGGCCTGGTATATTTCGGCTGCCGCGACTCCAACCTGTACGCGCTCGATGCGGCGAGCGGCGCCAAGCGCTGGTCGTTCTCTACCAACGGCTCTTGGGTCATCAGCTCCCCGGCAGTGCGTGCCGGCACGGTCTACTTTGCAACCTCCGACAGCGGTCTACTGCTTGCACTGGATGCGAGATCTGGTGCTCCAGTGTTTTCCCTGAAATTCAATCACTGGCCGTTCTTCTCCTCCCCGGCGCTCGCCCGCGACTTCCTGTACATCGGTTCACACGCTGGCACGCTCGTCGCCATGGATCTCAAGACCCGCGCAGTGGCGTGGACATTTCAGACTGACGGTGCGCTGAAAAACGGACCGACCTGGACCAAGGCCGACGGGACGCCCAACTACGAAGCGGCCTTCAGCGACTTCTTCTATGACGACCTGATCGTTGGTGTAAATCGCATGATGAGCGTTGGCGCGGTTCTGTCCTCTCCGGTGATCGACGGCGACGCTGTGTATTTCGGCAGCTGGGACGGGCAACTGTACGCGATTGGTTAACGAATCTCGCGTATTGGACCTGATCCTTCGGCAAGAAGCGAAAGGGCTGCACATACAGCCCTTTCGACAGTCCCTGGGGTGTTCGAGATGATCGATCAGTTCTTGAATTTCAACTCGCGTACCAGCTCGGAACCCAGCACCGTGCGAATTGAATCGCGCCCCGAATCACTTTGGCTCGCCTGTTTCAGCGAACCCCAAATCTTCTTGTCTATGGCCCCCATCTTTTCGTCGATGCCGTCAAGTGCAGCCAAATTCGGGTATTCGACGACGAGATAGAGGTCCGGCTCCTGCGGGGTCTTTGGATTGGCTTGAAAGATTGTGTAGGAAACGACTATCCCTTGCTTCTTTGCTGCCTCCATTTCCTGACGCCAGGAGGTGCTGAGGAAATTCCAGTAGTCCAGGAAGTGGCCTTCCTTGATCTTGATGCTGGAGACTTGGGTGACCGTGCCTTCTTTGTATGGCAGCTCGTCGCCAACGCACAACCCGCAGGCCAACGCCCCCAACAAACCAATCTGAACCCGTTTCATTAATGTCCACATAACTCATTCCCCGTGTGTGTATTCTAAGTGCAGTCGCACCGCGCGAATATCCGGACCAATTGGTCCTTACCAATACTAAGTGAAGATGGTGCCGCGTCTGCCGCCAGAGAGTCACTGTCCAAATCGGCGGCCGCGGATGGATAATGCCGCAGGACGGTGCACAAGCCGCCCCGGGCGGGCGATGAGCTTATCGTTTGAAAAGCGCAGGAGTTAACGTGTACACAGGAAGCTGTTTGTGCGGGGGGATTCAATTTCGAATTGATGCGGAGCTTGCACCCATTGAGATTTGTCACTGTCGGCAATGCCGCAAAGCACAGGGTGCGCCGTTTGCAACCAACTCGCCGATCAAATCGACTGCATTATTGCTGGTCCGCGGCGAGGACCTGTTGAACGAATACGAGTCCTCGCCGGGAAAGAAGCGCGTGTTCTGCGGGAGGTGCGGATCGCCGATTTACAGTACACGCGCATCTTTGCCTGGTGTCCTGCGCATCAGGATGGGGCTGATCGATGGTGCCGTTTCCGCGCGGCCAATTGCTCATGCCTACGTAGCATCGCAGTGCGACTGGTGGCCGATCACGGACTCGCTGCCTCAATTCGAGCAAGCATATGCGGCAAGCGTGTCAAGGGCATGATTCGCGCCGAAATAGCTGAAGCTTAAAACTCTGATGCCGGCCGCCGGCCCGTCAGCACTCTCCGAGACGTGTTATTGGTCTCGAACGGCAGATGCAACGCCTAGGCCGCCCCCGCGACGTCTTTAAGCGCCGTGAATCGGCCCGTGGGCGAGAGCTCCTCGCAGACCGCCTCGCCGGTCCAGAGCGCATTGCGCCGCGCGACGAACGTACTCTTGGACAATTGCTCGAGAGATCCGGGCGTTGAGAAGAGAAATCCCTGCCCTGCTACGCACCCCAAGGCCAGGAGCGCGGCGACCTGTGGTTCAAGCTCGATTCCCTCGGCCACCGTGTCGAGTCCCAGCGTGTCACCGAGC
>Ga0302314_10004677_pt1 | contig 25128 bp, 22 predicted proteins | sample III_Palsa_N2_3_FD_200533 | JGI IMG/M metagenome (GOLD analysis project Ga0302314, IMG submission 200533) | Peat permafrost microbial communities from Stordalen Mire near Abisko, Sweden - III_Palsa_N2_3 | ecosystem: Environmental > Terrestrial > Soil > Palsa > Peat permafrost | place: Sweden... | reverse complement strand
TGGGTTATGGACGAGCTCACCCACGGTAAAGATGCGGCGAAGCTGACGCATGCGCTCGATTCGCGCCGCGCCGACAAGCCCAATCCGCTGTACTACGCGCAGCGCACCGTGGACATGGCATCGGCCCGCCTCTGGCTGCTCGAAGGCGCACCCATCGACGACGTAATCACCATGCTTGAAGTCCGCCGCCGCTTCGAGCTTCCCGCCGCACTTTGCTCCGCTCGTGCGCGGGAGATCGCCACCACAGCGGCTCGCATGATTACCCGTAAGAAGATCGCTTGAACCCATCACTTAAAGGAGAATCACTATGCCGTTACTCGAAGTCATCCAGACCAAACAAGTCAGCGCCTCCGTCCGGCTGTCGGATACGACTGCTGTGCAAGTCGATCAGTATGCCGCGTACATCCATGCCACCGCCGATGATGTCGTGGAGAAGGCGTTGCAATACGTCTTCGCCAAAGACCCCGGTTTCCGCGACTTCCAGAAGACACCGCAGGCAAAGGAAGTCGCATCGACGCTTCGCATCCGCAAAGCGCCCGTGAATGATGCAGCGGAGCCGCCCGCCAAGAAGCCTGCGAACGGCGCGACCAACGGCATACAGCCAGCAGCATCCGTGGCCGGGTTGAAGGCATGAGCTTCCATCAGATTCCGGGGCAGGGCCACTGCGGTGCTGCGCACCGGAAGGATGTAGATACTCCATCCCTCGTAGGGTGCTGCTTGGCGCTAACTGGTGCCAGTTAGCGCCGGTTCGGTAAACCCACCAGAACGACCACTTACAAGAACGCAGCGCCAGTTGGCGCTATGGAGGTCTACAGGATGACAGAGCAGGACCAAGCCGTCAGTCGCGGTCGCCGCCGCAGTATTGTGCGCACGCACACGGTCAGCGGCAAGTTCACCGATGCAGAGGCGAAGGCGCTCGAAAAGAAGGCGTCAGAGCGCGGCCAACTCTTAGGGGAATGGGCGCGGGAATCTTTGCTTGCCGCTGGCCGGCAGCAGCAGCAAGACAAGGAGAACGTCGCCGTATTTGCCGAGGTCCAGGCGCTTCGGCTCCTGCTCGTCAACACATTGGAGCCGCTATTGCGCGGCGAAAAGATGACGCCGGAGCAGTTCAAGGAGATGCTCCGGTACGTGAAAACCAACAAGCGCAAAGCGGCGGCAGACATGCTCGCCAGCTATGCGGAAGGGAGTACGGAACAGCTATGAACACGACACAATGGGGACGCAAAGAGACCATCGTCCGCCCGCCGCACGCTCCGGTATATAGCTTCGGAGCCGCCTTCGCCGCAGTGATCCTGACCGGCCTTTTCATCGGCCTATACATCGGGTTTCTGATGACGCCGTTGCAGCGTTGGTATCTGCCTCTGTATTTACGGACGGGTGTCGTCGGCATCGTGCGCAAGGCGGACACGTACCAGCTTCTCAATGTCGCGGACGCACATCTGCACTCCCGGCCCGCTATCGAAACGGACGTGGAGAAAGGCTCCACGCCGCAGCCCAATCGGCAGCCCTTGCCGCTCGTGCTCTCGGATTCGGCGCGTGCCTCCGGCCTGGTCTACCTGTATCCCGGCCCGAAAGCCACCTACCGCAATGGGCCGCTCCATGACTACCTGCGGCGCTTCGTCTACGACGGCCACAGCCTCGTCGGCGTCCTGCGCTGGCCGCTTCTCGCCGGCCTCGTTTCATTCCTCGGATTGCTTGTCGTCGCTACGCGCAAGGACGTGGAGCGGTTGAAAGAGATGAAATACGGTCGCCTGCTCAAAGGGCCGGTATTGGTTTCGCCGAAAGGCTTCAATCACGCCGTCAAGGGGGATGGCGTCGGCTTCCAAACCGTCGAGTTCAAACAGCTCATGCGGATACCGCAACGGGCCGAAGGACAGCATATTGAGCTGATGGGCGACTCGGGAACCGGGAAGTCCAGGCTCATCATGCAGCTCCTCTTGCAAATCCAAGAACGCGGCCATTCCGCCATCGTGTACGACCCGGCGTGTGAGTACATACAGCGGTTCTACGATAAGGATCGCGGTGACATCGTTCTGAATCCGCTCGATGCCCGTTGCCCCTATTGGGGGCCGTCCGAGGAGCTGCGCCGCCGTGCCGAGGCCAAGACGATCGCCGCGTCCTTATACCAGCCGACGACCGATAAGAAAGGTGAGTTTTTCACCGAGACGCCGCAGAAAATCTTCGCCCATCTTCTGACCTTCGGCCCCACACCCCAGGAGTTGGTCGAGTGGATGGCGAACCCCGATGAGATCGACCGCCGCGTGCAAAACACGGAGATGGCGATGATGATTGCGAAGGGCGCCCAGCAGCAGCGCAACGGCGTTCTCGCCTCGCTTGGGTTGATCGCCGACAGTCTACGGATGCTGCCCCGAAAAGATAGAACCGAGCATCACTGGAACGCGACCCAATGGGCCGAGACGCGCAAGGGTTGGATCTTCCTTACGTCGAAACCCAGCGAGCGCGAAGCTCTCCGTCCGCTGCATAGCCTGTGGATTGACCTGCTCGTATTGCGCCTCCTAAATGAGCCACGAGAGAGCCAGCATCCGGTGTGGTTTGTCTTGGACGAGCTAGCCAGCCTGCAACGCCTGCCCCAGCTCCATACTGCGATCACCGAGCAAAGGAAGTCGAAAAATCCGCTTGTGCTGGGATTCCAGGGCAAGGCGCAGCTTGAGTTCATCTACGGCCACATGGCCGAGGTGATGCTTTCGCAGCCGAAGACAAAAATCTTCCTGCGTATCACGGAGCCCAAGGCCGCCGAGTGGGTGTCGAACGCCATCGGCAAGGTCGAGATCGAGAGGCTGCGGGAGACACACTCCACCGGCTTAAGGGCTGGGAATAATTTCAGCGTTGAACGCCAGATCGAGCCGCTGGTGATGGACTCTGAAATCTCCGGACTGCCGGACCTCCACGCTTTCTTAAAACATGGCAACGAGGTCGCCCGCTTCAGCTTCGCCTACAACGATATTCCGGCTACCCAGCCCGCTTTTCTCCCGCGTCCTTTGGAAGATGACGACCTCACCTTCGACCCCAAAACGCTGACGAAGAAACCGCCGCAGTCCGTGTCTGTCGAAGACGACGGAGAATCCGTGCAGGCCGGATTCTCCCTGGGGGACTGACCGATGGTGCGTATCTCGAAAGCGATCTCCGCGACCAAACTCCAGGACTACCACAAGCGCGAGTTCACCTCGCCCGACCAGAGCTATTGGAGTCAGGGGCAGCAGGTACAAGGGCATTGGCAAGGGCAGCTTGCCGAGAAGTTTGGACTCTCCGGTACGGTCGGAGCCGACGAGTTCAGCCGTCTCTCCGAAGGGCAACACCCCCGCACCGGGGAACAGCTTGTATTGCATCGCCAGCCGTTCGAGTACGCGAATGCGGATGGCGAAATGGTCAAGTCAGTCCAGCATCGCGCCGGTTGGGATGCGACCTTTTCTCCGCCGAAGTCAGTCTCGTTGACCGCCCTGGTGGGCGGCGACGACCGCATTCGCGCGGCACACGGCGAGGCCGTGACCATTGCGCTGACAGAGCTGGAGCGGTATACCCAGGCCCGCATCGGCGGCAATCGTCCCGCAGAGACCACCGGGCAATTCATCGCCGCAAAGTTCGAGCATGACCTTTCGCGTCCGGTGGACGGCTACGCCGCGCCGCAGCTCCACACCCACGCCGTCATCTTCAATGTCACCGAGCGCGAGAACGGACAAACCCGCGCTCTGCAAGAGCGTGGCTACTTCGACACCCAGCAGTTCGCTACCGCCGTATATCAATCGGAGCTGACCTTCCGGCTGCGCCAGTTGGGCTACGAAATAGAGGCAGGCAGAAGCGGGGCTCCTGAGATCAAAGGCTATTCGGTGGAATATCTGGACGCCAACAGCGAACGCAGTGAGCAGATACGGGAACACCTGCGAACGCATGGCGTCTCCGGCCCGAAAGCGGAGGAGATTGCCGCCCATGCCACGCGCGGGGAAAAGCTGACTCAGACTCCCGAGGAGATCATGGCCGCGCATCGGAACCTCGCCGCACAGTTCGGCAATCAGCCCGACAAAGTAGTGGCCGACGCCGTAGAACGGAGTCGGGGAAAGGTCGCCGAACGTGAGCCGGAGACGATGCAGCGTGTGGCCCGCGAGGCTGTCACCTTCGCCCGCGAACGCAGCTTCGAGCGCGAGGCCGTGACCGACGAACGCGACCTCTTCCGCGATGCCTTGCGCCGGGGCATGAGCGAAACCACCTATGCGGAGGTACGCGCCAGCTTCGATGCTCGTGTGGCTTCCGGCGAGTTCCGTCTTGTGCCCGGTCAGAAGCATGACTCCGGGCGCTCGTTTACCACCCCGGAAACCGTCCAGACAGAAAGAGAAGTCATACGCCGAATGCAGCAGGGGCAGGGGCGAGCCGAACCCATGATGTCCATTCAAAATGCCGTGCGCCTTACCGAATCGCGGAAGCTGCTCAACGATGCCCAGCGCCGCGCCATCGAGCAGATTTTAACTTCTCGCGACATCGTCCAAGGGCTGCAAGGGAGGGCTGGCGGAGGCAAGTCCACGCTTTTAGAAAGTGTCCGCGAAGGCGTGGAGCAGCGTGGTTTGATCGTCAAAGGTTTCGCGCCGACCTCCCGCGCCGCCCAGCAGCTCCGCGATGTCGGCGTCTCCGCTGACACCTTGCAGGGCTTCCTCGCCCGCTACGTCCAGCCGGACAATAACCGTCATCTCTACATGGTCGATGAATCCAGCCTCGCCAGTACCAGGCAGATGCGCGACTTTCTCCGGAAGATTGGCTCCGACGACCGCGTGTTGCTCATCGGCGATACCCGCCAGCATCAGGGCGTGGATGCCGGCAAACCCTTCGAGCAGTTGGTGCAGGCCGGGATGCAGACCGCCGAACTGGACCAGATTATTCGTCAGAAAGATCCCGAATTGCTGAGAGCCGTGGAGCATCTATCGCGCGGCGAAATCGCCCAAGGCGTCGCACTGTTGGAGCAACAGGGCCGGGTGACGGAGATTACCGACCCGCAAAAGCGCATCGCTGCCATCGCTCGGAGCTATGCCGCCAGCCCCGATAACACGATCATCGTCTCCCCGGACAATGCCTCGCGCCGTGCGATCAATCAGGCCGTCCGCGCCGAGTTACAAACTCTCGGCGTGGTGCATACTGACAGCCACGCCTTCCGTGTGTTGGCCCCGCGCTCGGACATGACCGGCGCGGATCGTACCTGGGCCGCCCGCTATGACGTGGGCGACGTGCTGCGTTATCAGCGCGGCAGCAAAGACCTTGGCATCGAGAAACAGACCTATGCGACGGTGATAACCGTCAACCCGCAAGACAATCTGCTTACCGTACGTAAGGCCGACGGTGAACACGTCACCTACAATCCCGCGCGCTTGCATGGCATTAGCGCCTACCGCGAGATCGAACGGGAGTTTGCCTTGGGCGACCGGCTGGGTTTTACGGCTCCCTATCGAGAGCTGGGCATTGCCAATCGCGACCTCGGTACCGTGGCACAAATTGCGAAGGGCAGCCAGTTAACCGTTCGTATGGACAACGACAAAATCGTGAGCTTCGATCCCGAACAGATGCGGCATTTCGATCACGGCTATGCCGTCACATCGCACAGTTCCCAGGGACTCACTGCTGACCGTGTTCTCGTCAATATCGACACAACGACGCATCCCGACTTGATAAGCAGCCGCTTTGCCTACGTATCGGTATCGAGGGCAGCTGCGGATGCTCACATCTTCACTGATTCCGCACCCTCTCTGACAGCTAGCCTCAGCCACGATGTCAGTAAGACATCCGCCATCGAGATGACATCGAATATTGGGGTCTAAATCATCCTCGGAACCCGTGATTGAAAGTGCATCAGTTCGCTGTGGCGAGCTCACCTTTGCTGTGGATCGCGGGCTCCCATCGTGACAGGCAGTTCTAACGAAAGGTCATATGAACCGCCATGCTGACCTTCGAAATCATATTCGTACAACTTCACTCTGCCTAACCGGCTAATTCTTTGACCGAGGAAAAAGGCGAAAGCGTTCGGCACAGCCAAGAAAATGTGAATGATTCCGTCGAATCCAATCTGTGCTCGATACTCGGCAATTTTGCCAACCAATTGCTCGGCGAGTTGTACAGCATGACTACCAGAACGAACGCTCGTCGAGCCAGGACCGGCGGACGGAAGTGCGGAGAGGGTTGTATATGGCGCAATCTCATATTTCGCGATGTATGGCTTGACCATTGGCAACGGATCGTGCGTGAGTCCGACCGTAACAACCAAGTCGGCTGCGTCTGGGATGACCTCGCCCGAGGTGAAGGCGAAAACATCCCATTCAAGTTGCGGCTTCACATCGTCCGCCGACCAGATGCGGCGACCGTTGGTCCGCTGCTCAATCTCGATGTGCCGACCACTCTTTACATTCAAGATGCTTCCCGCCGCAACCGCCAATGTCAGATGAGCATCGAGCGCGAGACGAAGACCGGGGGAAGCCTTCGCAGCTTCAAGCAAGAACGCTCGAAGTTCCGGATAGAGATGCGTAGTCCAGTCGGCTTCAGGTCGAATTTGCCGATCATAAAACTTTGGTAGCAAATTAAGGACAGCGGTACAGCGTTCTTCCAGCGGATCAGTTGGATGTTCGAATGACTTGACACCAAACACAATCGGATTTGGCGAGCCGCTGTCGAGGAGTCCTTCATCCTTGCATGCCGCGTAGAAGGAGGAGCGATCGAACTGTGTTCTCCCCTGAGCCATCCATTGAAATACCACCTCGTCATAGAGGAAGGCGCTCTCATTTGAGGGAACCTGTTTTAGTCCTGCAATGGCGAACAAATCGTTCAAACTCTCGCGAGTTTCCTCTAGCGACTCAGTAGTCTCGCTAAATGCCAAAGTACGTGCTAAAACCCGTAGAGCTTCATCAGGAATTTGCAGATGTTCACGCCAAATTTTCCGCAAGAGGCCAGAAGCACTTTTTGCCGTTGCACCAGCGTACAGGCGATCAAGTCGCAAATTGTTCGCACGTCGATGAATCATCTCGCGCAGGGGATCTTCGTGATCGATTCTCCAGTTGGTGTAGAGGTGGAATCTACAGCCTGTTCCTTGAGGCGCATGTAGAAGCTGCGCTTGTCGCGCCCGCTGAAGCAAAGAATGGGTTTCGGCGTTTATGAACTCCGGTAAAATCAGGTCGCGATAGCCGTAATGCCCCAAGGTCACATGCCACTTGCACTGATAATGATCCCGTGCGATCGGAAGTCCTTCGTAGTCTTTCGGTCCGCCATATCCGAGATAGTCGATCCAAAGATCGTCGAAACTCTTAGGACCGACCTCGAATCCGACGCGAGCAATGTTCGAGTTCACGATCAACATTCGAGCAGCCTTTTTCCAGAACAGGCGTGCCTGAAAGCGATCCCCGTCTCTCCGGATGGCTATAGCTTGCGTCATAGAGCGTTCCTACTTTTCAACGAACTGTGGGGTGGCCGTGATCGTTCCGAGCAATTCGACCGCACGGTGGAAAGAAACGCCTTTATCGGGATATGCGTCGAGGACAAGCGTAGGCAAAAGCCGTTGGGTCAAGTCCGAAAAGGTGAATCCTACGGAGGGTGCCTCCGTAGCCCCAGTCAGCTTGACGATCTTGCTAATTTCCGTCGCTGAGAATCCGGCTTCCGTTAGCGGTGTTTCGAGAACAGCGCGACGTTGAGCATCGTTAGGCCGAGCGAAACGGAAGATGTCTGCCGCTCGCCGCTGGACTGCCGGATCTATGGATGAGAGTCGGTTCGTGCAGAGGATGACCACGACCGGTAAGTGTTGCTCGGCCAGGCGATCGACGCCGCGGATAAACGCGTTCACTCCCGCCCGGTCTTCGTGGTGCATTTGTGTCGCTTCTCGGCTTTGAGTGAGAGCATCACCTTCGTCGATCAACATGATGACGGCTCCGCCCGCTTTTGCAGAAGCCTTTCCTCTTAGTCGGGTCGCGTGCTGCGCCACGACTTCAAAGGCTTCGGTCAGCAGTTGCGTCATCTCCCCAACCCTTCCACTTCCGCGCGTTGAGAGACTGAGAGGAAAGAGCGTAATCGGGATGTCTTCCTGCCGAGCAACAGCATCACCGATAACTTCTGCAAGTTCGGTCTTTCCTGTACCGACATCGCCGGCAAAAATTACCAGCGGTGGGCGACGGCCCAGATAGTCGAGGAGAACTTCGGCGCCTGGGTGATGCTTCTTCGCCCAGTTCTGCGGGCCGTGATGATTGACCAACACGCCCAAGGTTTTGGTTAGGCGAGTCTTTACGTCGTCCAGCCCTACCAAACGATGCAGACGCTTCGCTGCTGAGAGGTCAGGAAAGTCCAGTCGTCGGTTGAAGAGCGAATCCAAATCGGTGTGTGCCATTGTCTTAACCTTTCACGGTGCTGCGCACGACTCCGCGACCGCCGGCGGAATAGGAGAGATCCTTGTCCCAGTATCCTTTTTCGAGAGGCGGTGCGCTGCCAGAGGTGCGTTGAAGCGGACTCGTGCGCTCGATCTCAGCTTGCTTTGTTGCACCAAGAGTCGACCAGTTCGAGTTGTAAGTAAGAGACGAAGTAAATGTTGCCCCTGCGATGTCGTGTCCGGGGACGATTTTGCCAGGATCATCGTCGGCTTGGAGTTGACCGCCAGGCAAAGCGGTATAGCGAACACAGGCTTTGGTCCATTGACCATTACGCTGGTAGCCGTATACGACAGAACCGACGACATCGTGTTTGAGCAAATGCGTCAGCTCATGTTCGAATTCATCTATGCGCTGGTCCGTCGGGTCAAGGGGCCGGGCATACAGGCGCTGGAGCCGTTTCAAGTCGGTCGCTACTTTGGAAGCGATCTTCCGAGCGTGCGTCACGCTAAAAGATTCTGAATCACTGATCGAATAACTGGTGCTCATCATTCCTCCTATGCGCTGAAAGCTGGCCCAAAGACCTTTTGCCAATACCGAACGGTCTCCGCCTTGGTTGTTGCCCGCAGTGCCGCGTCGATGGCATCGCCAGCATCGAGGGCGGCCTCAATCACGAGATCGCGGTTCTTGTCGGTGTAGAGTTTGGCAACGTTGTTTTGACAGTTGACCGGGTCCCAAATGCGGATCGGCTCCGAACTGGTCTTGCAGTCAGAGGGCTTGTAATAGTCCGCGAACGCGATTGTGGTTCGAAAACCGTCCGATGCAAGGAAATTGAAGAAAGCGGCTAATGCCTCCGGATAATCGTTCAACGCGGTGCCGGAGTCAGCGAGATGTGCCACGATCAGTTCAGTCATGAAAGATTTGAAGCGGAAGTCGTCGTTCTGTTTTTGGAGGTTGGCCCAGTACTTCACTAGACGCACGACTTGCGCGAAGTGCGTTTTGTTCGCATCTTTTCGCTTCCGAATGAACTGCAGGTGAAGTGGCACACTCGTCATGAGCTCTTCGCCGGTATCTTTCGAGATCAACGATCCACGCCACTCAGGATCGCCCGAGTAAAGAATCGGAACGATGTCCACCTCATTGCCCGTCGTCATAAACTTCACGCCGACCGAGTAAGTCTTTCGAGTCACTTGTTCTGGTTTGAAGTTCGGGAAGGCCTTTTCGAGCTTCGAGGCAAGCCAGGGAATCAGTTCAGACACCTTGTGCGGAGCTTCACCGCAACTGATGTAGCAGGCGACGTCAATGTCACTAACCGACTTCAGAGCGGTACCCTTCGCAAGACTCCCCGAGAGAAGCATCTTGCGCAGTTCAAAGTCAGGATGGTCGGCTAGGTACGTTTCGAGACGATCTCGCAACATGTTTGCTTGCCGGCGGAGTTCGGTTGCGTCGTCGCGTTTGAGATTCACCCGCTCGTCTGCGAACTGAGCGATTTCTGCGTGGGATACATGAGATCGTGCCATGGCTGAGTCCTTTGATTGAAAAGAAGCTAAAAAGTAGCTAACAAATGTATATCACAACTGGACAAAATATGGAAAGAACGTGCATAATCTGTACAAGTCGCTCGCTTGGAGTTCTTATGCAGGAAAAAAAGACAATGACTTTGAATCTTTCCGAAGCCGAAATGCAGACTCTCGACGAGCTCTCGGTCAAAAAGGATCTGTCCAAGACAGCCGTTCTTCGACAGGCCCTCCGGCTTTACCAGACCATCGAAGCGAGACTCGACCTTGGGCACAAGCTTTTCATTGAAGATTCCGCGCAAAATGACAAGTCTGAGCTGATGCTTCTATGAATCAAGGTGGTTTGCCAGTATTCCTCACGGACGCATTGTCCGGAGATGGGGTTCCAGCAACCCTCGTGACACAGATTGGAGAACAGCAAATCTCCGATTGGCACGATTATTGGCGTCCTGCCTTAGAAGAGACGTTGGCGCGGTTGCGGGTCATTGGCGTTCCACGGGCACGCTGGCCACAAACAACTCATTGGAATTGGGAATCCAAGACCAAGCAGGTCGTAGGGCTCTTGGCGTTTCGGGGTTTTGCAATTACCTCGCAAGGGGTTACGCAAGGATTGATGCGCGTCGATTTGAATCACAGCGGCCGCCAAGCGACACAAATTGGGAAACCTCTGGTTTACGTGGAATACCTCGAAGTCGCGCCGTGGAACCGCGCCGAATTCGCAAAGCCACGATACCGAGGTGTGGGAACTGCCCTGCTCACCGCGGCTGTCGATTTGAGCCTAGAAGAAGGTTTCCATGGCCGAATTGGTCTTCACTCACTGACCCAGGCTGAGTCTTTTTATCGGGATGCCTGCGGCATGTCCGATCTCGGGATAGACGAAAATTACGACAACCTGCGGTACTTCGAAATGACATCTGAACAAGCAACAGCATTTCTTGGATAAGGGGGACCTTCATGGCTACACATCGTGATGAAACTTGGTGGAAGACGCGAGCGCAGCGAGAAGAAGGACATTACATCGGAGCCGGCTCATTAGCTCTCGACCCTCAATTTGCCGATACGTCTCGACCTCAGCTAGTCGAACGCGAACAAACTAGGGTTGCGTTCGGAAAATTGATCGAGCTAATGCGTCGTAGAAAAGGCTGGACGGTAGAAGAACTAGCATCCGAAGCTGATTTGGACATAGGCGATGTTCTGCTGATCGAAGATGATCTGGCTGTGCCGCCCGAGCCTAGAGCTGTCTATCAACTTGCAAAAGTATTCGAAATTCCCCAAATAAATCTCATGCAGGTTTCTGGCTTGACGGTCCCCAGAGATCCAAACTTACGTCAAGAAACAGTGCGTTTCGCCGCTCGGTCTCAATCTGTCGAGAAACTGTCCCAATCAGAACATCTGGCCTTGGAACAATTTGTGTCGGTTTTGAGTCGCGCCACCATAGAATCAGCAAGTGATCAATCCGACACTGCGAGCACGAACAACAGCTGACGTCGATCAACAGATTGATAAGGTCCTGCGTGGCTTGGGCAATCCCGAGCCACCACTGGATCTTCGGGTCGTTCGGGAACTGTTGCGCCTCGATCGCAATTTTTACAACAGCGAAGATGATGGCGTTCTCAGAGAAACTGTCAGCAAGTTGAAAATAGCGGGGGTCCAGGTTTTGAAGAGACCTTCACTTCTTCGAGAAGCTATTCAAAAGTTCAGCTTAAAGGCGCTTTATCTTCCTGATCAAAAACGCATCTTGCTCGATCAGGCCCTTCCCGAATTGAAGCACCGTTGGAGCGAGGCGCACGAGATTGGCCACAGCGTCATCCCGTGGCATGATGGCATGATGTTGGGAGATGATAAACAGACTTTGCTCCCTCTGTGCCATGAACAGATGGAAGCTGAAGCCAACTATGCTGCTGGTAGGCTTCTTTTCCTGGGACCACGCTTCCGGACAGAAGCTCTAGATCATCTTCCGACTATCGATAACGTGAAGAAGTTGGCCTCAGGTTTTGGCAACACCTCTACGTCCACCTTGTGGAGGTTTGTAGAGGAAGCTCACAGAAATATCCCTATGTTCGCCCTTGTATCTGGACATCCCCATGTGGCGCGACGAACAGTTGAATTCGATCCGAATAACCCTTGCCGCTATTATGTTCAGTCTCCCGCGTTTCGTCTCAGATTTGCTGATTACGCAGAAACCCATATATTTGGCCTCATCGCCGCATATTGCGGAGCGCAAAGAGGCGGGATGCTTGGTCAAGGCGAAGTTCTGCTAAACGATGTTAATCAAATAGTCCATATATTTGACTGCCAGACGTTTTTCAATCGATACGACGCTCTAACTTTGGGTGTGTGGCGCTGCATTCGCCCTGCCACCACTTTTTCCTAATCTGGAACCTTTGTTACGCGTTTCGGAGCTTGTATCGGGTCCTTCCGTATCGGCTTGCACCGAAGATTACTGGGTTGCTCTCCGCATCACGCTACGGCGTGTTTCGGTTCCCTAGACCATTCCCGCCTTTGCGCCAGTTCATACCGATCAAAGCGTCGTTTGATTCACTCAGCTCCATGCGTGGTCCAAGGACCATACCCCAGCACAACAGTCCGAACCCAAATTGCGCAGCGAATACAAATAGGTCGTCATCCGGTTTACAGCCAGATTTGTATGCGAACCGATTGCCATAGTCTTTTATATTCGGACGGTCACCCATCTTTAAATCGGGTAGCACCCGTTTGAAGTAATCCGTTAGGTTTTCTGTCCTGGCCCGTTGAATCTGATGGATAACCGTGAAGAACCTATCGGTTGGCTGCATGATCCGTTTCATTTCGCGATAGTAAAGACCGTGCGCTAGCTTCTCTCCAATAACTTCCATGGCTTCTTTCATGGCAGGCGTTGTTTCCACGGAGATTGCGACCGGAGAAGGCGTAATGATATGACCCGCGCGGAATATCGGCTGCCCGCTTGCTGGATCGGGCAACGCCTCAGGCCAACGCATTTCAATTTGAGCTTGGTGTTGCTTGAACCGCGCAATATCAGCAGGCGTTCGATTGGCTTCGTTGAAGTCCATCAACATTGCACAAAAGCCAAAAATGGTGTCCTGCTTTGACGTTCCGTTGTTGCATTCTTTACACGCCGGAAACTCAAAGTCTTCCGGCATCAGGTCTTTAGGGAAACATGCTCGTGGCGGCACATGATCGACAGTTGTAGCTGCGTTGACCCCACCGCAAAAGCAGCATGTCGGATTCTCTTGGAAAAATCTCTGCCTCTTTCTAAGCTTCTCACCCACGATCGAACTCTCCTTCAGAAGCTTTCAGCTTCATCTGTATCTGCCTATGACGATAGACACACGACAGAGCAGCGAGATCGCCGCCCCCCAATTCACTAATTTCAAATGGAAGGCAAGTATACGATCACGAAACGCGTTTGACGCAAGTCAGGGAGACTGGCCCGATCCAGACAGTTCGAAACGGCAAACTCTCAAGTTCCGATGAAATAAGTCCTTGTAAACGCTCCTCTCGTCACTTTAGACCCGGAAGGATCGGCCAAGCTCATATCACTTAACCCATTCCCCGCAGGGTTAGTGAAAGTCATGCGAACTCAATTCCAATGCGCCGTCTGAAAGCGCCAGAAGCCGGACCGCCTTTACATGAATCACTCCGTCCTGATTTTGCAAGGGGCCTTCCACCATCAAGAATTTGCTTCGCGTTATCAGTTTGCGGTTCTCTTCATCTTCATAAAGGTCCGGGGTGATGACCACATTGGCGATGCCCGTCTCATCTTCCATCGAGAGAAAGATGAATCCCTTTGCTGTACCGGGACGCTGTCGGGCGATGATGCAGCCCGCCGCCCGCACAAACTGGCCGTCTCGGCACACCTTCAGTTCTTGCGCCGACAAAACTCCCAGGCTTCGCAGTTCTGCACGGCGATGGTGCATCGGATGCCTATCTACAGTTAAGCCCGTCCCGGCATAATCGGCGACAAGCCGCTCTTCCGTACTCATCTGCCGGAGCGGCAACGTCCGGGAATCTTCGTGCAACCATTCGCTGCTTTGCCGCAGTAACGGCCCCTCCATCTTGCCGGCACGATCCATCTGCCAAAGCGCATCGCGGCGATGCTCGATGGCATCGAGCTTGTTCAGCGCACCGATGCGGGCCAACAGCGTAAGTTCTTTTCGGTTGAGAAATGGGACCCGCAGTGGCAGGTCCTCCGCCGAATGGAACGAACCGCCGTGGTTACGCGATGTTACCAGCGCCTCCGCCGCCTGCCTGCGTAGGCCTTTTGCGTATCTGAGCCCCATCCGTAGCGACAAAGAATGATCCGTCTCATGCTCAATCGTGCAGGGCCAGTCAGATAACTGGACGTCAATCGGCTTCACCCGCAGACCATGCCGCTGGGCATCTTTCACCAGCACGGCAGCCGAATAGAATCCCATCGGCTGGTTATTTAGGATGGCCGCTGTGAACGCCGCGAGGTATTTCACTTTGAAGTACGCAGAGGCATACGCGATCAAGGCAAAGCTGGCGGCGTGCGACTCTGGAAAGCCATAGAGCGCGAACGAGCTTATGTTCTCCACGATATTGTCCTGCGTCTTCATATCGAAGCCATTGACGGTCATTCCGGCCCGGAGCTTTACTTCGAGATCCTTCATCCGCTCCCAGGAGCGGCGCATTCCGACAGCGCGGCGCAGTTCGTCCGCTTCGGCGCCGGAGAAGTTCGCAACTGTCATCGCCATGCGAAGCAACTGCTCCTGGAACAGCGGCACGCCTAGCGTGCGCTTCAACACCGGCTCCAGAGAAGGATGGGGGTAAGTGACCTCCTCTCGCTTTTGCCGTCTTCGCATGTACGGGTGCATCATCTTCCCGACGATGGGACCAGGCCGAATGATGGCAACCTGGACGACGAGATCGTAAAACTTCGTCGGATAGTTTCGAGGCAGGGAGGCCATCTGAGCGCGGCTCTCCACTTGAAACATGCCTACCGTGTCAGCCTTTTGCAGCACGCGGTACACCTCGTCATCTTCGGGGAGCTGCGCCAAGTCCACCTTGTCGCCATAATGCTGCGGTATCAATTCCAGACAATCTTTCAATACGGCCATCATGCCGAGGCCGAGCAGATCGACTTTGATGATGCCGAGATCCGCACAGTCTTCCTTGTCCCACTGCACGACGGTACGGCCCGGCATCGAAGCACGTTCCAACGGAACGACACAGTTCAATTGCCTTTGGCAGATGACCATGCCGCCCGAGTGCTGGCCGATATGACGCGGCAGGGATTGAATCCTCATGCACAGCTCAAGATATTTCGCGATGCGCGGATGTTTCACGTCAAAGCCCGCGTGATGAAACGAGTGCGCCATCGTATCTGTCTTGCCGCGCCACTCCCATTGACTGACCAGGCTCGACAATCGGCCAAGAGATTCCTGATCGAACCCCAGAGCCTTGCCGACTTCGCGCGCCGCCGACTTACCGCGATAGGTGATGACATTGGCTGTCATCGCCGCTCCCAATTCGCCGTATCGCTGATAGACATATTGAATCGCCTGCTCCCGCTTGTCTTCCGAAGGCAGGTCAATGTCGATGTCCGGAGGCTCTTTCTTTTCACTGTTGCCTCTGGCGTCACTCAGGAAACGCTCGAATAACAGTTCCATGCCGACCGGATCAATCGCGGTAATTTCTAGGGCATAGCAAACAGCAGAATTGGCCGCGCTTCCACGGCCCTGAGCCAGAATGTCATTGCGTTTGCAGAACTGCACAATGTCCCAAACGATGAGGAAGTATCCGGCGAATCCGAGCCGCGCGATGAGTGCGAGTTCATGCTCTACCTGCTTTTTAGCTTTCTCCAATAAGCCCGGATTGTTTTTTGGGCCATAACGGCGCACGACACCTTCCGCGACACGCTTCTTGAGAAAACTGTCCATCGTCTCGCCGTCCGGCACAGGGTAGAGCGGAAACTCATAACCGAGATCGTCCAGCCGAAATTGCAACCGCGAGGAAAGTTCCACCGTATTTTCGACGGCGCGGGGTACATCCCGAAATAACTGTGCCATCGATTGCGCGCGTCGCAGATGACGTTGGCTGTTGAGTGCGAGCAGACGGCCAGCTTGATCGAGTTCGGTGTGATGCCGCACGGCGGTAAACAGGTCCAGCACTTCGCGGTCGTATGCCGTCGCATAACGGACTCCATTGGTGGCGAGCACTGGCAAGTTCAGAGAACGAGCAATGCGTATCGCTGCCTGATTGCGCCACTCTTCCTCGCGTTCATAGTGACGCTGGGCTTCGACGTACACATTGTCGCGGCCAAAGATTCTGACCAGGCGCTCTACCGTATCGCGGCCAGCTTCCTCGCCGCCGTGGACGAGTGCCGCCGCCAACGGTCCTTCCTCGCCTCCTGTCAGGCAGACCAGACCGGAGGCATATTGCTCCAGGTCATCCCACGTCGCCGCGCCTTCGAGTTTGGTTCTCTCCCGCATCTTGAATCGTGTGATGAGCTGACAGAGATTCTGATAGCCAGTGAGGGACTCGCAAAGCAGCGGCAACCGTGCCGGTTCTGCGATGTGTTGGTGTGGCAGCCATGCAGGCGGCGTCAGTCGCGGCCCGAAGCTCGATACGGCAACCTCCGCTCCGATATGCGCCTGTACACCGTTTCGCCTGGCGCTGGTGTGAAGCTGGGCAGAGCCATACACGCCATTGCGATCGAGCAGCGCCATCGCGGGCATCTCCAGTTCGACCGCCCGCTTGATAAGCTCTTCCGGCTGGGATGCGCCTTCGAGAAAACTAAAGGCGCTTGCTGCGTGGAGTTCAATGTAGCTCTCAGTCATAAAGGCCCACCATCTGCCATCCGCCCTGAGTCAGATCGTGGGTCAGGCAACAGGACAAGAGTTCGCCACCTTCCGAATGGGCAATCAGATCCCATTGCTGAAGACTCCAGAGCATGGGATTCCACCAGTCGCCACTGGTCAGCCAAGGGCCGTAGACGTGTTCTGCCCTATATCGTTTCTGCCGAAAGAAAAAACTTTCAGGCCGCTTTTCGCGGAGCGTAACGAGGATACTTTCTGCCGGTCGAAGCTGCCGCATCGCGGCACGCTGCGGAAACGGTTCTGCCTCCGAAATGGAGACCGCTGGAACCGTGAAGGGCTCCATGCGAAATCCTTCGACTTGATGCGTGTCTTTCAGAACCGCTCGCCCGACACAATCCTCCCCGACGATGGCGCGGATGCGGGCCAGTGTCACATCGAGCCGCGCCGCTTCGGGAAGCTGTGGCGAGAACAGACCAAGTTGCACCTTGCCGGTGCTGCCCGGCTCTGCCGTAATCGCCAAGGAGATAATGGCCGCTGACGGCGGGTGTGCTTCGAGATCGAGTTGAAGCAGTTTGATCCAGAGCTTGCGGTCATTCGTAGGCAGTGCTGGCCGCACCGTGCGGATGTGCGTTGTTTCCCCCTCCAACGACAGCGTCGTTGTGACCGAGGCGAGTGCGAAGACGCGTGTGGTTGCGCGGACGATGAGTTGTTCCAACATCGCATGGACGCAGAAGAGCAACGATTCCAGAAGCTCGACCGGCGTATCGAGTTCCATCCGCTCTTCGAGGACGAACTTGGGTTCCACGGGCAGGAACAGGTGCGGCATCTCGCCGCGCGCCAACTGCCGAAGCCGTTTGCCCACCTGTCCTATTCGCGAGATCAATGCCGGTTCGGGCAGCTCTGCCAACATCCCCAGGGTGTGAACGCCCCACAGTGAAAACGTCTCCGCGTGCTCTTCCGAGATATCGAGGACAGACAGCGGCAACGACGACAATACCTTGTTCGCATTGCCCGATGCGATCACGGTGACATCCATGCGTGACGAGCGCGCCCGCGCCACACAAAGCGCCGTATGGAAGTTGTCACTGACTGCAACCGAGGCCATGACACCCAATGCTCTGACGCGTTCGAGTAAGCATTTTGCCAACATAGCCGGTGAACCAAACAGTGTTTCCGTTCCTGCAATATCGACCACGCAGACGAACACATAGTCGTTGCTACGGTCTTCGACACGCGGCGAGAAGTTTCCCGCGCATTCGAGCAGAGTAGCCTTCGCCGTCTCCTCCTCGGGGCGAGAGCGTGCCAACACCACGACCGAGGGAAGCGTATCAATCTCCACTGGCGTCATGCCCTGAGCCGCGCCGAGCTTCCGTGCCTTCGCATTGCACGAACACACAGATTGCAACGGCGGCTCACCCTCCATTACGACGCACGGTTTGTCGCGCAGCTCCACGCGCAGGCGCAACAATGCCTGCGCCGGAAACTCCTTCGCGTAGACACAGGCATAGAGTTCCGCTGGCTTCCTCATCTCGGGCCGGCCCATGCCGTCTTGCTGCGCCACGTTGCATCGCTTGCGCGTTGCGGCGGCTTTCGCAAGGGAATCACGTTACTCGAAATGGGTTTGAATCGTTCGCGTGCCACTTCCGCACGATATTCAAGCCCACTCAACACGGTCGTTTCGTCACGGAGGGCATGGCCGGGTTGCAACCGCAAGACCAGCTCTGCGCTGCTTTTGGCGCAGGCGTGTTGCGTCAGGAGCACAATGCTTGCCTGGCTTCGTTCAGCGGCCACGCGATAACGGTGCCAGGTTGCCAGCGGCACACGCAACGCGAATTCGGGCGCGATGCTGCCCATGTCCAACACGATGGCGCTGAAGCCACCGGCCTGCAATAGCAAGTCCGCCACTCGCAAGGCTTGGTCGAGCCGCGACCACGGTTTGCTCGCGGCTGTCGGTCTACGGCGTTCACTGGAACGCCGCAACGGATTCGGCGCGAAGCTTTCACGCTCAGTCCTGACTCTGCGCTGTGGCTCGGCGCAACGGGGCGCTATGGCCTCTGGTTTGAGAAAGCCGCTTACGGCCTCTGAGAGTCCTTTGATTTCGTTGCGTGGATGCGGGCCGAAGCCGCCCCCATGCAATCCCTTCTTGATGGCGGGAGCCACCAGATACTTCTCCGGTAAAGCAAAGTCGTTCGCCGCCAATTGTGTTGTTGTAGTGGCAGACGGCAGAACCCCACAACGCACCCAGAGCAGCCGCTCCAGATTGACACCGACCGCTACTGCCGATGCCGGGTCGAGCGCGTTCGATACGTCGATCCACGCGCAGACTTTGCCCGCTTGCGTGAGGCAAGCCAGGAAGGAGAGAGCGGTTGAGGTTCTGCCGGAGCACTCCGGTCCGGACAACTCGCTCACCGTGCCGACCGGCAAGCCGCCCTGTAGGAGTTCATCGAGCGAGGCGATGCCTGTCGTCAACACAGGCCGGATGATCCGTGGCGTGGGCGTCAGCGCCGAGGGAATCCTTTGCGCGAGAGCAGTTTCGATCTGGAACCGGATTGCGGTGGCCGAGGGCATAAGGCTATTCGCTTTATCTTCGCCTATTGCGCCCGCTGGTTGTCAAATGGTCATTGCACCAATCGCAGTGCATACCCTTTAAAATCAATGATTTTGGTTGAACTTTCAGCGTACTTCGCCACTTTCCGCAGGTCGCTGACAAACATCGTCCGCTGCTTGTGCCGGTCTTCCTCCGTGCGCTCCCGCAGAATCGCGGACGGATGGAGCGTAGCCACGATCGGCGGCAGGGCTTCGACATGCTGGAGCGTGCCGTGCGCCTTTGTGAGTTTGAAGCTGGAGCCGAGCAGGGATTGTGCCGCGACTGCGCCGAGGCAGACGATCAGCTTTGGCTTGACCGTCTCCAGTTCCGCATCCAGCCACGGGCGGCAGGCATGGATCTCCTGCATGTTTGGTTTCTTGTGAATGCGCAACTTGCCGCGCGGTTCCCATTTGAAGTGCTTGACCGTGTTCGTCACATACACCTTGCGTCGGTCGATCTCGGCTTCTTCCAGGCAGACATCCAGCAGCTTGCCCGCTGGACCGACGAAGGGACGGCCTTCTTTGTCTTCGTGGTCGCCGAGTTGTTCTCCGATCATCAGGATGGCGACGCTGGGCTTCTTGGCTTTCGCTCCCGTCTCCAGTTCTCCGAACACGGCTTGCGTCGCGTTGCGGTAGAGATCGCAGCCCCGGCACTTCTGGACAGCCTGTTGGAGAACAGACAACGTATGTTCCTTCGGGACAAAGGGCGTAGCGCCTGGTGCTGTTCGTATGGGCATGGAGAAGCCTCCGACTTGCGGCTTGGATGCAGGTTTGACTACCCAAGCTTCCAAGCACCCCATCACTACCAGGACGTTTTCTGATGGGGGAGTCGGGTAAGGGAACGGCATTACTGCCGCTCCCTCCCCTAAGAACCGGACTTGATGGTTTCCCTCATCCGGCTCAAGCCGTGTGTAAGCCCCGTATGAACAGAGCCGGTTGAAAACATCGCACGACGGCTAGCGATGCCTGTTGGTTCACCTGAACCTCTTTCGAGATTCGAAGTAACCGCGCCAGAGCAGGTCGAACGGGTTAGCGCCCGACTTGATCTTGACGTAGCGCCGGATGGCGATTTCGGTTGGGTTTACCAGCCGAACCTCAGCCGAGCGCGACCGTTGCGCGTTCGAGCCAGCCAGTACAGCGAAGCACCATGAGTTCCTTCCAAGCCTGTGCCAGTACCGATCTACGATCCAGGTAGAGGACTTGTTCGGATGCCGGCGCTTTGCCCATCGCCAGAGCGAGTGCCAGAGGACCATTCCCACTTTCCGATACGTCGAACCAGCTTCGATGTGACGGTGATAGTATGCCCATCCCCGGATGACCGGGTTGAGGAGCCTGATCAGATACTCCTGTTTCGTGGCTCGATTCGAGCGAATCTGACCACGCACCTTTTCCAGGAAGGCGTGCACGTTCTTCTTGGAAGGTGTAATCAGGAGCTTGCCGCCATACTTACGCAGGTTCTGCCCCAGGAAGTCGAAGCCCTGTTCGATATGCGTGATGCAGGTTTTCTCAGGTGAGAGCTGCAAGCCTCGTTCGAGCATGAACCGCTCGACCAGTGGCTTGACTTCATTTTCCAACAGCTCTTTCGAGCTGCCGGTGATGATGAAGTCATCGGCATAGCGCACGAAGTTGACCTTCGGGTTGTGCACTGTCCCATGGATCTGCCGTATGCGGAAGGTGTCCTTGAGCAGCCGCTCCAACCCATCCAGTGTCAGATTCGCCAGCGTCGGCGAGATGATTCCGCCTTGCGGTGTACCTGCCTCCGTGGGAAACAGTATTCGATTTTCCATGAAGCCCGCCTTCAGCCATTTCTTTAGCACCTCTTTATCCGTGGGCATGTGGTCGAGCATCCACGTGTGGCTGATGTTGTCGAAGCAGCCACGGATGTCGCCCTCAAGAACCCACTGCGGGCTGGTCTTGCGAGCCAGCGCGCAGAAGCACTGCTCGATGGCATCGGCGGTCGAGCGTGCCGGTCGAAAACCATAGGAGTTGGGATCGGCAGTCGTCTCCGCGACCGGGAGCAGCGCGAGCAGGTAGAGCGCCTGCATCGAGCGGTCCTTCATCGTGGGGATTCCCAGTGGTCTCAGCTTCCCATTGGCCTTCGGGATATAGACACGCCGCAACGGTTGCGCAAAATACCCGCGCCGTCGCAGTGTATCGATGGCCTTGTATCTGGACGCCGGTGTGCTCCAGATCGCTCCGTCCACTCCCGGCGTGTTCTTGCCCTGATTGTGCGTCACTCGCTTTACAGCCAACGCTCGGCCGCAGAACGAGTGGGTCAGCAGCCATTGCAAGGCTTTCACCTTGCCGTGACGGCCTTCCTGTGTTGCCTTGACGATACGCGCTTGCAGTCTCCTGACCGCTTGCTCACATTGAGACCAGTCGATCTGTTCCCATTGCGAGGCAGGGCCGGAGGCTGCACACATAGATTGCTCCACGTTCATTTGCGATTTCCTCCTGCGAAGATTCTGTAAGTTCTTTCGTCAACCACGACCAACTGGAAGTCTGCCTGCTTTCGCAGCGGGGTGATGTTTCAACCCCTATCCACTCCATTACAGAGCGGCATTCGCTTTCTCCAGCATCCTTTACCCGCTGCCCCAACAGCGTGCCTTGCAGCAACGCCTGCCCCTGAAGAGGCGAAACAACGGGCTTACCTTGTTCCGTTTGAATGACACGAATGACTTAGTCCCCACCTTTACACCGGCAGCCTTTGTGTCCGTGTACTCCATACTTCCGGTGGAGCATCCGGCTGCGTTGCCTTTTGGCTAGAGCCTGTCAGCGTCTTTGGCTCTTCGGAGGTTACGGTGCCTACGGCGGTTCACTTTTGTTGGACATATCATTCAGCCTGGCCCCTCCCACCGCCTTGACGCTGGCAGTGGCGAAGAACGCCTCGCGGAGTTCTCCTTGTCGCAAGACTGAGGTTCGTTGTCTCGACAGCTTTCGACCCAGCCGTTACCAGCTACGCCGATGTCGATAGGCTACTGCGGACGGAACCGCAGGTTCAGCTCACTCCTTTCGTGTTGAACAATCATTCAAACAGCTTCAAGTCGCACAGAAGTCTCTTCCCCCGTTCCAGCCGCGCAGCGTCTTTCACTCCCCATCTCTGCGGTACGTTCCCTCCCGCAACGCCCTCCCCAATAGGTCTGCGTGCTGCGCACGCTGAATAAGGAAACCAAGCCTCGCTAGTGGGCTCCGCCCCCCGCGCTCTGCAAGGCCATTCGCCCTCCGGGTTTTGGCTCCCCCACGCTGCGCGCGGTCCCCCAAAAAGCTTCGCTCGAAGACCTTTCCGTTTGCTACCCCCGCGTTCGCCACGTGGCGTCCGGCATGTGCCCATGCCGCCGCTTTGCGACGGACAAGCAAAGGCAACAGCCACAGCGGGAGGAAGCAATGCGAACCAATCAGACCACACCACCAGACACTCCCAACCCGTTTACATGGCGGGGATTCGCCAACGTGCGCATGGGCGACTACATCCTCGGCGAAGACACCGTAGACCTTACGGAGCTTGGCTTTTGCGGCGAGTCCGTCACCGTCTCTTGCCCCACTTGCCACGAGGTTCTAGGCCATATCCCCGTGGAGCTTTGCGGCGAAGAGTTCCGCGACCTCACCACCACCCACATCACCCCGGTACTCGATTGGCACGACGCGAAGCACCACCCGCGTCTCGCCTAGTCGCGCCCACGCAACTGCAAAGGAGCAGCTGCCATGAAGAAGCCAAGCACCAGCAACAGGCCCAGCATCTACCAGACCGTTACCGACCGCATTATCTCCAGCCTCAAAGCGGGCGTCATTCCGTGGGAAAAGCCGTGGGCGTCTCCACGATTTACAGGCGGCCCGTTCCCGCGCAACTTCTCTACCGGAAAACCCTACCGAGGTATCAACATCCTCTTGCTTTGGTCTTGCGACTATAGCTCTCCGTTCTGGCTCACGTTCAAGCAAGCGCAGGAACTCCAAGGACGCATCCGCAAAGGCGAACGCGGAACGCCCATCGTCTTTTTCAAGCAGCTTCCTCACGCCGAGAAGGACAACACGAAGACCGACGAAGACGAGCGCACCCCATTCGTTCTCTGTCATTACACGGTGTTCAACGTGGAGCAGTGCGACGGCCTCACAGTGCCGGAGATGGTGCAGCCCACCGCCGCGCCAGAGATCCACGAAGACGAAACCTGCGAAGCCATCGTGAGCGGATGGCAGAGCCGCCCCGCGTTGCATCTCACCAGCCCCACCGAGTGTCGCGCGTACTACAGGCCGCGCACCGACTCCGTTCACATGCCCGCGCGTTCCCGTTTTGTCGATGCCGCGCACTACTACAGCACCTTGTTTCACGAACTCGTCCACAGCACCGGCCACGAAAGCCGCCTCAATCGCACCTTTGGTGACCACTTCGGGGATGAGCTTTACAGCAAGGAGGAGTTAGTCGCCGAGATGGGCGCGGCCTTCCTCTGTGCCATCGCGGGTATTGCCAACGAACACACCGACAGCAACACCACCGCTTATCTCCAGAACTGGATTAGCAAGCTGGAGGAAGACAACCGCCTCATCGTCCACGCCGCCGCCAACGCCCAACGTGCCGCCGATTGCATCCTCGGGGAAACCTTCGAGGACAGAGCCGAAGCTGAATCCACCACCACGGCGGAACTTGCGGAGGTGGCGGCATGAAAACCGTTCTCCGTCTTCTCAAGCTGGCCGGTGGCTATCGCCCTCTCTTGTATCTGCGCGTGGAGAACCCGCCGCATCTCCCCCTCGTCCTCGCTGCTACGTCGGTGCCCGGGCCGCTCGGCCTCCGCACTCTCTCGTTCACACACTATGCGCCCTATAACGACAGCCTCCTCCGTGACCCGGAGATGCTGTTTGAACTCAGCAATCCGTTGGGTTTGGGGCTTCGCCTTGTGCCGTACTACTGGCGCAACGACCTCCTCGGCACCGAGCAGCTCTCGCGCTTCCGCACCCAGACCCATTACGTGTTTGACCCCGACCTGTACGAGCGCCACGAGCGCATCGCGCACGCGTGGGACGACGCGCTGGCACGGCAGGGCTTCGTTGCTGCCTACGAGCGCCGCCGCACACGGCACTGACTTTCCCCGCCTTGAGCGGGCGAAGCACGGCTGTCCGCTCTACAACCGCAACCATCCACCAAGCCCAAAGGAGGGCACCATGCAAGATAGCAGCGCATTTCAATACCTCGCCATCGATACCATCCACGAGTCCACCACCAACCCCCGCCGCACCTTCGATGAATCCAAGCTGTACGAGCTTGCCGAAAGCATCAAACACAACGGCCTTATCCAACCCATCACCGTTCGCCCCAACAACGAGGGATTCGAGATCGTCACCGGAGCGAGGCGTTACCGCGCATCGCTCTTGGCTGAACAGTTCTCCGTTCCAGCCCGCATCGTGGACATCAACGACACTCAGGCCATCGAGTGGCAATTAATTGAAAACTCGCAGCGCGTCGACGTTCATCCCTACGAAGAGGCGCAAGGCTTCCAACGCTTGCTTGATATTCCGGGGTACGACGTTGCCGCATTGGTAGAGAAGTCGGGCAAGAGTGCCAGCCACATCTACGCTCGCTTGTCTCTGTTGCAACTGATTCCCCCGGTAGCGGAGGCGTTTGTGGCCGACCTCATCACCGCCAGCCATGCCAGCCTGATTTCTCGCTTGCCGCAGGAGCATCAGGCCGCAGCCTTCGACAACTGCTGGCGCAAGGACTGGCAGGACAAGGAAGCGCACTTGCTTCCCTCCAAACACCTTGCGGCATGGATTCAGAACAACCTCTATCTGAACCTTGCCGATGCTCCCTTCAGCCGCGAAGACACTACCCTGAACCCCACCGCCGGAGCTTGCGCCACTTGCCCCCGCCGCAGCGGCTACAACACCAGCCTGTTTTGCGACGTGCAGGGGGACCAGTGCCTT